>Ga0075431_100007065_pt1 | contig 11152 bp, 9 predicted proteins | sample RhiMetdeltSRZDD5_FD_75297 | JGI IMG/M metagenome (GOLD analysis project Ga0075431, IMG submission 75297) | Populus rhizosphere microbial communities from Tennessee, USA - Rhizosphere MetaG P. deltoides SRZDD5 | ecosystem: Host-associated > Plants > Roots > Rhizosphere > Soil | place: USA...
GGCTCGTCATCGACGATCATGATGTCCATTTAATTCTCCTCCGTCTATGTAAGTTCTACAACAAGCTCATGTATTTTCTGCAACGTTGACTAGTACCGTCAGGGCAGCGCGGGCCAACTCCGTGTAATCACGGGAATAGGGAGTGGGTAAACCCTTGGCATATCGAGTGCACTCGACTGCACCCCAATATGGCCGAGGGCTTCACACGCCATCTCGACGAGGAGAGCACATCGATGAGCGAGCCCTTGATGAATCTTTGCAGCAGCAGCAAGATGCAGCCAATTCGCGACCTTATCTCGAAGGTCGCCACGACTAACACCACTGTCCTCCTGCGCGGCGAGAGTGGTGTCGGCAAGGAAGTCGTGGCGCGTGCCATTCACAAGGCGTCTCCGCGCAATGGCAAGCAGTTTTTGAAGGTCAACTGTGCGGCCCTTCCGGGTGAGCTGCTCGAGTCGGAGCTCTTCGGTCACGAGAAGGGCGCCTTCACCGGCGCCTACCGCCAGAAGCCCGGCAAGTTCGAAGCGGCGCATCAGGGCACGCTCCTCCTCGACGAGATCGGTGAGATGCCTCTTCGCCTCCAGGCCAAGCTCCTCCACGTCCTGCAAGATGGCGAGTTCTCGCGGGTCGGCGGCGAGAAGATCATCGACACCGACGTACGGCTCATCGCGGCCACCAACCGTGACCTCGAGGCCTCGATGCGCGCGCATCAGTTCCGCGAGGATCTCTATTACCGGCTGAACGTCATCGAGATCCGCATCCCGCCGCTCCGCGAGCGCCGTGAGGAGATCGCGTCGCTGGTCGACTTCTTCCTCCGCAAGTTCAACGCGCAGTATGGTCGCGCGGTCGAGATCCCGCCGGACACGATGCGCGCGTTCATCGACTACCACTGGCCGGGCAACATCCGGGAGCTCGAGAACGCCGTGAAGCGCGTCGTCGTGCTGGGGACCGCCCGACCCGTGCATATCGAGATCGTCGGCAATTTGAGCCGCGGTGCGCGTCCCGCGGGCTTCGGCGCGCCGTCCGTGGTCCCCTCGGTGAACGGGGACGCGCCGATCAGCCTGAAGGATATCGCCCGTCAGGCCGCGCGGGAAGCCGAGCGTGTTGCGATCAAGGAAGTGCTCGACCGCGTGCACTGGAATCGCGCGAAGGCGGCGCGCCTGTTGCAAATCAGCTACAAGGCGCTGCTCTACAAAATCGTGCAGTGTGGCCTCGTGAGCCAGGACGCCGAGCCGGACAAGCCGAAAGAGATCGTCGCCTCGTAGCGAAAGCGGCAGCGCATCGGTCATTCCTTTCGGAGCCGACGGGGGAGCAACTCTCGTGCCCCACCTCGGTGGCCGACGGCAAATGGGCGGCGCGATGCCATTCCTCGCCGTCCTCGTCTCGCATCGCGGGCGCCTCGTGCACGGTAAGTGTTTTCCGACTTCGGGCACGTCCGGCGGCCTCGAGCGCGCGTGTTACTCTAGCCGCATGTTCGACATCGGTCTCCAGGAGATGCTGGTCATCGGCGTCCTCGCCCTCCTGGTCTTCGGTCCGTCGAAGCTGCCGGAGCTCGGGCGCATGGTGGGGCGCGCAATGCGTGAGTTCCGCCGAGCGAGCGACGAGTTCCGGTCCACGGTCGAGACGAACCTGAACATGAACGATCTGGATCCGCCGCCGATACCGGAGCCGACGCCGGTCGCCGAGCACGTGGCCACCGCGCCGTTGCCCTCGGAAACCGAGCCGGCGATCGCCGACGGAGGCACGTCGGTGGCTGTCATCGAGGAGCACGGCGAGCCGTTCTGCGCCCAGCGCGGCTCACGCATCTTTCATCGGCGTGACTGTGCGTGGGTGCGCCGGATTCCCGAGGCCGAGCGGACCTACATGAAGACGATCAGCGAAGCGCGCGAGGCCGGGCTGGCGACCTGCCCCGTCTGCGAGCCGTGGGAGCCGGCCTGACCCTCTTTTTTTGGTTGACGACCTCAACATCCGTTGAGTATGGTGGCGGCCGGGAGGGGTTGATGCGCGAGCTCACCGGCAAGCAACGCGAGGTCCTCGGCTTCATTCGGGGGTTCATCGCCAAGCACGGGCTCCCGCCGACCGTCCGTGAGATCGGCGAGCGCTTCAAGGTCACCCCGCGGGCCGCATTCGACCATCTCCGCGCGCTCGAACGAAAGGGCATGCTGCAGCGTCGCGCCACCGCGGGCCGTACATCGCGCTCGCTCGTCCCGTCGGAGAGTGCGCCGCGACCGCACGCCGTCCCCATTCTCGGCCGCGTCGCTGCCGGCCAACCTCTCCTCGCGGCCGAGAACCGCGAGGGGGAGCTGCACATCGCGCCGGCGTCCCTTCCGGGCCGGGGTGAGGACATCTTTGCGCTTCGCGTCCGTGGCGACAGCATGATCGAGGCGCACATCTGCGATGGGGATCTGGTGCTGGTGCGTCGGCAGGACAGCGCCCAGCCGAACGACATCGTCGTGGCCATGGTGGAGGCCGAATCCGGAGAGGCGGAAGCCACCGTGAAGCGCTTCCAGCGCGACGGCGAGCGCGTCGTGCTCAAGCCCGAGCACCCCACCATGGCTCCCATCGTCGTGGACCCCCGACGCACGCCCGTGAAGATCATCGGCAAGGTCGTCGGACTTCTTCGAGGCTTCTGACCCTCACGCAGGAAGGTGGAACCACATGAACGCCCACGCCATCGCATACCCGTCTCTGCAGCGCCGTCTCATCATTCAACGCCGCCAGCGCGCCCTTTTTTTGATCCGAACTACTCAACAGGTGAGGACCAGCCCCGGGCTGCTGCTGACCGAAATCGCACGCGCCGCCGTCTCCGTCATCGCGCTTGTGGCGTGGTCTGTCTCACTGCTGTTGATCGCCAGCTAAGGGAGGCCGCCAACCTCCGCGTTCGGCAGGGCAGTGTCGCGGCGCTGTCCTGCCCGAACGCGCAGTGCTACGACGACCGGACGACGCGCTCGAACACGCGAGCGGAGATGAACAGGTCGAGCAGCGCCGAGTCGAGCGCGCCCGAGCGGCGCTCGGCGTCGAGGATGGCGAGCGCTTCGTCGCAGCGCACTGACTTCTTGTACGGCCGATCCTTCGCCGTCAAGGCGTCATAGATATCCGCGATCGCCATCATGCGGGACTGCACGGGAATCTGCTCCGCGCGGGCGCGGTTCGGATAGCCGCTGCCGTCGAGCTTTTCATGATGCGCACCGGCGATGTCGGGGACGCGACGCAGCTCCTTGGTCCACGGAATCCGGCTCAGGAACTCGAACGTGTGGACGACGTGGCCCTGGATGTCGCCGCGCTCGGCGTCGGTGAGGCTGCCGCGCGGAATGGCGAGGATGCGCGCCTCCTCGGCGGTGAGGATGCTCCGCGCGACGCCTTCGGCGTCCTCCCATACGCGCCCGGCGAGGACCCCGATATCGTCGGTGAGCTCCCGCGCCTGTACGCTCGGCTCGTTGGCGAGCACGACGAGATCGAGCTGACGATCGAGATCGGCCAGCGCCGCGGCCAGCTCGGCGTCGAGCCGCGCCGCCACGGCGGCGTAGTCGCGCCGACGCGCGACGGCGGCCTCCAGCTTGGCGCGAGCGGTCCGGAGCGCGAGCTCGCGCTTCAGGATCTCGACACGATGGCGAATGCGCTCGAGGTCGGCGGGATAGAGCTTCTTCGACTTGACGAGCACGTGCTCGCGCACACCAACCTTGCCGAAGTCGTGTAGCAAGGCGGCGTAGCGAAGCTCCATCATCTCGTCGGCGCTGAAACGCACGCGCGCGTAGGGGCCGGTGTCGCAGCCGTCGACGATCTCCGCGAGCCCGACGGTGAGATCGGCCACGCGGAACGAGTGGCCGGACGTGGTGGGATCGCGCGCCTCGATGGCGGTCACCGAGGCCTTGACGAAGCCCTCGAACAGATCGCGGATCGAAAGATACAGACGCCGGTTATGGATTGCGACGGCGGCCTGGGAGGCGAGCGAGCTCGCGAGCTTCTCGTGGCGCGTCCCGTACGGGCGCACGTGGCGCTCGACGGTCGCCGGCTCGGCCAGCGACCCCCGCCAGTCGCCCTTGCAGTTGATGAGCTGCAGGGCGCCGATCGTGTCGCCCTGTGGCGTGCGCATCGGCACCACCAGCATCGACTTGCTGCGATAGTGCGTCTGCTCGTCGAACCAGCGGTTGATCGTGAACGGCGAATCGTCCGGCGGCGCGTAGGCATCGGCCAGGTTCACGATGCGGCCCGTGAGGGCGACGTAGCCGGCGACGCTCGCCTCGGTGAGCGGCAGGGTGGCGGCACGGAACGGAATGCTGACGCTGTCGTTCTGCGCGAGGGCAAATCGCAGATGGCCGCCGTCGGCGGCCTGGTCGACGATGTAGAGCGACCCCGCATCACTGGACGTGATCTCGCGCGCCTTGCTGAGGATCGTCTCGAGCAGGAACCGCGGATTCGACTCCTCGGAGAGCCGGATGCCGATGGCGTTGAGCTCGCCCAGGTCACGCTCGAGCCGCTCGAGATCCGCCTCGGCATCGAGGTCCGCGAAGGCATTGCCGACGATGCGGCGCACCATCGCCGCCGGCGCGTGGCCGGGCAGCACGGCATACCAGGTCGCCGGCCAGGGGCCGGCGTCGCCCGCGTCGACCAGGGCGACGATCCGCGTGCGCTGCGTCGCTTGCACGGTCGTCCGCGGTCCGACGAGGACGACCGCTCCGGTGGCACCGTGGACGAGCGGGCGGACGTCGTAGTCGGCGGCCAGCGCGGCGGCGGCCGCGAGGACCCGCGGGTCTCCGTCGTGGAAGATCACGCGGTGCATGGCCTCAACCCTACGGGGCGCCCCGGCGGAGAGTCAAATTCGCTCCGTACAATAAGGCCGATATGACGGCGTTCGCGGAGCTCGCCGCCCTCGGCCGCCGCCTCGAGCGGCTGCGGGGGCGTCTGGACAAGCAGCACGAGGTGGCGGGCTTCCTCCGCTCGTTGAGCGCCGACGAGATTCCGTCAGCGGTGGCGTTCCTGGCCGGCCGCGCCTTCCCGACCTCGGATCCGCGCGTCCTCGGCGTGCGCGGGCTCGGGCGGAGTGGCCGCGACGATGATGCGACCGGCCCGCGGCTGACCCTGAGCGACGTCGCCGAAGCGTTCGCCGAGGTGGCGGCGGCCGCCGGCGCCGGCTCCCGGCGCGTCCGTGATGCGCGCCTGGCGGAGCTCGCCGCGCGCGCCTCGAAGGACGAGCGTGAATTCCTCAATCGGATCATCGGTGGCGAGATGCGCACCGGTGTGTCCGAAGGCCTGCTGCTGGAGGCCATCGCCGCCGCGTGGGCCGCCGACGTCGCCGCCGTGCGTCGTGCGGCACTGTTTCTCGGCGACCTTTCGGGCGTCGCGCGGCTGGTCGCCGCTGGCGGGCCGACGGCGCTGGCCGGCGTGGCGCCGCGTCCCTTCGTGCCGCTGCTGCCGATGCTCGCCGAGATCGCCGACGACTTCGGCACCGTGCTGGCCGCGCACGGCGGCCGAAGCGCGCTCGAGTACAAGTACGACGGTGCTCGCATCCAGCTGCACCGGGACGGTGACCGCGTGGAAGTGTGGACGCGTCGCCTCTCCGATGTGACGCGCAGCCTGCCCGACGTCGTCGAGATCGCCCGCCGCGATCTCGACGGCCCGCCCTTCATTCTCGACGGCGAGGTCGTCGCCCTCGATCAGCGCGGAAGGCCGCTGCCGTTCCAGGAGCTCATGCGGCGCTTCCGTCGCGTCCACGGCGTGGAGGCGCTGGTGCGCGAGATGCCGCTGGCGCTGCACTTCTTCGACTGCCTGATGGCGGAGGGACGCTCGCTCATCGACGAGCCGTATGCGCGGCGCTGGGAGGCGCTGACCAGGGTGACCGGTGGCCGCTACCTGGCCGAGCGTCGCGTGGTGACGACCGAGGCGGAGGCGCTTGCGTTCCGCGACGCAGCCCTCGCCGCGGGCCACGAGGGTGTGATGGCGAAGGACCTGGGCAGCGCCTACGAGCCGGGTGGCCGGGGCAAGCGCTGGTTCAAGGTGAAGCCGGCGGAAACCGTCGACTGCGTCATCGTCGCCGTCGACCGCGGCTCGGGGCGGCGACAGGGCTGGCTGTCGAACTACCATCTCGCCGTCCGCGACGGCGAGGCCTTCGCCGACGTCGGCAAGACGTTCAAGGGGCTCACCGACGCGCAGTTCGCGGCGATGACCGAGCGCCTGTGGACGCTCGCGACCGCCGACGACGGCTACACCGTGCGCGTCCGGCCCGAGGTCGTCGTCGAGGTCGAGTACAACGAGATCCAGAAGAGCCCCACGTACCCCTCCGGTCTCGCGCTGCGATTCGCGCGCATCGCGCGCGTGCGCGAGGACAAGGCGCCCGGGCAGGTGACCACGCTCCCGGAGCTGCGTGACCTCTACGAGCGGCAGTTCAGGACGAAGGGGCGCTCCGCGGGCGTGGTGTAGAATCCAGCGCCATGACCGCGCGCGTCTCCACCGGTGTGCCGAGGCTCGACCAGATGCTGGGCGGAGGACTGCTGCCCGGGACGCTCACGGTCGTCTACGGCGCCACCGGCATCGGCAAGACCCACCTCGGGCTGACGTTCGCCGACCACGGACGCGTCGCCGACGGCGCGCGCGGGATCGTGCTCGACATGAACGGCCGGGGTGATTCGCAGCAGCACGACGAGTACGCCGCCCGCCTGTTCGACTGGTCGCTGAAGGAGTGGACGCACACGGTGCCGCCCATGACCGAGCCCTATCCGTCCAGCGACCAGATGGACGCGTTCTACTGCAACGCGCTGAAGTGGGTGGGGCGCGTGCGCGATTTCCAGGTGCCGGCAGCCGACGGCTCGCTCGAGTTCGACTGGAACTGGAAGGCAACGTACAACCACGCGCTCCACACCGTCCGGCCGTTCCTCTATTTCCACTTCGCGGCCGGCACCCGCCGGCTCGTCGTCGACGGCGTGGAGCCGATGGACCAGCCGGCCGACTCGATCCAGTTCTGGATGTTCGACGAGCTGTACCGCAAGACGGTGCATCGCGACGCCGAGACGGTCGGCATGGAGATCTGCCTGCCGGTGTGGAAGCACCGGCCGTTCATCGATGCGCACCTCTACGACCACGCGGCGGTGACCACGCTGCTGCTCGTGACGACGGAGGAGACGCGCCTGGAGGACCTGCTCGCGCGGCGAGTTGCCGTCGGCGACATCGGAGCCACCGCGAACACGATCCTCGTCATGGGCAGCGAGCGCGTGGGCAGCCGCGTGGCCCGGATGCTCTCGGTGGTGAAGCACCGCGGCAGCGCCATGAGCGACGAGATCGTGGAGTATCGCATCGGGAGCGCCGGGCTCGAGCTCGGATAGCTCCGTGGCGACCGCCGCCTGGCGCGCGCCGTTCGCCTGCATCGACGTCCACGTCCACCTGCATCCGCCGCGGCTCGCCTCGGCCATCGAGCGCCACTTCGCGCGCGAGGGGTGGGTGGCGGCGCATCCGTTCGATCCCGCGAAGGTCGCGACGACGCTGGCCGAGCGCGGTGTGGAGCGCTTCTGCTTCTTCTCGTACGCGCACAAGCCGGGCATGGCCCGTGAGCTCAATCGCTGGGTTGCGCGGACGGCCTCGGCGCTGCCGGCCGCAGTCGGGTTCGGGACGCTGCATCCTGACGACGCCGACGTCGACGACGTCGCCGCGGAGGCCACCGCGCGGCTCGGCTTGCGAGGCTTCAAGTTTCACCATTCGGTCCAGCGCTTTCATGTCGACGACGCCCGCCTCTGGGGCGTCTATGCGCGGGCGGAGGCGGCCGGGCACATCCTCGTGCTTCACGCGGGCACCATGCCCTACCGCGACGACTTCACCGGCGTCGACCACTTCCGCCGTCTGCTCGCGCGCTTCCCGAGACTCACGGCCGTGGTCGCTCACATGGGAGCCTTCGAGAGCGACGCCTTCCTGGCGCTGCTCGACGCCCATCCGAACCTCTACGTCGACACCACCATGGCGCTGGCGCCCGCCGCGCGGCGCTACGTCGGCGCTGACCCTGCCGCCATCACAGACGACGCGCTGATCCGCCATCAGGATCGGATCCTGTTCGGTTCCGACTTCCCGCTCATCCCGTACGACTACGAGGAAGAGCGGCGCTGGGCGTGGGATCGGGCGCTGCCGGATGCCGTGCGGCGCAAGATCTTTCACGACAACGCCGCGCGGTTGCTCGACCGTGGCTGAGCTCCGCCTCGCGCGTCTGCCGCGCGGTCAGGCCGCGCTGCTCCGCGTGGCGGCGGCGGTGGCGCCGACCAGCGGGGCCGTGCTCGTCGGCGGCGCCGTTCGCGACGCGATGCTCGGACGGCCGGCGGTGGACGTCGATCTCGCCGTTCCGAGCGGCGCCATCGAGCTCGCCCGGCGCTGCGCCGAGGAGCTTGGCCGTACCTGCGTGGTCCTCGACGCGGAGCGCGGCGCCGCCCGGGTCGTCGACGACGGCCGGACACTCGACATCGCCGACTTTCGCGCGCCGACGCTCGAGGGCGATTTGGCCGCGCGGGACTTCACGGTGAACGCGCTGGCGGTGCCCCTGACCGCGCTCGTCGAGCGGGGACGCGGTCCCATCATCGATCCGACCGGTGGGCTCGCCGATCTGCGCGCCCGGCTTCTGCGCCCAGCCGGCCCCGGCGTGCTCGCCGACGATCCGCTGCGCGCGCTCCGCGCCGTGCGCCTCGAGGCCACGCTCGGGCTGCGGCTGACCCGCGCCGGGGCGCGCGCCGTCAGCGCGGCCGCCGGCGGCCTCGCCACGGTATCCGCCGAGCGCGTGCGCGACGAGCTGCTCGCCCTGCTCGCCATGGCCGACAGTGCGCGCGGCCTGCGGCGAGCGGATGCGCTTGGCGTTCTCGGCGTCATCATCCCCGAGATCGAGCCGATGCGAGCCACCACGCAGCCGCCGCCGCACCGCTTTGCCGTGCTCGAGCACTCGCTCCGCGCGGTGGCCGGATGCGATCGTCTCCTGCCGCGACTGGGGGCGTTGCGGCCGTACGGCGAGGAGCTGGCCGGGCACGTCGTCGAGCCGCTCGGCGGGGGCGTGACGCGCGCCAGCACCCTCAAGCTGGCCGCGCTCCTCCACGACGTCTCCAAGCCGGAGACCCGTCGACGCATCCGCGGCCGCGTCCGCTTCTTCGAGCACGACGTGATCGGCGCTGCCCGCGCCCGGACGATCGGGCAGCGTCTGAAGCTGCCGGAGCGCGCGGTCGCGATCGTGGAGCGGCTGGTGAGACATCATCTGCGTCCGATGCATCTCGCGAGCGCGGCCAGCGTCACCCCGCGCGCTCGCTACCGGTTCTACCGGGATCTCCGCGAGGACACGCGCGACCTGCTGCTGCTGGTCCTCGTCGACGCCGCGGCGGTGACCGGCGCCTCACCGGTGACGACGTGGCGGCGCTCGCCGCTCCTGCGCGAGCTGATGCGCGGCTGGGCGGAGCAGCGCGTGGCGGCCGCCGTACCGCCGTTCGTCCGCGGCGAGGATGTCATGGCGCGGTTCCGCCTGGAACCGGGACCGCGCGTCGGCTGGTTACTCGCACAGGCGCGCGAGGCGCAGGACCTCGGGCGCGTCGGCAGCCGGGAGGAAGCGCTGGCGTACCTTGACTCGCTGGTGGCCGGCCCGTAAAGTACCGGCACCACAACGCAAATCCACCCCCCGCGTGTGAGGAGGGTCCGATGATTCACTGGCGGAGCGTTCTTGTCGTGCTCACGGTGCTGCTGCTCCCGCTGACGGTATCGGCGGCGCCCGCTGGCAAGGTCACCATCGCGCAGGGCGTCGATCCGACGACGCTCGACATCATGAACCAGCAGGAGACGCCGGCGTCGGTGATCGGCGCGCACATCTTCGAGGGCCTCGTCGAGCGCGACGCCAGCCTCAAGATCATTCCAGCGCTCGCCACCGAGTTGCCGAAGCTGGTTGCGCCGACGACGTGGGAGGTGAAGCTTCGCAAGGGTGTCAAGTTCCACAACGGCGAAGACTTCAATGCCGACGCGGCCAAGTTCAGTCTCGAGCGTGTCAAGGATCCCAAGATGCGCGCGAGCTCGAACTTCCGGCCCATCGATCGCGTGGAAATCGTCGATCCGCATACGATCCGCGTGCACACGAGCAAGCCGTGGCCGACGTTCCTCAGCATCATGACCTTTGCTCAGGCCTCGATGTATCCGCCGAAGGCATACGCGGGCAAGGAGCCGGCTGATATCTCGCGGCAGCCGATCGGGACTGGTCCTTATAAATTCGTTCGATGGGCGAAAGACGAAGAGATCGTCCTCGAGGCGAACGCCGCGTACTGGCGCGGCGCCCCGAGTATCAAGACGGTGGTCTTCAAGCCGATTCCCGACGACGCGGTCCGCGTGGCCGCCTTGCAAAACGGCGAGATCGACGTCGCGGTGAACATTCCGCCGCATCTGGCCAATCCCATCGCCAACCATCCGAAGCTGTTTCTCTCGACGGCCCCGTCGATCCGCACGATCCAGCTGATGTTCCAGACACACGAGTTCGACCCGAAGACGCACAAGGCGACGGGTCCCTACAAGGGCGTGACCGCCGACAAGCGCGTGCGTCAGGCGATCCAGTACGCGCTCGACCCCGACGACATCGCCAAGAACGTGCTCGACGGCAAGGCGATGCGCATGGCCACCATGCTGACGCCGATGCATTTCGGCTTCGATCCGGCGCTCAAGCCGATCAAGCAGGACGTCGAGCGGGCCAAGAAGCTGCTGGCGGAGGCGGGGTTCCCGAATGGTCTCGAGCTCACGCTGAACGGCCCGCAGGGTCGCTATGTTCGTGACAAGGAAGTCCTGGAGGCGGCCGCCGGCCAGCTCACGAAGTCGGGCATCAAGCCAGCCATCAAGACGTACGAGTTCGTGAACTACCTCAACAATCTCACGTACCAGCACAAGGGCGGTCCCGTCTGGCTGATCGGCTGGGGCACGCCGACCCTCGACGCGGAGACGGTGTACGGACCGCTGTTCACCGACGGCGCGAACCTCACCACTTACAAGAATGCCGACATCGACGGGCTCGTCGCCCAGGCACAGACGGAGATGGACGAGAAGAAGCGGCGCGAGCTCTATCACCGGATCAACAAGATCTGGATCGACGACGCCGCGGCGGCGCCGCTCTACCAGCAGCTCGATCTCTACGGCGCCAACAAGCGCCTCAACTGGAAGGCGCGCAGCGACGAGC
>Ga0075431_100007068_pt1 | contig 11150 bp, 8 predicted proteins | sample RhiMetdeltSRZDD5_FD_75297 | JGI IMG/M metagenome (GOLD analysis project Ga0075431, IMG submission 75297) | Populus rhizosphere microbial communities from Tennessee, USA - Rhizosphere MetaG P. deltoides SRZDD5 | ecosystem: Host-associated > Plants > Roots > Rhizosphere > Soil | place: USA...
CAGGTGGTTGATCGGGTGCGCTCACTTGGCCTATCGGGAAGCGCCCCGAAACCTCGTCACTCGACCACCGTGCGTCCAAGAGCGGAGGCTCTGCCCAGCCAGCGGAGAGCCGAGTGCGCGGGCGGCAATGCGGCCGAAAGCTTCACGAGGCTCTCGGCCCGCAGCCGCTCGCCTTCCCTCCGTTCGTTCTCGCCTGCCGAGCCCGCGCAGGCCATCGCCGTGCCGAGCACCCCTCGGGCTTCCGCCGTCCGCCAGTCGGCCGGCGAGAGGTTATCGGCACGTATCCCGACCGCCTCCCGCACCAGCGGCGCGGCGCCCGCGCAGTCTCCCCGTTCGACGCGAATCTCAGCCAGCGCGACGAGCGCATCGGCGCTCGAGGGATGGCCGGCCGGCAGCGCGCCGCGAAACCCCGCGAGCGCGCGCTCCGCAAGAGCCGCCGCGCCTGCGACATCCCCGCGCTCCGCGACCAGGCGCGCCCGGCGCTCCAGCGTCGCCGCCAGCTCGGGATGGCCCGGCTCGAGCAGGCGCTCGCGGATCGCCTGCGCCCGCTCGAGCAGCGGCTCGGCGGCGTCGAGGTCGCCGCGCTCGTAGAGCAACGCGCCGAGCAGGTGGAGATCGCGCGCCAGGGCGACGTGTTCGCCCGCCTGCGCGCGGCCGTCGATGGCGATTGCCCGCCGAAACAGCCGTTCGGCCTCGCCGTAACGTCCGAGCGCCTGGAGCGCCATGCCGAGATAGCCGAGGTTCGCCGCGTAGACGGGGCTCGCCTCGCCCTCGCCCTCGCGCGTCCGCTCGACCTCGGGCCCAAGCAGAGCCGCTGCGGCCGCCGGCTCGCCGCGATCGACCAACAGCAGACCGAGGTTGATCTCGGCCGTGCCATCGCGCTCGGCGGGCGGCTGCCGTCTGTCGAGCGCAACCGCACGCCGATAGAGCCGCTCGGCGCCCGCGTAGTCCCCGCTGTCGTGGAGGATCAGAGCCAGGTTGTTGACGCTGGCGACGACCGCGGGATCGTCGGCGGGCAACAGCCGCTCGCGCATCGCGAGCGCCTCGCGAAACAGCGGCTCGGCGCGGGTGTATTCGCCGGCCAGCGCGCGCACCACCGCGAGGCGGTTCAAGCTGCTCGCGACCAGCGGATGATCGCCGGGAAAGAGCCGCCGCCGGGTCGCGAGCGACTGCTCGAGCGGCGGCGCCGCGCTGTGGAAGAGGCCCAAGTTCTGGTAGACGCGGCCGATCGTCTCTTGCAGCGCGGCCCGCGTCTCCGGCTCCTCCTCGAGCTCGGAGGCGAGCCGGGAGGCGCCGCGATCGAGGATCTCGCGCGCGGTCACCGAGCTGCCTCGACGTTCGGTCGGATCGGCCACTTCGAAAAGGTCGACGAGCAGGGACGACACCCGCTCCGCCCGGTCACGCTCGCGCGCGATCCGCGCCGACTGGACGGCCGTCGCCGCGGCGAACGCGACGAGCAGCGCGAAGAAGGCGCCGGCCGCCGCGACCGACCAGCGATGGCGGCGGACGAACGTCGCCGTCCGGTACGCCCAGGTGTCGGGGCGGGCGGCGACCGGACGGCCGTCGAGAAAGCGCCCTAGATCCTCGGCAAGCTGCGCGACCGAGCCGTAGCGCCGCTCCGGCTCCTTGCGCAGCGCCATGCGCAGGATCGTCTCGAGATCCGGCGGCAGCCTCGCGGTCCGCGGGCTCGACGCCGCAGAAAAACTCGGCGGCCCCTCGCGCACGATCCTTTCAACCTCGGCCGGCGGCAACCCCTCGGTCCGGAACGGGCGGCGCCCGGTCAGCAGCTCCGTGAGCAGGACCCCGAGGGACCAGACGTCGGTCGCCGTCGTCACCGGCCCCCGGGCGAGCTGCTCCGGGCTCGCGTACGCGGGGGTCAGCGCGACGAACAGCGTCGACGTCCGATCCGGCGCCCCCTGCGACGCGTCGTCGAGCAGGCGCGCGATCCCGAAGTCGAGCAGCTTCGGTGCGCCGGCCGCGTCGACCAGGACGTTGCTCGGCTTCAAGTCCCGGTGGACCACCAGGCGCTGGTGGGCCGCATGGACGATCGCGCAGACCTCCCGGAAGAGACGGATGCGCGCCGGCAGGTCGAGCCCGCGCGAGTCGCAATGGGCGTCGATCGGCAGACCCTGCACGTATTCGAGGACGACGTAGGGGCGGGAGTCGGCGGTGACCCCGACGTCGAGCAGGCGGGCGATGCCCGGATGTTCGAGCGTGGCGAGGATGCGCCGCTCGTTCTCGAAGCGCCGCAGCACCTCCTCGCCGTCGCCCCGGCGTTCCAGCAGCTTGAGCGCGACCGGCGCGGCATCGTCGGCGCGCGCGAGGTAGACGGTGCTGGTGCCGCCGCGACCGACCTCGCGCTCCAGGAGGTAGCGACCGATCCGCCGGCCGACCTCCGGCCCGGCGGCGAGCAGCCGGGCGCCCGCCGCGACGGTCGCCTCGATCACCGGCGACGCCTCCGCGTCCGCCGCGAGAAGCGCCGCGAGCTCGGCGGCGAGGTCGGGCTCCTCGGCGGCGAGCTCGGCCAGCGCGGCCGCCCGTTGGCTCGCGGGGAGCGCGACCAGCTCGCCGAACGCCTGCTCCAGGCGGCGGAAGCGCTCCGTGGTCACGGCGCCTCTGGTTCTCTATCGGACTTGCCGCGTCCGGCGGATGACCCGCTGCGCATCTCCACCAGCAGCCAGGCGCGCGCGAGGCGCGCCTCGAGCCCGATCGTCGAGGTCGAGAGCCCGAGCACCTCCGCGGTTTCCTCCACCGAAAGCCCGCCGAAATGGTGCAGCTCCAGGATGCGCGCCTTGCGCGGATCGAGCGCCGCGAGCGCCGACAGCGCATCGTCGAGCGCGATCAGCTCGGCCGCGCGCTCGACCGCGCCGTCGTGCCCTTCGTCGAAAGGAACGAAGAGGGCGTCGCCGCCGCGCTTCGCCGCCGCGCGGGCGCGGGCGTGGTCGACCAGCACGCGTCGCATCAGCTGGGCGGCCACCGCGAAGAAGTGGATGCGGCCGTTCCAGCGCGGGCGCTCGGCGCCGGTGAGCTTCAAGTAGGCCTCGTGGACGAGCGCGGTGGGCTGGAGCGTGTGGCCGGCCCGCTCGCCGCGGAGCGTGCGGTCGGCGATGCGTCGCAGCTCCGAGTAGACCTGGGGAACCAGCCGATCCAGCGCATGGCGGTCGCCCTGCCGCCAGGCTTCGAGGAGCGCTGTGACCTCTTCCGGCGGCGGGGCCGGGGAGACCTCCGAGCCGATCGGGCGATCCACTTCGCATGGATGATAGCGCCGAGCCCGGGCGCGGCCGGCCGCGCGAAGTGGCTGGCCCTGGGAGCGCGCTCTGGTTGTAGGGGCGGGGCCCGCCCCCGCCCGTCCGGCTCCGGCAGCAGGCCAGCGCGGTCTCGGCTCCGCGTTCGGCTGGCACTTCTTGGCGCGGCGCTTCTTGGCGCGGCGTGCGTACTCAGGTGAGCCGCGGCCGGCGCCGGCCGCTCGCCGGCGCCGCGGATGGTCGCTACGGGCAGGTAGCGAAGGCGTCGGTGTCGGTGACCGTCGAGAAGGGTTGGCCCCGAGCGCTGGTGGATTGCCAGAACTCTCCCGTTTCCATGTCCTGGACCAGCAGCAGGACTCCGACGTCGGTGAGCCCGGCAGCAAAGACCCAGAAGCGTTGGTTCAACGAGCAGCCGTCGAGCACCTTGACGGTGACCTCGATGTTCTCGGGGGAGAAGAACCAGAAGGCGCCGGCATCGTCGGTGGACGGAACCGCCCACCCCGGTCCGCCGTCCGTGCCGGTGCCCCAGACGACCGTCACACGGAAACGCCCGCCGCCCAGACAGAGCGTGGTGGGATCGGCGGCGCAGGAGTGGGCGCGGACGTAGAAGTCGTCGAAGTAGGCGTCGAGCGGTCCTGGGTTCTCCGGCGGGTGCACCAGGCTGATCCGCACGCGAGCCGACCGCATACCCTCGGCGGCCGGGAAGGTGCCCCCGATCGACTGCCATCGCCCGATCTGGGTGACGCGGGAGATCCCGACGAGCCCCCATAGACCCTCCGCGCCGGTGCAGGACGGCTCGGAGTAGACCTGCAGGCCCACACCGGTGAAGTCCTGGGCGCCGTTCACCGCCGGGTCCACCCAGGCGCGGCCGCTGACGGCGTAGGTCTGTCCCGGGACGAGCGGCACGCACGGGGACATGGCTTCGACGGCCAGCGTGTCAGCGGCGCTCGATAGCCGCAGCGAACCCGAGCGGGGGTAGCCGCCGGCGTCGGTGGGCACCCAGGCAGCGTCGCCCGCGGCCCCGAACCTCTCCCAGCCCGCGCTGGACAGGTCGAAGCTGCCGTTGGCCAGCAGGTTGGGAGCATCGGCGAGGGCCGGCGCACTCAGCGCGACAGCAAGCGCGACAACGGCGGTCAGGACGCGGTTTCGTGGACTCATGGTCGCTCCCTTTCACGAACGCGAGCGATCGGTTCGCGAGCTCTCATCGGGCTGACTCGTCATCGTTCGGCATGGGCTCACGAGGGGATACGACAACCCCGCCGATCTGCCGACATCCGGCAGCAGAGCCGTGCGCGCGGCGGCGCACCGGGGTACACGAACGGCGTGCCGACGGACCGAGCGGACTGACTCGGCGAAGATCGCCGCGAGCGGTACCTGCGCGAATGAGGTGTCTTGGCGCGAGCCGAAAGGGCCCGTCCCGTGAAGCTCCGTCAGTCGTCGAAGGAGTCCGCGAGCCTTCGCAGCCACGAGGGCTTGGCTGTCACCAGCGTGACGTAGTAGGCGAAGGGCCTGGGCTCGACGAACTTGCCATGCCTGGTGAGCGGCTCGACGGCGACGGCGACCAGCGGACCTTCGCCCCACCGGTCCCCTGGACGCCGGTAGAAGCGATACTCCGTGCCCTCCTCGAGAAAGCGACTCTCCGGAAGGATGTGCTCGTTAGTCCCGGCAGAGTAGTCCCATCCGTGGCCGCGGAGCCAGCCGTCGAAGTGCTCCATGACCTGTGCCGTCGTCTTCCAGCCCTCGGACTCCCACGCCATGTCGACCCTGCGATGCAGGTAGAGCGCTCCGTGGCCGTCCCTGTAGTGGAGCTCCGCGGTGAGCGTCTCGTACCAGAAGTCCTCGTGCGGATGGGCCTTCATCGGGATGGGCAGCACCAGGTACGAAGGCCGCTGCAGCCACCAGCCGCCGAGGCTGCAAAGCAGGAGGAGTCCGCCGCAGCCCCATAGACAACCTCGAGAAGGGCCGCGCGCCAGCGGCGCGGCGGGGGCCGCCGGCGCTTCACCCGCGGTCGGCGTATCGGGCGCAGTCGGCGCGGGCACGGTCACGTGAAGTCCTCGACGATTCGATAGGCGGCGATCGGCCGCTCGCCAGCGAGCGTAGCGCAGCTACCGCCGGCCGCCCCTCCCCCACTACTGCGGCGGATGCCTCGCGGGCTGGCTGCGTGAGATATTGGCCCAGCATCATGTCCCCAGGCCATTCGCTAAAGGACGTTTTCGCACTCCTCAACCGCATGGTCGAAGAAAGGGTCGTCGACAGCTATGCGGTGGTGCGCGCCATGGCCGTGCTCTTCTATGCCGAGCCGGCGCGCACCTATGACCTCGACGTGGCAGTCGCCCTACCGAGCTCGAGCGCTCTGTTCAGCCTGACACCTCATTGCTCTAGCGCGCCTTGCGCCCACCGCGAAGCGCCGCGAGCGAGTGGCCATGTTGCTAGAATCGAACGAGGTCGACGAGCGCAGGCTCGACGAGATCCTTGAGCGCCATGGCCTTCCAACCTCCTGAGCCCAGCGCCGACGAACTGGAAGACGCGGTGCGCCGGCGCAGCCTGGCGAGCAAGGCCGCCTGGCACCGCGAACAGGCCTCCCTGCCTCTCTCCCGCAAGGTCGCGATACTCCTGGCACTCCAGCGGCAGGACCTCCCCCTCATCGCCCTTGGCAGGCCGCTCCGCCCATGGGAACGCCCATGGGAGATCGAGCCCTAGCAGACCCGAGGGTCCCGGGCGGGCGGCCGATCGCCGCGCTGGTAGGGATTGCTCTTCCCAAGCGGCGCGGGTGCGGTGCGGCGTTCTTCGGACGCGATGGGAATCGCGTAGATCGCTCAGCGACGGAAGCTGAGCTCGTCCAGGTAGAAGGAGCCGTAGGTGCCGACGTCCTGGCCCGTCACCATGCCGGCGAGCACGTTGCTGATCGTCGCGTTGCGCATGCCCGGCAGGGGGACCGAGAAGAGCTGCACCCTGCCCGTTTGGTCGGGAGCGCCCTTGACGTAGGTCGTGTGCCAGACCGTGAGCCGGCCCGGGTCTCCACCCTCCCACGTGAACTCGAGGCGGTGGTTGGTGCCCGCCGGTTCGTTGAGCGTGGCGAAGCCCGCGGTGCCCGCGACGCTCGACACACCGGTGTTCTCGTTGAAGTAGGTAGCGATCAGCGCCCAGCCGGCCGCGTTGCGGCTGAGGTCGAAGGCAAGTCGCGTGATGCCGCGGCCATCCTCGAAGGCCATCATCTGGAAGCGGTTCTGCCCCGGCGTCGGGCTCATGGTCAAGGCCCGTGGATCGACGAAGAAGCTGCCCGCAAGTCGGGTCTCGTTCTGGAATCCCGCCTCGGGGCCGACGCGGACGTAGGCGGGCGGTCCCGGCATGCGGGGTGTGGTCCCCAAGAGCTCATAGTGGAGCCCGAGCTTGCTGGTCGGCGGCCCGAGCTTGGCGGCTTGCGTGACCCGCACCCGGTTCGAGTTGGGCGACTGGACCGTCTGCGACCAACGGCCGGTGTCCCCGTTCTCGACGCCGTCGGCGAAGAGCGAGCCGTAGACCACCGTCTCCGAGCCGACGTCGCTCACGCCGATCTCTGTCTTGTCCTCGAAGGGCGCACCGATCGCGAGGTCGGCTGAGCCGTCGCCGTCGAAGTCGCCGGTGGCGAGCGCCTCACCGTAGGCCTTGTGGTGCTCCTGCTGGTCGCCGGGGAAGCCGTCGAAGCCGGCGGCGATTTCGCGATGTCGCGCGGTGGACAGCCCCTCGCTCGTGCCCATGAGGATGGCGACCCCGCCGTCGTTGTCGCCGAGCTGGAATTCGCCCGGGTAGCCGATGGCGAGGTCGTCATGTCCATCGTGGTCGAAGTCGCCGGTCGCGAGCGCAGCGCCGAAGAGGTCGTTGGCCTCGCTGCTGCCAGCGCCGAAGATCGCGTCCTGCGTCCAGATCACGGCACTCCCCGGGTTGAGGCCGCCTGGAAAGAAGCCGGGGACGACGTGGACCTGGCCGACGTTGGGCGTCGAGCCGAAGTCCTCCCGAGACACGCCGATGGCAAGATCGTCGACCCCGTTGCCGTCGAAGTCCCCGGCGGCCAGGCGATCGCCGAAGAGGTCCCATTCCTCGGACGAGCCGCCGAGGAACGACTGGCTCCACATCAGGTTGCCGTCCGCGGTGAGGCCGACGGCGCTGCCGAAGACGAGCTGGATCACCCCCTGGCCCTCGTCTTCCCCGGGGACGCCGATGGCGAGGTCGTCGAACGAGTCGCCGTTGAAGTCCCCCACGGCGAGCGCCGAGCCGAAGAGGTCGACCACCTCGGCCTCGCCGACCATGCCGTCGACGTCTTGGTGGAGGGAGAAGGCGCGGTTGAAGTCGAGGCCGCCGGCGAAGCCGGGGATGACAACCAGCATGCCCGCGTCGTATTGGTCGGCGAGAAAACCATAGAAGTCCTCATTGGCCACGCCGACGACGAGGTCGGCGAAGCCGTCGGCGTCGAAGTCGCCGCAGGCGAGGCTCGAGCCGAACCGGTCGCCTTCCTCCACGTCCCCTGGAACCCCATCGGTGCTCTGGGTGAAGAAGACCTGGGCTCCTGGATCCGCTCCGAGGTGGAGCTCGACCGCCCCGGCGTGCGCGCGGCCGAGGTGATTCTCGCCAGGGATGCCGATCGCGAGGTCGTCGCGGCCGTCGTGGTCGAAGTCACAGGCGGCGAGGGCTTCTCCGAACAGGTCTCCCGGGTCGGGCGGGTCGACCGGCGCCGCCTGGCGGATGTAGACCTGCGAGGGGTCGAGGGTCAGCCCTCCGCCGACGGTCGAGAAGCGCACCACCACGCTGCCGCTGTCTGCAATCGGAGCACCGGCGAGACCGTTATCGTCGGGCATCCCGGTCGCCAGGTCGTCGGCGCCGTCGCCGTCGAAGTCGCCCACGGCAAGCGACCAGGCGAAGTGGTCGCCCTTCTCGGGAGTGAAGATGCCACTCAGATTGTCGTTGCCAAACCTCACGGCGCGAACGGTGGAGAGGCCGACGGACGTCGTCTGGGGAGCTGCGGGTGCGGCTGCCACGAGAGCGGCTGCCAGCGCCCATCCGAGAGTCCCGCTGGCCGATCGGATCGAGTTCATCAGACGCTCCTCGGGCAGTCAGTGGAGCAGGACCACGTCGTCGTCCATGCCGTGTCCACTACGCGGGAATCACCTCTGCGGGGTCTCATCGCGCGGGTCTCATCGCGCCGCTCCATTGCTCACCGGCACCTCCCCCGCGAGCTCACATGGCAGACTTCGGGAAGCAGCCGGTGAAGCCATGGAGCTCGAGGCCAAGACCCGCGGGGGCCTTTGTCTGCGTGGAGGCTGCGTCGCGGCTTACAATGGGGACGCCATGAGCGAAGAGCCGCGACGCCGTATCTCCCGCCGCCCGCGCGGCCAGGACGCGCTGGCCGACATCGCCATCCTGCAGCGCACACTCAACCGTCTGCGTGGGGGGGCGCTCGTGCCCAAGGGCGTCTATCGCTTCGAGCGGCACGAGGAGGCCGACGAGTGGATGGTCCGCCAGATCGCGAGTACTCACGGGCGCCTGAGCTCGAAGACGTCGTCGGCCTCTGCCGATCGCTGAATCGCGAGCGGGCGCGCTATCTGCTCATCGGCGGCTGGGCCGTCATCCTGCACGGCTCGGTGCGCACCACGAAGGACATCGACTTGCTCGTCGACCCGGCGGCCGCCAACGTTCAGGCCATCCGCCGGGCTCTGGGCGATCTGCCCGACAACGCCGTCCGCGAGCTCGGCGACGGCGAGGTCGCCGAGTACCAGGTCGTGCGCATTGCCGACGAAGTGGTCGTCGATCTAATGGCGTCGGCGTGCGGCGTCACCTTCGCGCAGGCGGTAGCCGACGGAGGCAGCGACGAGGTCGTCGTCGAGGGAGTGCCGATCGCGGTGGCGAGCAAGGAGCTCCTCGTCCGCACCAAGCAGACGATCCGTCCGTCTGACGCGGCCGACGTGAACTACCTGAGAGCCTTGATGGCCGAGGAGCAACGGCGGCGCGACGGCGGCGACTGAAGTCCCCGCCGCGCCGGCCGGTCTCTCGCGCTGCCCGCCCCCGGTCGTAGGTTTCCCCGAGCCACCGCGTGATTCCTCGGCCCTTCGTCCTGACAAACTTCGTGAAGCAGCCGGTGAAGCCATGGAGCTCGAGGCCAAGACTCGCGGAGCCCGCGTCCGAGGATGCCTGAGGAGCGCGCTCCTCGCCGTCGTTCTTCTGCTCGTCGTCGTCGCGGGCCTCGGGTTCCTGGCGCTTCCGGGAACGCTGCCGACCGAGCCGCAATTGCCGGGCCGACTCGAGCGCGGCACGCTGGAGCACGGCGGGCGCACGCGCACCTGGATCGCGTACCTGCCCACCAACCCGCGAGCGCGCCCGCCGCTCGTCATCGTGCTGCACGCCTCGATGGGCACGGCGGAGCGTGCGCGGCGGGTCTACGGATTCGACTTCGACCGGCTGGCGGAAGAGCATGGCTTCTTCGCCGTCTATCCGCAGGGGTACGAGGGCCACTGGAACGACTGCAAGAAGAAGGGTCCGTTCGCCGCCAAGGCCGAAAACGTCGACGACGTCGGCTTCCTGCACGCGCTCGTCGATCGCCTCGTCGAGGACCATGGTGCCGACCGCGCGCACGTCTACGTGACCGGTGTCTCGAACGGCGGCGGGATGACCCTTCGCCTCGCGCTGCAGACGCCGGATTTCGCGCGGGCGTACGCGTCCGTCATCTCCAGCGTGCCCACGCCGGAGAACATGGCCATGCAGCCGAAGGGCGAGCCGGTGTCGGTGCTCCTCATGAACGGCACCGACGACCCAATGAACCCCTGGGGCGGCGGCAACGTCGAGCTCTACGGCGTGTGGGGCAACCGCGGGCCCGTCCTCTCCGCACAGGGGAGCGTCGAGTACTTCCTGAAGCTCGACGGTCTCGGCGGTCCTCCCGCGACGACGCAGATCCCCGACACCGACTCGAGCGACGGCAGCACCGCCGAGCGCCGGCGCTGGAGCGCCCCGGGCAAGCGCACCGTCGAGCTCATCGAGGTTCAGGGGGGCGGCCATGCCGTGCCCCACCCTTCCACGCACGGCCCACGCCTGCTCGGCAGCTCCAACCGCGACTTCCACGCCGCGAGGGAGATCTGGGACTTCTTCCAGCAGGCGCCGTGACGGGTTGGCCACCTGGCCGCGTTGGCCGCATGCGGCCCGGGCGCGGTGTTATGTTGGCCCTCCCAGTCGGCTCGAAAACCAGGGAGCGTCGCATGAAGCAGCGCGCCGTCGCCGCCGTCCTGCTGTCGGCCCTCACCGCCTGCGCGCCGGTTGCCGGCGACGCCCCTCCCGCGGCCGAGCGGCCGTGGATGAACCGCACGCTCGGCGCCGACCAGCGCGCCGACCTCGTTCTGCGCGAGATGACCCAGGACGAGAAGCTGACCCTCGTCTTCGGCTTCTTCGCGACCGACGCGGCCTGGAAGAGCTACACGGCACCCGCCGAGGGCCGACCGGGCTCGGCCGGCTACGTTCCAGGCGTGCCGCGCCTGGGCATTCCGCCGCAGTGGCAGACCGACGCCGGCATCGGTGTCGCGAGCCAGGGCGGCGCCAAGGAGAAGTGGGCGCGCACGGCGCTGCCCTCGGGCCTCGGCACCACCGCCACCTGGAACCCCGAGCTCGCGTTCAAGGGCGGCGCGATGATCGGTTCCGAGGCGCGCTCCTCCGGCTTCAACGTAATGTTGGCCGGCGGCGTCAACCTGCTGCGCGAGCCGCGCAACGGTCGTAACTTCGAATACGGCGGCGAGGATCCCCTGCTTGCGGGGGCCATGGTCGGCGCGCAGGTTGCCGGCATCCAGTCGAACCACATCGTCTCGACCATCAAGCACTTTGCGCTCAACGATCAGGAGACCGGGCGCGACATCGGCAACGCCGTTATCGACCACGACCAGGCGCGGATGT
>Ga0075431_100007071_pt1 | contig 11148 bp, 3 predicted proteins | sample RhiMetdeltSRZDD5_FD_75297 | JGI IMG/M metagenome (GOLD analysis project Ga0075431, IMG submission 75297) | Populus rhizosphere microbial communities from Tennessee, USA - Rhizosphere MetaG P. deltoides SRZDD5 | ecosystem: Host-associated > Plants > Roots > Rhizosphere > Soil | place: USA...
GGTCTAGCCGGCATGTTCTAAACGCGCTATCAATAATGGGCTGACTTTTAAAGCCTTCATAGTCAACCGGGTCGACCTCTCCTTGGTGCCCATCATTGCCAAATATAAGATATCCGGCAATGGCGAATATATTAGCAGCCGGCCCTTCATATATTTTAGCATAGATGGTCTTTTCCGGCTCTTGTATTATACTGATTATCTGATAATCACTCGGGTCATCCGGATGTCCAGTCGATATTACTAACGGTCTGTTCCCAGGCGCCTTCATAGGCACCAGGTGGTAGCGCCTGACTTCCTGACCGTCTACCTCAGTGGCGTTTGGTCTAAAGCTAGCGATAATGGGAGCGACAGACGGGTCGGCGGAGCCGCCATGAAGGATTATCGTCGCCTTCTGGACGCTGCCGTTGCCGATATTGTGAAGAACATCCTCGCAGTTAGCGCTTACCCCGTCGAGAGTGCATCCAAGCCCCCAGAAGCCGGAAACCGGATTGCCACCCATATAAGTAGTAGAGCTCCCTGAGAAATCTGAGTACATGCCTATAGGGGGGTTGCCCGGGTCCGGCGATGGGTTGCCATTCGGGGGAGCCCAATAAGCGTCCATCTCATTTTGATGCGCGGCCTGCGCTACCACGCCGAGCGGGTCGATCACATATAGGGCGTCTCTAGGGATCCCGTCATGTGCGTCTTCTGATTCCATGCCCCGAGATGCGACGTTGAGCGGGTCACGGACAGACCAAACCACATGACTGCACAAATTTGGCGTAAACCAATAACAACCGAACCTCCTGAACGCGACCTGTTGGCCATTGACAAAGATGAAGTTATCATAGAACGTGCGCACCTCTGAGTTGGGGGCCGCATCTCCACTGAACAGGATGGTAACCATGTTTTCATTGAGTACACTCGACCACAAATAGTAGTTTGCTCCCCTTACCTGTGTACTCGGGGACAGTTCGCTGGTATTTATATGGGAGACAAGGCGACCATCGCCGTCAAAGTTGTCGGCATCGGTTGGAAACCCGATTTCTCTCCCTACTGCGTCGTAGTTATGTTGTCTCCGTGTGCACGGCCATGGTGGACCTGGTGGGCATTGGGCTTCTGACTTTACGTTCCCTTCCGCGTCGTACTGCCAGTCTCGCGGAAACCCACCGTCCGTTACATTGCTTGCAAGATTATTGGTATAAGTGGCGGAAAATGTATTGTCATTCGTGTACCAATACTTCCCCTGGCGCAATGTCATGTGGGCGAACTCGTCGTAGTCGTAATCCTGTTGGAATTGAGGCGGTTCGGAGGACCCAAGACCGGCGGCCGAGGCGGAGCGCGTCCCCGTCACCCGCCCGAAGTAGTCGTAGCTGAAGGACCGGTCCATCCTGCGATCATTCAGCCCCTGGACGGTACTGAGCAACCCGTCGATGGTGTAAGTGTAGTCCGCGGCTAATTTGCCCTGGTCGTCGATCCTGGTGACCTGCATTCGGTTGTTATAACTCTTCGAGACCGAATAATTCAGAAAATCGATGGATAGGCTCTTTTCCGCGCCCCATGCTCGATAAGTAATGTTCGAGACGTAATCGGTCACACCATCTCGCGGCGTTCCCGATACTTTAGTCACTTCCCCCGCCCCGTTGAGCGTGTAGTCAACCGTATCTCCGGTCGGCGTGGTGATTTGTTTGAGCTGTCCGGCAAGATTATAAGAATAGCCGATCTGATAGGTAGTCTGTACTGGCGTATTGGTTTGCTCATACCTGTAATTATGGCTGGCGAGCTCACTGAAGTAGCGAGTCTCGCTCGTTAAGCGATTCAAGCCGTCATAGACGTAATTCACCGTGCCCGCGCCGTCGGTCATCTGGGTGCGGTTCCCCATGTTGTCATACTGGTAGGAAACATCAGGCACGTTCTGGATGTCGGCGGGATCCGGCGTCGTGTAGGCAATGTTAGTGGTGAGATGACGGGCGTTGTATGTAAACAGCGCCGAGGCCCTGCGGGAGTCCGTGATCGTCCGTGTCATGTCGTCGGGGTAATAGGAATAGGTCGTGCCCGACGCGCCCTGTTCGGGCCGCTTGGTAAAGCTCACCCGGCTATGCCCGTCATAGTTCGTCAGCGTCTCCTGACAAAGCCCCGCAGGGCAGGACTCATCCCCGGGAGCAGGGCCGGCGCCTTTAAATTGCCGCACCCTGGTCACCTGATCTCGAGCGTTATAGGTATTGACCGTCGTGTAGAATACTGTCCCGTCCGAGTTCAGAATCTGTTTCTTCGAGACTCGTCCTAGAATATCGTGGAACTCCCTCAGCCTGCGCCCTACTTCGTCGGTCGTCGTCACCGTCTGCACTCCGGCGCATCCGCACCCGTCGTAGCTAATCGATCTGGTTATCCCCTCCTGGTTGGTGGAGACCGTCGGTTGTCCTTGGTAGTCATACGCTTGACTGCTAAACACCCACACATGGTCAGCCCCGGTCGGAATCCAATTGTTGGTGACCTCCGTCGGATTGCTCTGCAGAACCGGTCTTCCCATGATGTCGTACTTATAGCTCTGCGCCTTGTAACCGCCCTCGCTCCCGGGATGCTGTGACCCCTCGACACGCTTCCTTCCATACCCGTCAGAGACCATGATTTGATGGAACTCGGAATTCAAATCATTGACCGTCGCGAACGATTCCGTGTAGAGATGATTCGGCGCATAAACGTAGCGAATGTGCGCCTGGTTAACCTCGTTTTTAACCTCCACGACTCTTCCAATCGAATCATAGTTAGTAACCACAGCCGCCCCTCTCCGGTCTTCTGCCCTCGTCACGGCTCCGAAATAGTAATTGTATTGGATCGCTGACGACTTTAGATCGGGGTCCGTCGTCACCGTCGGGTAGGCGAACGTGTTGCGACTAATGTTCGAATCGGAGAACGAATCCGCGTAACTTATACTCGCCTTGTGGTTGAGCGGATCGCGGGTGAAAATCGGCGATCCCGACGTGTTGTATCCAGTCTCAATAGCAAACGATTTGGCAGGGACATCCGGGGCGGTCACGTCCCATCGTATGACACTGTTCAGATTGCCTCGCCCTTCAACAAAGGTAGGGCCGAAATTTGCCGTGTCGTGTCTTATCGGCGGCCCCTGGTGAACCAGATATTCGCCCCCCTTGTCATACACAAAGGTGACTTTGGACTGAAGCGTTCCATTCTTGTCTTTAATCGTTTTAGACTTCACCAGTTGCGTCAGCCGCCGTTTGAGGTTGGCCGTGTACGCCGTCCCTCTGACATATTCGAACTGAGTGCTCCGCAAGACTGTCGTGGCGTCGGCGTCATATTCACGGACTTCGCTGACGGACCCGAAATCGGCGTAATCCATCATGGTCCTCTTTCGAGTGGCGCCATCATAGACATTGGTCTCGATTACCCGCGGGTTGAGCCAGTATGGGACGCTCTGATTGTCGTTGGCCCACGTCGATTCGGTCCACTTCTTCTTCGAATCGTTCGACCAGGTCTCGGTTCGCAGCGTCAATCCGCGCTGCCAACCCGAGGCGCCGAAAAACTCCTTGTACATCGTCCCGTCAGGCGTCGTCACCGACCCCCAGGAGACGCCGTCGCCGTCATAGAGCCTGATCGCTCCATCCTCAGGTACGGCATCCCAGTCCTTCGCCCAATCCCTGCGAGAACTGAAGCGCGGACAATCCGTTTGCCCAGCGCTCCCGTCAGGCGTCAGGTTATACGAGACGTACGACAAGAGGGTGTAATCGTCCGGGAAATTAACCGGGTTCTCAGAGCTCGGCGCGTAACATCTGATTTTCTTGACCTGCGCGTAGGTGTTGTACTCGAAGGCGTAGACCTTGCCGTCGGGCATATCCATCCGCGACAGCACGGAGACCGTAGTCCCGTTGGCGGCCCCGACCATATCCAACCCCAGGAAATTCGTCTGGATCGTCACAACGTCGTAGGCGAAAGTGGCGTAGTTGTGCGGGCCAGCAGCCCAGTCTTGGGCGATAGCAATGAGGCGGTTGGAGCCGTCGTACCTATAATTGACGATCCTGCCCGTATTGTCAGTAACGGCGCTTATCTGTTCGAAAGGGGTATAAGCGATGCTGATGAAGTTTCCGTTACGGTCTTTGACCTCTATGCACTTGGGGTTGTTGCCGTTGGTCGGTATTTTGAATTTGTACGCGGTACCGTCAGTCAGCAACAAAGTCCAGACCGTGTCACGATAATCGAAGACGCCGGGCTTGACTACCAGAAGCATATGAGTCCCGCCCATTTCTTCATACACGTTAGAGCCTAAGGCGGGGTTTGCTCGGAACTCGAACATCTGCCCGGAAGGCATGGTCACGAGCATAGATCCGGTCGCCGTTTCAGTGTTGTAGAAGGCCACGCCGATTTCCGGAAAGCCCAAGTGGAATCCGGGAGATGGGAATCCCTTAGCCAGGTTGAAATAAATATTCGTTCCGCTCTTGGTCCAAATCAACGAGTTGAGGGAGAGGCCGAGATTCAAATTCATCCCAGCCCTGCCGGGAAGGCTGACGATCGGCGTACTCCAATTGTAGTTACGCGAGAGCAGGTCTTCTCCCCCCATCCCGACCCGATTCCCCTGGGCGAGCAGATCCATCGGCCAATTCTCTACCATTGATGGCGGCGCCGTGGCGGACGGCTCGACCCTGGACGCGAAGGGGGCGGAGACCGGAGGGGTGATCTTAGGGACGCCGGGGTTCAGGCGGCGAACCTCGTTGATATCAGGCAAATTGAGACCCGGAGGACCTTGCTTAAATAGCCCCCTGGACCTTTCGGCGGACTTGCCAATACTCGCCGGTAGAATTGGGCGACTCGAAAGGATTAAACCGAGGCAGGCGACAAAACAGATCAGGCGCCAACCTGGTGTAAGATTGGCGACATGACGCGCATTTCGCACGCGTCGCACGATTGCCACAAACTTGGCGGCGCGAGACGGATTATAAAATAGAGCTATTAACAAGCGAATAACTGTGACAGCGCGTCGTATAAGCATAGTAAACCTCCATTGATAGTCTTCGAATAACCAAATTCGAAAAGGATCGACATATTGGTTACCACTTCACAAGAATGCCATCCCATACCCGACGCCAAACCTGAGCGCCGCGAACATCCTTAATCCCGGCTCGCCACCCGAACTGATTGCCGTGTTCATCTGTCCGTTTCGACTCCTTACGATCGATCCGGAGTAGGAGAGCCAATAGGCCACATGCGATCTACTCCAAGCGGATATCTACCTTCTCGCCCGCTTTCAGTTCGACTGGCGCGCTGCGACTCTGCGCTTCGAGCGGCGGCCGCCAGCGATCGATCACCAACTGGTTGTTCACCCAGAGCCTGGCGCCTTGATCGCTGTAGAGGTAGAACATGTAGGTCTCGCTTGAAGGCGCGCTAAGTTGGCCGCTCCATCGCACACTGAAGCGGTCCGCCGGCAGCGCCGCATCGGGGCTAGCGCCGGCCCAGTCGAAATTGATGATGGCGTCGGTGCGCTGTAGAGCAGGCTGACCGCCCAATGTCGTATTGCCGAAGTATCGGGCCGTCATACCTCCGGTTCCTGAGCCTGTCCCCGATTGATCAAGCGCAGTGGGTTGAGATTGTCCGGAGAAACAGTTGATACGACATGTATTCGGGGGCCCCTGTTGATTAATCGTATACGTCAGACCTGCTATCGTAAGGGTCCCCACCCGGGTCTCGCCCCGCGAGGCAAAGCCCTGGACCGAGTAACTGACACTGCCATTGCCGACGCCGCTCGCTCCTGATGTGATAGTGATCCACGAATCACTACTGACCGCCGACCATAAGCAGCCTGCCGCCACCGATACGGTAACGCTACCAAAGCCGCCGCTTCCCCCAAAGTTTTTGCTGGTGGGAGAAATCGAATAGTTGCAGGCGAATGTGGTCGCGCTGCTCTCATTTGAGTAACTTGAGTCCCCTACACTATTGTAAGCCCTGACTCGATAGTAGTAGGTTGTTGCAGGGGCAAGCCCGGTAGTATCGGCATACGCGGTCATATTGGCGCCCACCACGTTAATCTGCGCCCAACTGCTGCCATTCCAGCGCTCTACTTTATACCCGTCCTCAAAGTTGCTATTGTCCGCCCAACTCAAGTTGATTTGCGCAGCTGATACCACGCTGGCTACAAGGTTTGACGGTGGCAAAGGCGGCGCCTGGGCCCAGGAAAGACTCGCCACTCCGGTTCCCGTCCATTCAAAGTATTCCAGCTTGATTTCATGGAGGCCTGCGCTAAGCTCCATATCCGCCGTATATGTGGTCGGCCCCTGGAGACGCCACGCGTCGATCTTCGTCACTCCATCTACATAGAGCCGCACCCCGTCGTCTCCGGTAACTGTGAACCGCCATGTCCCGGCGCTAAAATTAAGGCTACGAGTCCAGCGCGCGGAGAAGTAATCTGCCCCGATAAAACAATTGGAATTTGGACTTCCGGCGCCCCAATCGAAGTTGAGGAAATCATTATTGCCGTCATCCCTCACCATTAATGGACTTCCTGCAAGGTGCTGGTTGGGATTGGCGGGATTATCATTGAAGTACTCACCTTTCCATTTGCCCGCCTGAACGTCCGCCACGCAAGGGTTAGTCCATGAAAGGCTGGCGGATGCAAGCCCGCCTAACTCCCGGAACTCCAATTTGATCTCGTGAGGCCTTTCGTCCAGCAACACGTTAATCGTGTGGGTTCCAGCGGGACCATTCCAGAAGTCCAGCTTATTAACGCCATCGATGTAGAGCCGCGCCCCGTCATCGGCCGTGACCGAGAACTCGTAAACGTTTGCGACGAGGTTGAACGTCCGAGTCCATCTGACGGAGAAATTATCCGCGTTCGATGCGCAGTCCGAATCGGGGCTTCCAGCGCCAAAGTTCATGTTGAGGAAGGGAGCGCTGCCGTCATCGCGCCTCATCACGGGATTGCCTTCCAGATCGGGATTGCTGAAGTACTCGCCCTTCCATCTGTCCCCCGGTACATTTTGCAAGCAACTGAAGGCGGCATCGATTCGGATCCTCGACTTAGGGACGTTGTTGTTGCGCGGGTCGGTGATGGGCGCTCCGGAATTATTCAATCTGTTAAAGACTGCGTCCACGCCGTCGTTGGGCCGCCATTGTTTGATTATTGCCCAGGCCCCGGACACGTGCGCCGCAGCCACGGAAGTTCCCGATACCGGTACGCTACTGAATCCGCCCGGGATCGGCGCGGAGGCGAAAATGCCCGGCGCCAGCAAACTCAAAAACGGCGCGCCGTTGGAAAAAGGCGCCATCACATCGGCTATTGGATTGGCGTCGTTTCCCGTCGCCCCCACGCTGATGGCCGAAGAGGTACAGGCGGGAAAACCGATGGCGTTAGCCTGCCCTACATTACCGAGGCCATTACCGGCGGCGACGACTGTCGCAATCCCGATCGACCGCAAATTATCAATCGCAGCTTTGACCGGATTGCCGTTGTCGCAATTTTCGGAAAAAGAGGGAAAGGCCCAACTGACATTTACCGAGGCGACGCTGTTCTGCAAGGGACCGGGAGTCGTAGCCAATTCATAAACGCGACCCAACGCCTGATCCAGATCAGAGGGCGAGGTAAGAAGACAGGGGGTGGCGACGCCGACGGCCTCACAGTCATCAGCTTTATTGACGAAGGAAGCGACTTTGATAGAGATGAGGTTGGCTCCCGGGGCAACGGCCGCCGCAACCCCTGCGACGCTCGTCCCATGAGAACAATCTCCTAACTCCGTGCAATTGACGCCGGAGCCTGGTTCTACTGACTCCGCAACGTGGCCCGGACAGAGCGAGATATATTCATCCCCAGGATTTTCATCCCCGGGATCATCGGTCGAATAGCAGGCCTCGGACACGACCTTCCCGGACAGTGACGTATGGTTTTTGTCCACGCCCGAGTCGAGTATCGCTATGGTCTTACCCGCGCCGTTATAACCCATCTGCCAGGCGGCTGGCGCTCCGATCAAAGTGACGGTTGGGGGTGGAGCCTGAGCCAATGCGATGGGTGTGTCCGCGTAAATGTCGATCAACTCCGACGACGAACGCAGAGCCTCCAATCCCGTCGCATCGACCGAAAAAGCAAGGAGAGGGAGATTCTTAAACCGCTTGAGTGAGCGAGGGTTGCGAAGCTGAACGCCGCCGAGCAGATCATCCTGCGCCTGACTGATGGAGGCGCGCTGCGCCAGCCGTTCAGCCTGCTGAATCACGCCTTCCGGACGCCAGGCGACGCGAAGTTGAACGATCACCCGCAGAGCGCCTCTCTGCTGCAACTTTGCGCCGAGCTCTTGAAATCTTCGCTCGGCCGATTCACCGCGGGTCAACTTCGCGTCCGCCTGTTTTTGCGCTTCAACTGCGGCTGCAAGTTCGCCGGCGGAGACATTCTCCTGAGGCCCGTTACTCAAGGTTTGTGACCTCGCATGGGGGAATATGCCCAAATCCCCAATCAGAAACATACAGACGGCTACTATGCCGACGGCCGATGTCATCAAGATGGAAATACGTTGTCCTCGCATAGCCTACCCCTTCAACGGCGCGCCTAGTCATAACCGTTATCGCTGACGGCGCGTCATCAGACTGATTGACAGACGAATTGCAGACCGCCAGGAAAGGCGGCGCCAAGAATGCTACGTCTCAGAAAACATCCAATGCTTGAGGGAGCGCCAGCTCCAACCAGCGCTGCGGCGACTACAGAACAGCCTGCCCCCAGATTGGTTGTCGAACTTTCATGACATATAGAGGCCTTTGGCGGGCAAATTTACCTCGGAGGGCGATTTTTTTTTTAGCGGCTCTGAAAGGTCTGTACGAGCCTTACCTGCGCCGGCGGTTAAAAGTTTGGATATGGCATGCCGCCGAAGGTGGCGTCTGTCCAGCCGGACGTATCAGAAAATATCTGTGCTGAGTAAAGCTCGGCTTGCGATTGATGCGAAGACCCATCCCGGGCTTTGTTGGGCTACGGACTGAATAAGGAAAGGCTCCATTGAAAAAGGCAGGGTAAATGAAGGACAAGGCTTCCGAGCAAAGGGATCAATAGGTTTGATTGTTTGCAATCAGACTTCAGGATATGCGTCGCGACTTCGGTCGATGGCAATGTTACTACTTAAGCGGCCTGATCAAATTGTCGGGAGCAGTATATTTCTTACTTTGATTGTCACGGCTTAAATAGTGACGGTCGCTTGACTTTTGCCAGATTTTTAAGAAACTCATCGCCTGCCTGGGCTATCCGCCCTTCTTCATTTGCTACCCCACTGCGTTTGTTATAGCAATCCCATATCTTTGCGTAATAATCTTTCGAGAAATCGGTCGGATGTTCCCTGTATTCCAACTTCCATTTATCACTGAATAGATAGCTGGGCCATCCGAAAATATTTAAGAGATTTTTGGGCGTAATCCGAACCAGCGTAGCCTCAGGAGCGTTGCAACGCAATTTGTATTTCTCAAAGTAGTAGACTATGTTCTCAAAATCTCGTCCCTTCAGCGGACTTTCACCATCTCCCCATTTACCGTCAGAAGATTCGACCCCGATTGCGGGTCTAAAAAAGAACCAGCCAATCAAGTAAAGAACAGTCAATATTACAATCGCGACAACAATCATTTTAAGCTTCATGTTCACATTGCGGCTGCAAGCGCGCCAAGTTACACCCAACGTTTTGCCTCAAATCACCAAAGATGGAGTGATTGAGTGTCAAACACGTTTTTGCGCTACATGACGAGATCAATTCTTTGGAGAAAGCTTCTTCCATTTCCCATATAAATCTGATGACAGATTAACATACAACGGTATCTTTCTTTTATCGCACTCCTCTTGCAACTCCTCAATCAGCGCATTCTCTGATTTACGCCATTCAGGGTCATGATATTGCTCATATATCTGCTCTGACATTGCCTGATGTTCCTCCGGAGTGTCAGGGATGGCATAGCTCCAGCTATATATAAATATGCCGCGTGTTCTTCTTTGTTCCGACTGCCTGTCAAACATCTTAAGGACGACAGCGGCAGTGTCGCCCCCCGACGTATCGCCCTTCGAATGTAACCTTCCATCTCCCTTAAATGCCCAGATGGCTTTCGGCTTGGACGCTAATGAAAGGGTCGCCAGAGTAAGTGCGTCATCATCCCATTTAACCTGGCTATCATCACTCCGACTTTCGGCACTGATCGAAAACAGCGATGCAATCGCCGCGGCAATCAGCAAGCCCGATGCCATACTTAGCTTACCTAAAAATGCTTCATATGCAATGTTCATGGCGCCCTCTTTTTCATTTTCCGTGAATTTCCATAGACTTGAGATTTCTCGAATGGCAAATTCAGTCGCATAAAAATGGCTGAATTTACGCCATCGTCTGCTGATGTCAGGACACATTTACGAAGTTTTTGAATGTTTCCCATAAATCAAAACACGCTACATTGGGGCGCTGGTACCGCTACCGCGCGCGTAAGCAAGCGGCTGACTTATGAGACGGCCGCTTGCTTACGCGCGCGGTAGCGGTACCAATCTCACGTGTTCTGATTTAAACAAATGCCAAAAACTGAGTTAACGCTCTATTTACTGTAGAGACGCAAATTTTTGCGCCTCTACCTTTTGCGTTCCATTGCGAGGGGAAGCAAAAAAGGCGAACTTTCAGTCTTGTTTTGCCCCTTTTGCCTTTTTTGCTTCCACCTGCCATTCACTGTGAACCCCAACTTTGAAAATGCGCCCTGGCTCCGGCGTCGTCCGGCAGATAATATCTTAGTTCATCTCATCATCCATGGCATTAACCAGTGTGTTGAAGATGGGAGTGGAGGACGAATCCCCGCGTTCTCCAGCATTAGAGCTGCCCACCCGGTGCAATTCATTCCATCCGGCCACTTGCCTGGCCTATTACTCCACGTGTAACGCCCATTCCGATGATCCTCTATGCTTTGTTCGAGTTTCTTTAAGGTAGTAGGGCAGACATGGTACTCTCTGGAATGGTCATTCGGATATTTTATACGGTCGAGATCGGGGTTGGTGTTGTCCTGAACCTCGCCTCTGTCCCACGGGAGATTTCGACTAGGAGCAAATCCCCAAGCATTTCCGTCCGGCAATATTAACCAGGTATGAGGTATTATGTTTCTAGTACTTAGGCCGTCAGGGCCTAAGAGAACGTTACGATTTGCCAGCTTTACCCAATCTATCTGGTCTAGCCGGCA
>Ga0075431_100007072_pt1 | contig 11148 bp, 10 predicted proteins | sample RhiMetdeltSRZDD5_FD_75297 | JGI IMG/M metagenome (GOLD analysis project Ga0075431, IMG submission 75297) | Populus rhizosphere microbial communities from Tennessee, USA - Rhizosphere MetaG P. deltoides SRZDD5 | ecosystem: Host-associated > Plants > Roots > Rhizosphere > Soil | place: USA...
ATGATCGGCGCGCGCGACGTCGCCTTCCCGCGCCTGAACGCGCTCTCGTACTGGATCTTCCTCGCCGGCGGCCTCTTCCTGAACGCCAGCTTCCTCTTCGGAACGCCGCCCGACGTCGGCTGGTTCGGCTACGCCAACCTCACCACGCTACCGTTCTCGCCCGGCCCGGCCGTCGATTTCTGGATGCTCAGCGTCCAGATCCTCGGCGTCTCGTCGATCATCTCGTCCGTCAACTTCATCGCCACCGTCCTGAACATGCGCGCCCCGGGCATGACGCTCATGCGGATGCCGCTCTTCGTGTGGATGACCCTGGTCGTGCAGTTCCTCATCGTGCTGGCGTTTCCCGCGGTGACGGTTGGCCTGATCTTTCTCATGTTCGACCGCTTCCTCGGCACCCACTTCTTCGACGTCGCCGCCGGCGGCGACCTGCACCTCTGGCAGCACCTCTTCTGGATCTTCGGCCACCCCGAGGTCTACATCCTGATCCTGCCGGCCTTCGGCATCGTGTCCGAGGTCCTCCCCACCTTCTCGCGGAAGCCGCTCTTCGGCGCGCCCGTGGTCATCTACTCCGGTGTGCTCATCGGCTTCTTCGGCTTCGGCGTGTGGAGCCATCACATGTTCGCGGTCGGCATGGGGCCGGTCGCCGACGCGGCGTTCTCCATCGCGACCATGCTCATCGCCGTCCCCACCGGGGTGAAGATCTTCAACTGGCTGGCCACCATGTGGGGCGGCCGCATCCGGCCGAGCGTCGCCTTCCACTACGCGGCGGGGCTGGTGGCGCTCTTCACCATCGGCGGCCTCTCCGGCATCATGCACGCCTCGCCGCCCGTCGACCTGCAGCAGCACGACAGCTACTTCGTCGTCGCACACCTGCACTACGTGCTCATCGGCGGCAGCCTCTTCGGCATCTTCGCCGGCCTCTATTACTGGTGGCCGAAGATGACCGGGCGCTTGCTCGACGAGCGCTTCGGCACGCTGCAATTCTGGGTCTTCGCCATCGGCTTCAACGTGGCCTTCTTCCCGCAGCACTTCCTCGGCGCCCTCGGCATGCCGCGCCGGATCTACACGTACCATCGCGGCTCGGGGTGGGAGCTGTGGAACTTCGTGTCGACGATCGGCGCCTACGTTCTCGGCCTCGGCGTGCTGCTCTTCTTGATAGAAGCGATGCGCTCGCTCCGCCATGGCGCCCGGGCGCCCGCCGATCCGTGGGACGGCCGCACGCTGGAGTGGCGGACCTCGTCGCCGCCGCCCGTGCACGACTTCGACGCGATCCCCCCCGTCTACGGCCGCGACAGCTTCTGGCGCGAAAAGCACGGGGACTCGCGGGGACAAAGGCCGGCGCCGCGGCCGCCGACGCCCGATCCGCACGGCATCCATCTGCCATCGCCGTCCTTCTGGCCGATCGTCGTGGCCAGCGGCCTCGGCATCGCGGCCTTCGGTGCCATCTTCCACATCGGCCTCGTGCTCGTGGGCGCCGGCGTGACCGTCATCGGCGCCTTCGCGTTCGCCCTCGAGCATCACCGGAATCCCGCGCACGCGAACCAGGTCGGCGCCCTCGGCGTCGACCACCGGAAGCTCGCCATGTGGGTGTTCCTCGGCTCGGAATGCTTTTTCTTCGGCACCCTGATCGCCACCTACATGGCATACAAGGGGCGGAGCGTCGTCGGCCCGCACCCGCACGAGATCCTCAATCTCCCGCTCACCACCCTGAGCACGTTCGACCTGCTGATGTCGTCCCTGCTCATGGTGCTGGCGCTGGCGGCCGTGCAGCGGGGCGACCGGTTCCAGACCCGCCTCTGGCTCGCCGGCACCGTCGTCTTCGGCGTGATCTTCCTCGGGTTCCAGGCGTACGAGTTCACGCAGTTCGTGCACGAGGGGCTCACGCTGCAGACGAACCTGTTCGGCTCGACCTTCTTCGTGCTGACCGGCTTTCACGGCGGCCACGTCACCCTCGGCGTGCTGTGGCTGGCCACCCTCCTGGTCCTGAGCCTGCGCAACCGGCTCGACACATCGGACGCGATCAAGGTCGAGGTGGCCGGACTCTACTGGCACTTCGTCGACATCGTCTGGATCGTGATCTTCACGCTGGTGTACTTGATCCCATGAGCACCCACGAGCACGCCTCCGTCGCGACCCAAGCAAAGGCCGGCGAGCACGCGTCCATCGGCACCTACGTGAAGGTGGCCGTCATTCTGTGTCTGTTGACCGGGCTGGAGTTCGCGGTCATCTACATCCGTCAGCTCACGCCGATCCTGATCCCGCTGCTGCTCACGCTCTCGCTGGGCAAGTTCGCGCTGGTCGTGATGTTCTTCATGCACCTGCGCTACGACGCCAAACCGCTCACCTTTCTGTTCGTGGCGCCCCTGATCCTGGCCGTCGGGATCGCGCTCGCGCTCATGACCCTCACCGGCGACTTCCTCGTCTTCAAGCGCTGACGCGAAGATGGGCGCGCCTCCCCCGTTTGCGTGGCTGGGCGGCGAGATCCATCTCGAGGTCTTCGTCGGCGTCGTGCTTCTGGCGGCGCTCTACACGCGCGCCGTCGTCGCCGTGGCGCCGCCGCCCCCGATTGCGCAGCCGGTAGCCTTCTTCGGGGCCTGTGCGGCCCTCCTGCTCGCCCTGAACGGCCCGCTCCACGACCTCAGCGACTACTACCTCGCCTCGGCCCACATGGTGCAGCACCTGGTCCTCACCCTGGTCGCGCCACCGCTGTGGCTCGCCGGCACCCCCGGCGTTGTCCTCGACCGGCTGCTGGGTCCGCTCCTGCGCTTCCGGGTGCTCGCGGCGACGGCACGGGCGGTCACCCGACCGCTGCTGGCCCTGAGCCTCTACGCCGTGGCCCTGGTCGGCTGGCATCTCCCGGGGCCCTACAACGCGGCGCTCGAGCACCACGCCTGGCACATCGCCGAGCACATCACCCTGCTGGTCACCGGCGTCCTCGCCTGGTGGCCAATTCTTGCGCCGTCGCGACGGCTGCCGGCGCTCCCCTACGCCGCCCAGCTGCTTTATCTCTTCGTGTTCGGCATTCCCATGACCGTCGTGGCGGCCTTCCTCACCGCCGCCGAGCACCCCCTCTATCCGTGGTACGCCGCGGCGCCGCGGCTCTTCGGGCTGACGCCGCTGGCCGACCAGCAGCTCGCCGGGATCATCATGTGGGTCCCGGCCGGCGTCATTCCGCTCGTCGCCTTCACGGTCGTCTTCTTCCGCTGGGTCGCCGCCGAACCCGACGAGCCGGAGGCGTCGACGACGCCACCCTAGGAACATGCGTGGCATTCACTTTGCAATCTGTGCTGGCGCTGGCCGCCTCCGCAGTAGGAGTGGTCGAAAAAGGGAGAGAGATCATGGCAGTCAAGGTTCAATTCGTACCGGTCGGGCGCGAGCGCCGCGAGTGGATGTGGAAGGCGCGGGACGAGAGCAATACGATCTCGATCTCCGGCCAGCGGTTCGACTCGCTGGGTGACGCCGTCCGCGACGCTCACATCCGCATCGACGGGCTCGACGACGATCTCGAGCCCGACGACGACCCCGTCGTCGCCTAAGCCGGCGGCCGCCGCTCCTCCGCGGCCGGCGGGCCGCACGTAAGTTCTTCCAAACCGTCCCTCTTTTTCACAGCCCTCGGCCACCCCCTGCTATGATCGGTCGAGTATGAATATCTGCGTGGTGGGAACCGGGTATGTCGGTCTCGTCACTGGCGCCGTCTTCGCCGATCTCGGCAACGAAGTCATCTGTATCGACAACCAGGCCGACAAGGTTGCCGAGCTTCGGGCGGGGCACATGCCCATCTATGAGCCGGGGCTCGAGGAGATGGTGGCCCGGAACGTCGCCGACGGCCGACTGATCTTCTCGACCGCGCTCGCCGACGCCGTCCGCCGCTCCGTCATCGTCTTCATCACGGTGGGCACTCCGCCCGCCAGCGACGGGCAGACTGACCTACGCGCGGTCAGCGAGGTGGCCAAGGGCATCGGGCAGGCCATGGAGCGCTATACGGTCGTGGTCAACAAGTCCACGGTGCCGGTCGGCACCGGCGACTTCGTCCGCGACGTGATCGCGCGCCATCAGCAGAGTCCCATCCCGTTCGACGTCGTGTCCAATCCCGAGTTCCTGCGCGAGGGCTCGGCCATCGAGGACACGCTGCGTCCCGACCGCATCGTGATCGGGGCCCCCACCCAGCAGGTCGCCATGAGCCTGCTGGAGCTCTACGCGCCGCTCGAGCGGCCGATGATCATCACCGACGTGCCCTCGGCGGAGATGATCAAGTACGCGTCGAACGCCTTCCTCTCGACGAAGATCTCGTTCATCAACGCCATCGCGAACATCTGCGAGCTGGCCGGCGCCGACGTGACCCAGGTCATGAAGGGCATGGGACTCGACGCCCGGATCGGCGCCGCCTTCCTCTCCGCCGGCCTCGGCTATGGGGGCTCCTGCTTTCCCAAGGACACGGACTCCCTGGTGCACACGGCGGCCAGCCTCGGCTACGACTTTGGCCTGCTGCGTCAGGTCGTGGAGATCAACCGCGAGCGCGCCGGACATTTCGTCGAGATGATGGAGAAGCCGCTCAATCCCATGGACGGGCGAGTGATCGCCGTCCTCGGCCTCGCCTTCAAGCCGAACACCGACGACATGCGCGAAGCGAAGTCCCTGGAGGTGATCGCCGGGCTGCTGAAGCGGGGCGCACGCGTGCGCGCCTACGACCCGGTGGCCGCCGACAACGCGCGTCGGATGCTGCCGGCCCAGGTGACCTACTGCGACTCGCCCTACGACGCGGCCACCGGCGCCGACGCGGTGGCGCTGGTCACGGAGTGGAACGAGTTCAAGTTCCTGAACCTGGAGCGGCTCCGGGCGGTCCTCCGGCGGCCGCTGATCTTCGACGGCCGGAACCTCTGGGAGCCGGAGCGCATGCGACGGCTCGGGTTCGAGTACCACTCCATCGGTCGCAAGCCCGTCCTGCCGGCCTGACGAGCGTCGAGCCTTGCGGGTTCTCGTCACGGGCGCCGCCGGCTTCATCGGCTCTCATCTCTGCGAATTCCTGCTGTCACGGGACTGCGCGGTCGTGGGCATGGACAACTTCATCACCGGCTCCGCGGACAACGTGGCCGGTATCCGCGACAAGCCCGGCTTCGAGTTCGTCCAGCACAACGTCACCGAGTACGTCGGCGTCGACGGCCCGCTCGACTGGGTGCTGCACTTCGCGAGCCCCGCCTCCCCGCTCGACTATCTGGAGCTGCCGATCCAGACGCTGAAGGTCGGCGCGCTCGGGACCCACAACGCGCTCGGGGTGGCGAAGGCCAAGGGCGCGAAGTTCCTGATCGCCTCGACGTCCGAGGTCTACGGTGACCCGCTCATTCACCCGCAGCGGGAGGACTACTGGGGCAACGTCAATCCGATCGGCCCGCGGGGCGTGTACGACGAGGCCAAGCGCTTCGCGGAAGCGATGACCATGGCGTATCACCGCTACCACGGCGTCGACACGCGGATCGTTCGCATCTTCAACACCCACGGCCCCCGGATGAGACTCAACGACGGCCGGGCCATACCCGCGTTCATGACCCAGGCGCTGACGAACGCGCCGCTGACCGTGTTCGGCGACGGCTCGCAGACGCGATCGTTCCAGTACATCACCGATCTCGTCGACGGGCTCTGGCGGCTGATGCACAGCTCGACCAACGAGCCGGTCAACATCGGCAACCCACAGGAGATGACGCTCCTGGAGCTGGCCAAGCGCATCATCCGGCTGACCGGCTCCCGCAGCGAGGTCGTCTTCCGGCCGCTTCCCGAGGACGATCCGAAGGTCCGTCAGCCGGACATCAGCCGCGCGCGAGCCATCCTTGGCTGGGAGCCGCGCGTGGACACCGACGAGGGCCTGCGGCGTACGCTGGAGTGGTTCCGGCAGAAGCTCCGCGGCTCTTCCGGGCAAGGAAAGGAGGTGGATCGATGATCGACGAGGAGCTGAAGAAAATTTTGGCGTGCCCGGCCTGCAAGGGGGACCTCGTGTTCGAGGAGACCCGCATCATCTGCCAGGCGTGCCGGAAGGCCTATCCCATCCGGGACGGGATCCCGGTGATGCTCATCAACGAGGCGCAGCCCTGGGCGCCCGGCGCGTAAAGCGCGCCTCCCAGGCCGTCATTCTCGCGGGCGGCCAGGGCACGCGCCTGCGTCCGCTCACGCTCGCGCGGGCAAAGCCGGTGGTGCCCGTCCTCAACCGCCCGTTCCTCGCCTGGCAGCTGGCCCTGCTGCGCGAGCACGGGGTGACCGACGTCGTTCTCGCCTGCTCCTATCGCGTGGACGACGTCCGGAGCGCGCTCGGCGAGGCCGAGCACCTCGGCGTCCGACTCCGCTACGTCATCGAGGCGGAGCCGCTCGGCACCGGCGGCGGGGTGCGAAATGCGGCCGACCTTGCCAGCGGGACCGTCTTCGTCCTCAACGGCGACGTGCTGAGCGACGTGGATCTCTCGGCCATGCGCGCCTTCCACGAGGCGCGCGGCTCGCGGACGACCATCTACCTCACGCGCGTCGCCGACCCGCGGCAGTACGGCCTGGTCGAGACGTCTCCGGACGGCCGCCTGCGCCGCTTTCGCGAGAAGCCGGGCGCCGACGAGGTGCTCGCCACGAACACGATCAACGCGGGCGTGTATCTCATCGACGCGGGGCTGCTCTCGCGGATTCCCGCGGGGCGCACGGTCTCCATCGAGCGCGAGTTCTTCCCGGCGCTGATCGCCGACGGCACACCCGCCTACGGCTGGGTGTCCGACGCCTACTGGCGCGACATCGGCAGCCCGCTGGCATATCGAGCCGCCCAGATGGATCTGCTCATGGGAAAGGCGCGCATGCCCCTGGCGCCGCCCGGCGACGCGCGCGATCAGAGCTGGGTCGAGCCGGACGCCCACGTGGCCACCGGCGCCGTGCTGCTGGCGCCGGTGGTGGTGGGCGCCGGCGTGACCGTGCACGGCGACGCCCGGATCGGCCCGCTGGCCGTGATCGGCGAGCGTTGCCGCATCGGCGAGGGCGCGCGGGTGGAAGCGGCGGTGCTCTGGGAGCGCGTGGATGTCGGCGCGCGCTCAACCCTGCGCGAGTGCGTCATCGGCGCGGACGTCCACATCGGCGCCGACGTGGAGATCGGCCCGGGCGTCATCCTCGAATCGGGTGCGGTCATACCAGACCACACGAAGCTGTCCGCTGAGCGTGGATAGCGCGGCAAATCCGCATGTTAGACTGAGCCAGTGAGCCTCACCCGGATTCGGAACTTCTCCATCGTGGCCCACATCGATCACGGCAAGTCGACGCTGGCCGACCGCCTCCTCGCCTTGACCGGGACCATGGACGCGAAGAAGGCCGTGGACCAGGTGCTCGACTCCATGGACCTCGAGCGCGAGCGCGGCATCACCATCAAGGCCCACACGGTGCGGCTCCTCTACCGGGCCCGCGACGGCCAGGAGTACACGCTCAACCTGATCGACACGCCGGGCCACGTCGACTTCTCGTACGAGGTCTCGCGCGCGCTGGCCGCCTGCGAGGGCGCCCTCCTGATCGTCGACGCCGCCCAGGGGATCGAGGCGCAGACGCTCGCCAACTTCTACCTGGCCTCGGACGCCGGCCTCACGATCATTCCCGTGATCAACAAGATCGACCTGCCGGCCGCCGACGTCGACGCCACCCGCGAGCAAATTCACGACACGCTCGACCTCGACGGCACCGAGGCGCTGGCCATCTCGGCCAAGCACGGCACCGGCGTGCCCGAGGTGCTGGAGGCCATCGTGGCCCGGATCCCGCCGCCGACGGGCGATCCGGACGCGCCGCTGAAGGCGCTGGTCTTCGACTCCTTCTACGACTCCTATCAGGGCGTCGTCATCTACGTGCGGCTCACCGACGGCCGTGTGCGGCCCGGCACGAAGATCTTGATGATGTCCAACGGGCGGACGTACGACGTGGCCCAGGTCGGCGTGTTCAGCCCCGACATGCGCCCCGTCGAGGAGCTGTCCGCCGGCCAGGTCGGCTACATCACGGCCGCCATCAAGCGCGTGGCCGACGCCAAGGTCGGCGACACGATCACGGAAGCCGTTCGCCCCACCGAGCAGCCGTTTCCCGGCTACCGGGACGCCAAGCCGATGGTTTTCGCCGGCCTGTTCCCGATCGAGGATACGGAGTATGAAGGGCTGCGCGATGCGCTCGAGAAGCTGCGCCTCAACGACCCGGCCTTCAACTTCGAGCCCGAGACGTCGCTCGCCCTCGGCTACGGCTTCCGCTGCGGCTTCCTCGGGATGCTGCACATGGAGATCGTGCAGGAGCGGCTCGAGCGCGAGTTCAATCTCTCGCTCATCGTCACCGCGCCCTCCGTGCAGTACAAGGTGCTGACCACGGCCGGCGAGGTGCTGGAGCTCGACAACCCGTCCAAGCTCCCGACGCCCGACCGCATCGAGCAGATGGAAGAGCCGTACGTGAAGTCGTCGGTCTACGTGCCGACGGAGTTCATGACGGCCATCTACAAGCTGGCCCAGGAGAAGCGCGGCGAGCACAAGTCGCTCGAGTATCTCGGCAAGCGCGTGCACATCCGGTTCGACTTCCCGCTGTCGGAGATCGTCGTCGACTTCTACGACAAGCTGAAGTCGATCTCGAAGGGATACGCCTCCTTCGACTACGAGTTCTCGGACTTCAGGCCCTCCGACCTCGTGAAGCTCGACATCCTGCTGAACGGCGACCCCGTCGACGCGCTGTCGACCATCGTCCACCGCGAGAAGGCGTACGAGCGGGGCAAGGCGCTCGTCGAGAAGCTGCGCGGGGTGATTCCGCGCCAGCTGTACGAGGTGGCCATTCAGGCGGCCATCGGCAGTCGCGTGATCGCGCGGGAGACGGTGAAGGCCATGGGCAAGAACGTCACCGCCAAGTGCTACGGTGGCGACATCACGCGCAAGCGCAAGCTGCTCGAGAAGCAGAAAGAAGGCAAGAAGCGGATGAAGCAGGTCGGCCGCGTCGAAGTGCCGCAGGAAGCCTTCCTGACTGTCCTCAAGACCTGATGGACGTGCGGGAAGGCGAGGTCCACAAGCCCGAGGACGTCACGGCGACGCCGCCGGTGGGGGTCGTCCGCAAGCGAAAGTCGGTCGTCCGGGAGTACGCCGAGGCGATCGCGATCGCGATCCTCCTCGCCCTCGTGATCCGGACGCTGATCGTGCAGGCCTTCACCATCCCGTCCGGCTCGATGATGGACACCCTCCTCGTCGGCGACTACATCCTCGTGAACAAGTTCCTCTACGGGCCCGAGCTGCCGGTGACCGATTACCGGCTGCCCGGACTGCGGGACCCGCATCGCGGCGACATCATCGTCTTCAAGTACCCCCAGGATGAAAAGCGCGACTTCATCAAGCGCATCATCGGCACGCCCGGCGACACCGTGCAGGTCCGCGGCGACCAGGTCTTCGTCAACGGCAAGGCGCTGGCGGAAACGTATACCCGCAAGACGGACAGCGCCCTCGGCGACCGCGGCCAGCCGGCGTACTGTGGCTACGCGTACGCCTGCGAGCCCACGGTGGTGCCGAACGGCTCGTACTTCGTCATGGGGGACAATCGCAACAACTCCCAGGACTCGCGGTACTGGGGGTTCGTGAAGCGGGACAAGATCAAGGGCAAGGCCTTCCTGATCTACTGGTCCTGGGACTCCGACCGCCACTGGTTGCGCTGGTGGAGACTCGCGCGCTACATTCCCTGACGCCGCGGGACCCGGCCCTCGGGTTCTATCTCCACGTCCCTTTCTGCACGAAGCGCTGCTACTACTGCTCGTTCAACACGAGCCCGCTCGACGATCCGGCCTCGCTGCGGCGCTACCTGACCGCCCTTCACCGCGAGCTCGAGCTGGTGGCCGCGCTCCCGTGGGTCAAGAGCATCACCGTGGCCAGCGTCTTCTTCGGCGGCGGCACGCCGTCGCTGCTGGAGCCTCCCGCCATGGCGGCCATCCTCGACGCGCTCCGCGGTCGCTTCGCGCTCGAGCCGGACGCCGAGGTGACGGTGGAGTGCAATCCGGAGAGCGTGACGCGCGACAAGCTCGCCGCCTACCGGGCGGCCGGCGTCAATCGACTGAGCCTCGGCGTCCAGTCGCTCGACGACTCCATTCTGAAAGACATCGGCCGTCTGCACGACCGGCGGGGCGCCCGCGCCGCCTTCGAAGCGGCGCGCGACGCGGGCCACGACAACGTGAGCGTCGACCTCATGTACGGCTTGCCGGGGCTCGACGTCGCGGGGTGGACGCGCGCGGTCGAGGCGGTGCTCGACTGGGCGCCCGACCATCTGTCGGCCTACGGCCTCACCCTCGACGCCGGAAGCCTCTGGGGCGCCGCCGGCGTGAGTGGGCTGCCGCCCGAGGACGACGTCGTTGCCCAGTACTGGGCGTTGGCGCGCGCCGCCGCCGCCCGCGGCTACGAGCACTACGAGATCTCCAACTACGCGCGGCCGGGCTTCCGCTCCCGCCACAACCTGACCTACTGGCGGGCGGCGGAGTACCTGGCGGCCGGTCCGGGCGCCTGCGGCCACGTCGGCGGCGTGAGGTACTCCAACGTGAAGCCGCTCGCGCGGTACTGCGCGATGCTCGAGGATGGAGGACTGCCGGTCGATACCTCCGAGCGGCTGACGGCCGAGCAGTACGCCGCCGAGCGCCTGTTCCTCGGGCTCCGCACCTCCGACGGCGTCCCCCACGCATGGCTGGCCGAGCGTGCCGCGGCCGACGCGCCCCTGGCGCGCCGGCTCGAGGACTGGCGGCGCAGCGGCCGGTTGCTGGACGACGATGGGCGGGTCCGGCTCAGCGAGGCGGGCTTCCTCCTGTCCGACGCGCTCTTCGTCGATCTGCTATAAGAATTCCAATGGATGCGCGCCAGCGAGACGTCCTGGTAGCGGTGATCCGCGAGTACATCGACTCGGCGGAGCCGGTCGGCTCGCGCGTGCTGTGCAAGCGCCACTTCCCCAACCTGTCGCCGGCCACCATCCGGAACGCCATGGCGGATCTCGAGGAGCTCGGCTACCTCGTGCAGCCGCACACGAGCGCCGGACGGGTGCCGACCGACAAGGCGTACCGCTACTACGTCGACTCGTTCCCGCCCGCGTCCGCGGGGGCGCCCGCCACCGCGGCCGCGACCGCGCTGCCGACGCGGCGACGGTCGGGTATCGACGGCT
>Ga0075431_100007075_pt1 | contig 11145 bp, 10 predicted proteins | sample RhiMetdeltSRZDD5_FD_75297 | JGI IMG/M metagenome (GOLD analysis project Ga0075431, IMG submission 75297) | Populus rhizosphere microbial communities from Tennessee, USA - Rhizosphere MetaG P. deltoides SRZDD5 | ecosystem: Host-associated > Plants > Roots > Rhizosphere > Soil | place: USA...
TAGGCGTCGGCGAGCCGCGAGACGGACGGTGCGTCGCCGCCAGCCCGGCGCAGGATGTCGCGGCGGGTCGGGTCGGCGAGCGCGTGAAAGACGTCGTCGGTCTTGTTCTCCTCACTTCCTACAACCATTTGGTTGTAGGTTACCACAGCGGGAACTGATGGACCCGCACCAGCGCGGGGCCATCAGTGACGAGGGGGTTCGAAGCTCTCCGCAGGCGCCTGAGCGTGTGAGACGCGATGAGACCGTCGCGGCAGCTCCTCTCCCACGCCCGTCGTCGCCTCCGTCAGGCCAGGACCGCGGCGGCCTCCGCAGGACTTCGCCACCAAAGGCAGAAGCTAGTGGCGCCAACAAGAATCGGAGGGCAAGGTTTTGGCGACCGAACGCACCAGACGCTCCGGCTGGATCACCTTCGCAGGCGTAGCCGCGCTGATCGCGGGCGCCTACAACGCTCTAAGCGGAATCGCAGCGCTGTCCGACGACGACACGCTCACCGCCCAGGCACAGGAGGTGCTGTATGGCATCGATCTCACCGTTTGGGGCTGGTTCTGGCTGATCGTCGGCCTGGTGCAGCTGCTGACCGGCGTGCTGATCCTCCAGCGCAACATGTGGGGACTTTGGCTCGGCGTCGTGATCGCCTGCCTCAGCGCGCTCATGACTGTGCTCGTCATGTTCGTCTTTCCGCTGTGGGCGATCGCGGTGCTCACGATCGACTTCCTGGTGCTCCTCGCACTGCTGACCGAAAGCGACAGATTCACAACCTGACAGCGGGTCGGCAAGGCGCGGCTGCCGCCGGATAGCGCGCGACGCCGGCCGCGGGCGTTCTGGAACCGGACGCGTGATCCCCGGCGCACCGCGCTTGTCGGTCCCGGCGCTGGGCATAAGTTAGGTCGATGATCGAGCGAATCACCGAGATGCCTGCCGGCACGGTCGGCTTCCGGGTCGCCGGGGACGTGGAGCGCGAGGACTACCGCGACGTCCTGGTCCCCGAGCTGCGCAGGGCGCTTGACGCCGGCGGCGGCCTGCGGACCCTGTATCTGATCGAGGATCTGGACGAGATCGAGCCGGGGCGCTGTGGGCCGACGCCAAGCTCGGCTTCGATCTCGGCGTCCGCCACCACGGCGGCTGGGCGCGCTCAGCGATCGTCACCGACTTGGAATGGATGGCCCGCGCAACCCGACTGTTCGCATGGATGATCCCCGGCGAAGCGAGCGTATTCGAGACCGCCGAGCTCGAGTCGGCGAAGCAGTGGGTGGCCGGTGACGCGTCCTAAGACGATCGCCATCCTCATCGGCTTGCTTGGGGCGCTGTTGGTGGCGTGCGGGGAGTCCGAGGAGGAGAAGGCGCAGAACAGGGTGTGCGACGCGCGCGCCGACATCGAGAAGCGCGTCGACAACCTGGCCGACCTAACGATCACGAGCGCGAGCATCGACAAGGTGACCAACAACCTCAAGGCGATCCGCGACGACCTCGAGACGATCGCCGCCGAGCGCGACGACCTCGCACCCGAGCAACAGGATGCCGTCGACCAGGCAGCGAAGAGCTTCCAAACCGAGCTCGAGACCGCGGCCAAGGACGTCGTCTCCGGCGCTGCCAGCGGCGAGGAGGCCGGCGCGCGCATCGGCTCCGCCTTGGATGACCTCGCGAAGTCCTTCCGCGAGGCATACGGGCCGGTCGACTGCGGCTAGGCCCGGTCCGGTGGTCACGGCGAAAGGGCCGCTCCTCCAGCACACCGCCAGCGCGACTGTCACGACCGTCTCCTGCGGAATCTCGCGCCAGGTACCAGGCAGTTCGGAGAATGGCTCCGAGACGATCAGGCGATCGTCAGCGCTGAGCCGTTGGAAGCGCGGGTTGTCAGGACGCAGGCGCCGCACGCGTCCACATCGGCCGACGCGAACAGCGAGCGCGCGGGCCCTTCGGACGCGTAGCGGGCATCGCAATGTCAGCCGACGCGTCCTCACGCGCACTGCCCCGCCACCGTGCTCAAGCTCGCGTCGCGCGAGGCTCCGCGTCGATCGCCACAACCCACGCCTGGTCCTCGTCCGCAGCGACAGTCTGGCACGGCCGTCGACCGAGACGCTCGCTTCTCCACAGGAGAGTGAGGCGACGCCCGGGAGTCGCTCGACTCGCTCGGCACGACCCAAGGACATCCGGATGCGCCGGCCGGCTAGGGCGGGAGCGTCCCGCAGAGCCACCGTAGCTCGCTGTGACGAGCGGGCGTTTTAGTCGCCGGCTTCGATCTCGCGCCAGAAGGCGTCGACTCGTGAGTTCCAGTCGTCCGGTATCTCCTGGAAGGGCTGGTGCGATTCCTCTTCCATGACCTCGTACTGGGCGCCGGGGATGAGCTCGGCCACGGCGCGGCATAGCTCCGGGCGGCTGGTCGTGTCGATGCCCCCTGCGAGCACCAGGGTCGGGACGGCGATCTCGGGGAGACGCTTGCTGGTGTCGTGGGCCAGGTAGGCGTCGAGGGATCGCTGGAGGTCCTCGGGGGTCTGTTTGTGCGGGAACGCCAGTGCCCCATCGATGGTCTTTTCGACGGTTCCGTCGTTGTGTGCGCGTGGGGTGTAGATGTCGAGGAAGAACCCCTCGAGGAAGGCGCGCTCGCTGGGGGCGAACTCGACTAGCCAGCGTATGAACGCGCCCCACTGGCGCAGGTAGCGATCCGGCGTCGGCCAGGTGGACTGCAGCACGAGGCTGCGCACCAGCCGCGGGTGGCGCAGGGCCAGCTCCTGGGCGACGATGCTGCCGCCGGAGAAGCCCGCCACGTGCGCTGCCGGGATCTCGAGCGTGCGTAGCACGCCCGCGGCGTCGTCGGCCATGGCCTCCACGCTGAGCGGCCCTTCAGGCATCGGGGTGCGCCCCGCGCCGCGGTTGTCGAAGGCGGTCAGGCGGTAGCGATCGGCGAGCCCGTCGAACTGGTACTCCCAGGACTCGACGGTGTCGCCGAGGCCGGCGATCAGTAGCACGTCGGGCCCCTGGCCGGCCTGCTCGACGTAGATGTCGAGGTCGTTGATGGTGAGGAACCGGGGCCTGTCGGTTGTGCTGGTCATTGTGCTTCTCCTGTCGTGCTGTGGTTAGGGCCCCGGGGCCGGCCCGAGTGGGCTGGCCCCGGGGTCCGGATGGAGTGGTCGCTCGGCTAGCGGGCGATGCGGACCGTGCCGGCGTTGCGCTCGAGCTGCCGCGCTCCCCGCCTGTCGATCGCCTCGACCTCGGCCTTCAGGGTCTGGCCGACCAGGCCCTTGTCGAGCCGAACCGCGAGGTGCGCGGTCACTGTCTTGCCCTCGCGGGCCAGCCGGGTCTCCTTGCGCACCAGCTTCACTGCGCCGTGGGCCGCAATCCGGGCCGCGCGCGGGCGGATCGTGACCTCCCCGACCGGCGCCCCGTCACGGGCGAGCCGCAGCTCGACCTTGCGCAGCTTGCGCCAGGTCTGCGGGTGGCGCCACCTCAGTCGCACCCGGGCGGTCTTACCGGCCACAGCCATGACCGCCTTGGGCGCCAGGCCCAGCACCCCGACCTGCACCTTCTCGCAGCCCACGACACGGTTCTCGTCCGAGTCGCGGTCGAGGGTGTCGGTCTCGGTGCCGCAATCGACGTTGTCGATCTGTCCGTTGCGGGCGAAGATGAGATCGTTGCCCGCGCCGCCGGTGACACCGTTGTTGCCCGCGCCGGCTGACAGCGTGTCGTTGCCGCCCAGCCCGTCGATCGTGTCGGGGCCGCCGAAGCCGTCGAGCGTGTTGGCCACGCTGCTCCCCCCCAGCACGTCGCGGAAGTTCGAGCCGCCGATGCTCTCGACTGTCACGCTCACGTTGTCCTGCTCGCCCGTGGCGCCGTCGTTGCGCACGCCGTCGAGCGAAACGCTGACACCGCCGGTGGTGCGGGTGCCGTAGCTGACGCGGTCGCCGGTGCCCGTGCCGCCGCTAATCGTGTCGGCCCCATTCGGGGCGGAGCCCTCGTCAATGACGTCATTGCCGCCACCGGCGCCGATCACGTCGTTGCCGTTCAGGCCCCGGATCGCCTCGCCGCGCTCGGATCCGAGCAGCACGTCGTCGAAGTTCGACCCCTCGATCACCTCGATGTCGCTCTCGATCTGCTCGCGATCGATGTCCGGGCGGCCGTCGCTGGACGTTGCGGCGTCATTCTGGTCGGCCAGGTTGACCTTCACGGCGCGATCGGCGAACACGTAGGTGACCGTGTCGCGGGCGAAGTCGGGAGTTTCGCCCCTGAGCACGCTGTCCTTGCCGCGATAAGTCACGGGCTCGATCTGGCGCCCGAACCCGGCCTGCCGCAGCCCGGCGAAGATGACGTCGGCGCCGTCGCCGCCGACCACGAATCCTTCGTGCGGGGCTCTGTACTGGATCGAGTCGTTGCGGTCGCCCATGAAGACCCCGATCGAGTCAGCGCTGCCGGGGCAGATACCATCGCCGGCGCTGTTGACAAAGCACCGGGAGTCGAGGCTCCTGATCGGAACCACGTCGTCGATGACGATCGCGGCGTTGGTGAAGCTGACGCGGACGGCGTTGGTCTCGCCTGGCTCCGCGCTATAGCTGACGACGCCGTTGACGCCGGCGTCGATGAGCCGCACGGTCGCGGCGTCCGCTGCGGCGGGCAGCGCGACGGCGGCCAGGACGGCGGGGAGAGCGGCGGCCAGCAGGGCGCGCCGGGTTCGCCCGCGCAGGCAGGCAGGCGTGATGCTGAACATGGGGTACTCCTTTGGTTTTGGGGGTTGTGGTTAGGGGTTGAGCCGGTAGAAGCGGAAGAAGTCGTTCTCGACGGGCAGCACCTCGACGGAGGCGAAGCTGGCCTTGGCAGCCAGCTGGCGGACGGTGTCGCTCCGCAGTGCGGCGCCCAGGGCGGCGGAGGGCTGCTCGACCATCTGTGTGGGCAGGCAGTGCGTGACGCTCCAGCCGAACATCATGCGTTCGACCTCGTCGCCCGGTGCGGTGAACGAGTGCGCCACGCGCTCGTCGACGACGAGCAGCGTGCCGCCGGCGGCGAGCGCGCCCCGTGCGGCGGCGAGCGCCTCGACGGGCCGGGCCATGTCGTGCAGTGCCTCGAGGATCACGACGAGGTCGAAGGGACCGTAGGCGGCGAGCTCGGAGGCGTCGGCTTGGAGGAGGCGTACGCGGCCGTCGAGTCCGGCCTCGGCGGCGTGCCGGCGAGCGTCGGCGATCGACGCCGGGTCCGAGTCAAAGCCGTCCACCCATGCGCTCAGGAAGGCCTTGGCGAGCGCGATGGTGGAGAAGCCTTGCCCACAGCCGAGGTCGGCCACCCGTGCGCGCTGGGCGGAGTCCAGCCGGGCGACCACGTCGGGCATCGCCGCCAGCCAGTCGGTCGCGAGCTCGTGGGTGAAGGCGGGCCGGTTGATGTGGCCCTGGCCGTGGCGGAAGGCTTCGCCGTAGGCGTGGTAGGGCACGCCGCCGCCCGTGCGGTAGGCCTCCACGACCAGCGGCAGCACCTGGCCGATGCCTACCAGCATGTGCGCGAACGGCGCGAGGTGGGCGGTGTCGTCGGGCGCGGCGAGCACCCGCGCGTGGTCGGCGTCGAGCGCGTAGCGGCGCGCGCCGGCCTCGGCGGCGGGATCCTCGACGCCGAGCAGGCCGGCCACTGCCTGCTGCTCGAGCCACTCGCGCGCGTAGCGCGGACCGATGCCGGCCGCACGGGCCAGCCCGTCCGGGGTCTGGGGGCCGTGCTTCAGCAAGGCCCGGTAGAGGCCCAGCTCGGCGCCCAGGTAGACCGAGAACAGCTCGAGCGCACCCAGCGTGGCGCCGAACAGCCGCTCGGCGAGCGCCCCTGCGCTATCGGGCACCGGGCCGCTCATCGTCCATCTCCCGCGTAGGCGAAGGGATGATGGAACACCTCGAGCGGCGCCTCGCCGTCTCGAACAGGGACCTCGAGCGCGAGCCCGGCCGCGCCGTGTGCGACGGTGACGGCGACCTGGCCCGAGACTGGATCCCACCACAGCCGTACGTCAAACCCGTCGCCCACGCGGGCGTCCAGCTCGCGACGGCCAGTGGGGTCAGGTGTCTGCTGCTGAGCGTTGAGCGAGTACATGCCGAGAGGTTCCGGCAAGCGCCCGCCCGGCGGTATGGGGGATACCGCGTAGCGCGCCACCCAAGTCGCCGCCGGGAGTGCGTAGCGCGCGTGCGGCTCTCAGGCGTTCAGCGAGCCGGCGTCTCGTCCCTCAAGAGCCACACGACGCCCGTGCGCGAGCTCAGCCCGAGCTTCGCGAGCACGCTCGACACATGCTTCTCGACCGTGCGCTCGCTCAGGTGCAGTTGCGCGGCGATCCGAGCGTTGGTCTGGCCCTCGGCCACCAGCAGCGCGACCTCCCGCTCGCGCGGGCTGAGGGCGGCGAGGCGATCGTCGCCCGCCGCCGGGCCCGGCGGAGCCACCGGACGCGGCCGCTCGCCCAGGCGGCGCAGAAGCCGCAGCGCCGCGTCGCGGTAGCCCCATGCACCGCAGGCCTCGAGCCCCGACGCGGCGCGGCGCAGCTCGGCGCGGGCCGCGCCCGCGCTTCCGCAGGCGGCGAGCGCCTCACCGGCGAGCGTGCGGCAACGGCCCGCCCAAAGCCGCGCATCGCCCTCCTCGCCCGCAGCCGCGCCGGCCAGCGCCACGCGCGCCGCCTCGGGCGCGTCCCCGCCTGAGAGCAGGACGCCCGCCTCGGCGTGGGCGAGTATCGCCCCGAACACGCCGGTGCGCCTGCCCCCGCCCTCCGCCGCAGCTCGATACGCCCACTCGGCCGCCTCATCTACGCGGCCCAGGGCGAGCAGCACCCGCACCAGCACGTCGGCGGCCTTGAGCCGGTCGAGCGTCCAGAGGCCCGGGCTGACCAAACCGAAGGTGTCGAGCGCGTCGAGCGCCCCCTGCGGGTCCCCGAGCGCCAGCCGCGCCTCCGCGACCGTCCAGCCCACCTGCGACCACGGCACCACCCCGGCGATCTCCCAGCCGCGCTCCCCGTGAGCGAGCGCGGCGTCGGGGCGGCCGCGCGCCAGCGCGATCCACGCCGCGACCAGCACGGACCAGTACTCGAGGTGATCGTTGCCCGTCAGGATCGCGCTCTCGAGCGCCTCGTCCACATCCTGCTCGGCCTCGTCGAGGCGGCCTACCTCCTCGGCGACGAAGCCGCGCAAGCCAAGGAAGGACGGCGCGAGCAGACCCTGCCCGGTCTGCCGCGCCAGCCTCAAGCCCCGCTCCGTGGCGCTGCGCGCGAGCTCGAAGCTGCCGGTGAAGAGACGAGCGACGCCCAGCCAGAACAGCATCTGCAAGCGCTCCGCCGCCCGCTCGTCTGGCAGCGCCCCAACGAGGGACTCGGCGTCGGCGATCGTCCGATCCACCGCGGCGAGCGCGGCAGGATCGTCACGGCGGAGCGCGCAGTGGGCGGCATCCGCCTCGGTTACCGCAGCGTCCGCCTCGAGCACCGGATCACCGGCACGCCGGGCGGCGGCCCGGGCCTCGCGAGCCAGCCCCCCGGCGGCCTCGTGGTCCGCGCGGGTGGATCGCTCCCGAGCCAGCGCGAAGGTGAGCACAGCCGCCAAGCGCGGCGCGTCGTCGCCGATCGCCCGGCGCTCCGCCTCGAGCAGCCGGCGCGCCTCCTCGCGGTTGTGCAGCCACAGCGCCTCGAGGTCGGCGAGCGCCTCCACCAGCCTCACTCGCTGCTCGACCGCCTCGCGCGGGGTCATGGCGAGCACCCGCCGCAGCGCATCGCGCGCATCGGTTGGGCGCCCCGCCGAGGCGAGCGCCTGCGCCTGCGCCGCGAGCAGGGCCGCGCGCCGTCCGTCGTGCTGGCCCCCCTCGGGCAGCAGCCGCAGCGCCGCCTCATACCAGCCGGCCGCCGTCGCCGGCGCGGCATGCATCACCTCGCCCGCCGCCGCGACCAGCACTTCCACCCCGGCGAGATCGCCTGGCCGCGCCGCGCGCTCGATGTGGTGGGCGCGCTGCGCCGGCGTGGCGCCACCCGCCGCAAGGCCCTCCGCCGCGCGCGCGTGCGCGACCAGCCGCCACCCGCCCCCCGCGCCCTCGTACACCGCCCGCCGCACAAGCGGGTGCCGAAAGCGAAAGCGCCGCGGCTGACTCGTCGGCCGTACGAGGTCCGCCGCCAGCAGCTCGTCGAGGGCCGCGAGGGCGTCCATCTCGCCCACGTCAGCGGCGAGACCGGCCAACCCCGGCTCGAAGGGGTCACCCACCACCGCCGCACCCTCGAGCAGCCGCCGCGCCCTGGGCGACAGAGCCGCGACCTCGCCCGCCAACGCGCCCTGCACGGCGTGGGGCACGCCGGCCAGCCCGCCCCCTAGGGCGTCGCCCACCACGGTACCGCTAGCACGAGCGAGCTCCTGGAGATAGAAAGGGTTGCCGCCGCTCTCCCTATAGAGGCGCTCGCGCGCAACACGGCCAGTCCGCGGCAGCAGCTCTCCCACGACCTCAAGCGGCAACGGGCCCAGCTCGAGCGCCACCGCGGCGTTCTGCTGCTCCGCTGCCGCGAGGGCCGCCTCGAGCCCCGGCGCGCGCCGCGAACGTGCCGCCAGTCCCAAGAGCACGGCGCCACTGGGCGGCCGGTGCAGCAGCAGCGCCAAGACATCCGCCGACGCCGGGTCAGCCCAGTGGACATCATCCAGAAGCAAAGCCAGCGGTCGCTCCGCGGCCACCCGCTCAAGCAGCGCCCGGACCGCCCGCGCCACGCGATGACGCTCGCCCGACGCCGGCGCCGCCCCCACCTGCGGCCCGACCGCCGGCAGCACGGCCGCCAGCTCACCCAGCTGCCAACCCTCCAGCTCCCCGATCGACCCTGCAAGCGTCCGGTCGTTGGCGAGCGGCTCCAGCGCGTCCACCAAGAGTGCGAACGTCAGATCGCGCTCCAACTCGGCGGCCCGACCCTCCAGCACGAGGAACCCCCGCTCCCGCGCAGCCCTGGCCAGCTGCCCGAGCAGGCGCGACTTTCCGATCCCCGGCTCTCCACGCAGCGCCACCGCCCCCGAGCGACCGCCCTCGACCTCCGCCAGCGCCCGCTCGAACGCCGACAGTTCCCGTCGGCGGCCGACGAACACCGACCCCCACTCGGCCATACCCCAGCCTAACCAGCCGACACCGCCCAGTCGACACCGCCCCGACCGCGCCGGTCAGACTCTCGCAGCAAGCTCGCCCTCGCACCGATCACGGCACGCGCGTCGTCGTCGAGCCGGGCCAGGCCCGGTGGCAAGCCACTCCCCGCCGTCATACACGGAAGGCTAGACCCGCCAGCCGCGTCAGCAGAACCCGCCGCTTCGGCAGACTCGCGAGGTGGACGAGCAGCAGGCGCGTCGACTGGCGCGCGCGCCGTGACTCCTCTTGCACAAAAAACAGCATCTCGTCACCGATGCGGCTGGTGAAATGCAATCGGCCCCGCGGACGAGCGCGCGGGCGTCGGTCACGCCTCCGCGCTTGCCTGGTCTGCTACTGCTCTCGCGTCGGCAGCGCTGTTCTGTTAGGTGGCTGGTGTCTGCTGCTTGCTGAGCGCTTGGAACGTTTGCGCGGTGTCACCGAAGAACCGGACCTCGATGACCTTGCCCTCGTCGTTGAACTTCCAGACGTGGCAGAAGTCGCCCTTGATCTCCTCGCCGCTGACCGTGAAGCGGCCGGTTCCCAGCGCGACGACACAGTCTCCGCAGTCGAGCAGCTCCTCGACGCTTTGGCGGAAGTCCTGGTAGTTCGCGCCGAACTCCGGAAGCCACTGGTTCTTGATCTCGTCGATCCCGTGGTAGGTGCCGCCGGCCGGCACCGATTCGCCAGTGCCGCGCCAGACGATGTCGTCGGCGAAGTTCTGGAACGCCGCGTCGATATCTCCGCGCGTGAACGCTTCGTAGCCCCGACGCAAGGCGTCGACATTCTCCTGGGACATCCCGACCTCCTCTGTGGTGGGTGAACACCCGAGTCCACGGCGACCCTACGCCCCGACTGGGTTTCAACTCAAGGCTCGGCTCGCCCGGTGGAGGCGCTGGCTGCTCCCCGGTAGGGGAGCAGGCCACGAGGGCCCTTTCGAAGGGCCCACAACTGACACAGTGCTGAGGACCCAGGCGCGAGCTGGGAGGGGCCGCGCGCTATTCGTCGGGCGAGTCCTCATCGGGTGGTGTAACGGGCCCCGTCGACTTACCCAGGAGCGGAAATGGGACGAACTTTTCCGCCACCTCGACCGGCTCGCCGTTCTCGCCCCAGACCCAGACGTTGCCCTTGGCGGGCGGCGTGACGTCGACCTCTTCGACGTCGGCTTGCGCTACCGCGACCGGCTGGCCGTTCTCGCCCCACACCCAGACGTTGCCTTCGCCTGGGTCCTTTACGCCTCGAACTCCATTTCGTGGGGTTGGCCATCCTCACCCCAGACCATGACCGTTGGCATCGCCATCCTCCTTTCTGGCGCCGCCCCGCTAATCGATCGTACTCCGCTCTCAAGGCGCCGGGAGCGGAATCGCGCGCCAAATGCTGACAACGGCAAGCTGGCGTAGCGTCGCGATCGCGGACGACTCGCTGCGCGGCGGCTCGCACCTTCCCTCGCGTGAAGGCGGCACTACGGGCGGCAGTGCTCCTATCGCGTGATCTGAACAGTCTTACCCGTTCCCGAGTCACCGCTGCGATGGACGATTTTGGAGAGTCTCGGGCCGGTCGCGCAGCGGGTCGAGCGAGAGTGTCGAAGATCGTCCGAAGCGAGAGCGGCGCGAAGCTGCGTGGGACGGCTGCTTCCGCTGCGAGAGCGGGAGCGCCGGGTCTCCCGGTTGACGCCCGGTCACCGCGAGACATCGCCGGGCGGGTCCTTGCGGAACGCCCGGAGCCGCCTTGTGACGATGAACGGGCATCGGGTGTGGTGGTCGTGCTCGTGGCGGGAGAGGAAGGCCGGCCGGCGCCGCGCGATCTCAAATATCCGTTGCGCGGCGCCATAGGCCGGGCTTATCTCACCCGATCATGTCGTTCTGCAGCTCGCACCACTCCTCCTCGGTCATCTCGAAGCCGGCATGGGGGCCGGCGACCTTCACGTCGAGGTCCTCGAGCGTGATCCCACCCGGGACGGGGGTGCCATCCGGCCCGTCATTGCCCAGAGTGTCGAACAGATACGTGAAGCGGAGCTGACCGCGCTCGCGGATCCGAGTCTCGCCGTTCATGTCCGTCACCGTGAACGGCCGGCCG
>Ga0075431_100007080_pt1 | contig 11143 bp, 8 predicted proteins | sample RhiMetdeltSRZDD5_FD_75297 | JGI IMG/M metagenome (GOLD analysis project Ga0075431, IMG submission 75297) | Populus rhizosphere microbial communities from Tennessee, USA - Rhizosphere MetaG P. deltoides SRZDD5 | ecosystem: Host-associated > Plants > Roots > Rhizosphere > Soil | place: USA...
CACAATTACGAGAGCGAGATCCTGAAGAAGGGCATCGCCCTGACGCCGGTCAAGTTCGGCGCCGCCTTCACCGACAATGCGTTCAACCGCGCCGAGGTCCATATGGCCATCCGTGGCGATGGCTCGGTCGAGCTCAAGCATGGCGGCGCCGAGCTGGGGCAAGGGCTCAACATCAAGCTCGCCCAGATCGTCGCCGACGAGTTCGGCCTCGACCTCGGCCGCGTCGTGGTCAGGCCGGCAAGCTCGACGATCCTGCCGGAGGCCGGGCCGACGGCGTCGTCGATGACGCTCGATCTCAACGGCATGGCGGCACGACGGGCGGCCGAGACGCTGAAGAAGCGCCTCATCGATCATGCCGCGGCGGCGACCGGCATCGACCCGCGTCTCATCCGCTTCGACAAGGGCACGATCGTTGCCGGCGACCACTGCTTAAGCTTCGCGGCGCTGGTCGACAGCGCCGCGCGCGCCCGCCTGCCGCTCGCCGCCCAGGGCTCCTATGTCCTGCCCAAGGTCAGCTGGGACCGCCAGCGCGGGCAGGGCCGGCCCTTCCTCTATTTCGTCTACGGTGCCGCCTGCTCCGAGGTGACGGTCGACACCTTGACCGGCGAGATGCGGCTTGACCGCGTCGACATTCTTCAGGATTGCGGCACCTCGCTCAATCCCGAGATCGATCGCGGCCAGATCGAGGGCGGCTTCATCCAGGGCCTCGGCTGGCTCACCATGGAGGAGATCGTCCATGATGAGAGCGGTCGAATCCTCACCGATGCGCTCGCGTCCTACAAGATCCCGCTCGCCACCGCCGTCCCCGCCGACTTTCACGTCCAGCTCTTCACCGGACGTCCGAACCGCGAGATCACCCTCCATGGCGCCAAGGCGGTGGGCGAGCCGCCGCTGATGCTCGCCCTGTCGGTGTTCTCCGCCGTCACCCAGGCGATCGCTGCGCTGAAGCCCGGCGCGGTGCCGGCGCTCGATGTCCCGGCAACGCCGGAAGCGGTGATGCGGGCGGTCCGCCGACTCAAGCCCGGCGTGGGAGGCTGAGCGATGGCGGGCGGTGCGGCACGACCGGTATGGGTGTTCGGCGCCGGTCCGGTCGGCACCGCGCTCGTGCCGTCGCTTGCCGCACTCGACTTCATGGTGACATGGGTCGATGCCCGGCGTGCCTCCTTTCCAGCGGCCCTGCCGCGCAATGTCACGGTTCGGATCTCCGCCGACCCCTGCCGGCTTCTCCGCGACATTCCCGAGGGCGCCTTCATCCTCATCATGACCTACAGCGCCACCCTCGATCTGGCGCTTGCCGCCGAGACACTCGATGGCGGCCGCTTCCCGTTTGTCGGCATGGTCGGCAGCGCCGCCAAGCGCATGCGCTTCATCAAGCGCATGATCGAGGCCGGCATGGCCCGCCAGGATGCCGCCCGGCTCGTCTGCCCGATCGGTGCCTCGACCGCCGCCTCCAAGCTCCCCGCGGCGATTGCCGCCGCAATTGTCGGCGAGCTGTTGATCCGCGATGCTGCAGCCGATCCGGCGCCCGACCTGCTCCTGACCCAGGATGGCGAGCCATGACCGAGATCTATGGCGATCCCTCCGAGGAGCTTGCGCCGCCGGTTCCGGTGCTCGAGGCGCTGGACATCACCAGGCATTTCGGGTCGGTGATCGCCAACGACCATGTGTCCCTCGCCATCATGCCGGGCGAGATTCATGCCCTCCTCGGTGACAACGGAGCCGGCAAGTCGACCTTGGCCAAGATCGTCTATGGCAGCCTCCACCCTGACGCCGGCGAGATCAGGATTGCCGGCGAGACTGTCGCGATGACATCGCCGGCCGTGGCGCTCGCCAATGGCGTTGCCATGCTGTTCCAGGGTTTCACTCTGTTCGAGCAGCTGACCGTTGCCGAGAACCTTGCGCTGGCGATGCCGTCCGGAAGCGCTCCCGACGATCTCGCCGGGCTGATCTCCGAGGTCAGCACCGGCTACGACCTCGCCCTTGATCCGGCATTGCCGGTCTCGCACCTCTCCGCCGGCCAGCGCCAGCGTGTGGAGATCGCGCGCGCGATCCTGCACAAGCCGAAGCTGGTGATCTTGGACGAGCCGACCGCAGTGCTGACGCTCCAGGAGCAGGCGCGATTGTTCGCCATCCTCGCGCGCCTCGCCGGCGAGGGCTGCGCCATCCTCTATCTCACCCGGCGTCCCGAAGAGGTCGGCGCTCTGTGCCACCGTGCCACCGTCCTGCGCCAGGGCCGGGTGGTGGCCGAGGTCGATCCGCGCCAGGAGACGGCGGCCAGTCTCAGCCACCTGATGGTAGGGTCGGAGATCGCGGATCTGCGCCTGGCGAACGATGATGCCGTCAAGGGTCCGCCGCTCCTCGGGATGAAGGAGCTGAGCGTCCATGGCGGCGAGATCGTTGCCATTGTCGGGATCGCCGGCAACGGCGAGGCCGAGCTCTTCGCCGCCATCTCGGGCGAGCGGCCGGTCGGCGATGGTGGCAGCGTCGTCATTCGCGGCCGTGCCTGCGGCTTCATGGGCATCACCGCAAGGCGCCGGCTCGGCGCCGCCTTCGTCCCCGATCGGCGGCTCGGCCATGCCGCCATCGGCGATTTCGACCTCACCCGCAACATCGTCCTCACCCGCTACCCGGAGAATCTCGGCATGGTGCGCGGCGGCGTCGTCGATTATGAGGTCGCCCGCCGGATCATGAGCCGGGTCTGCGAGATGTTCGGCGTCCAGAAGGGCAAGCGCGATCCCAAGGCTCGGACCCTCTCGGCCGGCAACCTCCAGAAGTTCGTCATTGGCCGCGAGATCGATCGCAAGCCAGGCGTTCTGGTGGTCCACCAGCCGACCGCCGGTGTCGATGCCACCTCGGCTGCCAGGATCAGGCAGGAGCTCCTGGATCTGGCGCGCGGCGGCTCCGCCGTGCTGGTGATCAGCCAGGATCTCGACGAGGTCTTCGCGATTGCCGATCGTGCCGCCGTGCTGTCGCGCGGCACGCTGTCGCCAGCGAGGCCCATCGGCGAGCTCTCCCGCGAGAGCGTCGGCCTGGCGATGGCGGGCGCCGCATGAGGACGATCCGCGGCATTGGATTCATCCTGGAGCGGCGTGCCGAGCCCTCGTGGCTGCTGGCGTTGCTGTCGCCGCTCATCGCCATCGCCTTGACGATGGTCACCGGCGCGATCGTTTTCGCCGCCCTTGGCTTGAACCCGCTGCATGCACTCTTCGTCTTCTTCATCGCGCCGCTGACCACGGGGTCGCTCGAGCGTCTGGCGCTGACGGCCGCGCCCCTGGTGTTGATCGCCTGCGGCCTCTGCCTCTGCTTCCGCGCCCGCGTGTGGAACATCGGCGCCGAGGGCCAATTCATCATGGGCGCCATTGCCGGCAGCCTGTTTCCGGTCTTCCTCACCGGATGGCAGTCTTCGCTGGTGACCGTCCTGATGCTGGCGCTTGGCATCATCGGCGGCATGACCTGGGCGGCAATCCCCGCCTTTCTCAAGAGCCGGTTCGGCGCGAGCGAGATCCTCACCAGCGTGCTGCTGGTCTATGTCGCCCAGCGCCTTCTCGACTGGCTGCTGAGCGGGCCGTGGCGCGATCCGCAAAGCTCTGGAATCGCCAAATCTGTCAGCTTCGCTGGCGGGCAGCTCCTCCCGACCTTTGGCGGCACCCTTCATCTCGTCGTCGCCTTTGCCGTGGCCGCTGCGGTGGCGCTCGCCTTTCTCCTTGCCAATGGCATGAAGGGCTATGAGATCAAGGTCTCGGGCCTCGCACCCAAGGCCGCGCGATTCGCCGGATTCTCCCGCAGCGGCTTGGTGTGGTTCACCTTCCTGCTGTCGGGAGGGCTGTCGGGTCTCGCCGGCATCAGCGAGCTCATGACCACCGTGAAGCAGCTGCAGCCGGTGATCGCGCCGTCCTCTGGCTTCACCGCCATCATTGTCGCCTTTCTCGGCCGGCTCAATCCGCTTGGCGCCATGATCGCCGGGCTGGTCATCGCCGTGACCCATGTCGGCGGCGAGACGGCAGGGGCCGCGCTCGGCATCTCGCCAAAGGTGAGCCAGGTGTTTCAGGGAATTCTCCTCCTCTGCATTCTCGGCTGCGACGCCCTGGTCCATCACCGCGTCGCGCTCAGCGGCCTGCCGCGGCTGAGACTGAGAATCGGCTGAGCGCATGGAGCATCTGGTCCTCGCCAGCATCGCCGCCGCCACGCCGCTTCTCGTCGCGGCGATCGGCGAGCTCATGGTCGAGCGCGCCGGCGTCCTCAATCTCGGCGTCGAAGGCATGATGGTGATGGGAGCGGTGTCCTCTTTCGGCGTCGCGCTGTGGACCGGCTGGCCGCTTGTCGGTCTCCTTGCTGGAATAATTGTCGGCATGCTGATGGCGCTCGTCTTCGCCATCCTCACGCAGAGCTTCGCCGCCAGTCAGGTGGTGGCCGGCATCGCGCTCACCCTCTTGGGGCTCGGGCTTTCCGGCTTCATTGGTGCCGCGCTCGCAGGCCACGCCGCGATCGGTCTCAAGCCGATCTACATTCCGTTTCTGACCGACATCCCCGTCCTCGGCCGCATCCTGTTCGGCCAGCACATCGTCACCTATCTCTCGATCGCGCTGGTCGCCGGCGTCGCCTGGTTCCTCTTCAACACGAGGCTCGGCCTGATCCTTCGCGGCATCGGCAACAATCACGACGCTGCCGATGCGCTGGGCTTCGATGTCATTGCCACGCGCTATGCCTGCATCGTCTTCGGCGGTGCCTGCGCCGGCCTGGCCGGCGGCCATCTCGCGCTGACACTTTCCGACATGCCGCAATGGAGCGACAACATCACTGCCGGACGCGGCTTCATCGCCTTGGCGCTCGTCGCCTTTGCCGCCTGGTGGCCATGGCGACTGCTCGCTGCAGCCTGGCTTCTCGGCGCCGTGACCATTTTCGGTCCCGAGGCTCGCCGACTCGGGCTTGACCTGCCGGCTGAACTCTGGGCGGCGCTGCCCTATCTGGTGACGATCCTGGTGTTGGCCGTGATGTCGGGAACCGGGCTTCTGTCCCGTGCCAACGCGCCGGCCAACCTCGGTCGGCCCTTCCTCCCAGGCCGTTGACGATGCAACCAAAGGTTATAATCCGCTTGACCGCGCGTATGGCGCGTGCTCCGGTTCGTGCAGGTCGTGGAGGATTCGATGCTCAATGAACTGACGAAGGGGAGAACTGCTCCGTCATGGCCGCACCTCGACAGGCGGCCCGAATGGAGCAAGCGTGTGTATGCGATCTGTTTCGATCTGGACACCGAGGCGCTGCAGAAATTGTATCGCGGGGCGTCCTGGCAGAACGGTTACCAGGACATCGCCCGGGTCCTGTCGCGCCATGGATTCTGTCGCCAACAGGGCAGCGTCTATTTCGGCGATCGGACGGTTGATCCCGTCCGCTGCGTGCTTGCCATTCAGGATGTCGCCAGGGACTGCTCCTGGTTCTCGCAGGTGGTCAGGGACGTGCGCATGCTCAGGATCGAGGAGAACAACGATCTGCTGCCGGCCATCGAGGGAGCTTTATGAAGGCAGTCGGCAGTAGGCAGATAGGCAGCGGACGGCACACTTCCCTACTGCCTACTGCCTACTGCCCAATGCCGACTGCCTACAGATTCTCTTCCCAGCTCTCGATGAACACCGCCAGCGTGCAGCCGGTCCTGGTTGTCGAGAAATGCTGGGTGCCGCGGCTCAGATAGACCAGGTCGCCCGGCTTGTACTCATAGCCGTCATTGTCTTGGAGGTCGCCCTCGAGCAGCAGGAACTGCTCGGCCGATGTGTGCTCATGCGGCTGGCTCGAGCTGCCCGGCGCCATTCGGTAGATATGAAACCCGACCCCGGGCGGCTGGCTGTCGTCGAGCTGCAGAAAGCTTTGGCCGGGGATCTCGCGACCATCGGCGGTGAACGGCTCGAACTTTGCCTTGGCGATGTTCACGACACGGCGGTCGGTCGGCTGGATCGGCTTCAGCTTCGGCTTCATCTTCAACCTCGCAAAGGTTAAGAACGGACCCGCTTCTTCTCGGGATCGTAATGCGGGAACGGTACGATGACCGCCGGCAGGCGCTTCTGCTGGCCATCGAGCTTACCGATCTCGACCGCGGTGCCGGGCGCTGCATGATGCACATCGATCCGCGCCAGCGCGATCGAGCGACTGAGGAGCGGCGAGCGCGTGCCCGAGGTGACGACGCCGACCTGCGCCCGTCCGACATGGACGCTGTCGCCATGGCCGACCGCATCGTTCGCTGCAATGTCCAGCCCCACCAGCCGGTGCCGCGGGTGGTCGCGCCGCTCGATCAGCGCCTCGCGCCCGATGAAATCCTCCGCCTTGCTGTTGAGCGGCACGGTGAAGCCGATGCCGGCCTCGAACGGATCGGTCGCATCGGAGAATTCGTAATTGGCGAAGATCAACCCCGCCTCGATGCGCACCATGTCGAGCGCCTCGAGGCCCATCGGCGAGAGGCCGAGCGGCTCGCCGGCGGCCCACACCGCGTCGAACACCGCAACCGCATCGCGCGGGTGGCAGAAGACCTCATAACCGAGCTCGCCGGTATAGCCGGTTCGCGACACCACCACCGGAACGCCTTCGAAATCGCCGATGCGGCCGACGGCGAAACGAAACCATCCGAGCTCATGAAGTGCCGGCTGCGATGGCGGCGTCCAGATCACCTGCCTGAGGATGTCGCGGCTGAGCGGCCCCTGGACCGCGATATTGTGGAGCTGATCCGTGGAAGACCGGACCCAGGCACGGTAGCCCATCTTCTCCGCCTGCTGGCGCAGCCACGCGCCGCTGAACTCGTCGCCGCCGATCCAGCGGAAATTGTTGGCGCCCAACCGGAACACCGTGCCATCGTCGATCATCCCGCCATGCTCGTAGCACATCGCGGTATAGACCACCTGGCCGGGCGACAGCTTGCGCATGTCGCGGGTCACGCAATATTGCATCAGCGCCTCGGCATCGGGGCCGGTCACCTCGAACTTGCGCAGGGGCGACAGGTCCATCACCGCGGCGCGCTCGCGGCAGGCCCAATATTCCGCCGTCGGCCCGTCATTGTTGAAGCGCGACGGCAGCCAGTAGCCGCGATACTCGGCATAGTTCCGGGTGAGGGCGGAGAAGCGTGGGTGGAAGGCGGTTTCGCGGGTCAGTTTGGGATCGGCGTCGGGGGTCATTCGGAAAGCCACCGCTCGTGAGAATTTTTCCGCGCCCGAATAGGTGCGGATGTGGATGTCCGTGGGGTTCCAGCCATTGGCGGCATCGATATCGTCGGGGCAGGCGGAGGACACGCAGACGAGATCGGTCAGCGCCCGCATCAGCACATAATCGCCCGGTCGCGACCACGGCTCGTCGAGATAAAGCTGATTGTTGCTGTCGACATTGGTGTTGTAGAAATAATTGAGCGCCTCCCAGCCCCGGCGCGCCGGCACGCCATGCTCGGCCAGTGCCCGGTTGAAGTTCTCCGTGCAATTGACATGGCCGGGATAGCCCATGTCGTCGTAGTAACGCGCATTGCAGGCGGTCGCGAAAGCATCGTGCCGCCCGCAAGTGTCCTGCACCAGTTCGACCAGCGGCTCGAAATCGTGCGCGAACCCCTTGGACGGCAGGCCTGGGGTGGGATAGAGGCGCCCCAGCAATGTCCGCGTCACCGTCGCATCGAGCGGCAGCGCCAGGCCCCGGTCGAGCTTGCGCGCCGAGAAGCACTGGAAATCGGTGCATTGGCGGCCGCTGACGTCGATGACCTGGATATAATCGCCGGCCTTGACGCGATAGGCCGTCGCGGTCGCCGCCTTGATGCGGAAGTCGGCAAGCGGGTCGGCCAAAGGCTCCGGCAGGCGCACCGCTTCGGCAGCGCCCGGCTGAACCCGCCTCGTGATCAGGAGCTCGATCTCGGTCGCCGTGTCCTGGCGTCCGGCATCCATGACGCCGCCGGGCGCCGCCACGATCAGGAGCCCGTCTCGCGCGATCGTGAAATGCGCGCTCGCCCCGGTCGGCGACGCTTCGCCGAACACCCGCAAGCCATGCGCGCCGGCGAGATCGATGGAACGCCTGGCGAGCGTCGATCGCGTCCGACGGGCACTCTCTCCCGTCTCTGCGAGCAAGGCCAGGAGCCCCTCGGCCCGCGTCATCGAAGGGACGCCGAGGCCAAGCGGATCGACCCGGCCATCGGCGCCGGCAAACACCAGCTCGCAGGGTTGGCAGCCCTCGATGTCGCTCACCCTGACCATGTCGCCGGCCGACACCTGCACCGCCACCGAGCCGGCGCCCGGGACGACGTAGCGCTCGGTGCCGATCGGCAGCGCCCGGCCGGATCGATCGAGCACCACGCTGGCTGGCGGCGCACGGAATGGAGCGACGGGTTGCATCTGGTTCATTGCAGGCGCTGGCGTTGTTGGTCCAAATTGGTCTTAAATGGTTCGATAAGGTTTACCAACAGATCACTGCTGGCGCACCACCAATTGGGAGGAAAATCATGAAAAAGCGCGTGGCTGTCATCGGAGCAGGTCCGTCGGGGCTGGCCCAGCTTCGGGCATTTCAATCGGCCGCGGCCAAGGGCGCTGACATACCGGAGGTTGTCTGCTTCGAGAAGCAGGGCGACTGGGGCGGATTGTGGAACTACACCTGGCGCACCGGTCTCGACGAATATGGCGAGCCGGTTCATTGCAGCATGTACCGCTATTTGTGGTCGAACGGTCCCAAGGAATGCCTGGAGTTTGCCGACTACAGCTTCGAGGAGCATTTCGGTGGTCCGATCGGTTCCTATCCGCCGCGCGCCGTGCTGTGGGACTATATCAAGGGTCGCGTCGAGCGGGCCGGCTTGCGCGACTGGGTACGCTTCCGCACGCCGGTGCGCAACGTCACCTATGATGAGGACACGGGCAAGTTCAGCGTCACCTCCCACGATCTCGTCAACGACCATGTCGAGACCGAGCAATTCGACAATGTCGTGGTTGCGACCGGCCATTTCTCGACCCCGCATGTCCCGGAGTTCGAAGGCTTCCGGACCTTCAATGGCCGCATCCTCCATGCCCATGACTTCCGCGACGCTCTCGAGTTCAAGGGACAGGACGTGCTGGTCATCGGCAGGAGCTACTCGGCCGAGGACATCGGCTCGCAATGCTACAAATATGGCGCCCGCTCGGTCACCGCGAGCTATCGCTCGCGCCCGATGGGCTTTGCCTGGCCGGCCAGCTTCGAGGAGCGTCCGCTGCTCCAGCGGGTCGAGATCAAGACGGCGCACTTCAAGGATGGCAGCAAGAAATCTGTCGACGCCATCGTGCTCTGCACCGGCTACAAGCACTATTTCCCGTTCCTCACCGACGAATTGCGCTTGAAGACCGACAACCGCCTGTGGCCGCTTGGTGTCTATAAGGGCGTGGTCTGGGAGGACAATCCAAAGCTGTTCTATATCGGCATGCAGGACCAGTTCTACACCTTCAACATGTTCGATGCTCAGGCCTGGTACGCCCGCGACATCATTATGGGCCGCATCAAGCTTCCTGCGAAGGAGGTGATGCGCAAGGACAGTGCTGCCTGGCGGGCCCGCGAGGAGAAGCTCGAAAATCCCGAGCAGATGATCTGGTTCCAGGGCGACAATGTGCAGGAGCTGATCGATGCCACCGACTACCCGAAATTCGATATCGAGGGCACCAACCGCACCTTCATGGAGTGGGAGCACCACAAGGCCGACAACATCATGGGCTTCCGCGACAACGCCTATCGCTCGCTGATGACCGGCACCATGTCGCCGGTTCATCACACGCCGTGGCTCAAGGCCATGGATGATTCGCTGGAGAGCTATCTCGGTCGATAGAAGGCAATAGGCAATAGGCAGTGACCTCGCTTGCCGACTGCCTATCTGCCTACTGCCGACTGCCTTGCCCCGGAATCCAATCCGTCCCGGCGAGCGGCACCCGCGCCATGGCCGCCGCCTCGACGGTGAGCGCCACCAGGTCCTCCGGCTCGAGATTGTGCACATGCGACTTGCCGCAGGCCCGGGCAATTGTCTGCGTCTCGAGCGTCATCACCTTGAGCAGATTGGCGAGCCGCCGCCCCGCCCGCATCGGATCGAGCCTCTTCGACAGGCGCGGATCCTGGGTGGTGATGCCTGCCGGATCGCGGCCTTCATGCCAGTCGTCATAGGCCCCGGCGGTGGTGCCGAGCGCATTGTACTCGGCCTCGAGCGCCGGGTCGTTGTCGCCGAGCGCCACCAGCGCCGCCGTCCCGATCGACACGGCATCGGCACCGAGCGCCAGCGCCTTGGCGACGTCGGCACCGCTGCGGATGCCGCCCGATACGATGAGCTGCACCTTGCGATGCATGCCGAGCTCTTTCAGCGCCTGCACCGCCGGCCTGATGCAGGCAAGTGTCGGCTGCCCGACATGCTCGATGAACACTTCCTGAGTCGCCGCCGTTCCGCCCTGCATGCCGTCGACCACCACGCAATCGGCCCCCGACTTGACGGCAAGCGCGGTGTCGTAATAGGGCCGCGCCCCGCCCACCTTCACATAGATGGGCTTTTCCCAGTCGGTGATCTCGCGCAGCTCCAGGATCTTGATCTCGAGATCGTCGGGACCCGTCCAGTCCGGGTGCCGGCAGGCCGAGCGCTGATCGATGCCGGCCGGCAGGCACCGCATCGCCGCCACCCGCTCCGAGATCTTCTGGCCGAGCAGCATGCCGCCGCCCCCCGGCTTGGCGCCTTGCCCGACCACCACCTCGATGGCGTCGGCTCGGCGCAGATCGTCCGGGTTCATGCCGTAGCGCGACGGCAGATACTGATAGACGAGGATCTTGGAATGGCCGCGCTCCTCCGGCGTCATGCCGCCATCGCCGGTCGTCGTCGAGGTCCCGGCGAGCGTTGCGCCGCGCCCCAGCGCCTCCTTGGCTTCGGCCGACAGCGAGCCGAAGCTCATGCCGGCAATGGTGATCGGGATCTTGAGCTCGATCGGTCTCTTCGCGAAGCGGGCGCCAATGGTGACCCCGGTGCCGCATTTCTCGCGATAGCCTTCGAGCGGGTAGCGCGAGATCGATGCCCCGAGGAACAGGAGATCATCGAAATGCGGCAGCTTGCGCTTTGCACCGGCGCCGCGAATGTCATAGATGCCGGTGACCGCGGCGCGGCGGATCTCCGACAGCGTGTAGTCGTCGAAGGTGGCTGACTTGC
>Ga0075431_100007082_pt1 | contig 11141 bp, 9 predicted proteins | sample RhiMetdeltSRZDD5_FD_75297 | JGI IMG/M metagenome (GOLD analysis project Ga0075431, IMG submission 75297) | Populus rhizosphere microbial communities from Tennessee, USA - Rhizosphere MetaG P. deltoides SRZDD5 | ecosystem: Host-associated > Plants > Roots > Rhizosphere > Soil | place: USA...
GGCGGCGAGACGCTGATGGTGCAGAATGCGGCGCCGCCTCCCGCGGCCGGTGCCTCAGGCGGTCCCCCGTCGAAGACGGGCACCGGGTCGTAGTCGCAACTTTTCAAGAGAAGAGCCCCTCACCCCTGCCCTCTCCCCTGAGTACAGGGGAGAGGGGGTATGGCTTTTGAGCTTTTTCCCATGACCCTGATCGAACGATCCATCCGCCAGCCGGTCACCGTGACGGTGGTCGTGCTGCTGGTCGTGCTGTTCGGGGTGATGGGGTTGCTCCGCGTCCCCGTCCAGCTCACGCCCAACGTCGACCAGCCGGTCGTCTCCGTCTCGACGCGGTGGTTCGGCGCCCAGCCGCAGGAGGTCGAGCAGGAGATCCTCCAGGAGCAGGAAAAGGTCCTCAAGACGATCCCCGGCCTGCGGGAGATGAGCAGCGAGGCCACCGAAGGACAGGGGACGGTGCGCCTGGAGTTTCGGGTCGGCGTCGACAAGGCGGCGGCGATCGACGAAGTGGAGCAGAAGCTCAACCAGGTGCCGGAGTACCCGCCCGACGCCGACCGCCCCGTCATCGAGTCGGTCGACAGCAGCGCCCGGGACTGGATCGCGTGGATGCTCGTCCGCCCGCTGAAGAACGACCCGGCCAGCCTCAAGCCGGACGGCAACCTGTTCCGCGGGGACGTCGTCGAGCTCGAACAGTACCTCCAGGACTTCGTCAAGCCCGAGCTGGAGCGGGCCGAGGGCGTCCGCGACGTGCAGGTGCTCGGCGGGCGCCTGCGCGAGATGCAGGTGCGGGTCGACCTGGCGGCGCTGGCGTCGCGCGGCATCAGCATCGACATGTTCGTCTCGCGGCTCCGCGAGGAGAACCTCAACGTGTCGGCCGGCGCGGTCGCCGAGGGAAAGCGCGACGTGACGGTCCGCGCGATGGGGCAGTACGACGACCCGCAGCAGATCCGCGACACCGTCGTCGGCTGGACCGAGGCCGGGGCGCCCGTCTACGTGAGCGACGTCGCCGACGTGGGGATCGGCTTCAAGCGGCAGGTGTCGTTCGTCCGCTCGCAGGGGCAGGACGTGATGGCGCTGAACGCGAAGCGCGAGACGGGCACGAACGTGATCGAGGTGATGGACAACCTCAAGGCCCGCATCCAGAAGGTGAACGCGGAGGTGCTCGGGCCCCGCGGGTGGGGCCTGGAGCTGTTCCAGGTGTACGACCAGACGGTCTACGTCCGCCGGTCCATCGACAACGCCGGCGCCGACCTGCTGCTGGGCGCCGGCCTGGCCGCGCTGGTCCTGTTCCTCACGCTCCGCAGCATCGGCGCCACGCTGGTCGTGGCGGTCAGCATCCCGATCAGCGTCGTCGGCACGTTCCTCGGGCTCGCGCTGACGGGGCGCAACCTGAACGTGATCAGCATGGCGGGCCTGACGTTCGCCATCGGCATGGGGGTCGACAACACGATCGTCGTGCTCGAGAACATCTTCCGCCACCGGGAGATGGGCAAGGACCGGCTCCGCGCCGCGATCGACGGCGCGGGCGAGGTGTGGGGCGCGATCCTGGCCGCCACGCTCGCGAACATCGCGGTGTTCCTGCCGGTGGTGTTCATCGAGGAGGAGGCGGGCCAGCTCTTCAAGGACATCAGCATCGCGATCAGCATTTCGCTGCTGCTGTACCTGTTCGTCTCGCCCACGGTGATCCCGGTGCTGGCGACGCTTTTCCTGCGGAAGATGCCGGGCGGGTTCGTCGAGAAAGGCGACGAGCGGACCGAGACACCCGCGACGACGATGCTCGGGCGTCTCACGCGCCCGATCTCGCGCGGCGCCGCGGCGATGAGCGAAGGGTTCTACCGGGTGACCGTGTGGTTCACCCACGGGGTGCTGCGCTCGCTGGCGCTGGTGGCCGTGTTGATCGCGCTTGCCAGTGTGGGCTCGTGGTACCTGATCCCGAAGCGCAGCTACCTGCCCAGCGGCAACCAGAACCTGATCTTTGCGTTCGTCCTGACGCCCCCCGGCTACAGCATGGGCGAGTACCGGCGGATGGGCGAGCGGATCGAGTCGGTCCTCCGCCCCTGGTGGGAGGTCGGCCCGGAGGAGGGCGACACCGAGGAGGACCGGGCCGCCAAGAGGGAGAAGCTCAGGCAGCTCCAGGCGCAGTGGGTGAAGGTCCGCGACACCGTCGCCGTCCCCATGATGGAGAAGCAGATCGAGGGGATGCGCGCCGCCATGCCGCCGGAGGCGTTCGCGGCGGTCTCGGAACAGATGGTCGCGCAGCTCGAGCAGTTGCGCACGACCCCGCCGCCGGCCGGCATCGACAACTTCTTCTACGTGACGTTCGAGGGGCTCGCGTTCATGGGGGCGACGAGCCTCGACGCGCAGAACGTGGCCTCGCTGGCGTACCTGTTCACGGAGGCGGGGCAGGGGATCCCGGGCGTGCAGGTGTTCCCGCAGCAGGCGCAACTGTTCGACCTGGGCGACAGTTTCGGCAGCACGGTCGACGTGAACGTCGCCGGCCCCGACTACGAGGCGGTGCGGCGGGCCGCCGGCGCCGCGCAGGGGATGATCATGGGGAACCTGAACACGTTCGCGATCCCCAACCCGCAGAATTTCGCCATCGGCCGCGAGGAGGTCCGCGTGATCCCGCAGCGGGCGCGTGCGGCGGCGGCGGGGGTGACGACCGCCTCGATCCGCCGGGCCGCCGCGGTCGCGGTCGACGGCGAGATCATCGGCGACTACCGCGAAGGTGCCAGGAGCATCGACCTGACCATCGTCAGCCGCTCGGGGTCCAGCGTCCCCGGCGACGGCCAGATGGCCGGCACCGCCGCACTGGCCGACGTGCCCCTGGCGACGCGGCGCGGCGGGGTGGTGCCGCTGGCCGCGGTGGCGACGCTCCTGCCGACCGAGGCGCCGCAGCGCATCCGCCGCATCGAGGAGCTGCCGGCCGTCACGCTGTCGGTGCAGATCCCCAAGACGCTGACCGTCCAGGAGACGCAGGCGGCGCTGATGGACGGGGTCATCGCCCCGCTCCGCGCGCAGGGCCTCATCACCCCCGAGATGACCGTCCGTATGTCCGGCTCGGCCAGCAAGCTCGACCACTTCATGTCGAGCTTCGTTCCCGGCTTCGCACTGGCGGCGCTGATCACCTACCTCCTGCTCGCGGCGCTGTTCGAGAGCTGGGTGCACCCGTTCGTCATTATCATGAGCGTGCCGTTCGCGCTGGTTGGCGGGTTTGCCGCGCTGCGCCTGCTGCACGAGCTGCACCCGGAGATTCAGCTGGACGTGTTGACGATGCTGGGGTTCGTGATCCTGATCGGCACGATCGTGAACAACCCGATCCTGATCGTCCACCAGGCGCTGAACTACATCCGCGAGGGGATGGAGCGCAGGCACGCCATCGCGCTGAGCACACAGACGCGCGTACGGCCGATCTTCATGAGCGTCATCACTTCGGTGGCGGGGATGGCGCCGCTGGTGGTGTTCGGCGGGGCGGGGTCGGAACTGTACCGCGGGCTGGGTGCGGTTGTGGTGGGGGGGCTGCTGGTGAGCACCGTGTTCACGCTGTTGCTGACGCCGGCCCTGATGAGCCTCATGATGGACCTTCAGGAGGGGCTGCGGCGACTGTTCCGGCGGGGCGGCTCGGGTACGGCCGGTCCTACTTCCGGCGCGGGTCGCCGCGAGCCGGGCGCGAATGGGGACGATGAGACGGCGCATGGCGATCGGCCGGTGCGTGAGCCGTCCCACGCGCCGGAGCCGAAGGTGCCGGAACCCCGCGTGCCCGAGCCGCAGGTGGCGGCTTTCCGCTCGTCGCCGCTACCGCCGACGGCCTAAAATCCTTCCTGCCCCGCGGGCCATGACCCATCCGGTTGCGTGGCCGCCGAGGCATGGGAGGCATGTCAGTGGCCCGCCCCCTCCGCCGCGTAGTCATCACCGGGATCGGCGTGATCAGTCCGAACGGCGTCGGCAGCGAGGCGTTCGCGCGCGCCTGCCGCGAAGGGCGGAGCGGACTTTCCCGGCCGGACCACATCGACACCAGCGGCTTGAAGACGTCGTCGGTGGGGCGGGTGAAGGACGCGGACTGGACACCGGCGGGGGTGATGGAGCACGCGGAGCTGAAGCGCGTGCCGCGGATGGTGCCGATGGCGCTGGCGGCTTCGCGGGAGGCGATGACGCGGGCGGGACTGCATTTCGAGGCCGACGACGTCGAGCGGCAGCGGGAGGTCGGCGTGGCCCTCGGCACTGGCGGCGGGGGGCTGGCGTTCGTCGAGGAGCAGTACCGCACCTTTTTCGCCGAGGGGACGGGGTCGCTCTACTCCATCACCGGCGGAACGCACGGGAACCTGTCCAGCGAACTGTCGATCGCCCTGCGGCTGCGCGGGCCGTCGCACGTCCTGTCCACCGGCTGCACGAGCAGCACCGACGCAATCGGGTATGCCATGATGCTGATCCGCGCGGGGGCGGTGCCGGCGATGCTGGCGGGCGGGGCGGACGCGCCCATTTCCAAGGGAATTCTTACGGCGTTCGAGAAGATGCGCGTCGTCTCCACGCGCCGGTGGGACGACCCGGCCTGTGCGTCGCGGCCGTTTGCGGCGGACCGGGACGGGTTTGTGCTGGGAGAGGGGGCGTGGATGTTCGTGCTGGAGGAGAGGGAGCGGGCGCTGAAGCGGGGGGCGACGGTGCTCGCGGAAGTAGCCGGTCATGGGTCGACGTGCGACGCGTACCACCGCGTGCAGATCGCGCCGGACGTTGTCGAACCGGTGCGGGCGATTGAGCTTGCATTGGCCGATGCGGGGGCGGCGAAGGACGACGTGGGGTACGTCAACCTGCACGGCACGGGAACGGACCTCAACGACCGCATGGAGACGGCGGCGCTGCGGAAATGCTTCGGGGCACGCGCGGCCGACATTCCCATGAGCTCCACCAAGTCGATGATCGGCCACCCGCAAGGCGCCTGCGGCGCGGCCGGGCTGGCGGCAACCGTGCTGGGCATGCTGGCGGGGTCAATGCACCCGACGATCAACCTGGACCGGCCCGACCCGCAGTGCGACCTGGACTATATTCCGGGCGAGGCACGAACCGCGGAAGTCGACGTCGCGTTGTGCAACTGCATCGCGTTCGGCAGCAAGAACAGTGCACTGGTCGTGAGGCGGTACCGGGAGTGAACCGCCCGGGCGTTCGCCCTACGGTTTCCGCTTCCTCTCCTCGACGTCCTCCTCGCCGGCGATGATCGCGACCGACGCCATGCCGATGAATAACCCGGTCTCGACGACGCCCGCACGGCCGCGCAGGGCGAGGTCCAGGCCGCCGGGGTCGTCGATGCCGTTGAAGCGGCAGTCGTAGATGTAGTTGCCGTTGTCGGTCTGGAACGGGGCGTCGGCGGTCCTGCGGAGGGTGGGGGTGGCGCCGAGGGATCGGAGGAAGGGCTCGTGCACCTCGTGGGCGAACGGCACCACTTCGACCGGGAGCATCGCCTTCGTTCCGAGTGTCGGGACGGCCTTGCCTGCGTCGGCGATGATCACCAGAGACTTGGAGTTCTGGGCCACGATTTTCTCGCGCAATAGCGCCCCGCCAAGGCCTTTGATGAGGTCGAGATTGGGAGCGACTTCGTCGGCCCCGTCGATCGTAACGTCCGGCCGGGGGCATTCGGCAAGGGTGGTGAGGGGGATGCCCAGGTGGGCGGCGCGGCGCTCGGATTGGCGGGACGTCGGGACGCCGCGGATGTCGCGGAGGCGGCCGTCCTTCAGCGCGGCGGCCAGCGCCTGGAGGAACAGGTCGGCGGTGGAACCGGTGCCGAGGCCGACGACCATGCCGCTGCGGACGTACGCGATGGCCGCCTCGGCGGCGCGCTGCTTCGGACTCATCGCCGGCCAAGATAAGCGACCGCCGGCCGCGCGGCCAGCGGGGGCGGAATCGCGCAAACACCCTGCGGTTTCGCACGTTCGCAGCCCCCGGCGGCTCAATTATTTACGTCATAAATTGCCCGCCGCCGCATGCGTTGACCCACCCCCCGGCGGCGCATAACATCCGCACCTCATCCGGACAAAACACGAGGAGATAATGATCGTTCCTCACCCTCAGACGGACCTGAAAAACGTGGACCCGCGCGCGGTCGCCCGGGTCGCGGAGTATGTCAACAGCCACACGCCATCGCAGCCCATCCCCGGCCTGCCCCACCCCCCGGTGATCCCCGGCCGAGGCCCCGTCTCGATGCCCATGGGCATGCCCGGCCCCGGCGGCGGGGGGGCGTACAACCGGTACCGGGAAATGACGCTCGAGGAACTGCTGCTCGAGAACCGGGTGGTCTTCCTCATCGGCGAGATCAACCACGTCTCCGCCAGCCGCGTCATCATGCAGATGCTTTACCTGCAAAGCCTTAAGCGCGACCAGGACATCAACCTGTACATCAACAGCCCCGGCGGCGTCGTCGACGACACCCTGGCGATGTACGACATCATGCGCTTCCTCACCTGCGACATCGCCACCTACTGCATCGGCCGCGCCGAGAGCGGCGGCGCCGTCATCTTCATGGCCGGCAAGAAGGGCAAGCGATACATCCTGCCCAACGCTAAAGTCATGATCCACCAGCCTTACGGCGGCGTGTACGGGCAGACGGCCGACATCGAGATCCAGGCCGAGGAGATCCTGAAGACGAAAAACACCCTCGTCCAGATCATGGCCAAGTGCACCGGCCAGCCCGCCGAGCGCGTCCGGGACGACAGCGAACGGGACCGCTACTTCGACGCCCGCCAGGCCGTCGAGTACGGCATCTGCGACGAGGTGCTCGGCGAGGACGCGCCGCCGGCCCTGGCCGAGGCCGCGGCGGACGGCACCAAGCCGAAGTAACCCAGTGGCTGGCTTCCAGCGCGTGCACGCCAAATTAGCGAATCGAGACACGGGCAGGATGCCCGTGCCACTTGAATGTTCACCGCCGTCGACCACCCCTGCATCGCCTGCCTCGACGTGCGGCGGCAGGCCGACTGGTACTGCCGTAACCTCGGCATGCGGGTCGTCGCCACCGACGGCAAGGAACCTCCCGGCTACCTCGTCGGCTACGGCGACACGACCACGGGCGGCGCCATGATCGAACTCGTCCCCGCCAAGGACCCCGGCCCGCGGCCGGACGCGCATGCGAGGTTCCAGCCCGGCATCCGCCACGTAGCCTTGCGTGTAAAGAACTTCGACGCCGCCCACGAAACGCTGCGCAAGCTCGGCGTCAAGTTCACCGTCGACCCTGGCACCGCCCTCGGCGGCGGCCGGACCGTCCTGTTCCGCGACCCGGAGGGGAACGAGCTCCAGATCGTCGAGCGGTAGTTTGTGGCACGGGCATCCTTGCCCGTGTCCGGGATTTCTAGAATGGGGACACGGGCAAGATGCCCGTGCCACAGATGAAGCCAACCCTGGTCCCGATCGTGTTGTTGGCGCTGATCCAATCAGCGCCCGCGCGCGCCGCGGACGAGGCGAAGTTCTACCCGCCGGAGGGGTGGACCGTCGGCAAGCAGCCCGACGGCACGCCCGCGGTGCTGGCGCCCGGCGTCCCCGCCGGCAAGACCTGTGCGGTGCTGATCCTGCCCGACGCCGAGGGCGAGGTGAACGTCGTCTTCCAGATGGGTTGGAAGGCCCTGACCCAGGAATTGAAGATCGTCAGCGGCGGGGAGGTGCGGACCGGCAGGTCGATGGCCAAGTACGACACCCGCTGGACGACCGCCGTCGTGGACGCCCCCGACACCGGCCGGGCGTACATGCACGCGTTCGCGGCCCAGGTCGGGCCCCGCGTGCGCCGGGCCCTGTTCCTCGCGGATGACAAGGCGCAGTTCGACAGGCACCTGCCCGCCGTGAAGGCGATGTTCGACACCGTGGGCGTGGACCCGGCGACGGCGAAGCAGAAGCGCGCGGCGCTCAAGGGCCAGCCAGCCGGTTTCGAGGGCGTGTTCTACCGCGCCGCCGTTGAGTTCAACGCCGCCGGCGCCCCGGGCGAGCTGGGCCAGCGCACCGACTTCCTCTGCCTCGCCCCCGACGGCCGCGCCTACAACGGCCGCGTCTTCGGCGGGCCAGCCGCCTCCTTCGACGAGGAGGACCCGCGCTCCCCGAGCTACGGCCGCTACACGCTCCGCGGCGACGACATCGACATCAAGTGGCACTTCGACCGCACCCTAAACCGGCAGCACACGCAGAAACTCAAACGCCGCGCCGACGGCAAGCTCGAACAGGAAGGCGGTGACGTGTTCCACCGGCTCGACCCCTGTGACGGGCTCAAGCTGAACGGAACCTACGGCAGGACCTGGGGCGACGGCTCGAAGACGCGCGTCCGCTTCACGAAGGACGGCCGGTTCACGGAACAGGGCCTAAAGTCCTGCGTCGCCGACGACGAGTTCGTGTACCCGGACTGGCCGAAGCTGCCCGAGCGGGGCGCCGGCACGTACTCGATCGCTCGCAACACCCTGGAAGTGAAATACGACAAGGGCGGCCCGACCCGCCGGATCTTCTTCGCCACCCCGGACGACCCCGCCGATCCGGCGGCGATCTCCCGGATCTCGATCGCCAACAACCCCCTGGAAAGGGAGCCGTAGCAAACGCCGAACGGTAATTTTCGCGAATGCCAGTGCTCAATCCTCAATCATCACTCGTCACTCACCCGGCACAGATGATGATTGACGAGTGATGATTGACGAGTGAGAAGAAAGTAGAACAAGGAATCCTGAAATGAGCGCCAACAACAGCACCCTCATCCCCATCGTGATCGAGAAGTCCGGCCGCGGCGAGCGGGCGTACGACATCTACTCCCGACTGCTCAAGGACCGCATCGTCATCCTCGGCGGCCCCGTCACCGACGACTCGGCCAACGCCATCATCGCCCAGATGCTCTTCCTCTCCAACGACGACCCCAAGAGCGACATCCAGTTCTACATCAACTCGCCCGGCGGGTCGGTCTCCGCCGGCCTGGGCATCATCGACACGATGCGCTACCTGCGGTGCGACGTCGCCACCACGTGCATCGGCATGGCCGCCAGCATGGGCGCCTGTTTGCTGGCCAGCGGCACCAAGGGCAAGCGGGCCTGCCTGCCCAACTCGCAGGTGATGCTCCACCAGCCGCTGATCGGCGGCGTGCTCCAGGGCCCCGCCACCGACCTGGGCATCGAGGCCCAGCACATGATCCGGCTGCGCGACCGGCTCTACCGGCTGATGGCCGACTTCACCGGCAAGAGCCCGGAGACCATCCACCGCGACTTCGACCGCAACAAGTGGCTCTTCGCCGACGAGGCCGTCGACTACGGCTGCTGCGACCGCGTGCTGGAGCGCGCCCCCGAAGGCGTCATGCGCCGCCGCACGGACGACGAGAACGGGGACAAGGACTGAGCCCGCCTCTCTTCCTCTCCCCTGTACTCAGGGGAGAGGGCAGGGGTGAGGGGCTATTCTCACTCCCCAATATGCGACGGGGGTGAGAGGTGAAAAATCGACCGATCTGCGATTGCCTTGAGTCGCAATACAAGAACCGGCGTTGGCCGACCCTCCGTCTACACACCGACCGCCAAGACACGGACAGCGACGCCTGGAAACGCCTGCTGGATCTCGTGGATAGAGCCGCCGACGACGGGCGGACGGAGTTGAATCCGGCGGACGAGCTCGGGTGGGAGCAGTGGTGGACGATCGTGGAGCTGCCGCGGTCGATCGCCAGGTTGAAGGCCGTAAAGCGCCTTAATCTCTACGGCAGCGGGCTCGTGAGAATTCCCCCCGAGGTCGGGGAGATGACGGCGCTCGAAGACTTCGACCCGTACACCTCGTACCGGCTGCACTGGTTCCCGTTCGAGATCACGCGGTGCCCGAAGCTGAAGGACAGCAGGGTGAGCACCCGCGCGCTCTACGGGAACTTCAAGTACCGTCCGCCATTCCCGAAGCTGCCTCAGACGGACGTTGACGAAGTCGTCCCTTCCTACTGCAGCGTGTGCCGTGGGAAGTTCTCTCCCGCCGGCCCGCGCCAACGATGGGTCTCGCTCCGCGTCGCGACGGACGTTCTGCCGCTGCTCGTCCACGCGTGTTCGGACGGCTGCATCGCCCGGCTGCCGGACCCGCCCGAGGGTTACGTGCAATCGCCGCACACCGGCGGGAACAACGTGCGGCAACCGCGGCAACCGCCGCGGCAGTTCTACGAGTGAAAGAAATCGCGGCGGGGCGGCCGTCGCATTACCGCTGCTGGAACGGACTGCCGCGCCGGTATACTTCACATGCGATCCGAGTGTTGCGCGTGCGTCGCCGCTGGCGCTCAATGCCCATGGTGCCTTGGCGGACCGTCTTCTTCGCCGTCAACTTCGGCACGACGGTGCTGTTCGTCATCGCGTGCGTGGTCGGCGTTTGCGAGTGGCTCGTCGTCGGCGGCTCCCCATTTGCGTTCCTCGGTGCCGTGTGCTTCGTCGGCCCGGCACTGGCGTTCGGCATAACCGAGTGGCTTTTATACGTTCGCAAAGTCCGAAACCTTGAACGTCCGCTGGGCGTCGTCTGCGGTTTGGTCGGTGGGCTGGCGATCTTCGCGTTCATCAGCAACGCGGCCGAAGCCGCGGTCAAAGGTGGTTCGCCAGGTGTCTGGTTCTGGCCATACGTATGGCTCTGGTTCGGCTTCGGCACGGTATGCGTCGCCGTCGCCGCGTATGGCCTGTGGTGCTGTTGGCTTAGAGTGCGTCGCCGGACGTTTCCGGAAGAACGGGGTTTTCCTGTCGGCGGTCCGGCGGCACCATAACCAAAGGCTGCCGCCGCAGCCGCTTAGCGGCGTTCCGTTATGCAGCGCGGCATCTTCAACGAGATGACATCAAAGAGCATGAAACCAACAGCCTTTTTCCTGACGATGCTCCTGTCGGCGGTCGTGTCGGCGCAGCAGAAGCCAACGACGGGATACGCGCCCGTCAACGGACTCAAAATGTACTACGAAGTCCACGGGAGCGGCGATCCCGTGGTGTTGCTCCACGGCTCGTTCATGACCATCACGAACAACTGGGCCGGGTGGATCGGCGAGCTTTCCAAGACGCGGAAAGTGATCGCCGTCGAATTGCAGGGCCACGGGCGCACGGCCGACATTAAACGCGATTTCAGCTACGAAAACCTCGCCGACGACGTGGCCGTGCTGCTCGATCACCTCAAGATCCCGAGTGCGGACCTGATCGGCTACAGCATGGGCG
>Ga0075431_100007083_pt1 | contig 11141 bp, 8 predicted proteins | sample RhiMetdeltSRZDD5_FD_75297 | JGI IMG/M metagenome (GOLD analysis project Ga0075431, IMG submission 75297) | Populus rhizosphere microbial communities from Tennessee, USA - Rhizosphere MetaG P. deltoides SRZDD5 | ecosystem: Host-associated > Plants > Roots > Rhizosphere > Soil | place: USA...
GGTCGAGCATGCGGCCCGCCTCCAGCATGAGCACCTTGATGCCGGCGGTGGCGAGCTGGAAGGCGGCCATGCCTCCGGAGGCGCCGCTGCCCACCACGATCACGTCCCAGGGGCCGGAGGACGGTTTGATGGAGGCGGCGAGCTTGCGCGACTCGTCCGTGATCGCGAGGAGGTCGAGGTCGAGAGTCTTGTCCGCGGGAGCAGGCATTTCAGGCCTCCGCCTTCTGACCGCAGTAGGGGCAATCCTTCCCGTCCACCGTCTGGCACCCCACGAACTCGAGCAGGACCTTGTTGCCCTTGTAGCGGAGCTCCTTGTGGATGCCGATCTCGGACGTGTAGTAGCCGTGGATGGTCGCCTGCTTCGTGTTCGCGAAGAAGGTCTCGAGCTGCGACTTCCGGCTCCCGCGATGGCGTCCCACGTCACCTAGCAGGGTGTCCACCTGCGGGGGCTGAGGCTTGGGCTCCTCGTTGCGGGGAACCTGGAGGGCGGGATCGGCCACGGGCTTGGCCGTCTCGTACTTGCTGATGTCGGTGAGCAGCGCGTCGCTCTGCGCGGGATCCAGCTTGGCGAAGCCGCGGCCGAAGCGCTTGATCGACTCCGCGTCGAGGGCGGCCAGGCCGGCCAGCCAGTCCTTGCGCAGGCCCTCGTTGGCCTCCGCCAGCAGCAGGTCCATGTAGTCCGCGACGCGCGCGTCCCTGGCCCCGGGCGAGCGCTCGTCGGTCGGGATGATGGCCTCGACGAGGTGCTCGACGGTCACGTACTGCGCGGGCGTGAGCACCCGGAGCACCGGAGCGGCCTTCGCCTTCTGGACGTCCGCGAACGCGGCCAGCCCCTCGTCGGACAGCCAGGGCAGGAGGGTCGCCGCGCCGGCGGTGGCGCCGAGCGCCTTCAGGGCGTTGCGACGGGTGACGAGGGGAGCGGGCATGGTCACCTCCGGAGCGTGCGTGGGGTCACAGTCTACAGCGGGCGACGAACATGCGGAGGGCCCGACTCGTAGGAAGCCGCATGCACCCAGTACCTGGAAGCGCACCCCGCCGGCCGCAGGCCCATCGCGTCGCGCGCGAGGTGTGGGGTGCCGGGTTCGGGGTGGAGCTGGACCTCTCGCATCAAGTGCTATGGCTCTCCCTGCCGCCGCACCGCGCGGGGGAGAGCGACGACGAGCCGCTGGCGTCGCGCGCCGAGCGCGCTCCTTCCGGGTTCACGTCCGCCTCCGCGCTCTTCGTCAAGGCGAAGCTCTTCGACGAGGGCCTGTACGCCGCGGTCGAGCTGGCCGCGCAGCAGGGGGCGGGGCGCTTCGCGGGGAAGGCGAACCTCCTGGCCGCCCTCGTGGGCGAGGCGCCGCAGATCGCCGCCGCCGCGTCGCTGGGCGGCCTCCAGGTCGCCGTCGACTCGGATGCCCGGCGCGTGCGGGATGCGTTCCTGGCCCGGTCGCGCGCGGCCAAGCCGATCGGCTTCTACACCTGGAGCGATTCCCTGCGGCGGCTCTTCCACCAGGACCGCCTGCTGCAGGACGAGCTGGCCGTGCCCACGGCGCGGACGCTGGCCGCCGCGATGAGCCAGGACCCGTCCGCGGCCGCCGCCTATGCCGCCTACCTCGAGCTCGTCGCCCGTCTCACCAACAAGCGCGACGCGGACAAGCCGGACCTGCGCGAGCCGGACGGCCGGTATTTCCTGCCTCCGTCCCGCGCGCACGCCGCCGACCTCGTCCGCCGGCTCTACGCGCACGGCACGCCGCCCGAAGGGTTCAGCCTCGTCGACGAGATGGTGCGCCGGATTCGCAGCGGGGTGCTCGCGCTTCATCCGAGCGGGCGCTCGGGCTGGTACGAGTGGCAGACCTGGGCCCTGGAGCCGCTGCTCGCCCCCGACCGCACCCCCGAAGCGCACCGCCTCCGCATGAACGAGGGCTATCGCCGCCAGTTCGAGGACATGTTCAAGGCGGCGACGGCGGTGGCGCGGGAGGGCCCGGCCCGGCCGCTCGGACTGGTGGCGCCGGCCATGGCCGCGCTCTCTCCGGAGAGGATGACGGAGTTCCAGCGTTTGCGCGTGCGCCCCAGCCTCAGCGTGGAGCCGATGCTCACGTATTACCAGCGCCGTGCCGCCGGCTACGACTTCGTGCGCGGCGTGCTGGAGTCGAGCTTCGGCCACGACGGCCTGCGCTCGATTCACCGGCTCACGTCCTCCGGACCGGCGGCGGCGACGCTGGACGACGAGCTGATGGAGCTGGCGGCGCTGCTGCGCGGCGCCGCCGCCGTCTCCGCGGAAGAGCTGGGGCTGGCGCGGGCGGAGGAATCGACGGCCCGCCATTTCCGCTCCTGGGCCAAGACGCCGGACCCGGAGCTGGCGGGCGACATCCGCGCCATGGTCCCCGTCTTCTACGACCGCGATCGCGACAAGACGAAGGTGTGGGCCGTGCTCGGCTGGTCGACGCGCGACCTGGAGGTCGATTTCGCCACGCCGCCCGCGGCCCGCGTGCTTCAGGGCCACGTGCGCCTCGATTTCGAGCCGGAGCGGCATCCCATCGCGTACCCCGTGCTGGCCGAGGCCTGGGTCTCGCGCATGATGGACGGCGACGAGTTCCGCGCGCACTGCGACCGGCACCGCACGCGGTCGGAGATCCTCCGCCACCTCTAGCCCTCCGGCCTCCGCCCCCGGCCTAGAATGGGTCTTCGCTTGGCAAGGAGGCGGCCATGACCCTCACCCGACGGGACAGCCTGCGTGTTCTCGGAGGCGGCGTGGCCGCGGCCGCCCTTTGGTCGCGCGCGCGGCTCCTCGCCTATGCCGAGGGCAAAGGCGTGCGCTTCAAGGTCGGCGTCACCGACTGGAACCTCAAGCAGGAAGGCAAGCCGGCGGCGGTGGAGCTGGCGAAGCGGATCGGCTTCGACGGCGTCCAGGTCAGCATCGGCAAGGGCACGGACAGCCTTCCCCTGGCCGACCCCGCTCTGCAGCAGACGTACCTCTCCGAATCCAAGCGCGTGGGGCTACCGCTGGCTTCGCTGTGCCTCGAGGTGCTCCATCGCAACTACCTGAAGTCGGATCCGCTGGGCCAGCGCTGGGTGGCGGACGCGATCCCGATCGCGCGCGCGCTCGGAGTCAAGGTCATCCTGCTGCCCTTCTTCGGCAAGGGCGCGCTGGAGACGCAGGCGGAGAAGGACCACGTCGGCGACGCCTTGCGCGAGGTCGCGCCGGCGGCGGAGAAGGCGGGCGTCATCCTCGGCCTGGAGGACACGATCTCCGCCCGCGACAACGTGGCCATCATGGAGCGGACGAAGTCGCCGGCCGTGCTCACCTACTACGACGTCGGGAACTCGACGAAGAACGGGTTCAACGTGGTGGAGGAGATCCGCTGGCTGGGCGCGGACCGCATCTGCGAGGTCCACCTCAAGGACAACCCGAACTATCTCGGCCAGGGCAAGATCGACTTCCCGGCCGTGGTGGACGCGCTGGCCGACATCGGGTTCGCCCAGTGGGCGGAGCTGGAGACGGAATGCCCGTCCGGCTCCGTCGAGAAGGACATGGCCACGAACCTCGCCTACATCCGGGGCGTCATGGCCAAGCGCAACGCGAAGGCCTGAGCGCGGTCCGACATGGCCGTCACTCGCGTCCTCGCCGGGCTGGCCCTGATCGCCGCCGCGGTGAGCGCGATCTGGGTGGCCAGTTCGCGGCATCAGTCGTTCCGGCCGTACCTCGTCGCCCTGCTGGTGGCGGCTCCGCTGGGGGCGCTGGCCGCGGGCCTCGCCACCGGCGGGATCCGCCACGTCCGGTCCGGCGAGCGTGAGAACCCGGCGCCGCACGAGGATCCGTCTGGCTGGTTCGTGGTGCCGCCGTTCCGCGCCTACCTCGCCTTGCGCAACTCGGCGCTGGCCGCCCTCGGCGTGTTCTTCGTCGTGGGGCTCGTCGCGTTCGTCGACTACTTCGGCCGCACGCCCCGGCCCTCGGGCGGGGCGGTACTGGCGCTCCTCGCCTGGATGGCATGGCTGGTCCGCCTTCTCTGGGCCGCGCTCAAGCGGACGTGGGTCGCCCGGCGGCTCGAGGATGCGCGGCTCTCGATCCGTCCGAGCTATCCGGTGGCCGGCCATACGCTGCACCTCGTGTTCGAGCAGCCGGTGCGGAGCGACCTCTGGGTGCGCGCGGTGGACCTCACGCTCGTCTCGCAGCGGATGACCCACCGGCTCGCCGGCGGCAAGCAGCGCGTCGAGACGAAGGTGATCGCGCGCCAGCGCCTGCGGCTGCCGGTGGAGGGACGGGCGTGGCCGTCGGCACCGATCCGCGTCGAAGGCGCGATGGAAGTCTCGCCGGCCGCGACCGAGCCCGAGGGGTTCCTCTCTTTCTGGGTGGAGGCGCGGACGCGCCTGTCCGGGCCCGATTACGTCACGCGCTTCCCGATCGGCCGGCCGGAGGACGAGGAGGAGGACGAGGACGACGACGAGCACGAGGCCGAGGCCGAGGCCGGGGCCGAGGGAGGAGATTCATGACTTCGTCGCGTCATCCGTACAAGGTCGCCATCTCCCTGCTGAGCGTCGGCGGCGCGATCCTCATTTCGGTGGGTGTGACCCGGCCGTCGGTTGCGGAGACACGGCCGAACATCGTCCTGATACTCGCGGACAACGTGGGCTACGGGGAGCTCGGCGTGTACGGCGGCGGGATCCTGCGCGGGGCCCCGACGCCGAGGATCGACCGGCTCGCGGGCGAGGGAATGCGCCTGGTCAACTTCAACGTCGAGGCCCAGTGCACGCCGTCGCGCTCCGCGCTCATGACTGGCCGCTTCCCGATCCGGTCGGGAACCTATCAGGTCCCGCGGGGGGGAGCGCCGGAAGGGCTGACGCAGTGGGAGGTCACGATCGCGGAGCTCCTGTCCGCGCGCGGGTACGCGACGGGGACGTGGGGCAAGTGGCATCTCGGCAGCGTCGAGGAGCGGCTGCCCACGCATCAAGGCTTCGACGAGTGGTACGGGATACCGCGCAGCTATGCCGAGGCGCTCTGGCCGAACTCGAACGACACGGGCAGCGCGTGGCCCTCGGTGGGCACCCGGCAGGGCTGGGACCCGAAGGTGGTTCCCCTCGAACCGATCTACGAGGCACGCAAGGGAGGGGCGGCCCGGGTGGTGGCGCCGCTCGACCTGGAGCGACAGCGGCGGATGGACGAGGAGATCGTCGGTCGCGCTGCGTCGTTCATCAAGCGGCAGGCCAGCGCGGGGAAGCCCTTCTTCGCGTATGTCTCGCTGAGGCTCCTTCACCTGCCCACCCGTCCGAATCCGGAGTTCGCCGGCCGGACGGGCAACGGAGACTGGGCCGACTGCCTGGCCGAGCTGGACCATCGAACCGGACAGATCCTGGACGCGATCCAGCAGGCGGGGATCCAGGACGACACGCTCGTCATCTTCGCGAGCGACAACGGCCCGGAAGCGACGCACCCCTGGGAGGGCGACAGCGGGCCGTGGCGCGGCACGTACTTCACGGCCATGGAGGCCTCGCTGCGCGCGCCCTTCATCATTCGCTGGCCGGGCCGGGTGCCGGCGGGAACGGTCAGCAACGAGATCGTCCACATCGTGGACCTCTACACGACGCTGGCGCGCGTGGGCGGGGCCGAGGTCCCGAAGGACCGTCCCGTGGATGGCGTGGACCAGCTGGACTTCTTCCTCGGCAAGCAGGCGGCGTCCAACCGCGAAGGGTTCCCGGCCTACGTGGCCGACCGCCTCACGGCGGTCAAGTGGCGGAACTGGAAGATGCACCTGATCCGGCAGGACACCATGTACGACCCCCCTCAGAGGCTCCCGCTCCCCCGGATCATCAACCTCCTGACCGACCTGAAGGAAGAGCGCGACCTGAACCTGCACCACAGCTGGGTCACGTACCCGATGATGAAGATCGTGCGGCAGTTCGAGGCCAGCCTGGAAGAGTATCCGCCGATCAAGACGGGGACGCCGGATCCCTACGTGCCGCCGGCGCCGTCCGGTCGCCGCTAGGGACCCTGGACGGCCGCGACCACACGCTTCACGAACTCGGCCAGCGCCTTGCGGTCGATCCAGCGCGCGACGACGACGAGATCGTTCACCGGGTCCACGTAGATCACGTTCGTGCCCGCGCCCTCGTGGAAGAACGCGGCCGCGGGCGCGTCGGGCAGCGGCTTGCGCTCCGTGTTGAGCATGTAGTTCATGAACCCGTACGTCGGCTGGGCCGGCGTCGGCGTGGTGGCCCGCCGGATCCATTCCTCGGACAGGACCTGCCGGTCCTTCCAGCGGCCGCGGCGGAGCGTGAGCAGGCCGAAGCGCGCCTGGTCGCGCGCGCTGATGAAGAGCCCCCCGCCGTAGTGGCCGCCGCCGCTGACGGACTGCACGCGCACGCCGTCCATCACCACCCAGGAGTCCGAGTACCCGTACCACCGCCACGTGCGCGACGCGCCGATCGGGTCCATGACCTCGTCGCGGAGCACCTCGGGCAGCGGCCGCCGCCAGATGTTGAGCGCGGCCAGCGCGAGCAGGTTCACGCGCGTGTCGTTGTACTCGTAGACGGAGCCGGGGACGTGGCGCTCCCGGGTCCGCTCCTTCTCCAGGTCCGGCGCCGGCCGGTCCGCCCAGTCCGGCTTGCCCCAGAGCGTGCCCGCCCAGTCGCTGGTCTGGCGGAGCAGGTGGTCCCAGGTGATCGTGCGCGCGTGCGGCGAGGAGAAGAGGTCGAGCACGCGGCCGTCGGCGTCGACGACGGGGGCGGCCATGGCGGGCGCGACCGGATCGTCCACGCTCTTGATGAGCCCGCGGTCGAAGGCCGCGCCCACCACGGAGGAGAGGAAGCTCTTGGCCACGCTGAACGTCATGTCCACGCGCTCGGGCTCGCCCCACTCCGCCACCAGGTAGCCGTGGCGGACGACGAGGCCAGTCGGCTCGCCGCGGGGCTTGAAGACGCCGCGCGCCTCGTTGTAGGGCTCGCGGCCGAACGCGCCCGCGTAGTGGGCGCGTTCGAGGTCGCGCGACTCCGCCGTCTCGCTGGCCTTGGCGAACGCGATGGCCTCGTCGAGGCGGGCGGCGCTGAGGCCGGCCTGGGCGGGTGTCCGGCGCTCCCATTCGGGACCCGGCCAGTAGGGGGTCGCGGCGGCGCGGGCGGGCGGGGGGGCGGTGGCCAGGAGGAGGGCCAGGCAGAGGAGGTTCATGGGCTGTATGTAATCATTCCGCCCGGGCGTCGTCATCCAGGTACCGGGTCACACCCAGGAGGTGCGGTGCAGGTGGCGGCGGTGACGGAGGCGGCCGGCGACGAGCGCTCGGACCTGGAAAGGGTCTTCGTGGCCCACCAGGCGCGGGTCTTTCGGGCCGCCTACCGGATCACGGGCAATGCGCAGGACGCGGAGGACGTCCTCCAGAGCGTCTTCCTGCGCCTGGCGCGGCAGGCGGAAGGCACGCTCGACGTGGCGAACGCGTCGAGCTATCTCTACCGGGCGGCCATCAACACCGCCTTCGACCTGCTCCGCTCCCGCCGTATCCGCCCCAGCGTGCCCCTCGACGAAGCCGCGGACGCGCCGGGCGGGCTGCCCGGGCCGGACACGGCCCAGGAGGCGGAGGAGATCCGCCACTGGCTGCGCAAGGCTCTGGCCGCGCTGCCCCCACGCGCGGCCGAGATGTTCGCGCTGCGCTACCTCGAGGGCGAGGCCAATCGCGACATCGCGCGCATGCTCGGGGTCTCGCGCGTGTCCGTCGCGGTCAGCCTGCATCGCACCCGGCAACGTCTTCAGAGCGAGCTCGGGCAGTGGAAGAGAGGCCGGCGATGAGGAACGAGAGCGGACGCAAGGAACCGGGACTGGACGACGCGATCGCGTCCGTACGCGACGATGTCGCGCCCGCGGGCGCGGCGGAGGCGGCGGCGGCGCGGGCCTGGGAGCGGATCGCTCCTCTCCCGCGCGGCCTCGCCCCGTCCGTCGAGGCCATCACCGGATGCGGCGACGTGCTGGCCCTCCTTCCTGCCCATCGCCGCGGCGAGCTCTCCACGGCGCGTGCGCTCCTGGTCGAGGACCACCTCCGCGACTGCGTCTCCTGCCGGAAGGCATTCCTGCAGCCCGCGCGGGGCCAACTGGCGCTCCTCCCCTGGCGCGCGTCGACGGCATCCACGACGCTGGCCCCACGGCGTATGAAGCCGTACGCGGTGGCCGCCTCCATCCTGCTCGCCGCCGCCGCCTCGGCCTGGGCCGTGCGCGAAGCGTTCTTCGCCGTCCCCGCGGGCAGCCGCGCGGCCGTGCAATCGGTCACCGGCGGCCTCCAGCGTGTCGCGGCCGAGGCCACGGTCCGCCTGACGCCGGGCGCCGAGATCGGAGAGGGCGAGCCGGTGCGCACGGGTGGCGCGTCGCGGGCGGTGCTGCGCCTGCGCGACGGCTCGCTCGTCGAGATGGGCGAGCGCGCCGAGCTCACCGTCACCGCCCGCGGGCAGGACACGACGATCCACCTCGCGCGCGGCCAGATCATCGTCCAGGCCGCCAAGCGCCGGACCGGGCATCTGCGCGTGGCTTCGGGCGACTGCACGGTCAGCGTCACCGGCACCGTCTTCTCCGTGAACAACGGCCTCAAGGGCTCGCGCGTCTCCGTCTTCGAAGGCTCGGTGCGGGTCGCGGGCCTGGGAGAGGAGCAGGTCCTCAGCCCCGGCGACCAGTGGGCGACCAGCGCGGCCATGGAGATGGTGCCGCTGCGCGAGGAGATCGGGTGGAGCGGGGACGTGGACCGCCACCTCGCGCTCCTGTCCGAGATGAAGGTCCTCCGCGACCGGCTGCGCACGGTGCCCACGCCCGGAATTCGCTACGAGAGCCGTCTGCTGGGCCTGGTGCCGGAAGACGCGGTGATCTTTGCCAGCGCTCCCAACTACGGCCAGGCCCTGGCCGAGGCCTACCGCCTGTTCCAGGAGCGGCTGCAGGAGAGCGCCGTGCTGCGCGAGTGGTGGGCCCAGGCCGACCCCAAGCGACACGGAGGACCGGATCTCGCGACCGTGATCGAGAAGGTCCACGGCTTCTCCGGATTCCTGGGCGACGAGATCGTGCTGGCCGCGATCGATACCGGGACTCCGCGGCGCGTCGTCCCCCTCGTCCTGGCCGAGGTCCGCAAGCCCGGACTGCGGGAGTTCCTGGAGAGCGAGCTGGCGCGCCTGCCCCTGGCCGGTGATCGCCACCCGGTGACGATCGTGGGCGAGGGAGAGGTCCCGGCCCCGAGCGCGCCCGGCGGAGGCATCTTCATCCTCCTTCGTCCGGGGCTGATGGCGGTTTCGGTGGACGGCGCGGACCTGCCGCAGCTGGCCGCGCGTCTCGACGGAGCAGAGGCCGCGCCTGGCCTCGACCGCACCCCCTTCGGCGCGCGGGTCGCGGAGAGCTACGCGAACGGCGTGGGCCTCCTCTTCGCGGCGGACCTCCAGAGGATGTCCGCCCGCCTGGCCGCCGGGGCCCCGGACGCGCGCCGCGACCAGGCGCTGCACCGCGCGGGCATCGACGGGCTCCACTATCTCGTCGTCGAGCGCAAGCAGGCCGGGGAGGAGTCGCGCACGGAGGCGCTCCTGGCCTTCGACGGGGCGCCCCGGGGAATCGCCTCCTGGCTGGCCGCGCCCGCGCCCATGGGCGCGCTCGACTTCGTCTCGCCCACGGCCCAGGCCGCGGCCGCCTTCGTCGCCAAGAGCCCGGCCCTCATCTTCGACGACCTCGTGTCGATCGCGGGCGCCTCCGGAGGCGCGAGCGAGGAGATCGCGTCCCTGGAGTCGAAGCTCGACCTGCACCTTCGCGGAGACCTGGCGGAGACGCTCGGCGGCGAGTTCGCTCTGGCCCTGGACGGGCCCCTGCTCCCGACGCCGTCCTGGAAGCTGGTGGTCGAGGTCGTGGATCCGGCGCGGCTGCAGTCGTCGCTGGAGGTCCTCGTCCGCCGGGCCAACGAGGAACGCGCGCGCGAAGGGCGGACGCCGCTGGTCCTCGAGTCCGAGGAGGCGGGCGGACAGACGTACCACGTCCTCCGGGGGGCCGGCTTGCCCGTCGAGGTGCACTACGCGTTCGCGGAAGGCTACGCGGTGGCCGCGCCCTCGCGTGCGCTCGTGATGCGGGCCCTCCAGAGCCGGGAGTCGGGAGACACGCTGGCCCGTGCCGCCTCCTTCCGGGCCCTGTTCACGCCGGACCGCGACGTCAACGTCTCCGGCCTCGTGTACCAGAACCTGGGGCCCCTGGTCCGCACGATGCTCGACGCGCCGGGAGCGGGCGCGCTCACCGAGGAGCAGCGTCGCTCGTTCGATGCCTTGTCACGGGACACGCGTCCCACCATCCTCTGCGCCTACGGGGAGCCCAGCGCGGTGCGGGTGGCGGGGCTCGGGGGCGTCTTCGACCTCGACACCACGGACCTCGCGCTTCCGATGCTGCTGGAGCGCGTCATCGGGCCGCGCCTGCCGGGCCGAACATCGGCGGCGGGGACTCCGTAGAGAGGGACGATGGCGCCCGTCATCGAGCTGGACCGGCTGGTCGTACGCCTCGGCGAGCGCACGATCCTCGATGGCTTGACGGGCACGCTCGCCGGCCGCGCCATCGGCCTCCTGGGCCCGAACGGGGCGGGGAAGTCGACCCTCATCAACACGCTGCTCGGATTCCATCCCGCGACGTCGGGCGCGGTGCGCGTCTTCGGCGCGGACGTACGCGAGGCCAAGGCGCTGCGGCGGCTCATCGGCTACATGCCGGAGAGCGACGCCTTCATCTCGCACATGACGGGCGTGCGCTTCGTGCGCTACATGGCGGAGCTGGCCGGCCTGCCCGCGGAGGCGGCCCTGGAGCGCGCGCACGAGGCCTTCTTCTACGTGGGGCTGGGCGAGGCCCGCTACCGCAAGCTGGGCACGTACTCGCTGGGCATGAAGCAGCTGGCCAAGCTGGCCCAGGCCATCGCCCACGGTCCGCGCCTCCTCCTGCTCGACGAGCCCACGAACGGCCTCGACCCGCCGGCCCGGCAGCGCATGATCCGGCTCATCCGCGAGATCCGCGACGCCGGGCAGATGCACATCCTGATCTCGTCGCATCTCCTGCGCGACGTCGAGGAGACCTGCGAAGAGGTCGTCATCCTCCGTGAGGGCCGGATCGCCGCCCACTGCGACCTGGAGACGGAGCGGCGCTCCAACCGCAAGTTCGTGGAGCTGGAGACGGCGGGCAGCGCGACCTC
>Ga0075431_100007086_pt1 | contig 11138 bp, 10 predicted proteins | sample RhiMetdeltSRZDD5_FD_75297 | JGI IMG/M metagenome (GOLD analysis project Ga0075431, IMG submission 75297) | Populus rhizosphere microbial communities from Tennessee, USA - Rhizosphere MetaG P. deltoides SRZDD5 | ecosystem: Host-associated > Plants > Roots > Rhizosphere > Soil | place: USA...
AGAGGCGAAAGATGTGGCAAACCGATGTCACAGGAAAAAGAACGGCTCAGAAGCGTCAGTTTCTTTAGCGGGGGCGGGACTTGGCTTCGAGCATGTTCAGCAGTTTGGCGATATCGCCGATCAAGCGGGTCTTGGCCTCGAATTCATCCATCTTCGCGCTCCATTCCTCATCGGTGAGGGGGCGACGGGGTGCCGGAGAGGAGCAGGACCTCAGTTTTCGCACCTGGCATGCGCCGGTGCGCCGGCAATCGCGGTGGCGGCAAAGCCTGGGGGATGACGTTTGGTTGTCGGCCGGTGTCGAAGATGTTTGAAGCATGGTCGTCCTTTCGGTCACAAGTTCTCGTTCGGCGGCTCTGAAAGAGCCCCCGCATGAAGGAGGGTGGAGCGCGCTGTCTCCCGCGAGGGAAACAGCTGTTTCAAGAAACGCGCAGGAGCAGTCGCTCCACGCGGCGATTTCTGTCCGACGGTCCGCAACATTCCCGAAAACACCGGATAGGCTCGGCGATTTTCGGTAATCACCCCAATGGGCGGCATGGCTCGAGGCCACGTCGGGCTTACCGTCGGCCTCTCGAGTGAGCGATCGGCAAATCGCCTTCTCGAGCGCCGCTCCCGCTCCCCGCAAGATCCGCTGCCATGGTTCCAGCGCCTCCTTCATCGGAGCAAGATGAGGATGTTCCTAGCGCTAGGTGCTCTGGCCGGTCAAGGAAATTATGCTTTGAGCTGAGAAAAAGTTTAGTGCGATATGATCCGTGGGCGGAGGAAAAGTTGAGTCGAGGAGCGGGGAAGTATAGCGGCGCCGCGGCGAGGAATTATCAAGTAGAAGATAGAATTGTTGTCGTAGTGATCAGTATTCGACCGAGCCCGTGTAAATATGGTGGCGGAGACAGTGTTCGAGTTGCTTTTCGGGGAAATGGCGAACAACAATGCAAGACTTCTTCTGCTGGAAGCCGAAGCGGCTCGTCATTTGGTAAGGGCGTGCTAAAGTTTTCCTGAACCTTGCCCTAGCGGACTTGCGAAGCGTCATGAGCGGCTTGCTGCGCATCTAATTGTTGCACTGATTTTGATCGGGGCATGCTGGCCGGGTTGATCGGATTGGTCATTATCTCCTTTATTGCCGAGCCAGCCATCCTCTTAGGCTTTCTGGTGGGCGTTTTGATCACTTTGTTGGTTCTCGTCTTGAGGCGAGATTTTGTCATCCTCATATCATCCGCGTTGCATCGGGTTCATTCCATCCGCGGCGTTTGAGCTCCTCCAGCTTTACTTCGCGCGCGCCATAAGCTGGACCCCGGCTTCCGCCGCGGTGACGAGAGGAACCAGGAGAGGGCTCCTCATAAGCATGCCCGCGAGCGTGAAATTAATCCCGAGATTTTCCGGTTCTTAGGCGGCCCTTAGGCGTGGTCAGCTTTGATTTTCGAGATTTCTTGAGGAGCTCGTGCGGCTTGTGAGGCATCTTTGCTATCGGTCCCATGATCCGGCGAGTTTCCAGTTTTGCTTTGGAGATTTTAGGCATGAGTGAACCTTGGGGCGTCCCCACCGCCGCGCTCAGCCCGCGGGTATGGCCGGGCCAAGCCCGGCCATGACGGATCCTGGAAACGTTACTGTGTCTGGCGCGGATCGTCCTTCGGGTTCACGTAGGTGAGGCCCCAAGGTCCAACGGTGCTGATCTGGACCACCGTTTCCTCATCGGCTCCTGCGAAATGCGGCGTGCCTGGAGGAAAGGCAAAGAAGCTGCCCGCCGGCAGCGCCTCAAGCTTGGCCGGATCGGCGGTTGCGCCCATGCCCAGCTTGAAGGTTCCGGATATCACCGTTACCGCCTCGATGGTGGGATGGGTGTGCGGGGCGACCCTGTAGCCAGCCGGAAGCTTCAGCCGAAACGCAAACAATCCTTCCTTGCGCGGATCGCCGTAGAGGACGGCGGCTTGAGCGCCCTTGGGGAGAATGTCGGGTGCCGGACCCCATTTGATCTGATCGGGCGCGATCATGGCGTGATCATTTTGCGCCAGCGCATTGCCGGTGCCAGCCAGCAGAACAAGAGCAACAAGAGCAGAAGCGCATCTCATGGCCAACCTCCTTTTGATAGGAGCCGTTCAGCCGAGCGGCATCGCAGCTCGCTCAGGGAAGACTACACCCAAGGAGCCCCTGAACCAAGACAGTGGAATTGCTCGCTTGCTGCGCAGTGAGCCTCACCCTGCGGCGCGCAGGCGCTTCGAGAGCTCGTCGAACAGCTCGGCGTTGGCGGCGAGGACATTGCCGGTCACGACCGGGTCAGGCTTGCCGTCGAGATCGAGGAGACGGCCGCCCGCCTCGCGCACGAGGAGCGAGCCTGCGGCGACATCCCAGGGCTTCAAGCCGCGCTCCCAATAGCCATCGAAGCGGCCGGCGGCGACAAAGGCAAGATCGAGACAGGCGGAACCGGTGCGGCGGAAGCCGCCGGAGCGGCCCTGGAGAGCCGCGAGCTCGCGGTTGAAGCGATCAGGATCGTCGGCCGCATCGTGCGGCAGGCCGCAGCCCAAGAGCGCATCGGCGAGATCGCGGCGGGCGGAAACGCGCAGGCGACGGCGCTCGTTGAGGAAGGCACCGCGGCCGCGCTCGGCGGTGAAGAGCTCGTCCATCACGGGATTGTAGGTGAGAGCGGCGATGATCTCGCCCTTGCGCTCGAGTGCGATGGAAATGGCGATGAAGGGGACGCCGTGGATGAAATTGGTGGTGCCGTCGATCGGATCGACGAGCCAGCGATGATCGGGGTCGGAGCCCTTCACGAGCCCGCCCTCCTCGCCGAGCAAGCCATAGGCGGGACGCGCCTTGCCAAGCTCCTCGCGCAAAATCTTCTCGGTGCGCTTGTCGGCGTTGGTGACGAAATCGCCCGGACCTTTTCGCGACACCTGCAAGTTCTCGATCTCGCCGAAGTCGCGCCGCAAGCCGCGGGAGGCCTTGCGGGCGGCGTTGATCATCACGGTCATGAGGGGCGAGGAAGACATGGGCGTTCTTAGCGTCGAGGGAGGGAGGAGCAGCTCCCGCATTTGCGGCATGGCGAAGGGCGGGTCAAGACTTAGGCCAACCAAATCGTCATCACCGGGCTTGACCCGGTGATCTAATGAGAGATGCGCGGATCAAGTCCGCGTATGACGAACAAGGGTGACAAATGGGCGGCGTTTGAGGCAGATTGGCGCCTTCGTGGAGATCATCATGAGCGCTATCGATTCCCAGACGGTCGGCAACAGCGAGACATTCCGGTCACTTGATGATCTCAAGGCATCGCTTGCGCAGCTTAAGCGGCCCAAGGATCGCGGCCAGGTGAGGCTGCTCATGATCCGTGGCGAAGGCGGCCGGCGCGTGGCCCTCGAGGAGGCAAGGCTCGATCCCGATCTCGGCATGGCCGGCGATGCCTGGGGACGGGCTAAGGATCGGCGTCCCGACATGCAGATCGCCGTCATGGAAGCGGGCGTGGCGCGGCTCATCGCCAATGGCCAGCCGCTCGAGCTTTTCGGCGACTGCCTGATGCTCGATCTCGATCTTTCCCGGGAGAACCTGCCGCCCGGGAGCCTTGTGCGGGTAGGGCAGGCGCTGCTCGAAGTCACGCCCATGCCGCACAATGGCTGTTCAAAATTTCAGGCGCGGTTCGGCAAGGAGGCCTTGCGCTTCGTCGTCATGAAGGAGCTCCGCCACAACAATCTGCGCGGCACCTACATGCGGGTCATCGAAGGCGGCAGTGTGCGCTTGGGTGATCGGGCCGACGTCGTGGCGCGGCCTGCGGCAGCGGCGGGCACCGAGCCTTTGGCATCGGCGGCGGGATGAACCCGTCGCATGCAGATGGCCGGGTCTTCGCCCGGCCATGACGCACTTATTCAGTAGACGGCATGTTCAATAGACGTCATGCGCGGACTTGATCCGCGCATCTGCCACTGGCGGGCCGTCGCAGGAAAGATGGCCTTTGTCTTTGCCCGGCCATGACGCACGTCATGTTCAATAGACGTCATGCGCGGACTTGATCCGCGCATCTGCCACTGGCGACTGCCTGTCATCGTCATTCCGGCGAAGGCCGGACTCCAGCTTTAATTTGCAGCGCTCGAAGCTGGACCCCGGCTTACGCCGGGGTGACGAGTGATGGAAAAGGGCCGTCGCATGCAGATGGCCGGGTCTTTGCCCGGCCATGACGAATCCGGCCATGACGAATAAGGCGCGGGTCAGCCCCCTGACTTCGCCGCCTTCTCATTGGCGAAGGCGCGCTCGGCGGCGTGGAGCGAGGTCCAGGTGTCGGCGCGTTTCCGTGCCTCGGCGAGATCGGTTTCGCCCAGGTGCGAGACGAATTCCTCGAGCCAGGCATCGGTGCGCCCGCCCTTGGCGGCGAGAAGGTGCCATTTGGCCGCCTCGATCGGATCGGGCTTGAGGCCGCGGCCCGCCGCCAACACGCGAGCGACGCGATTCTGGGCGATGGCATTGCCGCGCTGAGCCGCAACGAGAAGCCACTGGGCGCCGATTTCTTCGTTCTTCTCGACCCCGTCGCCGCGAAACACCATGACGCCATATTCGAGCGCGGCGTCGGGCATGCCCTGCATGGCGGCCTTCAGGAAATATTCGGCGGCGGTTACGGGATTCTTCTCCACACCGCGGCCCTCGGCGTAGAGGACCGCTAGATTGTACTGGGCCTCGGCGAAGCCTTTGTCGGCCGCCTTCTCGAACCAGGTCTTGGCGCGCGGCCAGTCGGGCTCGCCCGAGCCTGCGCCGGCGGCGAGGAGGCCCATATTGTGCTCGGCTGGAACGCTGCCGTTGTTGGCGGCGCGCTCCATCCATTTCTTCGCCTCGATCATATTGGGCTTGCCGGATGTCTCATCCAGATAATGAACGGCGAGGGCGAACTGGGCGCCGGCATTGTTCTGCTCGGCCGCCTGCGTCAGCCATTTGACCGCCGCGTTCACATCCTTCTTCACGCCCAAGCCGTTCAGATAGATCGTGCCGAGCATGGCCATGGCGCGGACGTCGCCCGTTTCGGCCAGAGGCTTCGCCACTTGAAGAGCCGCCTTGTAGTCCTTGTCGCTGTAGAGAGCGACGGCTTCCTCGAAAGTTTCCGCCTGGGCGGGCGCCGCAAAAAGAAAAGCGGCAAGGAGTGCAAGAGACAATGGCTTCATCATTTCAATTTCCCAATATCTTATTGTAGGACCTAATGGCGGCGGCGGCGGATTCCTCGTCCTGCCACATGTCGTCGAGGGGGCGAATGAAATCGGCGCCTTCCGAGCTGTAGCGACGGGCATCCTCCTCAGAGCAGGGATCGAGCGCGACGCAGGGCAGTTCGAAAAGCTCCGCCCACCAGGCGATGATCGATTGGCCTTGGCGGTCGAACCCGGAGAAGCCGACGTAATCGGCGCCGAGCTCGCCCAGGCTCATCGCCAGATGTCGCGAGGCGCCGCAATCGACGCCCACCATCGTATCCTCGCCGAGGACGGCGCGGGCCGATGCATAGGCCGAGGCATCGGCCGGCAAGTGGACGGCGTCGGCCCCAAGCTTCTTCGCCGACCCTACGTCGTCCTCGAGAATGAGGACGGCATCGTGAGCGTGACACAGAGGTTTCGCCAATTCAGACGTGCGCAATTGCAGAGGCCCCGCTGGTATCAAAAGACTAGCCACATCGCCGGCCCCCATTGCCGAAGCGATGCGTTTTCTTCCCGACTCGGGCTCGCACCCGGACGGGAGCCTTAAGAAAAGCCGGCAGTTGGGCAATCTTGTGTCCTTGTCGGGCATTGGCGCTTTGTTCTTTCCACAGAAATAATGGCCGAACTTCGCGTCAGAAGCTCAGAAAATGTGGAAAACCTCTCCGGCCGCAAGCCGCTTACAGCGCGCGAGCCGATTTGGCGGAGAAGTTACCGAAACAGTCGCGGTAAAAGGTAAAGGTGCGCGGCCGGCGGCAGCGGCGGCAGATGCGCGGATCAAAGCGGGAGGACACCGGTGGTGGTCAGGCTGCCTTCTCCAGGTCCTTCGACCATTTGCCCAGCGTCGCCAAGCCGTTCATGCGGGCGCGGTGGGCGAAGGCGCGCTGGCCGGCGGCGACATTCGCGCTCTTGCCGCCCCAGGCCTTGAGGGCTGCGGCCTGAAGGGCGCGGCCATAGGAGAAGGTCAGCCTCCAGGGAAGATCACCCATGGAATTGAGAAGGGAGAGATGATGGGTTGCCTGCTCATCGCTCTGGCCGCCGGACAGGAAGGCGATGCCGGGAACGGCGGCGGGCACGGTTCTCTTCAGCACACGGAGCGTTTTTTCTACCACTTCCTCGGGCGAGGCCGGTTTTTTGGCGTTCTTGCCGGCGATGACCATGTTCGGCTTGAGCACGATCGCTTCGAGCCTGACGCGGGCCAAGTGCAGCTCGCGGAAGACTTCGTCCAGCACCCATTCCGTCACCTCCGCACAGCGGTCGACGTCATGGGCGGCAACGGGACCGTCCATCAAAACTTCGGGCTCGACGATCGGCACCACATTCTGCTCCTGGCACAGGGCGGCATAGCGGGCGAGCGCATGGGCATTGGCGTTGATGCAGTTCCTCGTCGGGAGGCCATCGGCGATGTCGATGACGGCGCGCCATTTGGCGAAGCGGGCGCCGAGCTCATGATATTCCTTGAGCCGGTCGCGCAGACCGTCGAGCCCCTCCGTCACCTGCTCGCCCGGCGAGAAGGGCAGGGGCTTGGCGCCGGTGTCGACCTTGATGCCCGGCACGGCGCCGGATTTGGCGATGATCTCGACCAAGGCGAGGCCGTTCTTCGCCTTCTGGCGCAGCGTCTCCTCAAAGAGGATGACGCCCGAAACATATTTGCTCATCGCCTCGCTCGCGGTGAACAGCATCTCGCGATAATCGCGACGGTTCTCCTCGGTCGAGGGGGTGTCAATCGAATCGAAGCGCTTCTTGATCGTGCCCGAACTCTCATCCGCCGCCAGTATGCCCTTACCGCGGGCGACCATGGCTTGAGCAACATCTTCCAGTCTGGCATTCATCGTCTGACCCGTCTCATTTCTATGTCTTCACTTCAAACCACCATAGCATCCTAAATGCTATCCAAAGTCTTCTGCCTGGTCGAGCGTCGTGCAAGCCTACACTAATTTCCCGGAAAGAGCCCTGGCATCCAGCGCGAGGCCAGATGTGCGGGAAAAGCGAGTTGCAGCGGAGCGCGTGTACTCTCAGTCATCAGCGCGCCGTTTTCGAGGAGCGCCGAGACAACGCGGCGCGCCTGGCGTTCGCCCGTGCCCACGATGGAAGCGACTTCGCCACGTGCCAGTTCGCCGCGATAGAGCAGAGCGTCCAGCACCGCACTCGACTTCGCGGGCAGTTTGCCAAGTCTGACTTGCTCTTCGGCCCACAATAGGATTCGTGTGCGCAACTGCTGAGGTTGCATCAGTCCTTCCATGAACAGAACCTGATCGATGCACATGTTGAGAAAAAACTTTGTGAACTCCGCCAAACTTTCTTCACTCAGGTTTCCTCGTCCGTCCAGATCGTTGCGTCGCGGCAGATCGCAGGCGGACAGATGACTCTTGTAGATATCAATGCTGCGGGCAAGACCGCGCGCAACGGACCAGATCGCGCCAGTGTCAAGAGTTTCGAGAAGCGTTGCATGCGAGACCAGCCGCGCCACGCGCCCATTTCCATCCAAGAAGGGATGAATCCACAGAAGCCGGTGATGCGCTGCTGCGGTCGAAAGAATGGTGTCGGTCTTACCCAATCTCGCATAGACTTCGCCGTAACGAGCCAGGAAGCGCGGCACCGCCCCCGGGCTAATTGGAATGTGTCGCCCAACAGCGACGTTGCGGTGGCGGAATTCGCTGGGCAGAACCCTGAACCTTTCCTTCGTCGAGGTGTCTTCCACAAAGCGTAAGGTCTCAGGCAGCTCGGCGTAAAAGCGACGATGAATTTCCCTGATCGATTCAGGAGTGACTGCCCGGTCTTTCAGCCCGCCGATATCGATCCATTGCTGGACGGCGATGTGAGCCTTGGCCTCGAGCTGAAGGTCACGTTTCTTGGGATCATTGCTGTAGTCGCCGTTGATTGCACGCTCGATTTCAATGGGATGCGTATCGTGGCCTTCGATCAAATTGCTGTAGTAACAGTTCATCGCCCTTACGAGCTGGGCGAGGGAGACCAGCATACTTGCGGGCAGCGAACGTCGAAAACCTGCGCTTTTCTGCGCAAGATCGATCGCGAGATCGGTCAGCCCGGCCCGGCGCCTGGACTCTTCGCTCAAAAGCGTGGGTTCCATCAGGCTTACCGACTCGCCGAGATCCGTTGCCGCTTTCAGGTCCAGTTCCATGTCCGGTTTTGGTTTTCCTATAGCACATTAAAAACAATATGTTATGTGAATAAATAGATCGTAAAGACCACTTCAAAGTCCGGTTTACAAGCACTTTGCTCGCTTGCTCAATTGCTTAGAACGAGCCGGAGATCGCCAGCGCTCCAGCAATCATGCATGCCAAACTGCATGCAGGTGAGGTTATGTCTTCACTTGCAAAACTTTCACGCCCGGGAGGGTCTTGCCCTCGAGCCATTCGAGAAAGGCGCCGCCGGCCGTCGACACATAGGTGAGATCGTCGGCGACATCCGCCTTGTTGAGCGCGGCGACAGTATCGCCCCCACCGGCGACCGAAACAAGCTCACCCTTGCGGGTGTGGCGGGCAACATGACGGGCGACGGCGAGCGTCGCCTGGTCGAAGGGCTCGGTCTCGAAGGCGCCCAGAGGTCCGTTCCAGACGAGGGTCCTTGCGCGATCGAGCGCTGAATTGATGGCGGCGACGGTCTCAGGTCCGAGGTCGAGGATCATCTCCTTAGCCTTCACCCCATCGAGACTCGTCACGCGCGAGGGGGCGCCGGGCTTGAGCGCGCTCGCGACGACGACATCGAGGGGCAGCAGGATTTCGGCCTTCCCTGCCGAGGCGCGCTCAAGAATGTCGCGCGCCGTCCCGAGACGGTCGGGCTCGATGAGGGACTTGCCGACGTTGTGTCCCTGAGCGGCGAGAAAGGTGTTGGCCATGGCGCCGCCAATGACGAGCGTGTCGACTTTGGCGATGAGATTGGACAGGAGGTCGAGCTTGGTCGAAATCTTGGCGCCGCCGACGATGGCCGCGAGGGGGCGCTCCGGGTGCTCGAGCGCGCGGGTCAGAGCGGCAATCTCGGCCTCCATGGCGCGGCCCGCGGCAGAAGGGCGCTCATGGGCGATGCCCTCGGTCGAGGCATGGGCGCGGTGGGCGGCGGAGAAGGCGTCGTTGACGTAGACATCGCCGAGAGCGGCGAGCACCTGCGCGAAGACTGGGTCATTGTCCTCCTCGCCCGGATGGAAGCGCGTGTTGTCGGGAAGAAGGATCTGACCCTTGTGGAGCGCCTCGGCGGCGCGGTGGGCGGCATCATCGCGCCAGTCGGTGGCGATGAAGATCACGGGGCGGCCGATGGCGCGGGCGAGTGCCGGGCCTACGGGGCGCAAGGACATCTCCGGCACGAGCCTGCCCTCGGGCCGTCCGAAATGGCTCAGAACGACGAGGCTTGCGCCCTTCTCCAGAAGCTCGCGCAATGTGGGGATGCTGCGCTCGATGCGCGTGGCATCGGTCACGGCGCCGTTCTTCACCGGCACATTGAGGTCGAGCCTGACGATGACGCGGCGGCCGTTGACGTCGAGGTCGTCAATGGTGCGAATGCGGGGCATTACAAATTCACGTCATTCGCGGGCGTGACCCGCGAATCTCTACATCGAGATGGCCGGGTCAAGCCCGGCCATGACGACTTGTTTTCTGGCTTCGTCATAATTGTCATTCGCGGGCTTGACCCGCGAAGCTGCGGCTCGCGATGACATTGCCGGGTTGATCCTCGGGTCAAGCCCGAGGACGGCCATGACAAAACACTGAACATACGCCTCATCGCAGCCGCTTCTTCACCGCCTTGAGAACGGCCTCAGGCGTGATGCCGAAATGGCGATAGAGATCCTCATAAGGGGCGCTGGCGCCGAAACCGTGCATGCCGATGAAGATGCCGTCCAAACCGATGAAGGGATCCCAGCCCACGCGGACGGCGGCTTCGATTCCGATGCGGATCTTCTCCTCGCCGAGAATGGCGCGCCTGTAGGCCTGAGGCTGCTCGAAGAAAAGCTCCATCGAGGGAACGGAGACGACACGGGCATGGATGCCGTTCCTGTCGAGGAGCTCCTTGGCGCCAACGGCGATCTCCACCTCCGAGCCCGAAGCGAAGATCACGGCCTTCGGCTTCCTGGCGGCGGCAGCGATCTCATAGGCGCCGCGCGCCGAGGAGTTCTTGCCATCGAAGCCTGAACGCAGCGCTTTCAGCTTCTGCCGCGTGAGCGCAAGCACGCAGGGACGATCGGCAGATTTCAGCGCGATCTCCCAGCATTCGGCGGTCTCCATGGCATCGCAAGGACGCAGGACGAGCAAATGGGGGATGGCACGGAGTGCCGCCAATTGTTCGACCGGCTGATGGGTTGGACCATCCTCGCCCAGACCAATTGAGTCATGCGTCATCACATAGACAACACGTTGGCGCATAAGGGCGCAGAGACGCAGAGCGGGACGGCAATAGTCGGTGAAAGTCAGGAAGCTGCCGCCATAGGGGATGACGCCCCGGTGGAGCGCCATGCCGTTCATGGCGGCGGCCATGGCATGCTCGCGGATGCCATAATAAATGTAGCGGCCTTTCGGATTGTCGGCCGTGAAGGGCTCGAGCGACTTGGTCTTGGTATTGTTGGAGCCGGTGAGATCGGCGGAGCCGCCAATGAGTTCGGGAAGAGCGGGGTTGATGACCTCAAGCGCGTTCTGGGAGGCAGCGCGCGTCGCAAGGCTCGGTTTGGACTTCGCCAGCTCCTGCTTGTAAGCCTGCAACAGTCTGGAAAAATTTTCAGGCAGTTGGCCCTTGAGCCGGCGTTCGAATTCGGCACGCTTGCCGGCATCGGCCGCTTTCAGCCGCGACTGCCATTGCTGGCGCGCGGAAGCGCCGCGGCGGCCGGTCTCGCGCCAGCGCCCCAGAATGTCGGCGGGTATGACGAAGGCCTCATATGGCCAGCCCAATTGCTTGCGGGCGGCGGCGACTTCGGCGGCACCCAGTGGAGAGCCGTGGGTCGCCGCGGTCCCCTGCTTGGTCGGCGCGCCGAAACCAATGATGGTCTTG
>Ga0075431_100007088_pt1 | contig 11136 bp, 8 predicted proteins | sample RhiMetdeltSRZDD5_FD_75297 | JGI IMG/M metagenome (GOLD analysis project Ga0075431, IMG submission 75297) | Populus rhizosphere microbial communities from Tennessee, USA - Rhizosphere MetaG P. deltoides SRZDD5 | ecosystem: Host-associated > Plants > Roots > Rhizosphere > Soil | place: USA...
ATGATTACGGCACCGGCTTCACGAAGTTTCTTCGCGATGAAAGAATCCTGCGGCGGTTTTGAGCCGGCAAGCGCCAGCGAACCCGCGGTGTTCGTCATGTTGTCGGAAGTATCGATGTTGTCTTTGATCAAGACGGGAATACCATGCAACGGACCGCGAGGTCCCTTGGCTTTGCGTTCCGCATCAAGGTCGTCAGCTATCTTGAGAGCATCCGGATTGGTTTCGATCACAGAATGCAGGGAAGGACCCTTCTTGTCCAATGCATCAATACGCTGCAAGTACAGTTCGGTGATGGATCGCGCGGTGTATTTCCCGCTCTTCATCGCGTCCTGCAACGACGCCACCGTTGCCTCATCGAGTTCGAAGGGAGCGGGGCCTGGATCCGCCGGTGCCTCTTTTCCCGCAGCCTGCTGCGGCTCTGGATTTCGTACGCCGGAACAGCCAGACAACCCGAGTGTTCCAGCTACCAATGTCGACTCGATGAATTTTCTACGATCCATTTAGACCCTCCCTGACTCAGTTGCAAACCCGAAACACGCGGGCATAAAGCCCGCGGCTACGGGGTTCACGTTGCATTATTGCCCGTAGCCGCGGACTTTAGGCCCGCGTGTTTCGGGTTTGCGCGATTATCGCATAGGACCGAATTGTCTTGACTCGTATATATATTGATCAATATATATACTGGCGATGACTAAACCGCGAAAAACGCCTTCCCCTGAAATGTTTCTACCGCTGAAATCGAATTGGTTTCAGATCCTCGTTTCGTTGTCTGATCAGGAACAGCATGGCTACGGCATCATGCAGGAAGTTCTGGAACGCACCGGCGGTAAGGTGCGGCTGTGGCCCGCCACGCTTTACGGCACCCTGAAACGACTGATCGAGGAAGAATTGATCGAAGAATCCGCCGAACGCCCGGCGCCGGAGTTCGATGATGCTCGGCGCCGCTATTACCGGATGACGCCTCTTGGCAGGCGCGTGCTTGTCGCTGAAAGCGAACGTTTGAAAGAGCTCGTCACGATGCTGCAGTCGAAGCGGCGAGTTCTTCACCAGGAGATCAAATGAAGCAAACAATGGCGCTTTCTCTTTCGATTTATCGCAAACTGGCGCGGGCCTTTCCCGAACAATTCCAGAGAGCGCATGGCCAGGAACTGCTGCAGACAACGGAAGATCTCGTTAACACAGTTGCCAAACGCGACGGGTTTCCCGGCCTGATTCCGCTGATTGTTCGCATTTTCCTGGATTTGCTGGTCCGCATTCCAACCGAACATGCTGCCGAGCTTCGGCAGGATCTCGCCTATGCCATGCGCGTCATGCTGGCCTCGCCTGGCTTCGCATTGGCAGCAATTCTCTCCGTAGGTTGCGGTATCGGAATGGGAACGACGGTTTTCAGTCAGTTGAACAGTTTCATATTCCGTTCGGTACCGGCGATAGAGGATTCGACGCAACTCGTTGCCACTCGAATTCCGGTTTCGTTTCCCGTTTACAAATCCTTTCGCGATGAAAGCCAGCAGTTCTCCGACGTGGCTGCATATGCCGGTCCGATATCGTTGGCCCACAATGACGTCAAGCCGCCCACGCGACTGTGGGGACAATTCGTCACGCCCAACTATTTCCAGGTGCTCGGCACTAGAACTCAACTGGGACGCGTGTTCGAATCGGACGAAACTCGTGCCGGCATTCAACCTGTAGCCGTCATCAGCGACAGGCTTTGGCGCGAGCAGATGAGTTCGCGTGCTGACATTGTCGGTCAAGGCATGCGGCTTAACGGCAAAGTGGTTACGATCGTCGGCGTTGCCGCTCCCGACTTCCAGGGCGCATCACCGATGATGAGTTCTGCCGACGTATGGATTCCCGTCACCGTCGATCCTGCGTTCGCCCCCGAACTGGGAAACAACCTTCTCGACAACAAGAAACAGCGAATGTTCTCGGTGATCGGGCGTTTGCGGCAAGGCGTCGCTCAGTCGGAGGCCGAAGCAAGACTGGACACGCTTCTCAAGCAGGTTGAGGAAACACGACCGGACGATCCGTCAGCAAAAGGGCGCCAGGTCACACTTTTGCCGGGAGGACGCCGGTTGCCGGTCCGCGACCGGGATCTGCCGGCGCTTATCGCCGTCCCGACTGTCCTGGTTGGTTTGATGCTGTGGATCGCCTGCTCGAATGTTGGAACGATACTGCTCGCCCGCTCGCACGCAAGACAGAAGGAAATCGCGATACGGCTTTCACTGGGAGCCAGCCGCGGCCGATTGATTAGGCAACTGATGACGGAAAGCGTGTTGCTTGCGGTCTTCGGCGGCTTCGCCGGGATTCTGATCGCCATGGGTATCTTCGCCTGGAGCGAACGCTCGATGAAGGATTTTGCGCCCAGCTTCGTGAACATGAACGTGGAAATGGACTGGACCGCTCTACTGTTCACGTTCGGTTTGAGCCTTGTCTCCGGTCTCATGTTTGGCCTTGCGCCCGCATTGCAGGCGACAGGCGGCGATCTGACGCAAAGTTTGAAAAAAGGATCAACGTTGAAGCTGGGAGGATTCCGTTGGTTCGGAACACGCAATCTTCTGGTGCTCCAACAGGTCGCCGGCTCTTTGATGCTCCTGTTGATTACCGGATTTGTGGTTCTGGGAGTTCAGCGCTCGTCTTCGATCGATCCCGGATTCGACACCCGCAACCTTTACCTGATGTCGGTTGATCCGCTGCGCGACGGCTATTCGATTCCCGAAAGCGAGGAATGGTTGTCGCGGGTACGCGATCGCGTCAAACGGACACCCGGCGTCGTGGATGCCGCGCTTTCCTACTACGCTCCGGTTGGCGTTCGAAGCGCCAGCGCGAGCGTCCGTGTCAAAAGCGATTTCGACTCCTTTCAGCAAGCGTTGAAAACTATCCAGATCGAACAGATCGGTCTCGGATATTTCGAAACTACCGGCGTCAAGATCCTTCACGGGCGCAGTTTCGTCGAGAAGGACTCCGGTGAATACCGAATCATCGTGAATGAGACGATGGCCAAGCAAACCTGGCCGTCGCAAGACCCGATCGGCCAGGACATCGAAATCCATGACAAGCACTATCAAGTCATCGGTGTTGCGCGCGATTTGAACGCGGGCGGGATCTTCTCGGTCGTACAACCCGGAGTGTACCAGTTGATGACGACGGATGACTTCGCCCAGCCTTCTCCGCACGGCGTTACATTGATTGTCCGTGGCGCAGCAGGGGTGGACGTTCTGACGCGGATTCGTCAGGACTTCGCATCCACCGATGCAGACCTGACGGTATTCAATGTCTCGAGCGTCCAGGAAGAAATCGACCGCACTCTCTATGTGACGCGGACAACAATGCTCATCTACGGAAGCATGGGCTTGTTCGGCCTTCTGCTCGCGGCGGTCGGGTTGGCCGGGGTGACGTCGTACGCCGTCGTGCAGCGAACCAAGGAAATCGGGATCCGGATGGCACTCGGCGCTAGCAGGCTGGACATTCTGAGAATCGTGACGAAAGAGGGATTCGTCCTCGTCATCGTTGGAACAGTATTGGGCCAGCTGATGGCCTACGGCATGACTCGGGCCTTGAGCTCATGGTTCAACACGATGGGAGATATCACCAAGACCAGCACCACCGATCCCCTGCTCCTGTTCGGCGCGCCGGTTCTTCTGGGGACGCTCACCATGATTTCCTGTTACGTACCAGCCAGGCGCTCCATGCGTATCGACCCCGTCAACACATTGCGTGAGGAATAGACGGATTGCCGCGCGAAGCGCATCCAAATTGAGCCGCGGAGCGGCGACAGTCTGCCAGCCCCAGGCTGAAGAGCCTGTCCGAGTAATCAGGGGAAAACGTGTCGGTAGCGAAGCTCCCCTCCTGGCACAGGAGGGGTGGCGCGAAGCGCCGGGGTGGTCGCTTACAGACAATCGACCGCACAGCACCCCGGCTGATGGTGTGTGAGCGACCACCCCGCCGCTCGCGATCAAAGACAATCGCTCGCGGCTGCCCCTCCTGTTCCAGGAGGGGAGCTTGGCTAGCCGGGGACTGGCAGTCTGTCGCCGCTTCGCGACTGAACTCGGATGCGCTTCGGGCAGCGATCTAAAGCCAAATGTTAAGCACATTTAACACTGGGCCCTGCCTTCGACCTGCCTATACTGGCATTGGGCATGAAGACTCAGCGACCGTATCGGACCTTATATATCGTTTTAGCTGTCCTGCTTGTCCTCCTTCCCCTGCTGGCAATTCTTCAGTATCGATGGATAGGTGAGGTCAGTCAGGCCGACAAACAACGTCTTCAACAGACACTCAATCGACTGGGAATGCAGTTCGCCGAGGACTTCGACCGTGAATTGGTTCGCGTTGTCGGAGCCTTTCAGTTCCGCGGTTCTCCGGACTCGCCTGATCTGCCGGAATGGCTGGCTCAACGTCAGGAAGAATCTTCACGGGTTTATACAGGACTCGTCCAAAACGTTTATCTAGCTCGTCCCGCAAACTCGAACATCGAGTTGCTTCACTTTGATCCGCAGCTGAATACACTGCAAACAGTCGATTGGCCTGCCGATCTGCAGCCGCTGCGTGAAAACCTTCTTAGTCGTGTTGATCGTGGTCCCGATCGCAGGCAACCGCCCACAGCGCGGGAGTACACAAACAACGGCAATCCGGTGTTGCCGATTTCGATGTCAGATGGTCCGCCGCGCTTTGATGGTCAACGCGGACAGCCAGGCCCACCTGGCCCGGGTGGCCCCGGTGGTTTCGGGCGTGGTCCACGCCAAGGCCCGCCTCCGGCCGGTTGGATTGTGGTCGAGTTCGACCGGAAAGTTCTGTTCGACGATTTCATACCGGCCTTAGTGAACCGGCATTTCGCCGCCCATTTCGCGGAATTCTATGTCGCGATCGTTTCACGCTCGAGTGGCGCTGCGATCTACAAGTCCGCGTCTGAAGTCGACCCGAACAGCCTGGCGTCCGCGGACTTGAAACTGTCGCTGTTCAATCCCCCCTTTGGCAACGAGCCGGGGGGCGGCAGACGTGGCGGCGGTCCTCCCATGCAATTCGATGGGGGGCGGCCTCAACCTGGTGGCGGCCGCGGCGGGCGTGGAGTTCCGATCGCGTTAGGCTCATGGGATCTGCTGATCAAGCATCGCTCCGGTTCGCTTGACGCGGCAATAGAATCCGTTCGCCGCCGAAATCTGGCGATCAGCTTCGGCATCCTTCTCTTGTTGACGACTAGTGTGGTCCTGGTTGTCGTGTCCAGCCATCGCGCGCGAGCGCTGGCACAACTCCAGATGGATTTTGTGGCGCGCGTATCTCACGAACTGCGCACACCGCTTGCGATCATCCGGTCGGCTGCGTACAACGTTGCGAACGGCGTCGTCACCGATGAGAAAGAAGTGCGTGAATACGCAACCATGGTGCAGACGGAAGGGCAAAGGCTGTCGCACATGGTCGACCAGATACTTACGTTCTCCAGAACCGGGACCGGCCGAGCGACTTACGACATCAAGCCAGTCCGCGTTGAGGAGATCGTCGCCCACGTGGTTTCGACGATGTCCGCAACTCTCTCGCAAGCAGATTGCAAACTGGACCTGGACATTGCGCCGGACCTTCCCCCTGTCAAAGCGGACGAGAGCGCCCTCAGTGAGTGCATTCAGAACCTGGTGAGCAATGCCGTCAAATACGGCCGAACTTCTTCCGGCGTTCACATCCGCCTGGACGCTCGCCGGGAAAGCACGAATACCGTGCTGATCACAGTCGCCGATTCCGGTCCGGGCATTGACTCTGCCGATTTACCACAAATCTTTGACCCGTTCTTTCGCGGCAAGAACGCGCGATCCGACATGCCGGGCAGCGGCCTGGGGTTGAATCTGGTCAGCCGGATGATGGATGCTCAAGGTGGAAGGATAACCGTGGAATCTGAACCCGGAAAAGGCGCGACGTTTACTCTTCATCTAGCCGTAGCTCAGGAAGCCACATCATGAGAATCCTGCTCATTGAAGACGAGGCCGGACTGGTACGAACCCTGAAAGACTTGCTTGCGCGGCGCGGGTACACCGTCGAAGCGAAAACGACTGGGGAGGAAGGCCTGGCAACTGCAGTGGATCAGGAATTCGATCTCATCCTTCTCGATGTCATGCTTCCGGGAATCGACGGCTTTGAAGTATGCCGCCGCATTCGACGTGCAAAGATCCGCATTCCGATCCTGATGCTCACTGCCCGCGGCCAGATCAGCGACAAGGTCCTCGGCTTCGAAGGCGGCGCCGACGATTACGTCACCAAACCGTTCGACCCCGATGAGCTTCTGGCTCGGATCGGCGCTCTGCTGCGTCGCGCATCGTTCAGCAAGGCCGACGATCTTCGCACATTCGAGTTCGACGGCAAACGCGTGGACTTTGTCAAATCCCAATTGATTCGCGATGGGAAACCGATCGATTTGTCTGAACGTGAATCTCGCTTGCTACGTTACTTCATCGAACACAAAGGCGAGATCATTACGCGGGAAACTCTGTTACAAGAAGTGTGGGGATACCAGGCTGTCCCCCTGACGCGGACAGTCGACGTTCACATCGTATGGCTTCGGCAGAAGATCGAAGAAGACCCCCGGAACCCGCGGCACATACTCACGGTTCATGGGCAGGGATACCGATTCTCTGCGTAGAGACCGGGGAAATGATCAATGTGTCAACGATCAATTGTCATTTGTCAGTTAAGGTGCGCGCTGCGCGCGGATTTATTTTTCTTTTATAAAGCTGATGCCCGCGCGAAGCGCGCACCTTAATTGACAAATGACAATTGATCGTTGACACATTGATCATTTTCCCCGCGTTTTATTGACCGCGCGGGCCTCGGCCGCGCATGCCGCCGAACAAACCGGGGATTGGCGTTCCTGCTTTGATCAAGTTGTCTAGTGTCGCCTGTTGGTCGGCGGTCAACAGTTTCTTCAATTCGGCCAAAAACCAATCGCGTTCGGCTGCCATCTTATTTTCCGAAGTGCGGAGCGCAATAGCCGCATTGCCGACGGTTGCAGGATCCGGCGATGGCGCATTCATCGCCGCTTCGAAGGCGAGTCTCTTTTGTTCAATCTCAGTCTGAATACCCTGCGCGCGTTGCTGGCGTGTTTGTAACAACGCTTGAACACTGACAACCTGAGCCTCCGTCAGATTGAGCGCCGCCTTGAGAGCGGACGCGGGATCCGGTGGCTGCCCCATTCCCATTCCCCCGCCCGGCGGCGGACCGCCTCTGCGTTGTTTGGCGTCCACGGCAATAGTCAGCGCCAGCATGATCAAAGCTGCGACTAGAGTTCGTTTCATTCGTGTCTCCTTTCGAGAAATGATTTCATTTCCCTCTGCGGCTATTTGGACACGATTCCGCACTAACACAGAGTTAAAAGATGTAAATTGGCCAAGTGCGAAAACTAAGTCCATATCTGCTTTCTTTGCCGGAACGAGCGATTCGATCGATGACGGCGCTAGCGAGTGGACTTGTGCACGAAGTCGGAGAAGTGACAATACCGCTCGCGATTCGCCGTGGACGTCTCTATCAGAATCTCGTGGAAGCAACGCTTCGTTTTCTGATCGAGCAAGTGGGTCAGGTTGAAGGCGTCTTCCCTGGTGAAGAAAAACTGAGCGAGGATTTTCTCGTCAGACGCACCGCTGGTAACGGAATCGAATTGATCGGGATCCTGGCTTTCCGTGCATCTCCTGTGTGGGTACTGGCCGCGCTTGCGGATGCGTCGGGTGCCGGCCGGCATTTGATCCGCGAAATTACCGGGTCGCTCAAAGATGCGGGACTGCTCGAGCGAGAGACGGAGTTTAGTACCGTTGACCAGATGCTCGATGGCCTTGAAACATCGGCGGGCCGCCTGGCATCGACGATCAACACGCCGCCACTTGATGTCGCTTCCCTGCGTGAGGAATGGCAGAGCGTGCGGCGTGACCTCTCCAGGATTCCACCGAAAAATTTGCCGAAGCTCGAGAACATCCGGAGCGTCTGGATGGGACTGCAGAAGGAGGCGGCGCGTCAGAATCGATCAGTATTCGAGTTGTCTTCGGTGATGGCGATGTCCGCGCTGAGCAGCGTGCCGAAGAAAGCGCAATGGCTATCTACATCCGCGCGGCTCGCGGCGGGTAAGACGGGAACGGTCATGTTGAACGTTCTGCTGGACCACTATCAGACGACGTTGAAGCAAATTCACGAACGCGGCTATCTGAAGTACGCCGTCCAGCAATACCGTCCGTATTTACGGGGTGCGGTCCTGCAATTTTCGCCGCGACGGCGGACGTTAACAGAGCGGTTATTTGTAAGAAAAAAAGCTGTCAAAGATTCATCCTAAAGTTATTGTGGAATTCGGCCGATCATAAATTTGTCGAGACCTCGACCGGCGATATGTATATGGCACATGTCCAAATTCTTTGGTCCCTTGGCGTGATGATCACCTCTGTTGCCGCCTTATTTGATCTCACCCTTAGCGGCGAAAAACGGCCGCGCGCATATCGATTATCGAGCGGAATTGCCCTGGCACTTATCCTGGTCGGCGCTGCCACCAACATCTGCGTCCTGGCGGGCTGGCTGTAATCGCGATGACTCGTCTGGGGAGTCGGCTCAGCGATTAGCTATACGCAATCGGCAATTTTCACCATCCTTTTGCACTCTTCCCTAAAAATATAGATACCCTCGGCATTCGGACACTGCCGAATACATTGTTCGAATGCCAACGCTATCTATATTTTTAGGGAAGAATGCAAAGGGATGGTGAAAATTGCCGATTGCGTATAGCTAATCGCTGAGCCGAGCGCTGCGTGGCTCTAGTAAATCAAAAAGGGCGAGCTTTTTAAGCTCGCCCTTTCTGTTGGACCGAATCGACGGATCTATTTCCTGCCGGCTTGAGAAGAGGCCGGGCGGATTTCAGACTGTGGTAGCGCGAGGGCCACGTATTCACCGGTAGCATTACCGCCGCTGGTAGCAACGATGATGTATTGCCGGCCGTCGATCATGTAAGTCATCGGCGAACCGCTCTGGGGCGCTTGCATCAAAACACCACCGACCTGTTTGCCGGTGACCTTGTCATACGCCCGCAGCAGTGCTCCACGCGGATGTTCGGGGGTCGTGGTTAACTGCGAATCGCCGGCGATCACTAGCGTCTTGGTAACCAGAGTTCCGACATGGACCGAAGTCTGGCCGGTTTTCTCCGCGTACTTGATACCGAGGCGTTCCAACGTTGCACGGATTGCATCAGGTGTATCGCCGTGCGGAACGTTGAATCGGGTTTCACCGGTGTTCAAGTCGATCGCGGCCATTACACCATACGGAGGCTTCACGATCGGCAGACCTTCCAAACCCTGAACCAGGGCTCCGCGTCCGCCACCGCCGCCACCACCGCGAGCACCTTCCGGAGCTGCGCCTCGACCACCGGGTGCAGCGCCGCGCTGACCTGCGCCGCCGCGTCCACCTTCAGGAGCGCCGCCGCGACCTTCACCGCGAGCGCCTTCAGCCGGAGCTGGGCCACGCTGCGCTTCCCATATCGGAATACGGTTCTTCGCCTGGTTCTCAGGGTTGATCTGCGCCATGTAATCTTCGCTGTGCCTTGTTGCGGTAACCGACGCGTTCGACGCCTGCGTATAGAAAACGCCCGTCTCCACATCGAAAGCGGACCCCGCCCAGTTCACGCCACCGAGAGTGTTGCCGATATTGATCGTTCCGAGCAGTTGGCTGTTCGGACCAACCGGCGGCACGTATGGCGATTGTTCCCAGCGAAACTTTTTCAAGTTCTCGAGAGCTGTTGCCCGCAACGCCGGCGTAAAGTCGATCACGTCGTTCGTGCTGACATAAGTTCGCGAATATGGCGCCGGCTTGGATGGAATAGGTTGGGTCTTCGCGGTCTTCTCTCCCGGAATATCCGATTGAGGAACGGCTGTTTCCGGCATCGGCCAGATCTCTTTGCCGGTAATGCGATCGAAAGTGTAAAGCCAGCCCTGTTTGGTCGGAAGAGCAACGAGCTTTCTCGGCGTTCCGTTCATCGTGACATCAACCAGCAGCGGCCAGCCGGAGATGTCATGGTCCCACAGCGGATGGTGCACGAGTTGGAAGTGCCACTTCTTCTTGCCTGTCTTCAGATCGACTGCAACGAGACTCTCGGCGTACAGATTGTCTCCAAGTCGGTTGCCGCCGTATTCGTCGATGGTTGGAGTCTCGACCGGCAAATAGACCGTTCCGAGTTCCTGATCAACCGTGATCTGCGACCAGACGCCGTTGTTGCCGGTCCATTCCCATGAGCCGTTCTCCCACGTCTCATTGCCAGGTTCACCAGGATAAGGGATCGTATTGAAGCGCCAGATCTGCTTTCCGGTTTTCGCATCAAACGCGCGGACGAGCCCCTTGACGTTTGTGCTGTAGCGATACCCGAGCCCTTCAGCCATCGAGGATCCAACAATGACCATGTCACCAGCGACCGTTGCAGTTGAGTGCAGACCGATTTCGCCAGCCTCAAGATCAACTTGTTTATCCTTGCCGATGATAGCGCCTTCCTTCAGATCGACAACGCCGTTTTTGCCGAATGTCGAAACGGGGGTTCCTGTCTTCGCATTCAGAGCCACCAGGCGATATCCGATCGTCACAAGCATGATGCGCTCGTCGCCACGGCCATCAGTCCAGTAGGCCACGCCGCGACCTGAAAGCTGACGCGGCGCCATTTGCGCGCGACGGCCTTCATCCATGCGGTAGACCCACAACTGCTCACCGGTCTTGCCATCGAGAGCAACTACGGCGCGTCTCGAACCTGCAGTGGCATAAACCACGCCTTTAACCATGAGGGGCGTGCCTTCGAGCTTGTTCTCTGGACGGGGGCCCATGTTGTCGGTCTTGAAGCGCCACGCGACTTCGAGTTTATTGAAATTGGTCGCGTTGATTTGATCGAGCGGCGAGTATCTGCTGCCCCGCAGATCTGCCGTGATCATCGGCCATTCGCCGCTTTTCGTACTTGGTTGAGCCGGATATTGAGTGGCGCCGGCACCGCTATTCTGGCTCACAGCCCAGGGCATCGCCGCCGTCAGTCCTGCGATGAGTACGCCCAAAGCCAGGACTGTTCTGATTGTTTTTCGAGACATCCATTCCCTCCTATTCCGCAATAAGAAGATCTCCAACAGGCCGAATCGACGTTGGTGATAATGCGGGGGA
>Ga0075431_100007090_pt1 | contig 11134 bp, 7 predicted proteins | sample RhiMetdeltSRZDD5_FD_75297 | JGI IMG/M metagenome (GOLD analysis project Ga0075431, IMG submission 75297) | Populus rhizosphere microbial communities from Tennessee, USA - Rhizosphere MetaG P. deltoides SRZDD5 | ecosystem: Host-associated > Plants > Roots > Rhizosphere > Soil | place: USA...
AAGCGGCATCCGGTTCGGGGCTTGAAGGCCGAGGACTTCACGATCTTCGAAGACGGCCAGCGGCGAGAGATCCAGGCGTTCACGGAAGTCAATCTGCCCGATCGTCTTCAATCGCGCGACGCCTCGTGGACACGCGAACTGCCCCGTGATGTGGTGACCAATCAGGCCGGACAGGAAGAAGGCCGGCTGGTCGTCATCCTGCTGGATCGGACGATTCCCGCCGGCGAGCCAACGATCACCGCGAAACGGATCGCGACTGCCGCGATCAACCAGCTCGGTCCTGGCGATCTTGGCGCAGTCGTGTCGACGAGCAATGGAGCGGTCCAGAACCTCACGTCGAATCGGGAACGGCTCTTACGCGCCATCAACGCATCGGATCTCAGCACCGATATTTCCGACGAAGCGAAGGAAATCGAGGCCTCGGTGTTCGCGTTGACCGGCCGCAGCTGGAGCACGCTCAACGACGGTCGCTGCCAGTGTGGTCTGTGCGTGCTGGAAACGATCACCCGTGTCGCTGACGCGGTTCAAGGCTCGGAGCGCCGCCGGAAGGTTCTCCTTTTCATCGGCAGTGATTTGCTGGTGCAGACGGCGGATCCCATGGGAAACCCGAGCAACGACGTGGGATGCGGCAACCGGTTGAAGGACGCCCGCGCCGTCATGTTCGCAGCGGTCGATCGCGCCAATCTCACGATTCACTCACTCGATCCGTCTGGTCTCGCGAATGTCAACCCGATCGGCAGGCCCAGCTCGACCGTCAGGCCGGGAAGCGGACCCATGGGGGCGGCCGCCGTTACCGCGTCGACCGGCGACAATCTCCGCCGACAGGGCAATCTCGAGGTTCTGCCGGATCGCACCGGCGGGCGCACGGTCGTGAACACGAACGGACCGGATCTGTCAGTGCCGGAGATTTTTCACGAGAGCGATTCGTACTATCTGATCGGATTCCGTCCCGCCGATGCGAGTGCCAACGGAAAGTTTCATCAGATCACCGTGAAGACCGCGAGGCGGGGTCTCGATGTACGAGCGCGCAGTGGATACACGGCTGCCAGCGCGGTTCGTGCGGCGTCGGCGACGACAGGTTCTATGTCCGAGCCTGTTCGTGACGCATTGACGGGACTCCTACCGGCAGGATTGACGGCGATCGATCTGAACGCAAGTGCGTTTGCGGTTCCCGGCAGCCAAAAAGCGGCGATCGCGCTGACCGTTGGCGTGAATGCGTTCGCCGCCCAAACACCGGCGGCAAACGGAACATCTCGCGGCCCGCTCGAGATTGTAGCGACCGCGTTCGACCCAGGTGGGCGCTTTAAAGGAATGGCTCGGCAGACGCTTGAACTCTCGTGGCCGTCGTCGGCGGCAACCGGCGAGCACCGTTTCGATGCGCTGTCGCGGATTGATCTCCCGCCGGGCGAGTACGAACTGCGAGTGGCCGTGTCAGGCGAAGGGCGCACCGCAAGCGTCTTCTCGTATGTAACCGTTCCCGCTTTCGCCGCCGCGCCGTTATCCCTGTCGAACATCGTGGTTACCGCACCGAACGGAACCCTGACGGCGCCGAAAGATTTCCTCTCGCCTGTCCTGCCCATCGTCCCGACGGCGCGCCGTGAATTCGCGCGCACGGATCGCTTTGCCGCGTTCTTTCGCATCTACGAGGGAACGGATCGCCAAGATCCACTCATGCCGGTGCAACTGCAATCGACGGTTGTTGATGCCGGGGATCGCGTTGTCGCGACAGAGACGCGCACGCTCGATGTCGGACAGTTCGCAAAGAACCGTGCCGCTGATTACTACGTCGTCTTGCCACTCACCACGTTGGCCCCTGGGGACTATCTCCTCAAAATCGAGGCGAAGATGGGGCAGCGGGTGGCCGGCCGCGCGATGCGCTTCGTCGTCAAGCCGTAGCTACAGTAACGCTGCCGCGCGGCGCGCCAGATACGTGACGCGATCTCCGAAGTTGGCAAACCGCGGATCGCTGGTCTGACCGTTTACGAATCGGTAATAGATTTGCTGAATCACGACGGCGACCTTGAAGAGGGCGAACACTTCAAAGAACTTCAGCGTTGACAGGTCGCGCCGGCTTCGCGCCGCATAGCGATCGACAAGTTCGGCGGACGTCAACCAGCCCGGGAGTGTCGTGACGGTCGCGAGCGAGTCACGCGGCCCGGACGAGTCGGTTGCTGCCCAATACGCGAGAAGAATCCCCAGATCGACGAGCGGATCACCCAGGGCCGCCATTTCCCAATCGAGCACCGCGACCGGACGTGCCGCGTCGGCGGCATCGAACATGAGATTGTCGAGCTTGAAATCGCCGTGCACGATTGTCGGTTTCGTCGGATTGGGCGGCAGCGACTCGAGCAGCCACTGCGACAGTTTCTCCATGTCGGGCACGTCTGACGTTCTCGAGCGGCTCCAGCGCTCCGTCCACCCGCGCACCTGGCGCTCAACAAACCCATGGGGTTTGCCGAGATGTGCAAGACCCGCGGCCTCGATGTCGATTGCGTGCAAGTCCGCCAACGCATCTATCAGTGCGAGGCTGACCTGACGTCGTACGCCTGGATGGTTCTTGATCGCAGGCGGCTCGTCGTCGCGGACGACAACGCCATGTCGGCGTTCCATCACGTAGAAAACGGAACCGACGATCGATGGATCGTCGCAGAGCGCGAACACGCGCGGCGCCAGCGGAAAGGCCGGATGAACCGCTGACAGCCACCGATACTCGCGAGCCATGTCGTGTGCGGTCGGAGGCACGGGCCCGAACGGCGGCCGCCGTACGACCAGTTCAGTCGCACCAAACCGGACTTGATAGGTCAGGTTGGAGTGGCCACCTGGAAACTGCGCGACCTCCATGCCCTCGCGAAGATCGAGCCCGGAAATGTCCGACGGGCGCAAGTGTTCGCGCAGCCAAGCCTCGAGTCGCGCCCAATCGAGTTCTTCGCCGGCGCGCACCGGCCTGGTATCGGAGGCCGTCACCGCTTGTAATACCGAACGAGCCACTCGGCGACAACGCAGGGCTTGTCACTACCTTCGCGCTCGATGGTGACGTTCCACGTCGCTTGCGTGCTGTCTCCGATGTCGTCGACTTTGCCAAGCGCTATTCGCGCGCGGATGCGCGAGCCTGACGGTACTGGCGAGACAAATCTGACGCGGTTGAGCCCGTAGTTCAGCGTCATGCGCAAGCCGTCGACGTTGATGGCATCACGCATCAGTGGACTGAGTAGCGAAAGCGTCAGGAATCCATGCGCGATCGTTGTGCCGAACGGCGCCTCCGCTTTCGCCCGCTCAGCATCGACATGGATCCATTGATGGTCGTCGGTGGCGTTGGCAAATGCGTCGATGCGATCCTGCGTAACCACGACCCAGTCGCTGACGGCGACCTCATGACCGACGATGCCGGCGAGCTGCTGCAGGTCAAGGACCATCATGCTTCGCTGTGAAAGCTGCCCCCTTCGCTGGCGAGTTTCTGCAGCAACGGCGAGGGTTGCCAGTAATCGCCGAACTGCCGGCGGTATTCGAGCACTCGCGCAAGAACGGTCGGTAGTCCAACGGTATCGGCGTAGAACATTGGGCCGCCACGATGACGGGGGAACCCAAACCCGTTCACGTATACCACGTCGATATCGCTCGCCCTGATCGCGAACCCTTTTTCGAGGACATTCGCCCCTTCGTTCGCCAGGGCGGTCATGATGCGCGCGATGATTTCTTCGTCGGTTACGACCCGCCGCGTGATACCGCGTTTGGCCGCTTCCTCAGCGGCAACTTCGTCAACGGTCGGATCGGGAATGCGGGTGCGACTGCCCGGCTCGTACCGATACCACCCTGCGCCCGTCTTCTGACCGTAGCGGCCCATTTCGTAGAGACGATCGGGCACGGCGGACTGCGGCCCTTCCGCGCGCGTCTTCCCCGACGACTTCAGATGTTGCCGAATGCGCCACCCGACATCGATGCCGGCGATGTCCTGCATCCCGAACGGTCCGACCGGCAAGCCAAAATCAATGAGGGCCTGATCGATTTGTGAAACGCTGGCCCCTTCCTCGAGCAGCAGATACGCCTCGCGCATGTAGTAAGCGAGCATCCGGTTGGCGACGAAGCCAAAGCAGTTGCCGACCACGACACCGACCTTATTCAGTTGCTTCGCGAGCTTCAACGACGTTGCGACCACTTCTTGGCTGGTTTGGCGGCCGCGGACGATTTCCAGCAATTTCATGACATTCGCGGGACTGAAAAAATGATGGCCGATGACCTGTGCCGGCCGGCCGCTTGACTCCGCGAGTTCATCGATGTCGAGTGTCGACGTGTTCGACGCGAGGATTGCATCCGGCCGGGTCACTGTCGCAAGCTCGGCGAACGTCGTTTTCTTCAAATCCATGTTCTCGAACACGGCTTCTATGGCGATGTCGACGTCAGCGAATCCGTCGTAGCTCGTTGTCGGAGTGATAAGTGCCAAGATCCTTGCCATCGCTTCCGGCGTGATCTTTCCTTTCGACATCGTCGACTCGTAGTTCTTGCGGATGACCGCCACTCCTCGGTCGAGTGCGGCCTGATCGACATCTTTGAGCAGAACCGGGATGCCGGCATTGGCGTAGGCCATGGCAATGCCGCCGCCCATCGTGCCGCCCCCGACGACGGCAGCCCGCGTGATCTTGCGAGTCGGAGTGTCCTTGGGCACGTCCGGAATCTTTGCAACCTCCCGTTCGGCAAAGAACAAATGCCGCATGGCTTTCGATTCGGTCGATAGCACGCAGTCGGCGAACAGCTCGATTTCGCGCCGCGACCCCGCCTCGAAGTCCATGGTGATGCACGCTTCGATCGCATCGACGGCGGCGAACGGAGCACGCGCTCCTCGCGCCGTCTTTGCGAGTGATGCACGCATCGCCAGCCAGGCAGCCATACCGGTCGAGCGATCTCGGATCTTGTCTTGTAGATCTCGCGTGCGGCGGCGCTCGCCAGCGGCGGCGCGTGCGTGCGCAAAGGCGATTGCGCCTGCGAGGAGATCGCCGTCGATCACTGCGTCGACGATGCCGGCTTCTTGCGCGCGTGATGCGTCGATCGGCTTTCCGTCGGTGCACATTTCGAGTGCGACGGCCGGGCCGCACAATCGCGGCAGGCGCTGGGTTCCTCCTGCGCCTGGAATGATTCCCAGATGTACCTCGGGCTGACCCACCCTGGCGCTGGCGACCGCAACCCGGTAGTGGCACGCCATCGCGAACTCGAGGCCGCCGCCGAGAGCATGACCATGAATTGCGGCGACGAGTGGCTTGCCGGCATCCTCCAATTTCTTGAGCCGCGCGTGCACGGCGCGCGATCGTTCGATCGACTGCTCGCGGGTCGTCAACTCTTTGAAGATATTGATGTCGGCACCAGCAATGAACGTCGTCCCGGCACCGATCAGGACGATCGCGTCCGCCGCCGGATCCTGGTTGCCGCGTTCGACCGCTTCGCTGATGCCTTCGGGAACACCTGGGCCGAGTGCGTTCACCGGCGGATTGTCGATCGTGACGACGGCGATGCGGTCCTGGATCTCGTAACGAACCAGCTGCGACATCCGCGCAAGGTATCATGCCTTTCGCTATGCACTTCGAGCATTCGGCGAAAGTGAAGGATCTCCAGGCGCGGCTGACCGCGTTCATGACCGCGCAGGTGTATCCAAATGAGAAGCGAGTTCACGAACAGGTCGCCGAGGGTGCGCGCTGGCAGCCGATTCCGCTGATCGAGGAGCTCAAGGCAAAAGCACGCGGCCAAGGCCTGTGGAACCTGTTCCTGCCGGAGAGTGAATACGGCGCAGGCCTGACCAACCTGGAGTACGCGCCGCTTTGCGAAATCATGGGGCGCGCGATGCCGTTCGCACCGGAGATCTTCAATTGCTCTGCGCCGGATACCGGGAACATGGAAGTGCTGGTGCGCTATGGGACGGCCGAGCAGAGGCGCCAATGGCTCGAGCCGCTGCTCGCCGGAGACATCCGATCGTGTTTTGCCATGACCGAACCGGACGTCGCGTCGTCGGATGCGACGAACATTCGCTCGACGATCGAGCGCGCCGGGGAGGAGTACGTCCTCAACGGCCAAAAGTGGTGGACGTCGGGAGCTGGCGATCCGCGATGTCGGATTGCCATCTTCATGGGACGCAGCAGTCCCGATGCACCGAAACATAAACAACAGTCGATGATCCTGGTGCCGATGGATGCACCGGGTGTGCGAATCAAACGGACGCTGCCGGTGTTCGGGTTCGACGACGCGCCGCACGGCCACGCAGAGATCGTGTTCGACAATGTGCGGGTGCCCGCGTCGAACATGCTGCTCGGTGAGGGGCGTGGCTTTGAGATCGCCCAGGGCCGTCTCGGACCCGGACGCATCCATCACTGCATGCGGGTCATCGGTGTCGCCGAGCGTGCCGTGGAGATGATGTGCGCACGGGTGAAGAGCCGCGTCGCTTTCGGCAAAACGCTGGCGGAGCAAGGCACGATCCGCACGCACATCGCGGAATCACGCATCGAGATCGACCAGGCACGCCTGCTCACGCTGCGTGCCGCGTACCTGATGGACACGGTCGGCAACAAAGCCGCGCGCTCCGAGATTGCGCAGATCAAGGTCGCAGCGCCGCGGATGGCTCTGCGCGTCCTGGACCGCGCGATTCAGGCTCACGGCGGAGGCGGGGTGAGCGAGGACTTTCCACTGGCGCAGTGGTGGGCACACGCGCGTACGTTACGAATCGTCGACGGACCGGATGAAGTTCACCTCGAGGCGATCGCCAAATTGGAGCTGGCGCGCGACGTGTGACGGACACACATCGAGCGTGACCGCGCCAACGCACGAATCACGTCGTCGATTCCGTTCGGTTATCTGGATGGCCAGCGCGGCCTCTGAAGATCCTTGTTCCAGCGTTGCCAGTCGGCGGCCAACTCTTTAACCTTGTCCGGGCGCACCGCGGCGATGTTTCGCGTTTCTCCGACGTCGTCCTTCAGGTTGTACAACTCGGCGCCAGAAAGGTCGCTGAGTACGGCCGGGTCCTGCATGTGCCCGTCGTCGCTCATCTTCACCAGCTTCCAGTCACCCTTGCGGATCGCCATCGTCCCGCCGAGTCGCCAGTAGAGCGTCTCATGCGGACGGCCCAACGCTTTACCCGTCAGATATGGGAGCAGGTTCACGCCATCGATGGTTTGTGGCGAATCGAGCCGTATTCCCGCCGCCGCGAGCACGGTAGGCAGAATATCCAGTTGAATGATCGGGCGCGAATAGGTTTTACCGGATTTCAGACGGCCGTTCCAGCTGATGATGAACGGCACACGGATTCCACCTTCCCACGTCTGCCGCTTCGAGCCTCTCAGCGGCGCGTTACTCGAGCCATTGTCGCCAGCCACCACCATTGGGCCACCGTTGTCGCTGAAAAAAAAGATCAGAGTATTTCGATCCAGATTTGCAACACGCAAGGCCGAAAGGGTTCTGCCAATACCATCGTCCATGGCAGACACCATGGCTGCGTAAGTGCGACGTCGCTCATCGGGGATGTGTGTCAAACGCGCAAGGTACTTGTCGGTCGCTTCCATCGGCACGTGCGGGGCACTGAAGGCGAGATAGAGAAAGAACGGATGCGATTTCTCCCGCGTGATGAATTCGACTGCGCGATCGGCCAACACGTCAGTCAAGTAGCTCATTGCTGCTACCGGCGTCCTGCCGTCGAGGATCGGATTGTTATCTGTGTCGGGAGGATCTGTCGGATGCAGGTACGAATGATCACCCTCGAGGAATCCATAGAATTCGTCGAATCCACGCTCCATCGGATGAAATCGAGCGGCGGTTCCCAGATGCCATTTGCCCAAGAGAGCCGTTCGGTAGCCGGCAGACCTCAGTCGATTAGCGATCGTCTTTTCATCCGGCGGAAGGCCGGCGTCGCGATGCATCTCCAATGGGCCGATGTTGAACTCGTGTCCGAATCGTTGCTGATAACGGCCCGTCATCAGTCCGGCTCGCGTGGGACTGCAGTAGGGGCCGCTTACGTACGCATCAGTGAAACGGATCCCCGTCGCGGCGAGCGCATCAATGTTCGGAGTGGGGATATCTTTACTCCCGTAGACACCGATGTCGGCGTATCCCATGTCGTCCGCAACGATCACGATAACGTTTGGCGGCCTTACCTGCGCAGGTGTGTCGCGACCTGGCCAGACAAGGGCTAGGACAAGAACGGCTAAAGAAATGATCCGGCCGCGCCGTGTCATGGGATTCCGCCTTTCCCTTTTCCCTTTTCCCTTTTCCCTTTATTAGCCCCCGATCGTCCGTCCACCATCCACGACGATCGTCTGCCCCGTGATGTAGTTGGAAGCATCGGAGGCGAGGAAGACACAAACGCCCTTCAGCTCTCCTTCCGCACCAATGCGTGGAATCGGAGATGTCGCCTTGATCGACGGCTCTGCGAGTGGCAGGACCGGGTCGGCGAGGCGGGAACGAAAGAACCCGGGCGCAATCGCGTTCACGCGGATGTTCTGCCGCCCCCACGACGCGGCCAGCTCGCGTGTCAGTCCCATCAACCCGGCTTTGGACGCGGCATAGGCCGCATAATGCGGCCCGTCAACTGCGGCATGCAACCCGGCGATTGAAGCGACGTTGATGATCCGTCCGTAATTTCGCTTCAACATCTCGCGGCCGGCTGCTTGGGCGAAGAGAAACGCACCAGTGAGGTTGATGTCGATCACTTTCTGCCACTTGTCGAGGGGCATCTCTTCCGGCTGCGCGCCCCACGACACGCCGGCGTTATTGACCAGAATGTCGAGGCGTCCGTAGCTTGCGATCGTCTTATCGACGACCGCCTGCACGTTGGCCGGGTCCGACACATCAGCGACCATGCCGTCGACGCGAAAGCCGAGCGCTTTGAAGCGTTCGAGCGTCGGAGCGAGCCACTGCTCACGGCGGGCGCAGATCATCAGGGCGGCGCCGGCTTCTGCAAGCCCTTCCGCCATCTCTTCGCCAAGGCCGCGAGAGCCGCCGGTCACAATCGCCACCCGACCGCTCAGGGCGAACAATTCCTGGATGGAAGGCATGCGCGCGAGCTTATACTGGCGCCCCAATCATCCTGTCAACCGGAGGATCCGTGGCAGCACCGGTACGCGACGTGTCGGGTGGCGGAACGTTCTTGATCCGATCGCTGGATCCGGATGCGCTGTTCACTCGTGATGACCTCACTGACGAACAGCGACTGTTCGGTCAGACCGCCGCGGAGTTCATGCGCCAAGAGGTCTTGCCGCACGAAGCGAAGCTCTACGCGCATGACTGGATCAAGACGCGTGAACTTTTGAAGAAGGCGGCGGACCTCGATCTCGCCCGACTCGAGATCCCGGTTGAATACGGCGGCCTCGGTCTCGACAAGATCAGCGCCGCCTACGTTGGTGAAGAAATCGCCGTCAATCCTTCCTTCGCCGGCTCGCTCGGAACACATACGTCAATCGGAACGTTGCCGATCGTGTATTTCGGCACTCCGGAGCAGAAAGCGACGTATCTTCCGAAGCTCGCCAGCGCGGAGATGATCGGGGCGTACGCGCTCACCGAGCCGCAGTCCGGTTCCGACGCGCTGGCGGCAAAGACCACCGCGCGCCTGACGACCGACGGCACGCACTACCTGCTGAACGGGCAAAAGGCGTGGATCACCAACGGTGGCTTTGCCGATCTCTTTACCATCTTTGCCAAAGTCGACGGTGAGAAGTTCACGGCCTTCATCGTCGAGCGCGGCATGGGAGTGAAGAGCGGCGCGGATGAGAAAAAGCTTGGTCTTGATGGATCCTCGACGACGGTGTTGATGCTCGACAACGTCGCGGTCCCAATCGAGAACGTACTGGGCAGAATCGGTGAAGGTCACAAGGTTGCGTTCAATATCCTGAACCTCGGTCGCGTCAAGCTCGGGACGCGAAACATCGCCGGCGTCAGGCAGGCGCTCAACCAATCGATCACCTACGCGAGGGACCGGCGGCAGTTCGGCAAAGCCATTTCTGAATTCGGGCTGGTCAAGCAGAAGCTGGCCGAGATGGCGGTCCAATGCTTCGTGAGCGAAGCGATGGTGTACCGCACGCTCGGTGATATCCATCGGGCACTCGAGGGAATAGATTCGTCGGATGCTGGTGGAATCCTGAAAGCGATCGAGACCTTCGCCGTCGAGTGCTCAATTAATAAGGTTGCGACCAGCGAAGCACTGGCCTACGCCGTCGACGAAGCCGTCCAGGTCTTTGGCGGCAACGGCTACTCGCGCGAGTTCCCGGTGGAACGCGCGTATCGCGACGCCCGCATTACGCGCATCTATGAAGGCACCAACGAAATCAATCGGCTCATCATCGCGACGCGTCTGTTGAAACACGCTGAGTTACTTCTGACTGATCCTGGCGACGTGAAGGGACACGCGTCGGTACTGCAGGCTGAATATGACGCGCTCGCAAACGTGAAGCGCCTTGCTCGGACTTCACTGGGCGCGGTCGCGCAAGGATTTGGTCCAAATGCGCGCGACCAACAGGAACTGCTCGGACACGCTGCCAACATAATCATCGAGTGCTACGCGATCGAGAGTGCCCTGGGCCGCGCCGAGAAGATGAACGCGCGTCGCGGCGACCGCTCCACCCTCGCCATCGATGTGGCGCGGGTCTACACGAGCGATGCAGTCGATCGATCGGCACATGCCGGCAAGCAGATCCTGAACGCGCTGGGCGCACAGGCAGGAATCGATCCGCTGCGATCCACGGTCGCTCGAGTGAACGAACATCCAGGTACCGACAGCGTCGCCGCGCGACGGCGAATTGCGGACGCGGCAATCGCCCAATCGCGATATCCCTTCTAAGACGATGGGTGCCCGCTACGCGCTGACCGTCTTGTTCGCCATCAACCTGATGAACCCGGCAATCAATCGCTAGAATGGCCAGGCGGGTGCAGGGGGCCCCGCCGATTCAAAAAGGAGTTGGTAGATGAATGTTCCTCTGACACCGATTCGCTTTCTCCGCTACGCCAGCGAGCAGTTCCGCGACGACGTTGCGGTTGTGTGTGGTGACGAGCGGTTCACCTATGCGCAGTTCGCCGATCGGGCCGCGCGGCTGGCCGGTGCGCTCCGCGCCGAAGGCGTCCGAAGCGGCGATCGCGTTGCGTTCCTCAGCACCAACTGCCACCGCCTGCTCGA
>Ga0075431_100007091_pt1 | contig 11134 bp, 11 predicted proteins | sample RhiMetdeltSRZDD5_FD_75297 | JGI IMG/M metagenome (GOLD analysis project Ga0075431, IMG submission 75297) | Populus rhizosphere microbial communities from Tennessee, USA - Rhizosphere MetaG P. deltoides SRZDD5 | ecosystem: Host-associated > Plants > Roots > Rhizosphere > Soil | place: USA...
CCCGTCCGGCAATGATAAAAACCAGGTCGACGTCCAGATTATATTTTTTGAAGATGCCTTGCTCCTTGGCGATCCAGAGCGGCGCGACGTTGTTGCTGATTGCGCCATGAGCGATGAGCAGCTTCGAAGGTTCGGCCGCGAAAGATTCGCCGCCCGCAGCTGCAAAAAACCATCCGGCGAGCAAAATTGGGCTCAGCCAGCGCCTCAGGAGCACTATTCCATCGGTCTGCATTCGTAATTGCCCTTTTTACCTTTGACCTTTTAATTTCTTACGACTTCCACCCATGTACCGTCACATCGACCATTTGGCCGACCGGATCGTGCACGCCCATTTCGGCGAAGCGGCCGTCGCGCGGTTTCTTATCCGCCTCGCCCTTAGCGCCGGATGCCTCAGCGGTCTTAAGCGTCTCTTCGACGTTTTCCACTTGAAAACCGAAGTGATCGATCCCTTCGCGCCCGCCGCGCGCCGGCAGCACCGCCATGTTGATGTAGCCGTCGGTGAGATAGATCGCCCGATTGCCGTCGTCGCGCACCGGGCCGCGCCACGCTTCGGTCATGCCGAATGTTTTTTTATAAAATTCGGCGGTCTTCTCCTGATCTTCCACCTTGATCGCGATATGCCTGATCTTTGCCATGATTCTGTCCTCCTTTTTATTGTTTATACAGTTTGTCGATAAAACCGCTTTTTTTGAGTTCGTCGAGAATACTGTTGTTGATGTAGCCCGGCGGGATTTGTCCGCCGGGAATGTTCATCATCTCCAACTCGGTGCGCAAAGCCTCTTCGTCGGCGTAGGGTACTTGCCGGATCAACGAGCGCAAATCATCGCACCACAGGGAAATGTGCTCTTCGCTGACGCCGCGCATGTATTTTCCCAGAAGGCGAGCCGTCCCGGCTTTGTTGGTCTGAAAGAAATGAACCGTTTCGATATACGCCTGCATGAAGCGCACAACCGCGGCGCGATCTGTTTTGATCTTTCGATCGGTGGTCGTAAGCGGCGCGTCGGTGCCGCGAAAGCCCATTTCGCGCGCGCTGCCGCCTTTTAACGGCTTCGCCCTGCCGCGAAAAACCAACAGCAAGCCCGAATCGCCGAGCACACCGACTTCGATGCGCCCAGACTCCAGGCCCTGCGCTACGCCTGGCGTGCCGCCCATCTGCAGAATGGTCACCTCGGATTCCTTGATGCCGTGTTTGCGCAAGGCGCCGCGCAGGAAGGTATCGCCTCCGGAGCCGTATTGGGTGACGCCGATGAGCTTGCCCTTCAGTTCCTTAAAATTGGTTAGAGGCGAATCCGGCCGGATGAAGACGCGCTGGGCCGAGGAATTGGCAAGGGTGGAGAGAACCGTCACATCGGCGCCTTGAGACCGCGCTCGGAGCGACGCCGGGGCGCCGGCCGCGACGTAGTCGAGATCGCCGGCAATCAGCGCCTGGATCGTGCGCGGCGTGCCGGGAATCAAGAGCACGTCCGCCGTAAAGCCGTACTTGGCGAGAATTCCGGAGTCTTTTGCCAGATGCAGCATGCCTTGGCTTGGATTCACCGCGACATGGGCAAGCATCAACTTCTGCGCGGACACCGGAGCCGCAGCAGATAAAAGGAGAAACAGGAACGTGGGGAGTGCCTTCATTAATTAACCTCGAACATTCCTTTACTTCCATGGCCGCTTCCTGTCAACGGAGTCAACCGATCGAGCTTCCGGTTCAACAATCCAGCTTGACCAATGGGCGGGATATAGCGTAGCAATTAGCTTCATTACGATCCAACTCAAAGGGAGGGTTTATATGTCGCTACACGTCAAAAGCAACGAAGTTCCGGAATACAACCGGGTTCAGAGCGGCGAGGCCGGCACCGGGGCGATGACCGTTCGCAAGGGCTATGGCAACGAGTGCAGCCTGATGATCGCCACTCGCAGGCCCGGCTATCACACCAAGCCGCACCAGCACGAATCCGAGCAGATCAATTACGTTCTCGACGGCGAGATCTGGTTCTTCGTCAAAGACAAAGGCTATCTCTGTAAAAAAGGCGATTTCCATCGCATCCCGGCCAACACCGTGCATTGGGCGTTCAACCGCTCCGACAAAGACGCCACCGTCGCCGAAGCCCACTCTCCGGGATTGATCGGGGGACGCGCCGGTGACAGCGCCGCGGCGCTCTTTGATGACGGTGAGAAACCGGAAATCCGCGGCCCGGGAACAAATCAGTTTGTCCCCTACGATCAGGAAAAGGCCGAAGCCGCGTACTTTAGCAAGTAAGAATATGCGCCGCATCTTTTCAGTCCCGCTTTGGGCCGTATGGGCCCTATCCGTCCTATGGGTCCTATATTCCTCTTTCGCTTCAGCGCAGGACCTTCGACGCATCCACTACGGCACCACGTCTTCGACCGCTCACCTGCCGATTTGGGTAGCGAAAGATGCCGGCTATTTTGCAAGGAACGGTCTCAACGTCGAACCGGTGAATATTCGCGGCGGCGCGCTGATTACAATGGGGATCATGAGCGGCCAGTTGCAGTTTTCCGGCGCCGGCGCGGAATCCGCAGTCGCCGCTCGGGTCGAAGGCGGCGACATCGTTTTGCTCGCTTGTCCGGTCGATTCCGACCCGGTTTATTTCATCACGCGACCGGAGATAAAGTCGGCGGCTGACCTCAAGGGCAAAGCGACTGCGGTGACCCGCCTCGGCTCGACGACGCATTTTTATCTGCGCGCCGCGGCGCGCCACGTCGGCCTCGACCCGGAGAAAGACCTCACAATCCTGCAATTGGGCACCGGCACGGAAACGGTGGCGGCGCTGGAGAACGGGCGTATCGCTGCGGCGGCGATCACGCACCGATACGCTCTGCCCTTCTTGCAGCGCGGCTGGCCTCTGCTCGTCGACCTGAGTACCACCGACTTGGTCTATCCGTCTTCGTGCGTTGCCAGCAGCCGTGCGTTCGTCAAAGCCGAACCCAAACTCGTCGAAGACTTTCTGCGCGCTTACGTTGCCGGCATTCACCTCATAAAAAAGGATGCGAACTTCGCGGAGAAGTCCTTCGCTAAATGGCTGCGCGAAAGAGACCCGTACCTGATCAAGAAAACCGTGGAAGCTTACAGCAAGATTTTCAAACCCTCGCCCTATGTGCCGGACAAAGGTATCGAGAGCGTGCTGAAAGACTTGGCGACCCGGCGGCCGGTACCGAAAGAATTTGTCGGCCGACCGGAACTGTTCCGCGATAGCGGCCCGTTGGAGAAGGCGCTGTCGAAATCATGAAACCTGTTCGAATCCTCATCGTCGCCGGGGCGCTACTGCTCAGCCGGGCGACGGCGCATGCACAGGAGCTTCGCCACATCCTCTACGGCACCTCGACCTCCATCGCGCATTTGCCGGTATGGGTCGGCAAAGATTTGGGGCTGTTCGCCAAGAACGGTTTGAATATCGAGCCGGTGCAGATTCGCGGCGGCGCGGTGAGCACTATGGCGATCATGAGCGGCCAAACGGTGCTTTCCGGCGTGGGCGCCGGCTCGGTGATCGCCGCCCGTGTCGAGGGCGGTGACATCGTGCTGCTTGCGTGCCCCACCGATCTGGAGCCGGTGTCTCTTATCGCCCGCCCCGAGATCAAGTCTCCTTCCGATCTCAAGGGAAAAGCGGCGGGAATCACGCGCCTCAACTCGTCGATCCATTTTTATCTCCGTTCCGCCACGAGAATGGTTGGCGTGGATTCCGACAAAGAGATGACCTTACTCCAACTCGGCGGCAGCCCGGAGATCGTCGGTGCGCTGGAGAGCGGAAGAATCGCTGCGGCCGCATTGACCATCCGTGATGTCCTGCCTTTCACGCAGCGATACTGGCCGGTGCTCGTCGATTTGACCAAAACCGACCTGATCTATCCGTCATCGTGCGTAACCAGCAGTCGCGCCTTCGTCAAAGCCGAGCCTAAAACCGTCACGGCGTTCCTGAATACTTATGTGAGCGCGATTCAACTGATCAAGAAAGATCCCAAACTCGCTGAACGAACTTTGATCAAATGGCTGAAGGAGAAAGAATCGGCAAATTTAAGCAAGTCCGTGGAAGCGTTCGTCCGTCTATTCAAGCCCTCGCCCTATGTGCCTGACAAGGGCATCGAAAACGTTCTTAAAGATCTGGCGAACCAGCGCCCGGTGCCCAAGGACCTCATCGGTCACCCGGAGTTGTTCCGCGATAACGGTCCGCTCGATAGAGTCGTTGCAAAACCATGATACGGCTGACTTTAGCCTCATTGGTACTTTTCGCCAGCACGCTCTGCGTATCTCACATCCAAGTTTATGGCGCGGAACTCAGACGAATACTCTATGGGACGACCGCGTCGCCGTCCCACTTGCCGATCTGGGTCGCCAAGGACGCCGGATACTTCGAGAAAAATGGTTTGAACGTCGAGCCGGTGCAGATCCGCGGCGGCTCGTTAATTACCCTGGCGATCATCACGGGCGATTTACCATTCTCCGGCGCCGGCGCCGAGTCGGTCGTCGCCGCGCGAGCCGCCGGCGGCGATGTAATCCTACTCGCGTGTCCCGTGAATGCCGACCCGGTCTATTTGATTACCCGGCCTGAAATAAAATCGGCGCAAGATCTAAAGGGCCAGGCCAGCGCGGTCACCCGCTACGGTTCCACGACCCATTTTTATTTGCGCGCCGCGCTCAAACATGTCGGGTTGAATCCCGACAAGGACATGACGATTCTCCAGCTAGGCGCCGGACCCGAAATGGTCGTCGCACTCGACCGCGGCGCCATCGCCGCCGCAGCGCTCACGACACGCTACGCCATTCCCTTCTTGCAGCGCGGTTGGCCGGTGCTCGTCGATCTCAGCAACACGGACCTCGTTTATCCTTCCTCATGTGTGACAAGCAGCCGTGCTTTCATGCGGGCCGAACCCAAAACGACTCACGATTTTTTACACGCCTACGTATCCGGCATTCACCTGATCAAGAAAGATACTCGCTTCGCCGAGAAATCCTTCGCCAAATGGATGCGGGAAAAGGACGGGACAATCGTCAAGAAGACCGTCGAGGCTTACGCGCGCTTGTTCAAGACCGCTCCCTACGTGCCGGACAAAGGTATCGAAAACGTCATCCACGACCTCGTCAAAGCTCGCCCGGATTTTAAACAATACCTCGGCTGGCCCGAGCCGTTCAGGGAGAATGGACCGCTCGAGAAGGCGTTGAAGGAGCGCTAAAGCATGCATGGAGTCGAGGATAGAGGATCGAGGACTGAATTATCGGACTTGGGGGTCTTGGATTCTCGATCCTCCATCCTCCATCTTCGATTCTCGATTTGATCGTCTTCGTCGCCTATTGCTTCCACTCCAGAAACTCCAGCCGTACGCCCTGGGGGCCTTCGAAGAAACAAACGCGCCGCCCGTCCGGCAGGACTCGCTCTTCGAGAATTTTTATGCCGGCTGATTTGATCTTGCCGACTTCGCCGTCGAAGTTATTCGTATCGATGGCCACGTGCTCCAGGCCGTAAAACTGCTCGAGTTTCTGCTCTTCGAGAAAATCCGTGACGTTGAGCTCCACGCCGTGCAGGTTCAGACGAAAGGTTTTTTTGCCGCTCGGCGACGTCCTCTCCGAAACCACTTTCGCGCCGGCGTATTCCAGGTAAAAGTCCACGGTCTTCTTCGTATCCGGCGTTTTTAGATGGAGATGATTGATTCTGAAAGCCATGGGAACCTCCGAAAGGGGATAAATTTAGCCCACTTCTACTCCGACCGATTCTTTCAATGCAATAGGAAAGAAAACTTCCCCTCCGGCACTCTTTTCCAAGAGCAGTATTCAAGGTAACTTAGCCGGATTCTGCAAAACTGAACGATCGAACAAAGACTAACTTTCTCCGTCATATTTTATTTTATTTGCGAAATGTCTCCTCAATTTTTTGCCTGGCTGACCGCCTTCTCCTTCGCCGTCGCCAATGTAACGGTGGGCCATGGCATGCGCTACTCGACGCCGCTGACGGCGACCTTCGTTTCGTTGATCGTCCACACCGCGGTTCTGTGGACCGCGCTATTTCTCACCAGCGGCATCCCAACGATCAATTTCGTCGCCGTGGGCGCGATTTTTCTCACCGGCATGGTGCAGCCGTTCATGCGCTTTTTTCAATACAAAGGCATGGAAAAAATCGGCACGTCACGCGCCATCACGCTGCGCAATTCCTATCCTGTCCTGAGCGTACTGATTGGCATTCTGTTTCTGGGCGAACAGATAACCCTGCCCGGTATCACCGGCACGATTCTGATCGTGAGCGGCATCGTGCTCAGCTCATGGAGGCTCGACGAGCGCTTCAAAGACTTTCGCTGGCTCTATGTAGTGTACCCGCTCATCACCGCGTCGATCACTTCGGTGGTTCACCCTTTGCGTCGCTTCGCCCTCATGCAAGCCAATGAGCCGCTTTTCTTCGCGGCCCTGGTGGGACCCTTTTCGCTGCTGGCTTTTGCGGTTTATTACTGGACGCCGACAAACACGGAGAAATTGGTATGGGATCGGCGCGCCCTCTGGCCTTTTCTGCTGAGCGGCCTGGGCGAAACCATGGCGGTGCTTTTCATGCTCCATGCCTTCGCCATCGGCTCCGTCGTGATGGTGTCGCCAATCACAGCGACGTCGCCGATCTGGACGGCTCTGCTCGGCGCCATTTTTCTGCGCCGCCTCGAAAAGTTTACTGTGGCAAGCGTGATCGGAACCCTGTGTGTCGTCGCCGGCGTGATTGCCATCGTGTTGGTGCGCTAGCAATCACTCTCATGTGCCGCGATCCTGTTCGTGCGCGAGACGCGAGCACGCGTCATGTCGTGGGGGCGCCCCATGCTTTCAAGATCACATTGGCGATATTCTGCCCGCGGATGGCGACAAGCTGCCTGCCGGTTGCCGCAGTCGCCGCCTGTGGCCAGCCGAAGTAACCGCGGCCGCCGCTGATCGTGCCGTAGTCTTTGGTTTCGTTGCGGAAGGCGTCGACGTCGTAGTCGAAGTTGGGATCCAAGGTCTTCATGACTTCTCGGTTGACCAACTCGGGGAAGCTGTGCAGCGCTACCGACGTTTCCGATTCGCCGCCGTGGCCTTCGAGGTCGGGTTTTGGGCTTTGGTAATATTGTTTTACGCCTTCGCGGTAGCAAGCCGCTGTCATCTGCGGATCGCTGGCGAATCCCACGAACAGAACTTGCGCCGACTTTTCTCCGACGAGCGTAGCCTTCGCCTCGTCCAAAGCTCTCATATGATGGAGATCACGATGGCCGTTCAGGATCACCTGTCGCTTAAGGCCATGCCGCGCCAGCGAACGGCCGATTTCGACAACCATCGAGCGCAACGTTTCCGGCTCCAATGACAGCGTGCCCGGAAAGTCGATCGCCGCGCGCGCGACGCCGTAATTGATCGTCGGCGCAACAACAACTTCGTATCCCGCTTCTTCCAGATGCGGGGCTGCGGATGCTGCATAGACTTCAGCAGCAAATGAATCCAAGCCCAGAGGAAGATGAGCGCCGTGCTCTTCGACCACGCCGACGGGCAGGATCGTCAGTGACTTCCCGGACTTTGCCAGTCGAGCAACTTCAGTGAAAGCAATTTTTCCGAGTTCCAACATACGCACCTCAAAGCTCCTGGAGCGATGGAGTACTGGAGTGGTGGAGTGATGGGTCTGAACCCAGCACTCCATTTTACTCCAACTCTCCAGTACTCCAATCTTAATCTCCTACCTGAACATTTCCCTAAACTTCTTGCTCCAGCTCTCCAACTCTTCACTACTGGGCAATCTCATGACGACGATTTGATCGTCCTTCACGTCCTTTTTGAACTTGTGATCGGCCTCCGGGTGAAAAACATACTCGCCGAAGCTGCCGAAAATTCTCTGCGCTTCGGGGCCGACGAAGAAATCGGTGAACAAGCGCGCCGCGTTGGGGTGGGGCGCCTGCCGGTTGATCGCGACGAAGCTCAACGATGCAAGATATTTGTTCATGCGGACATATTCGATGGGCCCGGGATATTGATACTTGTCCTTGATGTAGCCGAGCGCAAGCTGGACTTCCCCGGCGGTCAACGGCTGGATGGTATCGGCCAGGCTGCGGCCGACGCGCGGTTCGTTTTTCGCCCAGCCTTCGACGACCTTGAGCCATTTCGGTCCCAAAAGTTTGTCGAGGTTCAAGACAAACTGCAGCGTCGTCACATGGATGCCCGGATTGGCCATGCCGAATTTACCTTTCCATTTCGGCGCCAGCAGATCTTCCCAAGTCTTCGGCGCTTCTTCGGCCTTGACCGTCTGATGGTTGTAGTTGATGCCGTAGGGCAACACGCGCCATGGCGTCATCTTCTTATCCGCGTCCAGGAACTGCTTGGGGTAGCTTTTCGCCGCCGGCGGATCGAAAACGGCAAAAAGATTTTTCTCGTCCAGCGCCGCCATGACGACTTCATTACCCAACGTCACGTCGAATCCCGGCTTGCCCGCGCGCGCTTCGGCGAGCGAGCGGTTGATTAATTCGGTGGCGTCTCCGCGCCAGTGTCTGAGTTTGATGCCGTACTTTTTCTCGAACGCGTCGCCGACCGCCTTGGACGAGTTGATCGTGATCGCGCCGTAGAACATCACCTCGCCCTCTTTTTTCGCGGCTTCGATCAATTCCGGCGTAATCTGCGCCGGTACAGGCGCCGGCGCCATCCACGCCAGCGCCAACGCGGTCGCCATGATACCCAAAATTCTCCCCAACATGCTTTCCTCCTGAAGTCGTCCGCTTTTTGTATCGCCGATGAGCGGCGGCGTCAACGCGCAGCGAGAGTTGCTTGACTCCGAACAGGAACTACGTCAACTCATAGTGACACCACGCGTTCATGCGCGCGCAACGGAGCGAGCCGCTGTGACCCCACAAACATCCACCCAGGAGAAAACCAAACGCAACCTTGCCGTGGCCGGCGTCATGCTGGTTATCCTACTTTTTGCCATCGATGCGACCATTGTCAGCACCGCGATGCCCACCATCGTCGCCAAGCTCGGCGGCCTCGAACTCTACAGCTGGGTGTTCTCGATCTACATGCTGACCTCCGCGCTGACGACGCCGCTCTTCGGCAAACTGTCGGATCTCTACAGCCGGCGACGGCTCATGCTTATCGGTATCGCCATCTTCGTTGTCGGCTCGACGCTATGCGGCGCGGCACAAAGCATGGAGGCGCTGGTGCTTTTCCGCGCCGTGCAAGGGCTCGGCGGCGGCGCGATCTACGCGCTTTCATTCATCGTCGTCGGGGTTTTGTTTCCGCCCGAGGAGCGCGCCAAAATGCAGGGCATCATCAGCGGCATCTGGGGCGTCGCGTCGGTTCTCGGACCGCTCGCCGGCGGCATCATCGTCGAACATTGGAATTGGCGTTGGGCTTTCTTCGTCAATCTGCCGATCACCGCCGTCGCTGTCGCGCTGATCGTCATCGGTCTCAAAGAGACCGGCCAGGAACGGCGCGCGCATAAGCTCGACGGCGCCGGCATGCTGACGCTTTTTGCGGCGCTCTTGCTACTCTTCTACGCGCTCTCGCACAGCGCTCATTCCAGCCGCGCGATCGACGGAACTCTCGCCGGATTGATCGTCTTGGCGATGGTCTTTTTGACCGCATTCTACTTCATTGAACGGCGCGCCGCCGAACCGATCATACCGTTGGATCTTTTTCATTCAGGCGGCTTCAAGTCCTCGACGGTCGTGGCTACCCTTGCCGCCATGGGCGTGTTCGGCGCCATCAGTTACTTGCCGCTGTATCTTCAAGGCGTGACCGGACTCACCGCCTCGCGCGCGGGCATGGTATTGCTATTTTTGAGCATGGCGTGGACCGCCGGCAGCTTGATTGCCGGCCAAGCGATGAATCGAGTGGGATATCGTGCCGTCGCCGCTGCGGGCATGGTGTTCATTGCGCTCGGCTACAGCTTTTTCGTCGTCTTCCAATACGACTTGACGGTCGTCTGGGTCATCGTCAGCGCCACATTGATCGGCACGGGCATGGGGATGGCCAATCTCACGACTCTGGTGGCGGTACAGAATTCCGTAGCGCATCAACGCATCGGCGTGGCGACTTCTACGGTCATGCTGTTCAGAACGTTCGGCGGCGCGTTTGCGGTGAGCTTGATGGGCACCGTGCTGTTGCATCAAATGCAGCGCGGCCTGAGCCAAGTTTCCGGCAGCGGTCTTTCGAGCGACTTGCTCGACAAACTGGCGCATCCGCAAAACCTTTTGGAGCCGGCCACGCGCGCCGCAATTCCCGCGGAGCTGCTGCCGAAGCTGATTACGATTCTGGGTGACGCAATCTGGTACGCGTTTTTAGCCGGATTCATCCTGATGGCACTCGGCGTGGTTGCCAGCTATTTCATGCCAAGGTCCACTCCGGCCGAAGCGAGGAAGCCCCTCCAAAGTCGTGAATAATGATCGCAGGGACTCTCCACCCAACTCGAAACGCGAGACTCGAGACATGAGACTTCACAATTTCAATTGACAGCCAACGCCCCCGGCCTATACACAAGAACCCAGTACTCCATTACTCCAATACTCCAGTATTCCAATAAGGTTATTGAGCCGCCATGAGTGATCAAAGCACCGCCGCATCGGCATCCGTCGCGACCGCTGAAGCGCCGACTCTCGAAGCAACGCTGCAGCAAAAACGCCTCGCTTTGAGCGTCATCAGTGTTTGCCACACGCTCAATCATCTTCAGTACAGCATCACCTCGGTAATTTTCCCGGTCATGATGAAGGAGCTTGGCTTCGGCTTGCTTCAACTCGGCGCGCTCTCGGCGATCTCCAATTTTGTCGGCCAGGGACTGCAAGTGGTCTACGGCCTGTTCACCGGCTTCTTCAAGCGCACACAAATGCTCGGCGCCGGCAACGTGGTCGTCGGCCTATCCGCGATGGCGCAATATTTCGTCGGCAGTTATCCGCAGCTTCTGGTTGCCCGTATCGCCATCGACGCCGGCTCGAGCCCGCAGCATCCGCTCGGCGCGAGCATTCTTTCACGCTTCTATCCCAAGGCGCGCGGCTGGGCTCTCACTTTTCATCATTCGGCGGGAAGCTTCGGTAGTTTTATCGGCCCCGGGTTGGCTTCCATCGCATTGCTCTACATGGGCTGGCGCACCGCCTTCGTTGTCTTTGGTCTCGCCAGCCTGATCATGGGGCTGGCGCTTTTCATGGTGCGCGAACA
>Ga0075431_100007092_pt1 | contig 11132 bp, 6 predicted proteins | sample RhiMetdeltSRZDD5_FD_75297 | JGI IMG/M metagenome (GOLD analysis project Ga0075431, IMG submission 75297) | Populus rhizosphere microbial communities from Tennessee, USA - Rhizosphere MetaG P. deltoides SRZDD5 | ecosystem: Host-associated > Plants > Roots > Rhizosphere > Soil | place: USA...
CGGCGGTCCGCGGGATCCTTGAGGAGCGCGGCCTTGCCGGCGCCGTGTTCGCCGCCCCCGAAAGCGTGTTCTGGCTGACCGGCCTTGATCATTGGGGTTACTTCGCGCCCCACCTGCTCATCCTCCCGGTCGATGGCCGCGCCGTGCTGGTCACCCGCACCATGGAACGCGTGACCATCGAGAACCAGGTCCGAGCCGCGGATTTTCGCGGCCATTCCGACGACGTCACCGCCGCCGCCGCGGCCGCCGCGGTGCTGCGAGAGATCGGCCTCAACGACAGCCCGCTCGGCATCGAGCAATGGACCGCCGGCTTGAGCCACGGCCTCGGCCGCGAGCTCGAGGCCCGCAGCAATGTGACGTGGACCGACATTTCCGGCACGCTCGTCGACGAGCTGCGCCTCGTCAAAAGCGAGGCCGAGCAGACCCTGCTGCGTCAGGCCGCCGCCGTCACCGACAGCGCCGCCGCGGCCGCGATCGCCGCCGTCCATGATGGCGCGACCGAGCGCGAGGTCGCCGCTTCATGCCTCGCCGCCATGGTGAAGGCCGGCGGCGATCCGCCGGGCTTCGGCCCCTTCCTCAGGCCGGGCCGCCGGCTCGGCGAGGAGCACGCGACCTGGGGTGACTCTGCCTACCGCGCCGGCGAGCCGATGTTCCTCGAGCTGTCGGGCTGCGTCGCGCGCTACCACGCCCCGCTCGGCCGACTCGTTCATCTCGGGCAGGTCCCCGCACAGGACGCGACAATGGCCGAGATCGCCATCGCCGCGTTCGACGCCGTCGCCGCCGCTCTTATCCCCGGTCGGACGGCGGGCGATGTCTATGCCGCCTGGCAGGCGGTGGTCGATGCGGCCGGCCTCAAGCATTATCGCCGCCACCATTGCGGCTATGCCGTCGGCATCGGCTTCCCGCCATCCTGGACCGGTGGCAACGCGGTGATCGGGCTCAAGCAGAACTCCCGCCTGATCATCCGCGAGGCGATGTCGTTCCACGTGCTGTCATGGCTGATGGGCACCGACCGCGGCGACTATTTTCTGTCGAACACCGTATTGATCGGGCGCCATGGCGCCGAGATCCTGACCCGCCTGCCCTACGCGCCGCTCGCCCGCCTTTAGAAGAGGCAGTAGGCAGGCAATAGGCAGTGAGAAGTGCCTTCCCTACTGCCTACTGCCTGGCAACGAGCTCCGCAACACGGAGCTATTTTATCTCTGAGGCGCAGGGGACGGAGCGCGGCAGAGGACGCGGAGAATGATCCTGACCAGGATCTGGCGAAGATCGATCCTCGGTCTCGCCACCTCATTGCCGGGGAGGAGCGCCGCCGCCCTCGTTTCCGGCGCCGGCCGAACGATCTGACAGATTGAAGGCTGCCTGGGATCCATGATCGGCGGCCGAGCCGTAGCCGCCATCGCTGGCGTAATGAACGCCATCGAGATCAACATCGCTGCTACATAGGTACGCATGAACACTCCCTTTGGCCCGGATTTGTTGCTGTGAAACCGCCATCGCCGAACCGAGCATGCGGCAATGCGCGCTCTTCAAGCCGCTGTTTGGAGGGATCGCCGTCCGTCCAGGGATGTCTCGCGATAAATCTACTGTCACTCTCCACTATTGATTGGCTAAACTTTGCAATTGCCGGTCAAATAACGTTTACGTGAGAATATTAATATCAGTAGGATTTGATATAATTGTTCGTCAAAAATAATCTGATTAATACAAATATATACTATCAATGCGTGGTGAATCTGCTGAGTGTTTCCAAGCAGTTATTGACTCGTGCATAGAGATCGACGACGCTCGACGCGTTCGATGGCAGGTCGCTCACGGCGGAAATCCTTCAGACGGGTCATCAGATTATGCGAAAATTGGTTGTAGTTTTATTGCTTGTCCCTGCAGTAACGGGCCTGGCTTTTCTGTATAGTTTGAAGGATACGAACCGCAGCCATTTCGAGCTCCTTCACCGCAGCACCGAGGGTGTTCGCCGGGATTTGCTCGGCTTGGCCAGCGCCGCCATGAGCTGGCGCCCGAGCCGCGACATGCTCCCGAGCACCGACGTGAATGCCTTCACGGACGGCATGAGCCGCGCCTATGCCGGCGCCCGCGGGCTTTTCGCCAGCGGCCCCGACAAATACATCACCGCCCCGATCGAGCGCGGCCGATTTGCCACCGTCGTGCGGGCAACCGGCACGCTCAATCCCATCTCGACGGTCGATGTCAGCTCGGAGCTCTCCGGCCGGATCGCCGAGGTGCTCGTGGACTTCAATGACAAGGTGCGTACCGGCCAGGTTCTGGCACGGCTCGATCCGGTGACCTTTGCGGCCAAGGTGAAGGAGGCCCGGGCATCGCTTCGGATCGCTGAGGCCGGTGCGCGGGTGCAGCTTGCCTCGAAGGAGCGCGCGACCGCCGAGATCGCCGCTGCCGGGATGGCGCGCAATGTGGCGCAGGCAAACCACGCGGCATTGAAGGCGAAGCTCGCCGAGACCGAGCGCGATGTTCAAAGAAAGCTGATACTTGCCCGCACCACCATCATCTCGAAAGCCGATCTGACCGGAGCGCAGGCGCGCCGCGATGCGGAAGCTGCCGACCTGCTGGCCGCGACCGAGCAGATCAACATGAAAGGCGAAGCCATCGTGGTCGCCGAAGCCGATCTGAGGATCGCCGAAGCCAATCTCGACAATGCCGAGGCCATCGTCGAAGAGAAGCAGGCCGCGCTCGAGCAGGCGGAACAGGATCTCGCACGGACCGAGATCCGCTCCCCGATCGCCGGCGTGATCATCAAGCGCGACATCAATCCGGGTCAGACCGTGGCGGTCAGCCTCGAAGCCAAGATGCTGTTCAACATCGCCAACGATCTTCGCGAGATGGAGGTGCATGGCAAGCTCGACGAGGCCGATATCGGCCAGGTGAGGCCCGGGCAGAAGGTGACCTTCACGGTCGATGCCTATCCCGACCGTCAGTTCACCGCCGATGTGCGGCAGGTGCGCATGGCCCATGAGGTGGTGCAGAACGTGGTGACCTATACGGTTGTCATCTCCGCTCCCAACCGCGATCTCCTGCTGTTTCCCGGAATGACCGCCAACCTGGTGATCCGAATCGACGAGAGCCCGGACGTCCTGAAGATCCCCAATCAGGCCCTGCGGTTTCGGCCGGACGGTCAAGTGCCCGTTTCCGAAAATCCTGACATGAGCTCCGGCGTCGTCTGGGTGAACGTTCCCGATCGGCAAAGGCCGGTGGCGGTGCCCGTCGTCCTCGGTCGCAGCGACAGCAACGGCACGGAACTCAGGTCCGGCAAGCTCGCGGAAGGTCAGCCGGTGATCGTCGGCGTCGCCAATAGTGAGGCCGGCGCGGGACCGTTTGGAATTCGTCTGGGATTCTAGCCGTGCAGGAGCCTCTGATCCGCGCCGTCAATCTCAACAAGCAGTATCACGTCGGCGGCTCGGTTGTCCGTGCTGTTTCGGAAGTCTCCTTCGATGTCGAGCCAGGCGAGTTCGTCGCCGTGATCGGCCGCTCCGGTTCCGGAAAGTCGACTCTGATGAGCTTGCTTGGACTGCTGGAGACACCCGACGCCGGGCAATACCGGCTGCGGGGTCTCGAAGTCGCCAAGCTCGACCGCAACCGACGGGCTTCGCTGCGCTGCCGCGAGATCGGTTTCGTGTTCCAGATGTCGTCGCTGCTGGCGCGATCGAGCGCCCTCGAGAATGTCGAGCTGCCGCTGGCCTATGCCGGATTCAGGCGCCGCGAGCGGCGGCGCCGGGCACAGATTGCCCTGGACAGGGTCGGACTCTCTCATCGCCTCGAGCATTGGCCGTACCAACTGTCCGGCGGCGAGCAGCAGCGCGTCGCGATTGCCCGCGCGATCGTCAACGAGCCCGCCTTGATTCTTGCCGATGAACCGACAGGGGCCGTCGACAGCAGGACGGCGGAGGGGATTCTGTCCCTGTTCGAGGATCTGAACAGGGACAATCGGACGATCATCGTCGTCACGCATGCCGCCGATGTTGCCCGAAGGGCCCGCCGGTGCATCACCCTCAATGATGGCTATCTGATCGGAGACTCGCGAATCGATCCGGCCTCGTCGTCCTCCTCCCCGGCACCCGCAGGCAAGGTCGCATGAGCCTTTTCGCGAGCATCCACATCGCTTGGCGCACCCTCGGCGCCAACCGCACGCGCAGCTTCCTCACCGTGCTCGGGATCATCATCGGCGTCGCTGCCGTGGTCTGCATGGTTGCCGTTGGCGCCGGTGCCAGGTCGCAGGTCACCGAGGGACTTCGCTCGCTCGGCACCAACATCCTCTATGTTTCACCTGGCGCGGCACAGTCCGGTGGCACCCGATTGGCCGCCGGCACCGGTCACACCCTGACCGACGAGGATGCGGAAGTCATTCTCCGCGCGGTGCCCGGCATAGAGCTGGCGTCGCCCATGATCTCCCGGGAGGCGCAGGTCATTGCCGGCAACCGGAACTGGTCCACGACAGTGACCGGCAATGACCTGGGCTACCTCGTCGCCCGCGAATGGGCGCTGGCCGCCGGGCGCCAGTTCACCTCCGGCGAGCTCGAACGCGGTGCCAAGGTGGCGATCATCGGCCAGGTGCTGGCAGAGAAGCTCTTCGACAACAGGCCGCGCCTCGGCGACAGTTTGCGCATCGGCACCGTTCCGTTCACGCTGGTCGGCGTGCTCGACAAGAAGGGCCAGAATGCCGCCGGCGGCAGCCGCGACGATGTGGTCATCATCCCGCTGGCAACGGCGCGAACCCGGGTCATCGGCTCGCAGAGCAATGTGAACCGTCAGGCGCTCGATTTCATCATCGTGAAGTTTTTCGACTCGAGCGATCTCCAGACGATCCAGCAGCAGATCCGAGTGCTGCTGCGGGCCCGCCACAAGCTCGTTGGCGACGCGCCGGACGACTTCGAGGTTTACAATCCCGCCGACGTCCTGGCGGCCGAGGCCGGTTCGGCGCGCGTCTTCAGCATATTGCTGGCGTCGATCGCCTCGATCTCGCTGATCGTCGGCGGCATCAGCATCATGAACATCATGCTCGTCTCGGTTTCGGAGCGGACCCGCGAGATCGGCTTGCGCATGGCGCTCGGCGCGCGCAGCCGCGATATCCGCCGCCAGTTTCTCATCGAGGCGATGGTGCTGTCGCTGATCGGCGGGACCCTTGGCGTCGCGCTGGGATCGGCTGCGGCGGTGGTGGTGGCGTTCTATAGCGGTTGGCCCGTGCTGATCAGCCCGTGGATCGCTGTTCTTGCCTGCGGCGTCTCGACCTCTGTCGGTCTGATCTTTGGCGCTTATCCGGCCTCCCGCGCGGCGCGGCTCGATCCGATGGTGGCGCTGCGGTTCGAATGACCTGTCCCTGACATCCTAGACTGCGCGGCGAAGATGGCGAATGTCGTCGCGCCATTCCGCCACCAACGGGTCGCGTTCAGGATCGCCGCCGCCATTCCGGATGCGGTTTTTGCGAAAGGCGAGCTCATGCTGCGCATTCACCAGTGCTGCCGAAGCACGCGGATGGATGCGGTCGATCCGGCGCGTCCGCAGCATGTGGTCATTGACGATATCCTGGTATTCTTCCGGACTGATCGTCCGCCCGATTTCGTCGGCAAGCTCCTCGCGGATGACCCGCCGCTCCCACACCCCGCTTCTCCATACGGCGACTGCCATGATCAGCAGGAATGGCAAAAAGATCGTGAGCTGCAGCACGCTGCCCATGACGAAGGCGCCGAAGAAGCCGATCTCGGGAGGCGCTTCGATCTGCGGTGGCTGGCCGCCGGCGGCGCCTGCCAGTGCCGCGAAGAGCGGCAGCGCATTGTTCAGCATATGGGCGGCAATTGCCAGGACGAGGCCGATGAGCGGCGCCAGGATGCGTAAGGCTGTCTTGCGCGTCTGCATGCCGAATCCGAGAAACGCCCCGAAAATTCCGGTGAACATCGCATGCCCTCCCAGTCCGAACAGGGCGTATCGCGCGCCAAGCTGAACGCCGAACATCCCCCACCCGAATTCGGCATAGCCTTTGACGGCGTACATCGCCGCCTCGTACCAGTTGAAGCCGGCCCCCACCAAGGCCCCATAGACCAGGCCGTCGCGCATATTGTCGAACTCGGCCCGCAGCAATGCGAACACCAGAAGCACCCCGCACGCCTTGGTGATCTCTTCGGCAAATGGCGCAGAGATCGGGGCCGCCAGCAGCAGCGATGCCTGCGGGCCCAATATGTCGACCACGACCGGATTGAGCGCGACCCAGCTGTCGACGAGTCGGAAGAAGGCGGTGTTGAACGGCAGCGCGACGGCAGTGGCGATCAACCCGCCCCACAGGAAAGCGGCAGCGAACAGCCACGGCGTCTCGCGCTCCCGCCGATCGAGAAACCACAGAACCGCGAGCGGCATCACCGAGAGCAAGCTCGACAGCATGAGAGCCAGGAAGAACAGGCTGGCGATTTCCGGCGGCATCCGCGCGATGATGAAGATCTGGACCAGTGTCGCATAGGCGAGCACCAAGAGCAGCGTTGCACAGACTGCGAGGCACACGCCGCGCCGACGCAACGGAGAGCCCATGAGCAGCCGATCATATCCGGAACGTGAGGTCACGAGGATCTCCAATGGCCGTACCGACCAGGAAGAATAACGCTGAAAGACACAATAGGCATTAGGCAATAGGCAGTGAGCGGTGCAAGTCCCGACTGCCGACTGCCGACTGCCGCTAATGCGCCATCGCCGGACCGCCACCGAGCTTGGTCTTCCGCAGCGAAAGCGCGAGCGGCACGGCCGCCAGCGAGATCAGCATCAGCACCCAGAAGGCGTCCACATAGGCCAGAAACGCCGCCTGCTTCGCCAGCTGCTGTCCGATCCAGTCGGTCGCCTGCTGTTGCGCCTGCAGGAGCGAGCTCCCCTGGGAGACGAAGAACTTGGTCACTTGCTGCAGCGTGTTCTGATATTGCGGGCTCGACGGTATCACGTTCTCGACGAGCCGGCTCTGATGGAACTGCTCGCGATGCGCCAGCACGTTGGAGACCAGCGACACGCCGATGGAGCCGCCGGTATTGCGCGCCACATTGATCAACGCCGAGGCCTGGTCGGTCTTGCCGGGCGGAATTCCGTCATAGGACGCCGCGGTGATCGAGATGAAGATCAGCGGCAGCCCGATACCGAGCAGCATGCGCGAATATGCGAAGAACCAGAAGTCGAGATCCCCATAGACATTGGTCAGATCGTACATGGAGAGGGCTGAGACCACCGCCCCGGCGGCGATCAGATATTTCGGTTGCACCTTGCCGGACAACCGGCCGACCACGAACATCATCGCCATGGTGACGACGCCGCCCGGCGACAGCACGAGGCCTGCCCAGGTGGCCGTATAGCCGAATTGCTGCTGCACCAGGAGCGGCAGGAACTGGGTGGTCGCGAGAAGGATGGCGCCGGTGGCCAGCATCACCAGGAAGCAGGCGCCGAACTGGGGCGTGGCCAGCATCCGCACATCCACCACCGGATCGCGGCGGCTGAGCTCCCATGGGATCATGATGACGAAGGCGATGACGCAGACCGCCGCAGCCTTGACGATGAATGTCGAGCCGAACCAGTCGTCCTCGAGCCCGCGGTCGAGCATGATTTCCAGCGCCCCGAGGAAGCTTGCGACCAGCACGAAGCCGATGAGGTCGAAGCGCTTCCCCAGGCGCCGCCGCGCGGCTGCGGCTGCGGCCGAGTCGCTGAGCAGAAGCGCGATCAGCGCCATGGCGATGAGACCGACCGGGCCGTTGATCAGGAAGCACCAATGCCAGGAGATATTGTCCGACAGCCAGCCGCCCAGCGTCGGACCGACCACCGGCGCGACCACCACGGCCATGCCGAAGAGAGCGAAGCCCTGGCCGCGCTTCTCCGGCGGGAAGGCGTCCGCCAGGATCGATTGGGCGACCGGCACCATGCCGCCGCCGCCAAGGCCCTGCAGGATGCGGAACAGCAGCAGCGACTGGAGGCTCCAGGCAAAACCGCACAGCACCGAGCTCGCGGTGAACAAGGCCAGGCAGACCAGGAAGAAGTTTCTCCGCCCGAGTCGCTGGGCGAGGAAGGAGCTCGCCGTCAGGGCGACGGCATTGGCGACCAGATAGGTGGTCACGACCCACGACGCCTCGTCCTCGCTCACCCCCAATCCGCCGGCCACATAGGGCAGCGCCACATTGGCGATCGTGGTGTCGAGCACCTCCATGAAGGCGGCGAGCGCGACCACGACGGCGATCAGCCAGGGATTGGTGCCACCGACTGTCGCGGAGTGCGCGCCCGCCGGCCTCTCGTCGGAGCTCATGGCAGACCCTTGAGCCGCTCATAGAGGGACGGCGTGGGATCGACCCGCACTGTCGGCACCACCGACATGCCGGGACCGAGCGCGACATCGCCCGGCGGATTGTTCATGACGATCTTGACGGGCACCCGTTGAACGATCTTCACGAAGTTGCCGGTGGCATTCTCGGCGGGCAGCAGCGAGAAAGCGGTTCCGGAACCCGGCTGCACGCTCGCCACCTCGCCGGTGATTGCGCGATTCGGATAGGCATCGATCGCGATCGTCGCCGACTGGCCGGGGCGCATGGCGTCGAGCTGGGTCTCCTTGAAATTCGCCGCCACCCAGATTTCGTCCGGCACGAACATGGTCAGTGCCGTGCCGGCTTGCACAAACTCGCCTGCAGCCGCGCTGAGCTGCGCGACACGTCCGGCCTGGTCGGCGGTGACGGTCGTGTAAGAGAGATTGAGCTGCGCCTGGCTTCTTTGGGCCTGCGCCTGGGCGAGGGTCGCCTCGGCGCTCTTGCGCTGGGCGCGCAGCGATGCGATTTGCCGCTGCACCACATTGAGGTTCGATTGCGCGCTCGCCAGCGCCGACTGCTGCTGATGGAGCTGCGAAGTGAACTGCTGCTCGTTCTGGACGGTGCCGTAGCCGGTTTTCGCCAGGTTCTCGAAGCGCGTCGCCTGCTGCTGCGCGAACACCAGGGCCGCCTGCGCCTGCTCGACCTGCGCCTGCGCGGCAGCGATCTGCGACTGCTGGACATCGATCTGGGCGTCGATGTTCTGGATATTGGCCGCCGCCACCCCCACCTGGGCGTCCGCCTGCTGCAGCGCGACCCGGAAGTCCCGATCATCGATCCGGGCGATCACCTCGCCGGCCTTGACGTGCTGGTTGTCGGTGACCGGCACCGCAGTGATGTAGCCCGCGACCTTCGGGGCGATGGAGAACTGGCGCGCCGCGATGAAGGCATCGTCGGTCGATTCGAAATGCCGGGCGTAGTCCCAATAGAGATAGCCGAGCCCGGCAAGGACGATGAAAAGGGCCAGGCCGAGCCCGAAAGCGGTGCGATGCCGCCTGAGCAGCCCGTTTCTGGGCGCGCCGCCCGCGATGTGCTGGCTCTCGGCCGGCGGCGCTTGGGGGTCGGGGGAAAGCGCCTCGAGGCGGGCGCGCGAAGGGGCGATCGCCCGCAGGTTCGGCACCTCGTTTTCCGACGGCGGTGGCCCGTCTTTGCTTCGTCTGGGCATCTCGAACGTCATCGCGCAAACCTCCCTCGGCGCAATTGTTCGAGACCCATATGGGGAGGGGAGTGCACCGCCAACTCGGACGAATTTGCCGCAATTGTTCTGTTCTTGCGGTTTCCGGCGTTCGGGGCCCAAAGCTGCACCCCTCCCCCGACAGAGCCTTCCCTACCGCCTACTGCCTACTGCCTACTGCCTGGACTATTGTCCTGAGCAATCGCACGCCGCGTCGGATAGCGTCCTCGCTCAGGCATGCGTAACCCATCACCAGACCGACCTTCGCGGGCAACGCCCTGGCAGGAGTGGCCGGGTCATGGAGCGGGCTGACCGGGTAAATCCCCAGACCTGCCTCATAGGTCTTTGCGATCAGCTGCTGCTCCCGCGCCCGCGGCACCGTGTTCAGCCAGACGACGACATGCAGCCCGGCCTCGGCGCCGACCACCGTGGCCGCCGCGCCAAAGGTCTCGGTCAGGGCGGCGAGGAGCACCGCACGACGTTCACCGTTGCGGCGGCGGACCCGCCGCACATGCCGCTCATAGGCGCCGCTCTCGATCAGCTCGGCCAGCGCCTCCTGTTCGAGCCCCGTCGTATGCCGGTCGGTCAGCCTCTTTGCCTTGGCAAAGGCCGACGCCAGCGCCTGCGGAACGACGAGGTAGCCAAGGCGCAGGGTTGGCGAGAGCGTCTTGGAAACCGTGCCGAGATAGATGACCCAATCGCCGCCCTCCAGCGCCTGCATGGCTGGGATCGGCGCGATGTCGAAGCGGTATTCGCTGTCATAGTCATCCTCGATCACATGGGCGCTGCTTCGCTCGGCCCAGGCCAGGAGACTCCGCCGACGCGGCGCCGACATGACGCTCCCGAGCGGGAACTGGTGGGAGGGCGTGGTGTAGGCCAGCCGCGCCGGAGGAAGGCTCCCGGTCCGCATGCCTTCCTGGTCGACGGCGATCGGGATCACCTCCGCCCCTGCCGCAACGAATGCCTGGCGCGCGAGATTGTAGCCCGGGTTTTCCATGAGAGCCCGGTCACCCGGGTCCAGCAGCAGCCGCGCGCAGAGATCTATTCCCTGCTGCGAACCGTTTACCACGATGACCTGGTCCGGCGCGCACCGTAGCGCGCGGGCTCGCCAGAGATAGCCTTGCAGGGCCGCCCGAAGGCGCAGCGCGCCGGCAGGGTCACCGTAGCGAAGGCGGGGCTGCCTGAGCATCAGGGCGGCACTTATGGCCTTTCTCCAGGCGAGGCGGGGGAAGTCGGAACCCGCCATGTCGCCATAGCGGAAGTCAACAGCCAGTCCCTCCCGGGGGCGCTCCGGCGGAAGGTCGCAATCCGCCAACCTCCGTCCGTATACGGACAGCTCGTCGGACGGAGCCACCGGCGGCCGCCGATCCGTCGATGAAAGCGACGCGGCAAGGTCCCGCGCGACCCGCGTCGCCGCCCCTTGTCGCGCTTCCAGATACCCTTCGGCAATCAGCTGGTCGTAGGCTGCCGTCACGGTCGTCCGCGAGACCCCCCACTCGACGGCGAGCGCCCGCGTGGATGGCACGCGGCCGCCCGGGTCGAGCACGCCCGATGCGATCTGGTCCTTGATCGACTGACAGATCCTCTGGCTAACCCGCGATCGCGCCGTCGATTCGAATGTC
>Ga0075431_100007102_pt1 | contig 11127 bp, 12 predicted proteins | sample RhiMetdeltSRZDD5_FD_75297 | JGI IMG/M metagenome (GOLD analysis project Ga0075431, IMG submission 75297) | Populus rhizosphere microbial communities from Tennessee, USA - Rhizosphere MetaG P. deltoides SRZDD5 | ecosystem: Host-associated > Plants > Roots > Rhizosphere > Soil | place: USA...
TCCGACGTCGCCGGTCACCAACCTGAGCAATCCGAATTTCGGCCGGTATCTGGCGGCGGACGAACCGCGCATTATGCAGTTCGCCGTCAAGTACCAGTTCTGACCGCGGCCGGGTCCGAAAGGATCCCGGCCTACGTCTGCGTGACGCATAATCAGGGTTGATGCGGTTCTGCAGATTTAACGAAGGTCGCTTCGGCATCGTCGAGGGCGCAGACATCAAGGACGTCACAGCCGCCCTCGACGTGCTGCCGTCCCACCGGTATCCGCTTCCCGGCTACGACGTGTTCGTGGCTCATTTGGACGATGTGCGGGCACGCGCGGAGGCTATACGGACGCACGCGCCGTCCATCCCGCTCTCGAGCGCGAAGCTGCTCAGTCCGATTGCGAACCCGGGGAAGATCATCGCTGCCCCCGTGAACTATCAGAAGCACCTCGACGAGGTGAAGTCCGACAGCCAGATCCACGCAAACAATCCGGCGCACACGATCACGATCCAGCAGGCTGGCGTATTCCTGAAAGCGGGAAGCTCGCTGGTGGGTGCGGGTGAGGGTATCGCGGTACGCAAACCCGACCGCAGGACCGATCACGAGGTCGAGCTCGCATTTGTGATTGGCGCACCGGCCAGCAGTGTTCCCCGCGCCGACGCGCTCCGCTACGTGGCGGGCTACGCGATTGGGCTCGACGTCACGATTCGCGGGTCCGAGGATCGCAGCCTGCGCAAGTCACCCGATAGCTACACCGTGCTCGGTCCGTGGTTCGTCACTGCGGACGAGATTCCCGATCCAGGGGCGCTCGATCTGGAGCTCGCGGTGAACGGCGAACGGCGGCAGAAATCCAATACGAAGTATCTGATTCTTGGTGTCGCCGAGCTCATCGAGCTGGCATCGTCGTTCTACACGTTGTATCCCGGCGATGTCGTGCTCACGGGTACGCCAGAAGGGGTTAGTCCGATAAGCCCAGGCGACCACATCGTCGCCACTATCGAGCGCATTGGGACAATGGAAGTAGACGTTCACGCCGCCGCCACACGCGGCGGATCCGAAAACGACGGCGGGTCCGAAAGGTCGGCGGGTCCAAAAGGACCCGCCCTACAGACGTTGTAGGCCGGGTCCTTTCGGACCCGGCAAATGGACTAATACGTAGGCCGGGTCCTTTTTTGGGACGCGGCATGAAAGCAACATCATGGACAGCGCAACCGCAACAGTCATAAACAAGTCGGACCTTCCTCCCGAGCGCCGCGACCTGTACAAGCGTCTCGATCAGAAGAACACTGCACCACTCTGGGAGGTCCTCGGCAAGATCATCCCTCCCGAGCCGACGCCCGACATTGTCCCGGTGCTCTGGCACTACGACGACGTTCGCCCGTTGTTGATGGAAGCCGGCCGATTGCTCACGGCGAGAGAGGCCGAGCGCCGTGTGCTCGTGCTCGAGAATCCGGGTCTGCGAGGGCAGTCGCGCATCACGCAAAGCCTCTACGCGGGACTGCAGCTGATCCTGCCGGGTGAGATTGCACCAGCGCATCGGCACGCCGCCGCAGCGCTGCGATTCATCATCGAGGGCACGGGTGCCTACACGGCGGTCGAAGGCGAGCGCACGATGATGCATCCCGGCGATTTCATCCTCACGCCGTCGTGGACCTACCATGACCACGGAAACCCCGGCCAGGTGCCGGTCATCTGGCTCGACGGCCTCGATGTGCCGATCGTCAACCTGTTCGACGCGAGCTTCCGAGAAAGCTTTCCGGGCGAGACGCAGCCGAACACGGTTCCCGAAGGCGATTCACATGCCCGGTACGCGGCCAACATGCTGCCGGTGGACTGGGAGTCCGCCCGGCCCTCGTCGCCGATTTTCAACTATCCGTATTCGCGCAGCCGGGAGACGCTGGCGCACCTCCATCAACACGGTTCGCTCCACGAATGCCACGGGGTGAAGATGCGCTTCATCAATCCCGCAACAGGCGGCGCCCCGATGCCGACGATTGGCGCATTCATGCAGCTGCTGCCGAAAGGATTCCGGGGCACTCCGTATCGCGCGACTGACTCGACGGTGTACGCGGCTGTTGAAGGACATGGCCGCACGCGCGTCGGTGACGTCACGTACGAATGGGGGCCGCGCGACATTTTCGTCGTGCCGTCGTGGACATGGACTGGACACGAAGCCGCCGACGAGGCGATGCTGTTCAGTTTTTCGGATAGGCCTGCACAGAAGGCGCTTGGGCTCTGGCGCGAGCAACTCAGAAAGGGTGATTGATTGGTTCACACTTCTCGGTTCTCGCTGCTCGGTGCGTGTTCGAGTTCGGTTCTGGGTTCCGACTGCCTAGTTCATTGTTCGTCATTCGGTCACGGTCGACCCGAACATCGAACCTCATGGAACTGTGAACCGAACCTGAACACGAACTGAGCAGTGAGAACTCAGAAGCGTGAACGACGAGTATGTCCATGCAGCGCACCTATCGAATTGGCCAGATCGTTCCGAGCTCCAACACGACGATGGAGACGGAGATTCCGGCGATGCTGCGCGCGCGGGAAGCCGTCGCCCCTGAGCGTTTTACGTTTCACTCGAGCCGGATGCGGATGAAGCGAGTCACCAGGGAAGAGCTCGCCGCGATGGACGCCGATTCCGAGCGGTGCGCGGCGGAGCTCACCGACGCGCGCGTCGACGTCATCGGGTATGCGTGCCTGGTCGCAATCATGAGCATGGGGCGCGGCTACCACTGCCAGTCGGAGCGGCGCCTGCACGAAGTGACCAGGCGCGAGGGTGCCGCGACGCCTGTCGTGACGAGCGCCGGGGCACTGGTGCACGGGTTGAAGACGCTTGGCGCGGCGAAGATCGCGCTGGTGGCCCCGTACCTCAAACCTCTCACAGGCCTCGTTGCGGATTACATTCGCGACGAAGGAATCGAAGTCGTCGATACGGTCTCTCTCGAGATTCCCGATAACGTCGAAGTCGGCCGCCGCCACCCGATGGCGCTGGTTGATATCTATAAACAGCTCGATCTGAACGGCGTGGATGCGCTGGTTCTTTCCTCGTGCGTTCAGATGCCGTCGCTCGCGGCCATTCCCGCCGTCGAGAAGGAGAGCGGCCTCCCCGTGGTATCGGCCGCCGTTTGCACCACCTTTCAGATGCTCCAGAAGCTTGGTCTCGATGCGTATGTACCGAATGCGGGTATCCTGCTCTCTGGGAAGTTTTGAGCCTTGAGTCATGAGTCATGAGTTCTGCTCAAAACTCACAACTCAGAACTCACAACTCTGTAAGGTGAGCCACCGATGAAATTGCGAATGGCGCTGTTTGCGGTGATCCTGCTCGCAGGTGCGCCTGCGTCGGCGCAGGTGGATTTCTCGGGCGAATGGGCGCCGCGGTTCTGGGAGGACCAGCCGGAGCGGGTACCTGGCCCGGAACTGGGTGACTATCTCGGTATCCCGATCAGCGACGCCGCGCGCATGCGAGCGGAGACGTGGGACGCGTCGATTCAGACGTTGCCTGAATGGCAGTGCCGGCCGCACTCGGCCGACTACATCTGGCGCGGACCCTCCAACTTGCGCATCTCGAAAGAAGTGGATCCGGTCTCACGCGAGCTGACGGCGTTTCATGCCGAGTGGCTTCGTTCGGTCGACCGTACCGTGTACCTGGATGGCCGTCCGCATCCGCCGGCCGATGCGCTTCACACATGGGCCGGATTCTCGACCGCACGTTGGGTAGGCGACATCCTTGAAGTGACTGTGACGCACCTGAAGGAAGGCTACCTGCGGCGCAACGGTCTGCCGCGAAGCGACAAGGCCACGGTGAAGGAATACTGGATGCGCAACGGCGATTTCCTGACCGTGGCAGCCATTGTCCACGATCCGGTCTACCTGACGGAACCATTCATTCGAACCACGGACTACGAGTTGAACGTCCACCAGCAGGTCCCCCCGTATCCGTGCAACGTCGTCCAGGAAGTCGATCGGGAGAAGGGCGCCGTGCCGCACCTGTTGCCAGGGGCCAATCCATTCACGACCGAATTTGCGACGCGGTATGGGATCCCGCTGGAAGCGACGCGCGGCGGTGCGGCCACGATGTATCCGGATTACAGGCTGAAGCTGAAGAACATGCCGGCGCCGCCTCCGCCGGCGCAGCAGCAGCGTGCGGAGGGGCGATGACCGTGCGCACCACAACAGTCGCCATGCTGGGCGTCGCGGTCGCTGTGGCCACCGCGTCTGGTGTCCTCGCGCAGCAGGCACGCCTCCAGGTGCTCCCCGTTCGCGGCAATATCTACGTGCTGCAGGGCGCCGGCGCGAACATCGTCGTGTCGGTCGGCAGAGACGGTGTCCTGATGGTTGATACCGGGTTGCCGCAGATGTCGGATGCGGTGCTGGCTGCCATTTCGGAGTTGCAGAGCCAGTTGGATCTCCGCGAGCGGCCCCTGGGCTTTGCCGCGGAAACACGATCCAGCGTAGCCGACCGGCAGATCGAGGCGCCTGCCAAGCCGATACGCTACATCATCAATACGCACGTCCATGCCGATCACGCCGGCGGCAACATGAAGCTTCGACTCGCCGGGCAAACGTTTGCAGGTGGAAACGTCGCTCAGGCTGTCAGCGACGCAGAGCGCGGTGCCGCAATTCTGGCGCACGAGAGAGTGCTCGAGCGGATGTCGCAGCCTCCAGCGGGCGAGCAGGCTGCGCCTTTCGATGCGCTGCCTACCGACACGTATTTCAGCGACGGCATGAAGCTGAGTCATTTCTTCAACGGCGAGGGGATTCAGCTGCTGCACGAGCCTGCTGCTCACACCGACGGCGATACGCTGGTGCACTTCCGCGGGTCCGATGTGATTGCGGCAGGTGACGTGTACCTCACGACGAGCTATCCGATCATCGACGTCCAGCGGGGCGGCACCATCAACGGTGTCATCGACGGATTGAACCGGATTCTCGATTTATCGGTCGCGGAGTTCCGGACCGAGGGAGGCACCCTCGTCATTCCGGGCCATGGCCGCATCAGCGACTCAGCGGATGTGGCGTACTACCGCGACATGGTGACCATCATCCGCGATCGCATTCAGTCGATGATGAAAAAGGGAATGACGCTCCAGCAGGTGAAGGCCGCGAAACCAACCGCCGACTACGATCCGCGGTATGGCTCGACGACCGGACCCTGGACGACGGACATGTTCATCGAGGCGGTCTATACGACGCTTGAACCGAGGCGGGAGCCGGCGGGCGGGCCTGTGCGGAGCAGTCGTTGAGGCGCGCTGCCACAGCGCTGCTCGTGACGATGGCTCTCAGCGCCGTTACGGTGCAGTCGCAGGGCCGTCAGGGAGGTGGTCCTTCATCGCCGAGAGCCGCGGCGCCGATTGATCTCACCGGCACGTGGGTCGCGGTGGTCACCGAAGACTGGCGTTGGCGGATGCGGACACCGCCGAAAGGGGACTACGCAAGCCTCCCGCTTACCGAAGCAGCCGTCAAACTGGCCAATGCGTGGGATCCCGCTCGCGACGCGGCGGCAGGGGAGCAGTGCCGAGGGTACGGCGCGCCCGCCATCATGCGCCTGCCTGGACGGGTTCGCATCGCTTGGGAGAACGACACCACGCTCAAGGTCGACACCGAAGCGGGCACGCAAACGCGTCGATTCCACTTTGTCCGGACGCAGCAGCCGGCCGCACCCAGCTGGCAGGGAAGGTCGATCGCGAGCTGGCAGTTCGCCGGCGGACGCCGTGGCGGTTCGGCGGGCGGCGGGTCGCTCCGCGTTGCAACAGAGAACCTGCGAGCCGGATACCTGCGGAAAAATGGTGTTCCGTACAGCGCGGATGCCCAACTCACCGAGTTTTACAACGTCGTCACCGACGCGACGAGCGGCGACACATGGTTGTTCGTGACAACTATGGTGGAAGACCTACAGTACTTGAGCGTGCCGCGATACGTGACCAGCTCGCATTTCAAAAAGACTGATAGCGCCACTTGGAACCCCACTCCTTGCGAGACGCAGTAGGGCGGGCCTTCACGGCCCGCGTGGCGCGGCATGAAGCCGCGCCCTACGTACTCAAGACTCAGAACGCCGTGTAAGCCACAGTCGATTCGGGTACACTGTCAAGCACCGGTTACAATTTGAACGTGGAGGATCTGATCAAACGCCTGCTGGCCGAGTTGGGCGAAGATCCGTCGCGAGAAGGCCTCGTACGCACGCCGCAGCGCGTCGAGCGCGCGCTCAAGTTTCTGACCAGCGGATACAGCGCGAATGTCGATGCCATCCTCAACGGTGCGCTGTTTACCGTTGACTACAACGAGATGGTCATCGTGAAGGACATCGATTTCTACAGCCTCTGCGAGCATCACATGCTGCCGTTTTTCGGCAAGTGCCACGTGGCGTATATCCCCAGGCGGCACGTGATCGGCTTGAGCAAGATTCCCCGGCTGGTGGACGTGTTTGCGCGGCGGCTCCAAATCCAGGAGCGGATGACTAATCAAATTGCCCAGACAATCCTCGAGAAGATCAATCCGCTCGGTGTTGCGGTGGTCTGCGAGGGGACCCATCTGTGCATGGCGATGCGTGGCGTGGAGAAACAGAACTCGTTCGCGGTCACCAGCGCCATGCTTGGCGCCTTTCGTGACAATTCGAGGACGCGTATGGAGTTTCTCGAGCTGATCAAGCACAAGGGCGAGACGCCGGTCGCGATGTCATCCGTACCCGCAGGGCTCACCTGCGTCAGCGACTGAACCATGCTGTCAACGGTGCGACGGTGCGACGGTGCGAGGGTGCGACGGTGCGGGGGTGCGAAGGTGCGAGGGTGCGACGGTGCGAGGGTGCGCACCGCCCTACTACTGGTGCTGGTTGCCGCCTGGTTCGCTGATGCCGACGCTCAGACCAGACGCCGGGCGCCCGCACAACCACCTCCGAAGACGGAGCCTGCGGTCGTCGAATGCCCGTCGGTGCTCGGCGACGGCGTCAAGACCGGTCGATCCTTTTGCGATGTCCTGACCGGTCGCGATCCCGCCGCGGGGGTCATCATCAAGCTTCCACCGCATACGGGCGACGTTACACTCACCTTCGATCTCCACAATCGCCACACTTACTCAGAGGAGCTGATCAAGACGAACCGCGCCTACCGCCATTACACGACCACGATCGGTGTGTTGACGGCGGACAATACGCTGCTGACGCGGGCCGTGGTGCAGAACGAGTTCCGGACCCCAGCCGACTTGATCGATCGCGTGTCGGGCGGCGCCGGTCCCGGCGGCGTCAAGGCGGTAGCCCCGACCGGTTCGGAATCAATCAGCGTGACGATTCCGGCCGCAGAGCAGACCGTCAGCATCCTCGGCGAAAAGCTGTCGATCGTAGGGCCCGACGGGACGGACAACTTCAGCGCACCGGGCCGCCCGATCGCCATCATCAGCAACGTTCAGGTGCAATACCGGCCCGGCCCCGTCCGCCGTACGCCGGCCCGACGGTGAGCCGCGGCACCGAGCTCCTGTCGATCATCGTTCCCGTCTACAACGAGGTCGCAACCTCCCGAGCCGTACTCGATCGGCTCCTCGCTGTCGATCTCCCGCTGTCCAGAGAGATCGTCGTCGTTGACGACGGCTCAACGGATGGAACGGCTGAGGTCCTGGATGCGGCAGTCGGCGAGCACCTGCCGCTTGTTGTGTTCCATGCCGAGCGAAACGGTGGCAAAGGCACGGCCATCCGTCTCGGGTTGCAGCATGCGCGGGGATCAATCATCGCCATCCAGGACGCCGATCTGGAGCTCGATCCGCAGCAGCTCGCTGACCTGGTCGAGCCGATTTTGCACGGGGACGCCGACGTGGTGTACGGCTCCAGGTTTCTCAGGGGACGCGCAAGCGCGCCGCTCGTCACTTTCGTAGCGAATCGGGTTCTCACCGGCATGACGAACCTGTTGTTCGGCGCCTCGCTGACCGACATGGAAACCTGCTACAAGGTCATGCGGGTGGACGTAGCGCGGTCGCTCGAGCTCAGCGCCGACCGATTTGACATCGAGCCGCAGATCACCGCGCGCCTGCTGCGGCGCGGACATCGGATCCATGAACGGCCGGTCCGATTCGAGCCGCGGTCGCGCGCCCAGGGAAAGAAGATCGGCTGGCGCGACGGCGTGCATGCGCTTCGCGTGCTCATTGGCGAGCGGCTGCGGTGATGCGCGCGTTTCTCGTCGCGCTCGTGCTTGCCTCGGTTTTCGCGTCCGGCATCCGGTGGGGAACTTTCGTCGCAGGCGGCTCCGATTCCTACTGCTACGTTCACCAGGCCCAGCGATGGGCGTCGGGGCGGCTGCAGGTGCCGGAGCCGCTGGCACTCGAAGCGCCATGGCCGAACGCGCCGCTGACGTTCGCGCCGGCCGGTCACCTACCCTCGCCCACGGTGCCGGGGGCGATCGTTCCCATCTGTGCGGCCGGCCTTTCGATCGCAATGGCGCCACTTGTTGCGGTTGCGGGCGTTGGCGCGGCCTTCGTGGTGGTTCCGCTGTTCGGTGTTCTTCTCGTGGCTGCAACCTTCGTCATCGCCTCGCGTGTGAGCCCCAGGATTGGCCTGGCGTCCGCGCTGGTGGCCGCTTGCAGCCCTATCTTTCTGTATCAGCTCGTGCAGCCCATGAGCGATGTGCCGGCCGCGGCGCTGTGGACGCTCGCCGTCGCGTTCGTTACGGGCACTCGCGTCCGGGATCCGGCGCTCGCCGGAATCGCAGCGGCGGCCGCGGTGGTGGTACGACCGAACCTGGTCCCTCTGGCGGTACCGATTGGGTTGTTTCTTCTTGTGAGGCCGGAGCGGACATGGCGGGAGCGCATCCGAGCGGCCGCAACGTTTGCCGCGTGCGCCTCTCCCGGGCCCGCCGCCGTCGCGGCTATTCAGTACATGTTCTATGGCTCGGTGCTGAGTTCCGGATACGGGACGCTTGGCACCATATTCAGCCTCGATCGCGTCGCGGCCAATGCGACGCGGTACGTGTCGTGGCTCACCGAAACGCAGACCGCAATCTGGATGTTGGCTCTCGCGGCGCCGTTCCTCCTGCCCGGCGCTGTCACAGCACTCCTTGTTGGGATGTTTCTCGTGAACATCGCCTGCTACCTGCCTTATGTCGTTTTCGATGACTGGTCGTTCTTACGGTTTCTGCTGCCGGCGCTCCCGCTCGTGATGATCCTCGTGATGGCATCGATCGATTCGATCGCACGAAGAATCATGTCGTGGATAGCACGTCCAGTCGTCGTGGCCCTGGCCATCGTGTTGGCGGTGACGTATGTCGGGAGGGCCGAGATCAGGAATGTGTTCCGGCTGCACCAGCTCGAGGCACGCTACGAACGGGCGGGCGATTTTGTGGCCCGGCGATTGCCGCCGAATGCCATTGTAATTACGAGCTCAGAGAGCGGCAGCGTCCGGCTCTACTCCGGTCGACGCAGTCTCGTCTGGGACGCGCTCGATCCGTCATGGCTCGATTCCTCCATCGCTTACTTACGAACGCGCGGACTCGAACCGTTCCTGCTGCTCGAGACTGGGGAGGAGCCTTCATTCCGCCGCCGATTTGCTTCGAGCCCGCTTGGAGCCTTGGACTGGCCGCCCGCGGCCGAGGTGGCGTCGCGGGTGCGCATTTATCGGCCAGACGATCGCGAGAAGTACTTCAAAGGCGTTCACGAGCCTACGGAGTACGCGCAGTAATTCGCCGTGCCCTGCCGATCACGACTGCTGCGCGGGCCGCAACGCGATTTCATCGAGCTTGGCAAGAAGCGCGGTGAATCGGGGCTTGGCAGGATCAAAGACCTGCCAATGGTTCGGATCGGCGGCCACAGGGCTGCCCGGCGGCGCCTCGGAATCGAACTCAGACAGTGGCGACTCCTCGGGCACCCGTGCCCGACCTGCCGTCAAGTCCTCGGGTAGAAAGTCCTGGAGCTCTTCCGCCGTCGCATCCGCCAGCGCACGCGAGAGTGCCGCCTCCAGCTCCGCCTCTATCGTTATAACGTCCTCGGGTCTCGCAGGTGCGCCGATCGAGTAGATCGGTGTCTGATCCTGCAGGTCCTCGGAAGTGAAGGCGGTTAGATCCAACTCGTCGAAGGACGGGTCGACCGCGACCGACGCTGCGGCCTGGCTGGGTCTCGGCGGCAAGTCGCTGGAGACCGCCGCTGGAGCACGCTTCCGCCGTGTTTCGGTCGCGCCCATCAAGTAGAACGCAACCTGTTCGGCAAATGTGTCTGTATCGCAGGCCTCGGGACCTGCCGCGGACGACCGGTCCTTTCGCAATGCCGCGAACATGCGAGTGCTCGACAGCGAGAGTTCGCCGGCCGAAGGTTCGGGGACGTGGAGCGTTGGAATCGTGAGCGTCTGGATGTGCGCGGCGGCTTCGCCCAGGCTCCGCAACCTGTCCGTGAGCGCCTGGTCGTCCCTGGCCGACAGCAATGCCGGCGTGAGAATCAGGTCAGGCGTCTGCTCGTCGAGCGCCGCCAGAGCGCCGGCCATGGAATCGGTCAGCCGCAGCTCCGCACCTATCCGGCGTGCGATGGTTTTCAGCTGCGACGCCCTCCAGCGGTCGGGCTCAATCGCAAGGATCTGCGGGGGCGTCACTTTCGCATCATGCCCAGCAGCAGCACCGTCGCAACCACAACGAACGACATCAGTGGCGCATGCTCCAGGCTTTGTGTCTGCGCCGCATCGACGAGAGCCGATCCCACCTCGCGAAGCTGCGCCGGGATGCTGGCGACGGTTCCGGGGGACATGATCTCTGCGGTCTGCTCACGCACCCGTTCGTCGACCGAGATGAGCACGGCCAGCACGAAGACCAGCACGCCTATCGTCGCCAACGTGTCGTTCCAAAGATGCCGTGCGCGAATTTTCACAGACAGATCCTGAACGGAAGAGGTATGGCAATACTCGTTCCTCACGGGCATCTCACACAGGCGTGCGTTCCGTTCCTATTCCCAGCTGATTGCTTTGACTGCGCGTGGCCTGGCCACGCGGCGGCGCACAACATCGCACACGCAATTACAGATGTGATCCGAGTTACGCGTAGTTGTGAGTTCTGAGTCATGAGTCTTGAGTTGAAAGGCAGGCGTTTAGCAATCTCACGACTCACAACTCACGACTCACAACTCACGACTCACAACTCACGACTCACGACTCCATGAGTGTGCCAGCACCGCGCAGTGTCCCATCGTGAGG
>Ga0075431_100007104_pt1 | contig 11125 bp, 7 predicted proteins | sample RhiMetdeltSRZDD5_FD_75297 | JGI IMG/M metagenome (GOLD analysis project Ga0075431, IMG submission 75297) | Populus rhizosphere microbial communities from Tennessee, USA - Rhizosphere MetaG P. deltoides SRZDD5 | ecosystem: Host-associated > Plants > Roots > Rhizosphere > Soil | place: USA...
CGTGACCGTGAACAGACATGGCGAGCCTCTTTCGATGACTTTCGGCTCGAGTGAGACTTTCAACCCCGTCGGCGCGGATGATGATAAAACCAGCGTTAAGGCGACCGGCGCTTTGTCCGTCGCGCCGGCGGCCCCGCCCATCCCCGATGCCTTGGGCGGGGTCGCCGGCTTCGCCTGCGCAGCTTTCGCCTGCGCGGCTGGAGCCGCCGCGGCCGGCGCCGTCTTGACGTGCAAGCACGTGGCCAGCAGCGACGCGGCAGTCAGAATGACTGTAATGCTTTTCGGATTTTTCATTTCTGATCCTTTCTTTATTGCAAACCGAGAAAAACTTTGAGATCGCCTTGCTCGCCGGCGCTCAAACCTCTGTAGTCGGGGTCTTCGAGCAGCTTCCGCTTCCGCTCCGCCGTGGCCTGTGTTTCGGGCAGCGCCAGCAATGCGGCCTTCATGGCTATTCGCGGGCGAGCGCCGTACGCCGCCACGTAATTCGGGCGCCGGTCGTATTCGTTCAGCCGGGCCTGCAACTCTTCGACTTCGAGACCGGCGAGGCTGTTGAGCAAATCGCTCATCGGGAGGTCTTTCATGACCATCACGAACAGATCGTCCGGGCGCAGGATGAACGTGGCCTTTGCGCCCGGCGGGAGAGGCTTCACTGTCGGCAGGAAATCGAAGAAATAATAGGAGGCTCCTCCAGGCGCCAGAATGCAGAGGAGGTCGCGGAACTGAGTGTTTTTCGGATCGGTGAGTTGTTTGCCGGTGAAGGGGATCGGATAACCTGAGACAGACGATATCGCCTGCCAGGCGACGCCGTCGCCCCAGCTTTTGAAATTGGTGATCGTGTCTGCGTTGGCGACGATCATGGCGCCGCCGGGAGCTTCGCTGGAATTTGATGCGGCGGCCTTGCGCCCGAAGCGTATCAACAGCTCCTTGATTGTCCTGACGCCGGAGTAGCTCGCGACCTTCTCTTTGCCTCGCCACCCGGCGGTGGGCCACCAGTGGCTGATATGCGATACGAGCGCGATCCAGCGGTCGTCCCAACTCGCGGCGTATGGCGGCACGGCGCCGGCGTTTTTAGCCACGATCTCCCATTGCGCGTCGGCGACCTGCTGACTGTAACGAGGGTCCTCGGCGATTTTTACGAAGGCTCCGAGCAGTCGCGGGTCGGTTTGAATCAAACGCAGAGCGTCCACCCCGGTCTCGACCGCGCCGGTCCTGAGGTTTACCACGCGGTAGCCCTTCTCCTTCTCGCCGGCGATGAAATCTATGCCGTAAGAGAGGAAGGCTTCGGCCACTGCAGGGTCTTTGAAGAGTATTTCCATCACTTGCGGCAGCAATCCGGCGCGCGCGCCGAAACCGCGCCCCCATGTCAGCAACTGCGAATCGTAGGCGTTGATCGCCGAGGTCTCGCCTTCGTGTTTAAGCTCCTCCCAAACGACCCTTTTGATTTTCGCGGCGCGATCTGACGTGTCGGGCTTGATGCTACGGATGGCCGAAGGCTCCTGCGGAGTTTTGCCGAGGTAGACGTAACCGTACTGCAATATCCGCCGCCCGTTGATGATGGTGCGATACCGCTGGAGCTTTAGCATGTTCGTGTCGATCCCGCCACGGTTGCGTTTGACGCCGCTGAGCAGGCACTTCTGTTCCTCGTTCGTCCGCAGCCGCTTGGATGAATCGCTGGCCGCCGGGGCCTTCTCGTCCCCGTAAAAAGTGACGCTGATCTGCTCCTTCTGAGAGCGTTTGGCGAGCGGCAGGAGTTGCGGCCACTTCTTGACGTCGCAGCGGGTAAAAGACGTGGACCAATCGGACTCGGCGGTCTCCTTTTTGCAGGCCGGCGCGAGCGCCATCAATACGCACATTAGTGCAGAACCGACCGCGGGGATCACGGAGATCACGGGGAAAGGCAATAAAGATTGGCCTCCCCGTGTTCCCCGCGCTCTACGCGGTTGATTCGTTTGTTCCGATCTCGTCTGTTTCGATTTAGATGCCATTGTGCTACCGATTCCCACGCAACTTACATTTCCCTTCAAGGTCGGCGATCTCTTCGTTCAGCCGCTTGCGATCCGGTTCGTTGAGACCCGCCCCGATGATCTCGAAAGCGCGGCGGCGATGCTCTCCGGCCAGGCAGAATTCCTGACGGACTTCATAAGCCCTCGAAAGTATCAGGTGCGATTCGGCCTCCTCGTCTCTCAAACTTGTCGGGCCGGACTTCTTCAAAGTCTCGATGGCTTTGATCGCCGCTTTGGCGTCGGTGATGGCCTCCGTGAAGGCGCCGTTGTGGAAGTGATTCAACGCGCTGGTATTGAGTACGAGCGTGAGGCGGAGCTTCTCGGTCATCTTCTCGGCGAGCTTTCGCGCCTCTGTCAGGTGAAGACGCGCCTGATCGAGATGTGCTTTACGGTCGGCGTTCGGCAGATACGGGTCGTAGACGGCGAAACGGGTATGCGCCTTGGCCACCATGTAATGCGCCTCGGCGAAAATCTCCTTGTTCGCGTAACGTCCGCCCCCGAAGATGACGTGCGAGATCGAAAGGTGTTCAAGGCTGCGACGAAGGCTGACCTCTTTCTCCGAGATTTCTTTGAAGAGCCGCAGGGCCGTCTCTGCTTGGTCTATCGCCTCGCGCAAGGGCCGGGAGGGCCGAATCGCTTCGCCGTCCACGAAAGTCTTCTTAGGGTCCTCGTACATCAGGACGTTGGCCAGGATCAGGTAGGCCGGCGCGAAGGCCGGGTTGACCGCAATGCCGCGCCGCAGCCACATCTCCGCGCCGTTCAGATCGCGCCGCGCGAAGAGCGCGTCGCCGAGCACGGCGTATGGAAATTCGTAACGCGGATGTTGATTGATGATCTCTTGGAGCGTCCTGATGATCTTGTTCGTGTCCTGCCCTTTGTTGAACTGCGCTTCGGCGAGCAGGGCGCGGGTCTGGTAGTCCGAAGGCTTCAGTTCAAGGGCCTTGCTGAAGCTGGCGATCGCGTCGTCTTTCAACCCGAGCGATTGCTGAGCGCGTCCGAGATAGACCAGCGCTTCGGCGCCGCCGCCGGCCGCCGCCGCGCGGCTGAACTTGTCCGCCGCGGCTTTGAAATCCTGCCGGTCATATTTCGCGATCCCTTCTTTCATCAGGTTCAGCGCGGCTTCGGGCGTGGCCTTTCCGGGCGGCAGGTAGACGTTCTTCTGGCCCCGGGGCGGCGCCACGAAGGACTTCTGATCGCTGCGCGAGAAAGCGAGATTGACCTCGATGTTGGTCGATTCATCGGCCTCGACGCTCACTCTCTCTTCCAGCTTGAGATTGTCTTTTTTAAACAGAAGCTGATGCTCGCCGACCGGCGCGCGGATCACGCGCTCTTTCCGTGATCCAACCTTGCCAATCGAACAGCCGTTGATCGAGATGTCCACGTCATCCAGCTCCGGGACGCGGATGACCATCGCGCCGAATTGCGGCGGGGTCTCCGAAGAGGCGCGCAGCGCGCCGACGACGGACAAAGGCAGTTCGTCGGCCCCGGCCCCAGCGGGCTTGAAGTAATCGGGGTTTTGCGGCGGCAGTTGGCGACGCTCCTGGCGCTGCGGCACGCGCGCCCGCACGTAATCGGCCAGCTCGAAGAGCCTGACGATGCCGTCGTTGTCGCGGTCGGCGTAGCTGCGCAGCCCCTCGATCACTGCCCAGGTGAAGACGCCGTTTTCGGCGTCCTCGAAAGATTTCTGGTTCTGTTTGCAGGAGACCAGCACTCCGATCCCGCCGGGCAGTTTCGCTAGCTCCTGGTCGAGCAACGCCGAGGCCCGGTTCGATCCGCCGCGCACGCCGCTGACGATCCCGGCGCTGTGACACGTGTCCACCAGCGCCAGACCGCGGCGCGCCCGCATGTTTTTGATCGTCTCGAAGAAAACGTCCATCTTGACCGCCGTTTTGTCGAAGTCGCGCGGGTCGGTGTCGTGAACGATGAAGTAAGGGACTTCGCGGCCCCCGCTCTCTTCGACGTCTCCATGCGAGGCGAAGAAGATCACGAAGTAATCGTCCGGCTTGGCGACGCCACGCAGCCATTCCAGGCCTTCGATTACGGCGGACCTGGTGGCCTCTTCGTTTCGCGCAATCCTGATGTGATCCGGCGGGAACTCTCCCCCTTCCGGCGTGAGCAGGAAGTCGCGAATGGCTCGCGCGTCGTTTTCCGGGCCGCGCAGATTGCTTATCTGCCTTCCGCCGACCTCCTTGTCGCCGTACTGGAACCGCGAGACGCCGATCACCAGCGCCCATCGATCGAAGGGCCGCGCGGTGGTCAGGATCGTTCCGACTTCTCCGCGACCTCTGAGCAGGCAGGACTCCTGCGCCTGGGCCGTGGGCGCGCCGACGTCGGACCTCGATAAGGCCGCGGCCAAAACGAGCGGCGCCATCGTGACAATGCGCAAAACAGAAGAGACGTTCATATAGATATCCTCAGGGAGTCACTTAAAATGTAATGCCGAATTTACCCCGGAACATCCGGCGGCCTCCGCGCCTTGACTTTGGCTCCGGCGGATGTGGCCTATTTCGTTCGTGGTCGCCGCGGAACTTCTCATGGCCTCCGCGCCCCGCTGAGTGATGCCGCTCGGATTCGTCCTCGCGCCCGCGCCGAGCGTGCGGCGCCTCCGGCGGCTTCCTCGGCCAGCGGATAGGGGGGTGGGTGGTTAAGCACTCAGGCTCTCCCTCATTGGGCGGCCGGTGTTTTTTGATCATTATGTCAGGCTCGCCGGTCATGACAGGCTCCTGGACGGGCGTCGGCGATATTGTGGGAATCTCACCCTGCGAGCGAGCCGCGATGGCGGTGACGGCGGCGGTGGCGGCGGCGACCGCCGCCGTCGTCATAACAGGCCCGGCGTGCTTCAGCGTCCAGAAGCCCTTCGGCTTGACGATCCTGATGTTTACTATCAGCGCCTGGTTGTTCTCCAGCGCCTGTATGTTCTCCAGCGCCTGGTTGTTCTTCAGCGCTTGTATGTTCTCCGGCGCCTGGTTGTTCTTCAGCGCTTGTATGTTCTCCGGCGCCTGGTTGTTCTTCAGCGCTTGTATGTTCTCCGGCGCCTGGTTGTTCTTCAGCGCTTGTGTGTTCTCCGGCGCCTGGTTGTTCTTCAGCGCTTGTGTGTTCTCCGGCGCCTGTTTTTTCCCCACGATGATCACTTTGAGCTGGGTTTCGGCGCCGATTGTCACGCCCGCGTCAAAGCGCACGGCCACCACCCCGTAGACATCCGTGCTGACGCTCATCATGGTCGCGCCGTAATTGATCGAACCGGCGCCGGACGAATCTCCATTGTTCTTGAGCAGGATCAGCAGGGCCAGATCGGGCGCTTCCTTGTCGTCTTTGTCGGTGACGCGGAATTGCAGGTAGCGCACGCTGCGCGCCTCGATGTCGGCGTAACCGCCCAGGCCGAACGTGAAGTTATAAGGCTCGATCTTGTATTCGCCGGGCGTCATCTGCGCGCCGGCTTGAATCGCGACTGGGGTGGCTCGGAACAAACGCCAATCGGAGTCTTCTTTCACTCCGCCTTTCGACGAAAGCACGCGGCCGTGGCCTTCGCTGACCAGTAGTCGCGCGCTCGATCCCGGCGAAAAAGCGAAGATCGAATCTTTCGCGCAGATTCTCGCGTTCGCCCGGTCGTTCAATCTGATCGTCATTGCGCCGGATATCAGATAAGCGGACAGAGTTGACGCGCCCTCGCCGTCTCTTAGAACCGACGCGAGCTTGATCACCGATCCGCCGCTGAGCGTAATCACTCCTGCCTCGTTCAAAGTCACCTGCGCGTTTTCAATCGCGGGGGCCTCCAACATTTCGTTACCCCACAAAACCGCTCCGCTACGGGCGACGCGCCCATCAATCCTGATCGCGCCCAGTGATTCGATCGCGCCCACCGGCCCCATGCTCACTTTGGTTTCCGAAGAGGTCCCGGCGCCGTCTCTTCCGCCGAACACCGGCTGGCAGAAGATCAAGACCATAATAAGAAGAGAATTCACGCCGTTATGTAACAAAGTTATTACTTCTTTCCTCATTATTACTTCCTTTCTCGCCTCGTTATTACTTCCTTCCTCGCTCACACAAACGGAAAACGCCGGGGTTTCGGCTCAGCCTCGAGAATTTTGAAAATTCTCCGCAGGGCTGAGCCGAAGCCCCGGCGTTTTCCGTTTGTGTGAATGAGGTCGTTTGGGAGATGCCCTACGATCTTCCAAGGGAAAGTTGCGGAATTAGGGGGTTAATTTTACGTGAAAGAACTAGCAGGATTTCCGAAAGCAACCCAAGCAAAAACCAATTCATGTTGGGCATGCGCCTCGCGAATGATAGTCAATTGGTACAACGGCCGCAAAAATCGCGTCACGAGGTATGAAAGCGATCAGGCAATTGCGAATGCATGGGGCGCCAAAATGGGCGATGAATACAAGAGCCTCGATGTCCAACGATCAGCCTCTGGTCTATTGATAGATTTGGGCTACAGTAACAATACTGACGGGAGGCCCAAGCCAACAATCAGTGAGATCGAAAAAGCGATAGTGATAGATCAAAAGCCACTACTAGCTAACGTAGCGCCTGGAAATCCGGGAAATACACCAAATCTCAAGGTAAAGAACGATGGGCACTGGGTCGTTATCGTCGGCGTAGATGTTGATACGTCAAAGCTCAAAGTATTCGATCCCGGCATTGGCGCCTTTAGAGAGGTTGATTATGGGAACGAATACGACAGACAGGAAGGTGAGGCGAGATACTGGCAGAATACTTCGTATGTAGACGACCTAAGCTCCTAGGTAACCGTTAATGATCGAAAGAATCGGACAGGAAATCAAGGATTGGATCGGCTCCGTCATAACCGGGGCCGAGGTAGTGTTCGGATTGCCGAGTGACGACGCACAGAGCGCGCAGATAGGGCTTTACCTGATGGACCTATCTCAAAGTAACTGCGCCCGCGTCGGCAAACCAGCTCCACTCAAGATCAACCTTCGATACCTGGTGACGGCCCGGTCGCCGCGATCGGAAGAGGCGCACAGGCTGCTCGAAGAGTTGATCTTCGCGGCGCTGCGGAAACCGGAAAAGGAAGCGCCTGAATTTGAAGTGGTCGTGGAACCTTTGCCGGTCGAAGCCTGGTCGGCGTTGGGGGCGCCGCCGCAGCCGTCGTTCTTTTTACGATCTCCGCTGCGGCGCGAACGTCCCGAGCCGGCGGTTCCGATAGTGAAGGAGCCTGTGGTGTTGCAGCCGTCTCCGATGCGCGTGTTGTCCGGAGTGGTTTATGGGCCGGGCGATACGCCGATTATGGGCGCCCGCGTCGAGCTTCTCACGCTGGGAATCGCGACGCGCACCGATGAATGGGGGCGTTTCAGATTTGCAGGCGTCCCGTCTAATGGCCAACTCAAGCTGTTGGCTCAGGCGAAGGGGCAAACGAAGGAAATAGATTATTCCGTTGGAGACGAACCGCTCGAAATCCGTCTCCATTTACTGGAGAAGAAATAATGAAAACCGCCCTGGGTACGCGCCGCTTCAAGCGCGCAGTCTCGGCAAAAGGCGTATTGATCGGGAACAGACTCTCTCGACATCACTTCGCCTGCGTCGAGTAATTATCGCTTGCAATCGTGCGCATCCGGCTCTAAGCGCGCTGCGGGCCTCCAATGGACTTGCTACGCGCGACTGCGCGCTTGAAGAGACGCGTGCCCGGGGATTTTCGGAGGACTGATATGCCGAATTATTTGGCGCCTGGCGTTTACATAGAAGAAGCGCCGTCCGGCGCGCGGCCCATCGAAGCGGTCGGCACAAGCACCGCAGCGTTCGTGGGAGTGGCGCCGAAAGCGAACGCCCGCTTGAACGAGGCGGTGCGGATCAACAACTGGACTCAGTTTATGCGCGAATTCAGCGCGCCCGATAGCTCAAGCACGCACCTGGCGCAGGCCGTTTACGGGTTCTTCCTCAACGGCGGAAGGTCCTGTTACGTCGTCAACGTCGGCAAGGACGGGGCGCTGGTCGGAGACGCTCGCGAACGGCGTGGACTGGATGCGCTGAAAGCGGTGGACGACATTGCGATCGTGGCCGCGCCTGGTTACGCAGACCCGCTATCACACGAAGCGCTGCTTGCGCACTGCGAAGGCATGAAGGACCGCGTGGCCATTCTCGACACCGTCGAAGAGGTCGCGAGCATCGACCTGCTGACGCAGGTCGCGGTCGTGAAGGCGCCGCGAAAGTCGAAGTCGGCGGAGGGCGAAAGCGGGCCGAGCGCGTCGGAACCCGGCGGGTTGCGCCCGCGCCAATCGGACGGGGGGTACGGCGCGGTCTATTATCCCTGGATCACCACCCCGGATGTTTTCAAACCGAAAGAGCTGGTCAACGTTCCACCGTCAGGCCACCTCGCCGGCATTTACGCGCGGACTGACGGGACGCGCGGAGTTCATAAAGCCCCGGCCAACGAGGCCGTTCGCGGCGCGGTCAACGTCGCTTACGCCGTAACTCAGGAAGAGCAGGAGCGCCTCAATCCGAACGGGATCAATTGCATCCGATTCTTCCCTAACGAGGGCATTCGCGTATGGGGCGCGCGGACGTTGGCCGCGAGCGCGAGCGAGTGGCGTTACATCAACGTCCGTCGCCTGTTCAACATGATCGAGACGTCAATCGCCCGCAACACGCGCTGGGTGGTCTTCGAGCCTAACGACGTCTCACTCTGGAAGAACATCCGCCGCGACGTCTCGGCGTTCTTGACGCTGCTCTGGCGGCAAGGCGCGCTGATGGGGCAGACGCCCGAGGAAGCGTTTTTCGTCAAAGCCGACGAAGAGACCAATCCGCCCGAAGAGATTGAAGCCGGGCGAGTGAACATCGTGGTCGGAGTCGCGCCGGTCAAGCCGGCGGAGTTCGTCATCTTCCGCATCGGCCAGGGAATGGCCGGCGCAGAGGTCTCAAGCCAAGGAGGAAGCAATGCCTGAAGCGGCGCAACAAGGACAAGGCGCGGCGGCGCCGGCGCAAACCGGCGCGTGGACGGACCCTTATCGGGCCTATAACTTCAAGCTCGAAATTCAGGGCGTGACCGAGGGGCATTTCACCGAGTGCAGCGGCCTCGGCGTCAAAGTGGATGTCATTTCATACCGCGAGGGCGGCAACAGTCAGGTCATTCACCGCCTTCCGGGGCAGGTGTCTTACGCCGACGTCACGCTGCGCTACGGGCTGACCAACTCGCGCCAGTTGTGGGAATGGTTCCTCACTTCGATGAGGGGCAAGGTCGAGCGGCGGAATATCTCCATCGTTCTCGTTGATAGCGACGGCGTGACCGAGGCAATGCGTTGGAACCTGATCAACGCCTGGGTTTCCGAATGGCGCGGCGCCGCTCTCAACGCGTCGACCCATGAAGTCGCGATTGAGTCAATGACGATCGTCTTCGAAACTTTGGAGCGCGGCTGATTCCGTGAAGAAGAGAAGCCTCAAAGAGATGTTCTTGAGCTTATTTGCGGGCGCGCGGCGGCGCGCAGGCGATAAGCCGCCGGGCGATTCATTTAAAGCGTCCCCGATTCGCGTGGAAGCTATGGGTGAAACCGGCGGCCGTCTTTCGCAAAAGCCGCCCGGCCCGCCTGCGGACTGGCTCGCAAAGCGTTCCGGCGGGCCGCCGGCTCATTGGGTCGAGCGCGTGCGGCGCGCCGCTCCGGAACTGCTGCAGGATTGGAATAAGGACGAGGTTGTCATAGCGCCTCCGCCACAACCTCCAAAACAAATCTGGCGAAATTCGACGGCGGCGCCGCCGCTGCGGTTGGAAAGGCCGGCGCCGGCGCAGCGCCCGTCGCTCGATTCGCCACGGAAACCAGTCGTGCAAACAGGGTCTCGGTCCGATGATCGCCGGCGACTCGGCGGCCGGAAGCAGGAGCCGTCGCTTCCTTCTTTTACAGTCAACACGCGAAAGCGAGACGCCGACAACTCGGAGAAGAATTCAAAAGAGCCGCCGGAGCTATGCGATACGGATTCGACAGTTCGGTTCGGAGATCACTCCACGGCGACTCACCTTCAAATCGGCAAGGCGACCGCCCTGCTCAATCCGAGCTTCCGGAATAACCTTTGCGCCAATGCGCCTATGCGAGAACTGGGGTCGGGTGAGGAGCGTTTCTTGCAAAGGCGCAAAGGCGCAAACGCCTCGAAGGTTCCACTCAGGGCTGAGCAGTCGATCGGCGAACCCGACAAAGACGAAGGGCGGCGACAGGTTCGGGAAGACACTCCTGAACGGAAAAATAACGGACGGAAAAATATAAGCCGCCATGCAGAGCATTCATGGAATTTTCCGACGGGCGCAGAACGCTCGGAATTTCCAACGCCGTCTGCGATAGAGCCAGTCAAAGTAACACGTCAGCAGGTTATTCATTACCCAGAAACCTCCCAGGTGGAGGTTCAGAGAGCGCCGGTTCGCCACGAAGGTGTCGCTCTTGATTCGGGTGACGGGAAGGCGGAGGGGAGAGAAGAAGTGGTAGCGAATCCAGTCGGGCCGGCGACCGTGCAGGATCGACAAACTACGCGCCCGGATAAAAGTTTTGCCGCGGACAGGCGCCTAGCGAGTTGTTTACTCGCGCCTGGCGCCGGCGACCCGGGCGCGAGTAAGCAATTCGCGCCACACTTCATTACTTCTGACCAACCTCCCATTTCATACGACATTCCGGCGGGCCGCTGGCCCGCGCTGTTTGAGTCTTCAGAAGACGATTATTTCGACGACGCAATGGCCGCCTGGCGTGAATTGAGCCATCGCCGGCGTTTGGCCCGCGAACAGGCAGGTAGCTTATGGAGCGAGTAGCTTTTCTTATCGAGCATACGGGGGAAAGGATCGGATGTCTGCTCAACCCGGAGAGCATCGTCAGGAGGCGGGCCGCTGGGTTGCGGCGGCGGCGCTCGGCGGGCGGGCTGCTAACGGGCCACGGTCTTTCAGATGACCAATTGATCTATACCGGCGGCGGGACTACCGAATTGAATCTCGACCTCCTGTTTGACGTTTCGGTCTCAGGCTCGACGATTGCGACCGAAGACGTGCGCGATCTGACGGCTCCGTTGTGGGCCCTGGCCGAAAACGTTCCCGTCGAAGACGGATACGGCAGGCCGCCGCTGGCGCGCTTCATCTGGGGCAAGAGCTGGAACATTCCCGGAGTCATCGCCGAGGTCGCCGAACGGCTCGAGTGGTT
>Ga0075431_100007109_pt1 | contig 11120 bp, 11 predicted proteins | sample RhiMetdeltSRZDD5_FD_75297 | JGI IMG/M metagenome (GOLD analysis project Ga0075431, IMG submission 75297) | Populus rhizosphere microbial communities from Tennessee, USA - Rhizosphere MetaG P. deltoides SRZDD5 | ecosystem: Host-associated > Plants > Roots > Rhizosphere > Soil | place: USA...
TCCCCGGGCGATCTGTTCCCGCTCGGGGAAGTCCAACGGTTTGCCTCGTGACACTGCATTCGTCTCCCATCGTTCATGATCATGATATCAGATCATGCACTGACGGGTTGAGAACAAGCCTGGCTCGCCTTGATTCGTGTCAGATTGAAACATTCGAGTCATTATACGTATCCGAGTTATACACGCCTCCATGCCGATTGCTTCGGCATCGGTCACAAACCCAACTGGACCCAAGTGCTCGCCGCCTTCGGCTAGGGCGCGTGCTACAACGTCGATCTCGGACTGTAGACGTCGACTAATACGAGCCACCATGTCGAGATGGCGACCACCGAGGTCGCTGGCCTCTACTACTGCCCGACGGAGGTGGGCACGCAGGCCAGCTGAGGCGTCCTCCTGTAAAGGCGGCCGCTCTCCAAATACCAGATAGTCCAATGTGACATTGAAGAACCGAGCGATGCCTACCAACGTGTCGAAGCTCGGCTTGGCTCGGCCATGCAGGTAGTGGGATACGGTCGCATCGTTGACGCCAAGGGCTCTGGCCAACTTTTTTCTGCTTCCCACTGCCCCTGGTCCGTCCAGTAGTCCACGGAGAATTTCAGCTAGTACAACCCTACGGTCATCTGAGGTCATTTCCGTTACCTCCACGCAGCCCAGAAGCCTACGACTGCTGATGGGATTGTAGACCCACTACATACTACCCAAGTTACAGTAACGGAGCGGTTGCATGAGGAGCGAGCGTGCTCCTACCTTGGAACGTAGCAAGGAGGAGCGATGAAGAGGATCAGCAGCAATTTGAGCGGGCTCGCACGGGACCGTAGCGGGCTGCTTATCACAGGTGCGGCTCTAACCATAGGTGGACTACTGCTATTGGCGCATCCAGTCGTTTGGCGGTACGTCACCGCTGTTCTGCTTGCATATGAGCTAATTCGTTGGCTCCTCGCGTCTCGCAACAAGGAGCGTCGCCGTGATGAAGACTAAGTTGACTTCGCTGACTGCGTACGAGGTTGAGGCGTTACGGAGCCAGTGCAATATGGCTGATGGACACGCAAAATTGTCACCTGCGGTCGGCGGTCTGACTCGAGAAGACCTACTTAAATTGTCGATCAAATCGCAAGCAGCCGTCGAACGAGAATTCATCGAGGCATTCTCTAGCGTGTCCGGTCAAGATTTCACGACGGGAGGGGTTGTCTTCTTTCCTTCCGCGAGCGCGGCCATAGATACAGTAGCGAAGTTTTTGGTCGGCGAGGGCTGCACAAAGGTTGCGCTAATGGAGCCCGTTTTTGACAACTTGGCGCTACTCCTCATGCGGGCAGGGATACAGCCTATAGCGATCCCGGAAGACGCCGGTGCTATCGTGGCAGCAGTTGAGTCCAATGATGCAGTATTCTTGGTGGCGCCAAACAATCCAACCGGATGGCTTCCAGAAGAATCACTGTGGGCAGAAATCAGCGAATCTCTGCACAAGACGGCCAAGCTATTGGTGGTAGATCGAACCTTTCGTCTATTTGCAGGGTCATCCCCAGGGTTAGATTCCTTAGTTGAGGGTAACCCTTTCGTAATTTCCATCGATGATACAGGCAAGACGTGGTCGACTCTCGAGTGTAAGGTGTCGTTCGTCTCGACATGTGACCAGGCTCGACGTGAGCGCATTCAGGCGATAGCCGAGGAGATTACCCTCAATGTGTCGCCGATTAGCTTGACAATCTGCACTGAGGCGATTCGGATTGAAAATGGGATAAGCCGGCTGGCATCCGCGATCAAGGTGAATCGATTAATTCTGGACCCGGTCTTCGATTCCCTCGGATTCCATCGGCTGGGATCTCCCTTGAGCTTTGCGCTACTGGCGATTCCATCTTGGTTCAAAGGCGATGACTGTACGTTGGTCCACACTTTAGCGATGGAAGGTTTAGCGGCTCTTCCCGTAAGTAAGTTCTTCTGGCGGCATCCATGGGAAGGATCTCGACTGATTCGCTTCTCGCTTGCGCGAAGGCGGGAAACGGCGGAGCAAGCAGCAGTTCTGCTCACTCGGTTTATCGGGAAGGTTGGCGATCTTAGTGGATCACGTAGTTGAGGACCGATTGAAAATCTTCGAGCGCTTTCCATTTTCCCCGTCGGAGGACGAACCTATCGACCGCTGGCTCCAGTTGGCTATGGGATGGGACGTGCGATTCGCGCGCTACCTGATCGAGGAACTAGCCCCCGCGAACTGCACCATGATCATCGATCCTTTTGCTGGCTGCGGGGCGAGTTGCCTGGCGGCGCAGCGGCTCAATATATCTGCTGCGGCTATCGATGCCGCTAGCGTCTGCGTTACTGCCACTTACGGCAAAACTCACGCGTCATACGAAGATCGACACTTGTTCAATCTGCCTATTGCCGACCAATTTCCAAAGTCGAGCGACGCTGGTTGGCTATCGGAACTTGCTGAGATGACTCGAGAATATCCCCTGTCGGTCCGCGCCGTGGTGGCAACATCGGCTATAGACTTGAATCGACCCGGACGTAAGGGATCACTGAGGGACCGATTAAGGAAGGTTATGGCCGATCTTGAACTACAGGGCCCGGCGATGAACGCTTCAAGCGTTTCAGTTCGGTGGGGTGACGCGAGTGATGCCGATGCTTGGGATTGGGTGCGTGATATCTCGCCAATAGGCGGTTCGTGGCTCGTGCTCGGATCACCTCCCCATCCTGGATCGCGCGGCTTTGGCCTCGCCCTAGGACTTGCGGAATCAAGGTGGTGCGTAGACCTTGCTAGGGAGATCGGATCCTGTGGAGAAGTAAGCGGAAGCGGCGTAGCCAAGGTTTCCTTAATGATGGAACGCATCACACAAATTGCTCCGCGGCCAAGTAGAGTTGTCTTGGAGTACGAGTGCCGCGAAATTAATGGGATTCGTTCGTGTACGTTTCCTGCGTCGATCGCCGACCGCGGCCGGCCAGTTCGAGTGATTCGTCACTATGTCGAATCGCCGGATGGAAAAGGTGGAATGGTTGAGGGTGGTGTTATTGTTATCGACGTATGATTCGACTGCATCGCTCGTAGCCAAGGAATGTGATAGTCGGTGTGGTAGCTTTTAGGTTGCTCGCCCGGCAGGGCTGTCGGGTGCCCTACCGGACGTTGCATCGGTTCGCGGTCCAGCGGTGCGGGTTGCGGGCCGGCTCGACCACGGTCCGTGTGGTCGATGGTGAGCCGGGAGTGGAGTGCCAGCTCGACTTCGCCCAACTCGGTCTCCTGGACGACCCGCTGATCGGGCGGCGACGGCGGGTGCACGCGCTGATCTTCACTGCCGTGGTCAGCCGACATATGTTCGTGTGGTTGACCTACTCCCAGACCCTGGCCGCGGTGATCTGCGGCTGCGAGGCCGCGTGGGAGTTCTTCGGCGGCGTGTTCAAGGTGCTCGTCCCGGACAACCTCAAGGCGGTGGTCACCGAGGCGGACGCGGTCAACCCGCGCTTGAGCAAGGGCTGGTTGGACTACGCCCAGCATGTCGGGTTCGGAACTGACCCGGCGCGGGTCCGCTCGCCTCAGGACAAGCCGCGGGTGGAGCGGGCGGTGCAGTACGTGCGCGGCAACTTCTGGGCCGGGGAGAGGTTCACCGACCTGGCCGATGCCCAGGCACGGGTGGGGACCTGGTGCCGGGAACGAGCCGGGATGCGGGTCCACGGCACCACCGCGCAGCGGCCGGTGGAGATGTTCACCGAGCTCGAAGCGTCGTGTCTGCTGCCGGTCCCGCAGCCTTATGACGTCCCGACCTTCACCAGGGTCAAGGTGCACCGCGACTTCCACGTCGAGGTCGCCAAAGCGTTGTACTCCGTGCCCGAGCACCTGCTTGGGCACTACCTCGACGCCCGCGCCGACAGCGAGCTGGTCAAGCTCTACTCCACCGGCCGTTGCACCGGCGGGGCCGGTGCGCCGGCGGCGGGCCGGCTGGTCAAGACCCACCCCCGGCAGCCGCCGGGTGGCCGGTCCACCGACCGGGCCGACCTGCCCGAGCACAAGGCCAGCTACGCGTTGCGGGACCTGACCCGCCTCGTCAGTGACTGCGCCGGTCACGGACCCAACGTCGGGATCTACGCCGAGCGGCTGCTCGACGACCCGCTGCCGTGGACCAGGATGCGCAGCGTCTACCGCCTCCTCGGCCTAGTCCGCCGCTACGGCCCCGGGCCTGTCGATGCCGCCTGCGAACGGTCCCTCGACCTCGACGTCGTGAGCGTGTCCAAGGTCACCGCGATGCTCGAGCAAGCCCGCGAACGCGACCAGCCCGTCCTGCCCGCCGCAGCCGGCTCACCCACCGGCCGGTTCGCCCGCGACGCAGGCGAGTACGCCCTCAACGCGACCAGCCGCAGCGGCCGAACCACACAGCTGAGCCTCATCCCCGGTGGCCTCAACATCACCGGCGCCCACCACAACCAGGAGACCCGATGACCACCACCACGACCACGACGAGCACGCCCAGCGGGCTACCCACCGCAGCGACCGACCCGCTCGGCGCGGACCTGACCCGGACCCTGCGAACCTTGAAACTCGGCGGGCTGGCCGCCACCCTGCCCGAACGGCTCGCGCTGGCCAGGCAACGCAAGATGGGCCACGCCGCGTTCCTCGAACTGCTCCTGGGCGACGAACTCACCCGACGCGAGTCCCGCTCGGCCACGCTCCGCGCGAAGTCAGCAGGCCTGGACCCGACCATGCGGCTGGACACCTGGGACGAACTCGACGACCTCACCTACGACCGGACCCTGCTGTCCGACCTGACCAGCCTGCGGTTCACCGAGGCCGGCAACGGCGTCCTCATCCTGGGCCCGGTCGGCGTCGGGAAGACCCACCTCGCACACGCCCTGGGCCACATCGCCATCCGCCAACGCCAGTCCGTGCACGCCTCCCGCGCCGACAAACTGTTCACCCGGCTCCGCGCCACCCGACTGGACAACACCCTGGACGCCGAGATCCGCAAGCTCGCCCGCCTCGACGTGCTCATCCTCGACGACTTCGCCCTCAGGCCACTGGACCCCACCGAGACCAACGACTTCTACGAGATCGTCGTGGAACGACACCGCAAGGCGACCACCATCGTGACCTCGAACCGGGAACCGCTCGAGTGGCTGACCATGATGAGCGACGCCCTACTCGCTCAGTCCGCGGTCGACCGGCTCACCTCCGCCGCACACACACTGGTCATCGAAGGCCCCTCCTACCGTCAACGAGGCACCCACCGGCGCGCCGCCATTGACGTCGAAGGCCAGGGCCAGTGATGCTCCCTCACACCTCCAGGTGGTCCCATCCTCCTGGCAACACGGTGGTCCCATCACGCTGGCAAGCGACAGCGTCGGCTGTTGTGCAGCCTGGTGAGCGTCGCAAGGTGATCCGGCCTGATGGTTGTACTTCGATTTCACATCGGATTGACTGATCGGCTATTGGGTCTGGGGTATAGGTTTTGCGGATCGCCACGGCCAAGCTCCTTCGGGGTGATTGGGGTTATGATGTGGGCGGCATGTAATGCCATTCGTCGTCATACCGATTGCCGGTGGTGGGATCGAGTTCAACCAGCCATCGGTGCGCGGCCCGCCAGGCGGGGCAGGGCCAGGCAGGTTCCACCTCTTGTGGGCAGCCGGCGCAATACCCGGTGGTGCGATGGCGCCAATGCGGCGCCAACAACGCCTGCACTGTCGCGGTGGCTCCAGCGGCGTTACGCACTCTGACCGCCCGGCTTCGATCGCGGTCATTGATGGCGTCTAACGCCTCTAGCGCCGACTCGATGCATTGCCGATCAGATTCGGAGATTGATTCTGGGTCGCCGACCAGGTCAGACAGTGTCAGGACGTATTCAAGCACGGGGACGGCTCCTATTCGCGTTTCACCCACCACAGCGCACTCGTCGGCGGCGGCATCCGCGCGACTGGGCTGCCACCAGGGCCGAGGAGGTCTGGGAGACCACGCTCAACTCCGGTGGCGACTTCTACGCCTGACGCCACGAACTGAGGGGGAGCGCGGAGCCAGACAGTCTGATCGTGCGCCGTAAGCGCACGTGTCAGACTGAATTCAGCTTGGCTCATCAGCTCAGACCGACAACACGACCGGCGCACGACACGGGGGTGACATGTGACGGCCTACCAAGGGGGAGGTGTCGGCTCGGTCCGAGCGGCAAGAACCGTGCTTGAGCGGTGGATCTGGGAGCGCCGCCAGACCATGGAGGAGTTCGCCGAGTACGCCGAGCGGTTCGCCCGTGAGCACGACGAGCCGGGCACGCTCAGCGTTCGGCACCTACAGCGGCTCGCGGCCGGCCGCCGTTCTGCCGGTCGGCCGCTCGGTCCCGTCCGGCCGGCGACGGCCCACCTGCTCGAACGGATCTTCGGTCTGCCGGTTACCGAGCTGCTCGCGCCGCCCGATGGCACCTCGACGACCGCGTGCGCCTTGACGGTTGCGGTGGCCGTTGTCGTTCACGGTGATCATGTTCTGCTCGTCCGCCGTCGCGACGACCGTAGTGTCGACACGTGGCAGTTCCCGGCCGGCGTCGTCAAGCCGGGCGCGGCACCGGAGGCCGTCGCGGTTCAGGAAACGCTCGCTGAGACAGGCGTGCACTGCACGGTCACCGACGATCTCGGCAGCCGGCTACATCCGATCACCAACGTGGTCTGCCACTACCTGCTGTGCCGCTATGTCGCTGGGGAGGCGCGCAACGCCGATCCCGCCGAGAACGCCGCTGTCGCGTGGCTGGACCGAACCTCGTTGGCAGACCTCCTGCCCGTGGGACAGGTGTACCCGCCGGTGCTCAAAGCTCTCGGGCTGCAGGGGCTCGCCGGCCTCGCACGGTGACGGCGACGCGCGCGGCTCTGGCGCCCGTCAGCCCGCGAAGCCGTGGCCCGGTTCGTGGACTGACTCCACAGTCAAGAGTGCCTTTCCTGCGACATGGCCCGCCTACGTCGCCGCAGTTTTCCCTGGTAGATGCCGTAGTGGCTCGGGAGAAAGCCACCCGTAATGAACAGGTCGTCGGTTCGATTCCGACAGGCGGCTCCCCGGTCAGAGGAGGTCGACGCCGCGGCGGCGCTATCGACGTCCTCCCAGGCAGTTAAGCGTGCGCGTCTACGCCGGCATCGACCCCGTGACGATGAAACGGCACTACCTCACCGAGGTCGTTCCTGTAGGCCCGAGCGCAGCCGAGGGAGCCGAGAAGGCGCGGAGCCGGCTCCTCACCCAAGTGGACGAGCAGCGCACCCGCGCGACGGTGAACCAACTCCTTGACTGGTACTTCGAGCTGCTGCGCGTCGAGTCCACCACGCGCGAGGACTACGAGGCGCTTGCCCGACCCACATCCGGCCGCTGCTCGGTAGCGTGCCGGTCGGCCGCCTCGACGATGAGATCCTGTCCCGATCCGCGGCTACCCACAGACGAGCAGGCCGCCGCGATCGCCATCGAGGGCATGGCGCGGTCTCGAGTGGGGCATGTTCGTCTGGCTCGCAATGGCCGTGTACGGCGCTTCGCCGAACTGGCTGCGTCCTCGTGGCGTAACTCGTTGCGCGGGTCGGGCAGGACTTGCCGGCGGCCATTGACGGTGGGATCGGCGCGTCCCTAGCGTCCGAAGGTTGTTACGTCTTGGAGTGGAGGCGTCACCTTACGGAGGGACCCGACATGAGGAAGGCGTTGCCGGCCGCCGCGGCATTCGCGGCACTGATCGTGACCACCGCACTCTCGACGACGGCCGCCCAGGCGAACCCGCGCGTCGCGGTGACCGCCGCGACCGGTGACGTCGTCGCCGGCGAGTACATCGTCATCACCCGGCCGGGCATGGCCCGCGCGCTGAGTGCGCGCGCCGGTGGCGCGGTCCTGCACGTCTACGAGCACGCTCTGCACGGCTTCGCCGCCAGGCTCACCGACGCGCAGTTGCACGCCCTGCAGCGCAACCGTGAGGTGCGGACGATCGAGCCCAACCAGGTGGTGATGATCCGCCCGGACAGCGTGCAGACACCCACGCCGAACTGGGGCCTGGACCGCATTGACCAGCGCAACCTGCCGCTGAACAACACCTATGTCTACTTCAACCCCGGGTTCGGGGTCACCGCGTACGTGCTCGACACCGGGATCAACGTGAGCCATCCCGAGTTCGGTGGCCGGGCCGCGGTGGCCTTCGACGCGCTCGGCGGCAACGGGCTGGACTGCAACGGCCACGGCACGCACAACGCGGGCACCATCGGCTCGGCGACCTATGGCGTGGCCAAGCAGGTGCAGCTGCGCTCGGTGCGCGTGGTCGACTGCAACGGCGCCGGGACCTTCGCCGGCATCATCGCCGGGGTGAACTGGGTGCAGGCCAACTCGTCCGGCCCGTCGGTGGCCCTGCTGGCCCTGGGTGGCAGCAAGAGTCTCTCGCTCGACGCCGCCGTCAACAGCCTCTCCGCATCCGGAGTGTTCGTCGCGGTCTCCGGTGGTAGTTCCGCCTCCGACGCGTGCAACTTCTCGCCGCAGGGTGCGTCCGGCGCCTTTGCGGTGATCAGGTCGACCCAGACGGACACCTCGCCGACCAGCAACAACTTCGGGCCGTGCATCAAGATGCATGCACCGGGCACTTCGATCACGTCGACGTGGCTCGGCACCGGCACGGCGACGCTGTCCGGCACGGCGATGGCCTCGGCGCACGTGGCCGGCGTGGCGGCCATGCTCAAGGACGCGATCAACGACGTGCCCAGCTCGGTGGTCAGCGCGTTCCTGCTCGGCGTCGCCACTCAGGGCGTGCTGGTCGGCGTGCCGCCAGGGTCGCCGAACACGCTGCTCTACACGAACCTGATCTGACTCACCCTGCCGTACCCAGTAAGGAAATCGGATGAGAATGACGCTATCCGCTGCTGGTGCTCTGGTGGCGCTGATCGTGACCACCGCACTGTCGGCAGCTCCCGCCCAGGCCAGCCCGTTCGTGCAGGTCGACACCGCGACCGGCCAGATCGTGCCGGGCGAGTACATCGTGACGCTGCGACCCGGCGCCTCCGGTGACGTCGCGCAGCGCACCGGGGTCGCGGCCACGCACAGCTACCAGCACGCGATCACCGGGTTCGCCGCGAAGCTCACCGACCGGCAGCTGCACGCGCTGCAACGCGACCGTGACGTGCTGGCGATCGAGCCCAACCAGGTCGTGCACGCGCTCGGCGCCACGCCGGTCGGACCGATGGCACCGACCGCACAGTGGAACCTGGACCGCATCGACCAGCGCCTCCTGCCGCTCAACGGTCAGTACAACTTCACGGCGACGGGCCTGGGGATCACCGCATACGTCATCGACACCGGCATCCAGCCGGGGCTTGCGGAGTTCGGCGGGCGCGCCGCGGTGGCGTTCGACGCACTCGGCGGCAACGGCATCGACTGCAACGGGCACGGCAACACGGTGGCCGGGTTCGTGGGCGCGAACACGTACGGTGTGGCCAAGCAGGTGCGGCTGCGCGGCGTGCGGGTGCTCAACTGCTCGGGGTCCGGCACGACCTCCCAGGTGGTCGCGGGCGTGGACTGGGTCCGCGCGAACTCGCCGGGACCGTCGGTGGCCAACATGTCGCTCGGCGGCGGCAAGAGCGCTGTGATGGACACCGCGGTGAACAACCTCGCGAACTCCGGCGTGTTCGTCGCGGTGGGCAGCGGCTCCTCGGCCTCCGACGCGTGCAACTTCTCCCCGGCCGGTGCCGCGCAGGCATTCGCCGTCGCCGCGACCGACCGCACCGACCGGGTCGCCTCGTTCAACAACTTCGGACCGTGCCTCAAGATGTACGCGCCGGGGGTTTCGGTGACGTCGATCGGACTCAACGGCACCCCGATCACGGTGTCCGGCGGCTCGTGGTCCACGGCGCACGTCACCGGTGTCGCCGCGATGTACAAGCAGCGTTTCGGCGAGCAGACGACCGCGACGGTGCGCAGCTGGCTGATCACAGTGTCCACCAAGAACGTGCTGATCGGCGTGCCGCCCAACACCGCGAACCGGTTGCTCTACACAAACCTGATCTAACGCGGTCAGGCGAGCATCGAGTGTCGTTTGGTCGCGGCGCTCAGCCCCAGATCGTGCAGATCGGGGCGGCGGTGATCTTCCTGTCGAGGGGGTAGATGTGCGGCCCGGTGTGCAGGACGAGGCCGGCCAGGAAATGGTCGCCGAGTTGGTCGCGCAACCAGCGCAGGTGTTTGGCGGCCTGGATCGTAGGGGCCGAATGCGCCTTGACTTCGATCGCGATGATCTGGTTGAAGCCTAGTTCGACGACGAGATCGACTTCGTGTTCTCCATTCTGGTCGCGCAGGTGGTGCAGCCGGGCGCGGTGCGCTCCGGATTGGAGCTCGGCGCGGAGTTGCGCGACGACGAAGGTGTCGATGAGCCGGCCGAGGAGATCTGCGTCGCGCAGGTAGCCTTCGGTGTCGAGGTCGAGGGCGGCCGCGACCAGGCTCGGGTCGATCACATACCGCTTGGGTGACCGGGCCAGCCGCTTGAGCCGGTTGGTGGTCCACGCCGGCAGGGGGTCGACAATATAGAGATTGCTCAGCATGCGTTCATAGTTATCGACTGTCCGGCGGCTCATTCCGGCCGACTCGGCCAATGTTGTTTCGGTCACGATGCCGGCCGAGTTCAGCGCATATGCCTCGAAGAATCGGCGGAGCAGGTACGGGTCACGGCCGCCGTCGGCCTGGTCGACGTCACGGGTGAACAACTGGTCTAGATAACCCTCCAGTAGGGCCCGCCTGGCCGTCGTCGAACTGGTAAGCGCGGCCTCGGGGAATCCGCCGCGCAGGGCAAGTTCGACGTAGTCTCGAAGATCTGGCACGTTGGCAGGCAGGTGCAGGCCAGGGGTGCCCAGTTCGGCCACTCGCTCGATGAAGGGCGGCCGGGATACGTCGCCGCGCAGTAGTTCGCGCGCAGCCAGCCCGGTCATGGAGACTCTGGCCAACCGACCGGTGCCCGGCCAGGTCGGCTGTTCGAGCCTGGCATGCACCGAACCGGTAATGATGAACCTGCCCGGCCGCCAATCGTCGTCGACGGCCCGTTTGACGGCGCCCAGCACGGCAGGCGCTAGTTGCCACTCGTCCACCAGCACCGGCTCCGCGGCATTGCGCAGAATCGCATCCGGGTCGGCGTCCACGGCTGCGGCCTGCCGGCGGTCGTCCAGGCGGA
>Ga0075431_100007110_pt1 | contig 11119 bp, 11 predicted proteins | sample RhiMetdeltSRZDD5_FD_75297 | JGI IMG/M metagenome (GOLD analysis project Ga0075431, IMG submission 75297) | Populus rhizosphere microbial communities from Tennessee, USA - Rhizosphere MetaG P. deltoides SRZDD5 | ecosystem: Host-associated > Plants > Roots > Rhizosphere > Soil | place: USA...
ACCGCTTCCTCGACGGCGATCTCGTCGAAGGGGTTCATCGACATTTTGACATTGGCGAGCTCGACGCCCGAACCGTCCGACTTGACGCGGATCTTGACGTTGAAGTCCACCACCCGCTTAACAGCGACAAGTACCTTCATTCCCCTAGGGGCTCCATTTTATGCACGGGCTCCACGCTTGCTGGATGCTGCCGTGCTGCACTGCGGTCGTCTTCCCACACCGTGCCAGTTTGTGTCTAGTTTGAGACGACGAGGGCGATGTTTCGCAAGTGCGAAATGCAAACGTAGGGCGATGACAATTGGGTGTCAATTGGGCAACCCGTCCCTGTTTTGGACAAAGCTTGGGCAGATTGCGCCACGGCAACAGCGGGGGGCCTCGGCCTCACCCAGCCCGGCGTCGGTTGGCCCGGTGTCGGTTGGCCCGGCGAAGGTTGGCCCGGCGAAGGTTGGCCCGGCGAAGGTTGGCCCGGTGTCAGTTGGCCCGGTGTCAGGCCGGCGACATCCAGCGATCAAACAGCGGCACGCCGGGACGGCGCATAAAGAGTATCAGTATAGCCCCCGCCGCCATGCCGCCGATGTGCGCCCACCAGGCCACCTGATCGGCCGGCTGAATGAGCACCATGACGAATTGCGTGACCGCCCACAAGCCGAGCACCCACGCCGCTGAAATCCGCAGCGGAATAATGCGGAATGCCAGCACCCAGACCCGTACGCGCGGATGCAGCAGCAGATAGGCGGCAATGACGCCGGCCACCGCTCCGCTGGCGCCGATCAAGGGGAGCTGGGAGGATGGCAGCATCCAGGCATGGGCGAGGCCCGCCGCGATGCCGCACAGAAGGTAGAACACCAGGAACTTGAGGTGGCCCATGGCGTCCTCGACGTTGTCGCCGAACACCCACAGGAAGATCATGTTCGAGGCGAGATGGATGATGTCGCCGTGCAGGAACTGATAGGTGATCAGCGTCAGGCCCTCCGGCACATGCACAAGTTCGTTGGGTATCTGCACGGCCCCGCCGAGCACGTGCACTTGGAAGAGCTGCGCCGGCACGACCGCAAAGCTCGCCGCCATCACGGACCCTGCACCGGAGACCTGCCAGAAGAACACGACCACGTTGGCCACGATCAGGGCGATCGTAACCCACTGAAATCCGATCGAGCGAAGGGGGTTGTCGTCTGACAGGGGAATGAAGACCACGGGCGATATCCTTTAACTGATGAAGGCGGGAATCGGCCCGCGCGCGCTACTATCGGTTCTGGCCGGGCACCCAAAGCACATCCTTGGCGCCGCGATCGTTGACGTATCGGCTGGCTACGAACAGCAGGTCCGACAGCCGGTTCATGTACTTGAGGGCCGGGGCTCCGACGGGCTCGTCCGGCACGGTCGCCAGCTCGACCATGAGGCGCTCTGCGCGCCGGCAAACGGTGCGCGCAACGTGCAAGGCCGCCGCGCCCGCCGTACCACCCGGAAGCACGAACGAGCGCAGCGGCGCCAGCTCCGCATTCAGACCATCGATCTCGTCCTCCAGGCGCTTGACTTGGGCGTCGCTGACGCGCAGGCGCTCTTTGCCCCCGCTGCCGCGCTCCGGGATCGTCAGGTCGGCGCCGACGTCGAACAGATCATTCTGGGCGCGCACCAGGATGGCATCGACGTTGGCGTAGTCGGGGCCAATATGGATACGGGCCATGCCGATTGCGGCATTGGTTTCATCGACGGTGCCGTAGGCGGCAATGCGCAGGCAATGCTTGGCCACACGCTCGCCGGTACCGAGCGATGTCAGGCCGGCGTCGCCGCCGCGGGTGTAGATCTTCGTGAGGACGACCATGGCTGCCAACTCTGCCCGCCCTGCGGCAAGCGACCTGCCTGTCTCGCCCGCAGGGTAGCGGGCGCATTGTGGCGGTCAAGCAGCGGAACTTTCAGGTGCGCCAAAAATACACCAGCAACATGCCAATCACGATGGCCAGGAATTGCAGGCCTACACGCCAGCGCATCAGCTTCTGGCTGAGATTCGGGCTCGTGCCGCGCATCATGTTCCACAAGCCGGCAAGGAGAACCAGGAAGACTGCCAGGGCAGCCAGCATGGTCAACAAACGCACCGTAGTTTCCATTGCCAGTGCCCGTTGTCGCGTATTAGAGATCGTTAGCCGGTGGACCCGAGACGGCCCCGTTCTTGCACACATGTTCGGCAATGAACAAGGTCCGCACGCAACCTGTTCCGCAATGAACAAGCCGTGCAACATGAGCGGGTTAAGGTCGGCAGGGCAACTCACCCATGCCACAATTGGTGTGATCTTTGATAGGGAATTGGCTGTAAAGCTGGCTTGCGGCCGCCACGAATCGGCGGGATTGAAAGGCGGGCAACTGCCACCTGGTGTGGCAACTGCCATCTCTTGTGGAAGAGGACCGAGCGGGACCTTGGCTGGCGCGCGGAAGTTGCTGATCGGCGCATGCGTTGCCTTTGCCGGCGCGCTGGCCGCGGCCGGCCATGCTGCCGCCCAGGGTAGCGTTGCTCCCGACGACGCCCGCAAGCGCCTGGATGCGGACCGCACCCGCCTGGATGCCACGCAAAAGCGGGGCAAGGAGCTGCAGGCCGATGTGGACAAGCTCGGCGCGGAGCGGCAGCGGATCAACGAGCGGCTGGTAGACACCGCGCGGCTGATCCAGCAAAGCGAGGGCCAGCTCAACCTCATCGAATCCAGGCTCGGCGATCTTGGGGCGCAGGAAAAGCAGCTGCGCGGTTCGCTCGCTCAGAGGCAGGGGTCGATCTCCTCCCTGCTCGCCGCCATGCAGCGCATGGGCCGCAACCCGCCGCCCGTCATGGTAACCAAGCGCGAGGACGCGCTTTCGATGGTACGCAGCGCCATGCTCCTGGCGGCGGCTTTTCCCGAGCTCAGGGGGCAGGCTCTGTCGCTTGCCGAGCAGCTCAATGACCTCGTGCGCGTGATGACCGGTATTCGCACCGAAGGCGACAAGCTCAGGGCCGAGACTGCCCGCCTGAACGAGGCGCGCACCCGCCTTGCGGCGCTACAGGAAACAAAGCGCCAGTCTCTGGCCGACCGGCAGACGGAGCTTGAGAATGTGCGCAGGGCGGCCGCCGACATCTCCAAGAGTGTGTCGGACCTGAGCGACCTGATCTCCAAGCTCGACAAGGAGGTTGCCGACCGCACAGGCCTCGGCACCTACGAGGAGCAGCTGGCCGAGCAGCGGCGCCAATCGGGGGCTGCACCGGACAAATCTGGCAGTTCCGAGGACACGTCCATCGTGCTGGCCCCCACCGAAGAGCGGGTGGCCATGCTCACGCCCGGCCGCATCAAGCCTGCCATGCCGTTCGTGCAGGCCAAGGGGCTGCTGCCGATGCCGGCGAATGGTCGACGGGTTCTTAACTTTGGCGACAAGACCCAGTACGGCAGCCAATCCAAGGGGTTGGTGCTGGAAACGCGACATGCGGCACAGATCGTCTCACCCTCGGACGGATGGATCGTCTATTCAGGTGAGTTCAGAAGTTACGGACGCCTCTTGATAATTAATGCAGGTGGCGGCTATCATATTCTATTGGCAGGATTATCTCAGATCGATGTGCAGCTGGGTCAGTTCGTGCTGGCCGGGGAGCCCGTCGGCGTGATGGCTGCGGCCCCCAAAACCGCGCAGAGCACGCAGGACAACGCACCCGTCCTCTATGTCGAGTTCCGCAAGGATCAACGCCCCATCGATCCTGACCCCTGGTGGATGTCTGACGCCTCTCGAAAGGTGCAAGGATGACGCGCAAATCTGACTACGCCTTCTGGACGTTCGTGATGCTCGCCTGTCTCGCAGGAGCCACGACCGTCCTGAACGTTACTCGCACCTACTCTGCGACCACGTCCAATTCCGAGATCTACAAGCAGCTGGATCTGTTCGGCGACGTGCTCGAGCGTGTGCGCGCCGACTATGTCGAGAAACCCGACGACGCCATGCTGATCGACTCGGCCATCAACGGCATGCTCACCGCGCTCGATCCGCACTCGGCCTACCTCAATCCGAAGAACTTCCGCGACATGCAGGTGCAAACGCGCGGTGAATTCGGCGGGCTCGGCATTGAGGTGACGATGGAGAACGGCATCGTCAAGGTCGTGTCGCCGATCGACGATACGCCGGCAGCCAAGGCCGGCCTGCAGACCAATGACCTGATCACGCATCTGGACGGTGACCAAATCGTCGGCCTGACGCTGGAGCAAGCCGTCGAGAAGATGCGCGGCCCGGTCAATACGCCGATCTCGCTCACCGTGGTGCGCAAGGGCCGAGATGACCCCTTTGACGTCAAGATCGTACGTGACGTCATCCGCATCAACGCCATCAAGGCGCGCCAGGAAGGCGACGTGATCTACGTCAAGGTCTCGACCTTCAACGAGCAGACGCACGCCAACCTGGTGAAGAGCGTCGACGCCCTCAAGAAGACGATGGGCAAGAACGTCAAGGGCTATGTCATCGACCTGCGCGGCAATCCGGGCGGCTTGCTCGACCAGGCGATTCAGGTGTCGGATGATTTCCTTGAGAAGGGGTCGATCGTGCTGACCAAGGGCCGCGGCCTGGAGGAGACGCAGCGCGCCAATGCCCGCCCGGGCGACATCACCGACGGCAAGCAGGTCGTGGTGCTGATCAACGGCGGATCGGCCTCGGCTTCGGAGATCGTGGCCGGCGCCCTGCAGGACCACAAGCGGGCGATCGTGATTGGCACGCGGTCGTTCGGCAAGGGCTCGGTGCAGACCATCATTCCGCTCGGAGCCAACGGCGCCATCCGTCTGACGACAGCGCGCTACTACACGCCATCGGGACGGTCGATCCAGGCCAAGGGCATCGACCCCGACGTGATGGTCGAGCAGGAGCTGCCGCCTGAGCTGCAGACCAAGCAGCCAGGCCGGGCGCCGAGCGAGGCGAGCCTCAGGGGTCACCTCAAGAGCGAGGGCGGCAAGGAAGGCTCTGGTTCATCCAGCTACGTGCCCAAGGAGGCCGAGAAGGATACGCAGCTGCAGTATGCACTGAAGGTGGTGCGCGGCGAGATCGTGGTCGATCCGCAGCAGAAGAAGGCGGAAGTGCCCGCCGAGCCCAAGGCGGCCACCAAGCAAAAGTGAGGCAGTTGCAGCTGTCGAGGTAGAGCTTAGGGCGCCGGACGGCGCCCTTTGCGTTTCACCCCCTCAGGAGTGCATCGCATGGATGTCAGCGGCCGTCCCTACCGCCTGTGCGTGGGCATCATGGTGCTCAACCGTGTGGGCCAGGTGTGGATCGGACGCCGGCACGATGCGCCGGGCGAGCCGGAGGGCCCGGGCGCGTGGTGGCAGATGCCGCAGGGCGGCATCGACGAGGGCGAGGATCCCGCACAGGCTGCCATGCGCGAGCTGTACGAGGAAACCGGCATGCGATCGGTGGAAATGATCGCTGAGAGCCCGCGCTGGTACACCTATGACCTGCCGTCGGAGCTGGCGCTGAAAGCCTGGGGCGGGCGCTATCGCGGACAAAAGCAGAAGTGGTTCGCGGTCCGGTTGGTCGGCTCGGAGGATGAGATCGCCGTCACACGACCACCGGGGCATCAGGTCGAGTTCGACACTTGGCGCTGGGCCGCCATGGACGAGCTGCTCGGATTGATCGTGCCCTTCAAGCGCAACGTCTACGCGCAGGTGGTGCAGGATTTTGCCGCGCTGGGTGAGCCGCGCTCGTAGCGGCATCGCAACGACGCTTGCGAACCCCTTCACATTGTTGACGGTTTCACGTGACAATACGACGCAAATCGCGCAACACTTGTGATCGCGAGGTGCACTGTCGATCATGCCTACAACGACGACCGGTCTCGATTTGCCCTACCGCCCGTGCGTCGGCATCATGCTGATCAACGACGATGGGCTGGTGTGGGTCGGGCGTCGGCTGCCGAAATGGCAGGGTGATCGCTCAGCCTATATCTGGCAAATGCCCCAGGGCGGCATCACGGTCGGCGAGAGTGCTGAGGCCGCCGCGCTGCGCGAGCTGGAGGAGGAAACCGCCGTGCACTCGGTCGAGCTGCTGGCTGAGGCACCGGCCTGGCTCAGCTACGACCTGCCCGACGAACTGCTGGGCATCGCCCTCAAGGGCCGGTACCGCGGCCAGCGCCAGAAATGGTTCGCCATGCGCTTCACGGGCCGGGATAGCGAGATCAACATCTCCGCCCGCCTCGGCCACAAGGCTGAGTTCGACGCCTGGCGCTGGACGCCGGCGGCCGACATCCCGCACCTGGCGGTGCCCTTCAAGCGGCAGATTTACGCCGACGTGGTGGGCGTGTTCGGGCAATTCGTGCGCTGATCTCGATCGCGCGCCGCCTTCATTGCGCGATTTGCGGTGCATTTTGTTCCAACAATTGGTTGCATAACCCTCTCCACCTGCAGAACCACTCGGGAAAGGGTTGTATGGCAGGTTTGAGGGGAGATCCCCCTCTTGCGCCGGAGGCAGGTCCCCGGGCGGGAATGGGGCGCGCACCAGCATCGGCGAGAAATCCCGCGATCGTGAGACGACGGCGCGCGTCGTTCAGCGTCCTGCTACGGCTGAGCATGGGGTTAGGCGTAATCCGCCGCCGCACGGGTATTGGGCGAGCCCGGCTGCAGCCAAGGCAAGCTACTCGGCGACCCCTTAGCGCTGCAGAGCCTTGAGCTGGTCGACGGCGGAGACGGCAGCGAGGCGAGCGGTGTCGCTGCTGGCAGCGGCGAGCTCGGCTTCGGCCGCCTGCAGCTCGGACGCGATGATCGACTGGTCGAGATCCTCGACGCTCCACGCCCGTTCGGCGAGCACGGTCACAGCGGCGGCGTCGACCTCGGCAAAGCCGCCCTTAACGAACAGGCGGGCGGTCTGCCCGTCGCTGAGCGTCAGTTCGATAAGCCCAGGCCGCAGCGCCGAGATCACGGGGGCATGGCCGGGCAGCACCGTGAACCGGCCTTCCAGGCCGGGCACGACGACCCGCGCAGCGTCCTGCGACATCAACATGCGCTCAGGCGTAACGAGCTCGAACTTGAAGGTGTCAGCCATCCGCGCGGGTCCTCGAAGTAACTGTCTTTGCGTGCCGGCGGCTAGTTGGCGTCGCCGGTCTTGGCGTCGACCTCTGCCGGCGTCTGCACGCCCTTGCCGCAGAACGGGCAGAAGAACACCGGATGATCGACCATGTTGGGCTCATCGTCCTCTTCGGCCATCAGGCCGATCGACATGTAGAGGATGCCATCCTCCTCGGCGATCAGCGGCTCGAACTCGTCGCTTTGCAGTACGTCTTTCAGAATCTCGCAGCAACTTCCGAACTTGCTGTCCGCCATGCCCTCTGTCCTTTCCCTTGTTCTTGGTTTCGTGCGATTCAGATCGCAAAATTCGTTCAGCATCAGCCGCCCGTGGCGCCGAATTGCGCGATCCGGCCGCTAGGCCGCCTCCGCCAACTGCTCGGCCTTGGCGACCGCCTCTTCGATGGTGCCGACCATGTAGAACGCCTGCTCCGGCAAGTGGTCGTAGTCGCCGTTGCACAACCCCTTGAAGCCCTTGATGGTGTCCTGGATCGACACGAGCTTGCCCGGCGAGCCCGTGAACACCTCAGCGACGTGGAAGGGCTGCGACAGGAAGCGCTCGATCTTGCGCGCGCGCGCCACCGTCAGCTTGTCCTCTTCCGACAGCTCGTCCATGCCAAGAATGGCGATGATGTCCTGCAGCGACTTGTACTTCTGCAGGATCTGCTGCACGCGCCGGGCCACCTGATAGTGCTCCTCGCCGACCACGCGCGGCTCGAGAATGCGCGAGGTGGAATCGAGCGGGTCGACGGCCGGATAGATGCCCTTCTCGGCGATCGAGCGCGACAGCACGGTGGTGGCGTCAAGGTGGGCGAAGGACGTGGCGGGCGCCGGGTCGGTCAGGTCGTCGGCCGGCACGTAGATCGCCTGCACCGAGGTGATCGAGCCCTTCTGCGTGGTGGTAATGCGCTCCTGCAAGGCGCCCATGTCGGTGGCGAGCGTCGGCTGATAGCCGACCGCCGACGGAATGCGGCCGAGCAGCGCCGACACCTCCGAGCCTGCCTGCGTGAAGCGGAAGATATTGTCGACGAAGAACAGCACGTCCTGGCCCTGATCACGGAAGTGCTCGGCAACAGTCAGGCCGGTGAGGCCGACGCGGGCGCGGGCGCCAGGCGGCTCGTTCATCTGGCCGTACACCAGCGCACACTTGGAGCCCTTGGCGCTGCCGCCGGCCTTCTTGGGGTCGATGTTGACCTTCGACTCAATCATCTCGTGATAGAGGTCGTTGCCCTCGCGCGTGCGCTCGCCGACGCCGGCGAACACCGAGTAGCCACCGTGCGCCTTGGCGACGTTGTTGATCAGCTCCATGATCAGCACGGTCTTGCCGACGCCGGCGCCGCCGAACAGGCCGATCTTGCCGCCCTTGGCGTACGGTGCAAGCAGGTCCACGACCTTGATGCCCGTGACGAGCATCTCGGCTTCCGTCGACTGATCGGCGAAGGTGGGGGCCGGCTGGTGGATGGCGCGCTTGCCCGAGGTCTTGATCGGGCCGGCCTCGTCGACCGGTTCACCGATCACGTTCATGATGCGGCCGAGCGTCTCGTCGCCGACGGGGACGGAGATGGGCACGCCCGTGTCGGTGACCTCCTGGCCGCGCACCAGGCCCTCCGAAGAGTCCATGGCGACCGTGCGCACGGTGTTCTCGCCCAGATGCTGGGCGACCTCGAGCACCAGGCGCTGGCCCTGGTTGCTCGTCTCGAGCGCGTTCAGGATTTCCGGGAGATGCCCGTCGAACTGCACGTCGACGACGGCGCCCATCACCTGGCGAATCTTACCGACTTTGTTGGATGCCATGGCTTTTCCTTACGTCCTCGTCCCTGTCGTCTGCGTGGGTTGGGCTGGCGCGGCGGCACCTATCCCAACAATCCCTATGCACGTTTGCCTGCTGGGTTACGGACTGCGCCCCAACCCGATCTATCTGTCCGTCGTCCTCAAAGCGCCTCGGCGCCGGAGATGATCTCGATCAGTTCCTTGGTGATATTGGCCTGGCGCTGACGGTTGTACTTGATGGTCAGCTTGTTGATCATGTCGCCGGCGTTGCGCGTGGCATTGTCCATGGCAGACATGCGTGCGCCCTGCTCGCTGGCTGCATTCTCGAGCAGACCGCGGAAGATCTGCGTGGCGATGTTGCGCGCGATCAGGGGGCCTAGGATTTCCTCCTGGCTCGGCTCGAACTCGTGCACGGCTTGCGACTTGGCAGCCTGGGCGGCGCCGGACTGGCCGGGCAGCTGCGCTGGGATCAGCTGCAGGGCGGTGGGTTTTTGCGCGATTACGGACTTGAACTCGGAGAAGAAGAGCGTGCAGACGTCGAATTCGCCGGCCGCGAACAAGGCGAGCACCTTGTCGGCGATGGCTTCGGCGTTGGCGTAGGCCAGCTGTTTCACGGATTTCAGGTCGACGCGGTCAATGACGGTGCGCCCCCAGTCGCGTCGCAGCGCGTCGGCGCCCTTGCGGCCGACCATCATCATCTTGACCGTCTTGCCGGCGCTCGCAAGCTTGACCGCGTCCTGGCGGGCAAGGCGGGCGATATTGGAGTTGAAGCCGCCGCACAGCCCACGCTCGGCGGTCATGACCAGCAGCAGATGCACCTGATCCTTGCCGGTGCCGACCAGCAGAGGCGAGGCGCCGGCCTTGTCGGCGATGTTGGCGTTGACGTTGCCGAGCACCCGCGCCATGCGCTCGGCGTAGGGGCGAGCGGCGGTGGCTGCCTCCTGCGCGCGGCGCAGCTTGGCCGCGGCCACCATCTGCATGGCCTTGGTGATCTTGCGCGTCGCCTTCACCGAGGCGATGCGGTTGCGCATGTCTTTCAGGGAGGCCATGGGCGCCCTTGCGGTAATGCGTGAGCGGCAAAGGCGGCCGCCCGCGCTGTAGGGTTAGGCGAACTGCTTGGCAACCGTCTCGACCACGCCCTTCAGCTTGGCTGCGGTCGCATCCGACAGGTCCTTGCTGGTGCGGATGTCGTCGAGAATGGCGACGTTCTGATTGCGCAGGTTGAGCAGCAGGGCGTCCTCGAACGGCTTGACCTTGTCGAGCGGCATCGGATCGCAGTAGCCGTTGACGCCGGCGTAGATCACGCACACCTGCTCTTCCATCTTGAGCGGCGAGAACTGGGCTTGCTTGAGAAGCTCGGTGAGGCGGGCGCCGCGGTTCAACAGGCGCTGCGTGGTGGCGTCGAGGTCGGAGCCGAACTGGGCGAAGGCCGCCATCTCACGATACTGGGCGAGCTCACCCTTGATCCTGCCGGCCACCTTCTTCATGGCCTTGGTCTGCGCCGAGGAGCCGACCCGCGACACCGATAGACCGACGTTCACCGCCGGGCGGATGCCTTGATAGAACAGATCGGTCTCGAGGAAGATCTGGCCGTCGGTGATCGAGATGACGTTGGTCGGGATGTAGGCCGACACGTCGTTGGCCTGCGTCTCGATGACGGGCAGCGCCGTCAGCGAGCCCTTGCCGGCGGCGTCGCCCATCTTGGCGGCGCGCTCCAACAGGCGCGAGTGCAGGTAGAACACGTCGCCGGGGTAGGCCTCGCGGCCGGGCGGGCGACGCAGCAGCAGCGACATCTGGCGGTAGGCGACGGCCTGCTTGGAAAGGTCGTCGTAGATGATGACGGCATGCATGCCGTTGTCGCGGAAGTACTCGCCCATGGCGCAGCCCGAGAACGGGGCCAAAAACTGCATCGGCGCCGGGTCAGAGGCGGTGGCGGCAACGATGATGGAGTATTCGAGCGCGCCGTTCTCCTCCAGGGCCTTCACGAACTGGGCGACGGTGGAGCGCTTCTGGCCGACGGCGACGTACACGCAATAGAGCTTCTGGCTCTCGTCGTTGCCCTGGTTGAGCGGCTTCTGGTTGAGGATGGTGTCGAGAGCGACCGCGGTCTTGCCGGTCTGGCGGTCGCCGATGATGAGTTCGCGCTGGCCGCGGCCGATCGGGATCAGCGCGTCGATGGCCTTGAGGCCGGTGGCCATCGGCTCGTGCACCGACTTGCGCGGGATGATACCGGGCGCCTTGACGTCGACGCGCTTGCGAGCTTCGCCCTTGATCGGGCCCTTGCCGTCGATCGGGTTGCCGAGCGCGTC
>Ga0075431_100007111_pt1 | contig 11119 bp, 11 predicted proteins | sample RhiMetdeltSRZDD5_FD_75297 | JGI IMG/M metagenome (GOLD analysis project Ga0075431, IMG submission 75297) | Populus rhizosphere microbial communities from Tennessee, USA - Rhizosphere MetaG P. deltoides SRZDD5 | ecosystem: Host-associated > Plants > Roots > Rhizosphere > Soil | place: USA...
AGGCGGTGGCCAACGTGAACGGCGTTATCGCCGACGCGCTGCGGGGAAGGTCCATCGACCACCAGTCGGAGCTCGACGCGGCGCTGCTGGCCCTCGACGGCACGTCGCACAAGTGGAACCTGGGCGCCAACGCCATGCTCGCCGTGTCGATCGCCTTCGCCCGCGCCCAGGCGAAGGCCAACGGGCGCCCGCTGTACGCGCATTTCGCCGACATGATCGGCCGGCCGCTGACGACGCTGCCGCGGATGACGATCAACCTGTTCAGCGGCGGCAAGCACGCGGGGGGGCAGGTGCCGATCCAGGACGTCCTGCTCGTCCCCGCGGCGGCGAAGACGATCGACGAGGGGCTGGCGACGGTCCACTCGATCTACTACGCGGCGGCGGATCTGACGAAGGAAAAGTACGCGCAGCGCCCGCTTAAAGCGGACGAGGGGGGGCTGGCGCCGCCATTCCCTTACACGGGGTCCATGTTCGGCGACGCGCAGGAGTCGATCGCCCGCGCGGGTTACCGGCTCGGGGGCGACGTCTTCCTGGCGGTGGACGTCGCCTCATCCCACTTCTACTCCGACGGCAAGTACCGGGTCAGCGCCAACGGCCCGCCGGAAACGTCCGACCAGATGGTGAATACGCTCTGCGCCTGGGTCGGACGAATGAGCATCGTTAGCCTGGAAGACGGGTTGGCCGAGGACGACTGGGAGACGTGGCCGAAGCTGACAAAGGCTCTGGCAGGGATGTGCATCGTGGTCGGCGACGACTTCCTGTGTACCAACCCCGCGCGAATCCGCCGGGCGATTGACGCGGGGGCGTGCAACGCACTGTTGCTGAAGGTCAACCAGATCGGCACTCTGACCGAAGCCGCCGAGGCGCTGAAATTGGCGCGGGATGCCGGCTGGAAAGTCACCGTCAGCGCCCGCAGCGGCGAAACGGAAGACGACTGGCTTGCCGACCTGGCCGTCGGCTGGGCCGGCGACCAGATCAAGATCGGCTCGATCACCCAGTCCGAACGCCTCGCCAAGTACAACCGGCTGCTCGAAATCGAGGCGGAAACCAAGCTGCCGGTGGTGGAGTGGCCGCGGGAGTGACGCTAGCCGCTAAGCACCTTCGAGTGGCAGATTGTTCTTGCTGCACAAGGTCTTCAGGGCGTCGGCCGCCTTCGCAAACAAAACGGGCCCGCTGAACCCGCCGAACTGCTTGTCCTGGGCGAGGTGGGGCTCCAGCGTCAGGAAGCCGCGGTAGCCGCTCTTGTACGCGTCGGTGAGGATGTGGCCGATGTGCCCGTCCCCCTCGCCCGGCGGCACGACTTGCCCGTCGACCAGCCGCGCGTCCTTGATGTGGATGTGGACGGTGTACGGCTTGAGCAGCGGCCAGTTGTCCGCCGGGTTCTCGCGCGCCTGCACGAAGTTGGCGAAGTCGAACGCGCACCGCAGCTTCGGCGAATCGACCGACTGCATCAGGTCAAGGCACGAGCGGCCTGTGGCGCCGTAGATGTCCTTCTCATTCTCGTGCACGAGGGTGACGTTCTCGTCTTTGACGTACTCCACCTTCGCCCGCATCCGGCGGAGCACCTCCTCGCGGTGCGGGGACATCGGTCCGCCCTTCTCGGGCGGGTAGTAGCTGAAGATCCGGATGAAGGGCGCGGCGAAGTAGTCGGCGGCATCGCAAGCGATCTTGAACCGGTCCAAGTGTTGCGGCCACGGGTCCACCACGCGCACCTTCCCCACCGGCGAGCCGATCGCCACGACGCCCATCCCGTTGTCGCGGAGCTTGGAGCGGATCTCGGCGCGGAGGTCCTTGTCGAAGTCCAGCACGTTGACGCCGCGCACGCTCCGCAGCTCGAAGTGCGTGACGCCGCACTCGCGGCACACCCGGATCTGCTCGTCCAGCTCGGGGGAGATTTCGTCGGCGAAGGCGGAAAGTCTCAGCATCGTTGAGTCCTCGGGTCGGGTCCTGACAAAACGTCTAAACCGGGTCACTCCCGGACGCAAGCCGCCCGGCCCGCCCAGTCTTTTGACAACCGCCCGCGCCACGTCCTACACTCCTCCCTTTTCGCTTTTTGGACCACGTCCGGAGTGTCGATTCGCGATGATGGACCCCGCCCTCAGTGAAGCCTCCGCCAAGGCCTCCGCCCTCGTCGAGGCGCTGTCGTACATCCAGCGCTTCAACAACAGGGTCGTCGTCGTGAAGGTCGGCGGCTCGATCATGGACGACGAGCAGGCCCTGTCCAACCTGCTGACCGACATCGTCTTCATGAACTACGTCGGCATGCAGCCGGTCCTCGTCCACGGCGGGGGCAAGGCGATCAACCAGGCGATGGAGACTGCCGGGCTCGTGCCGCAGATGGTGATGGGCCGCCGTTACACCGACGAGCGGGTGCTGGCCATCGCCGAGCACGTGCTGTGCAACCAGGTCAACAGGTTCATCGTCAACTTCATCCAGTCGCAGGGGTGCGAGGCGATGGGCCTGCACTCGCTGAGCAGCAACGTCCTGTTCGCCGAGAAGACGTACCTGAACGGCCCCGACGGCCGGCGGATCGACCTGGGGTTGGTGGGCGAAGTAACGAGCGTGAACGCCCGGCTACTCCAACTGCTCGTGCAGGCCGACTCGATCCCGTGCATCGCCACGATCGCCCGCGACACGGCGGGCCAGCGGCTGAACGTGAACGCGGACACTGCGGCGGGCGCGGTGGCGGCGGCGACGAAGGCGGAAAAGCTCGTGGTCGTTTCTGACACCCACGGCATCCGCCGCGACGTGAAGGACCCCGCCAGCCTGGTCCGGCACGTCACCGTCGGCGAGATCGACACGATGGTGAGGGACGGCACGATCAGCAGCGGGATGCTGCCCAAGGTGGAGGCGTGCGTCACCGCCCTGCGCGGGGGCGTCACCAAGACGCACATCATCGACGGCCGCATCCCCCACGCGCTGCTGCTGGAGATTTACACTGAGGCCGGCATCGGCACGGAGATCGTGTTGTGATTTCGTGGCACGGGCATCCTTGCCCGTGTCTGAGGCGCGAAACTACCGCGACACGGGCAGGATGCCCGTGCCACACCAATGAAGCACTTCACCGCCATCGCCGAGCACTCCCCCGACGAACTCCGCCACACGATTGACGTGGCGTTGCGGCTCAAGGACCAGCTCAAGCGCACGGGGCACAACGACCCGATCCTGTACGGCAAGACGCTGGCGATGATCTTCGAGAAGCCCAGCCTGCGGACGCGGGTGAGCTTCGCGGTGGGGATGACGCAGCTCGGCGGGTCGGGGCTGCTGTTGCGGCAGGAGGAAGTCGGCATCGACACCCGCGAGCCGCTCAAGGACGTCGCGCGGGTCCTCTCCGGCATGTGCGACGGCATCATGGCCCGCACCTTCGAGCACGAGAAGGTGACGGGGCTGGCGAAGTGGGCGACGGTCCCCGTCATCAACGGCCTGACCGACTACAGCCACCCCTGCCAGGCGATGGCCGACCTGATGACGCTGATGGAGCACTTCGGCCGCGACGTGAAGGGACGCACGATGGCCTTCATCGGCGACGGCAACAACGTCGCCCGCTCGCTCTCGATCGCCTGCGGCAAGTTCGGGATGAGGTTCGTGCTGGCGTCGCCCAAGTCCTACTCGCTGCCGGAGGAGGACGTGGACCGGATCATGACGCAGATGCCGGAGATGGACTTCGTCTACACCGAGGACGCCGCCGACGCCGTCCGCGACGCCGACTGCGTCTACACCGACACCTGGGTCAGCATGGGCCAGGAGGCGGAAAAGGCCCGGCGGCTCAAGGACTTTGCGAGGTATCGCGTGGACGAGGGGCTGATGGCCCGGGCGCCGAAGCACGCGGTCGTGCTCCACTGCCTGCCGGCGTACCGGGGGCTGGAGATCAGCGAGGGGGTGATGGAAGGGTCACAATCCCTCATCTTTCCCCAGGCGGAGAACCGGCTGCACTTTCAAAAGGGGCTGCTTGCCGTGCTGATGGGGAAGCAGTGAGTCACTCGCCCGGCGCATTCTGGCCGGACCGCTCCGCCCACACCATGCCCGCGGTCATCACTGCCCCGACGGCCGGGACGGCCCACACCGCCACTGTTGCCGGGATCGGGAAGTAGAGCGGCTGCATCTTCGGGCCGATCCCGCCGTTGGCGGCGTCGAGCAGCAGGACGCCGGACAACAGGCCGTAACCCGCGCCCATCACCCAGAAGCCGGCCCGGTTCGCCTTCCCGCGCCAGGCGTAGACGCACGCGGCGAGAAAGCCGCCGCCGACGTGCCAGCAGTTCATAATGCCGCACAGCGCGGCGAGCAGGTACGCGAACAGGAACCCGAGCAGGTAGAAGAACCCGCCGGAGAGCGGGCCGGCGCCGCCCTTGGTCATGTCCCGGTGCCAGACGTAGAGCGTTGCCCCGAAGACCGGCAGCGCGCTGCAGAACAGGTACATCATCACCAGGCCGATTCTTGAGCTCCCGCGCGATCGCGCCGGGGGCGCCACAGGTGCCGGCTCGACGGGCACGGCTTTTAGAGGCAGTGGCGGGGGATGCAGGACCGTCATGCGCTACGGCTGTTATCGGTGCCGCGGAATCGCCGGTTAACTGCGTGAGATCCCAGCGGCGTCAGCCGTTTTTGACGTAGCCGGCAGCGTCCGGTTGGCGGTAAAGCAGAGGGGTCGAAGCAGGAGGTGTGATGCACGACCCCGACCAGCCCGTCCCGCACCCGGGACACGCGCCGCAAGAGCACCCACCCGAGGCGGCGGATTGCCCCCCCGACCATTGCGACCCGAACGCCCCCGACATCGCCCCCGGGCCGGTCCGCGAAGCCGGCGGCACGACGGGCGCCGGCAACCTCAGCCCCGGCGGCGCCAGCCGCACCGGCGGCGCCACCACGGGCGTGCCCGTGCAACAGGACAATCCCGCCGGTGCGAGGGACGTTCCGCCTGACGCCTAGTCGGGCGCAGGGGAGTCGTTCAACGCCAACGAAAGGGGACGTTATGGCGGTTTCGCTCAAGCCGTTGAACCAGCAGGTCGTCGTCATCACGGGCGCTTCCAGCGGCATCGGACTCACCACCGCCCGCATGGCGGCGAAGGAAGGCGCGAGACTCGTGCTGGCGGCGCGGAACGACGAGGCGCTGTCGCAGCTCGAGCGGGAGATCAACGACGCCGGCGGGCAGGCCGTCCACGTTGCCGCCGATGTGGGCAACGAGGAGGACGTCGGGCGCATCGCACGGACCGCCCTCGAGCGTTTCGGCGGCTTCGACACGTGGGTGAATAACGCCGGGGTGTCCATCTACGGCCGCCTGGAAGAAGTGCCCGTCGAGGACCAGCGGCGGCTGTTCGAGACCAATTTCTGGGGCCTCGTCTACGGATCCCGCGTCGCGGTGGAGCATTTGAAGACCCGCGGCGGCGCGCTGATCAACGTCGGCAGCACGCTGTCGGACCGGGCGATCCCGCTGCAGGGCATCTACGTCGCCAGCAAGCACGCGGTGAAGGGGTTCACCGACGCGCTGCGGATGGAACTGGAGGAGGCGGGGTATCCGATCTCGGTGACGCTGATCAAGCCGGCGGCGATTGACACGCCTTACAAGCAGCACGCCAAGAATTACCTGCCGACGGAGCCGGAGAACCCGCCGCCGGTGTACGCCCCGGAGACGGTGGCGCGGGCGATCCTGCACGCGGCGGCGACTCCCGAGCGCGACGTGTTCGTGGGTGCGGCCGGCAAGTTCTTCAGCGTGATGGAGAAGGTCGCGCCGCGGCTGATGGACATGTACATGGAAAGGGCGATGTTCCGCCAGCAGCAGAGCGACCGTCCCGCGCGCGACCGTGAGGAGCACGCCCTGTACCGCCCCGGCAACGGCCAGCGGGGCGGCACGCTGCGTGAGCGCGGCGGCTACCCGGGTCACGTCGCCGAGACCAGCATCTACACGGCCGCGTCGCTCCACCCGTGGCTGACGGCGGCCGTCGTCGGCGCGATGGGTTTGGCAGTGGCCACGATCCTCAGCGCCGCGCTCGTCCGACGCGACCGGGAGTGGGTGGGCTCGCGGTAAGCCACGCGGAGGTTTGATCCCGACCCAAACGAACGGGGCGACGCGATGCGCGTCGCCCCGAATCGATGAGAGCCGCGTCACGCCTTAGTCGTAGCGGTCATACCGGTCGTAGCGGTCATAACTGTCGTACCTGTCATATTGGTCGCTGGCGCGACGGGCGCGTTCGCGCCGGTCGTCGCGGTCGTCGTCGTTCTGCTTGTCGACCTGGTCGCCGACGAGCCAGCCGCCCGCGGCGCCGGCCACGCCGCCGATGACCGCGCCCTCGGTCTTCTGTCCCTTTCCCGCCAGTGCGGAACCGGCCGCGGCGCCGCCGGCGCCGCCAATCACTGCGCCGGTGCTGCGCGGGTTGTCCTGCATCGTCTCACAACCGCCGGCGAAGAGGGCAAGCGCCAACGCGGCGGTCGTGGTCACTCCGGCCATCGTGCTCGTACGCATGGTGTGCTCCTTTTCGTAACTCCTTCTTGCCTCACCAGACTGAGGCAAATGGGATGCCGCCAAGGCCGCTTTCTGTGGTTTTCGTTACCGTTTCGACGCCTGCCAAAGTATTTCTGGACATGGCCGCCCGCGCCCAATACCTTGTGAGCCCAAGGCTTCCACACATCAGGCGGTTTCAAGCGAATCTCACTTCGGCAGAGGTGGATTTTATGGCGACCCTCATCGTCACCCACGGCACCGGCGTCGGGCGGTACTTTCCTCTCGGGCGGCGGACCAGCGTGGTCGGCCGGGACGAGGGCGTGCTTATCCAGCTTCCCGACCCCCACGTGTCCCGCAAGCACTTCCAGATCAGCTTCAAGCCGGAGACGGCGTTGTATTACGTCGTGGACATGCGCAGCCGGCACGGCACGTTCGTCAACGGCTGCCGCCTGATCGAGTGGAAGGAACAGCCGCTGTGCAACAACGACGTCATCGACGCCGGCGGCACGACGGTCCTGTTCACCACCGAAGACTTCCAGGACCGCGATGGGGCGCTGGCGTACCAGAAGAAAGTGGGCGAACGGCAGGAGCGGACGCTCACGCACTGACGACCAGCACGTGGCTGGCCATTGTGCCGCCGGTGGCCGCGATGCCGTGGCCGGTCCTTCCGACGGCGATGATTCCAACGGTGTATGGCTGGGGAAATGCCGCGACCACCGCCTCCGCCGCCTGCTGCGGAGACTGGCCCTGTTCCATCCGCTCGTAGCAGCGGGCCGCACACAAGTGGCGGATGATCTCCTCCCCATGGCCGGTGCAACACACGGCGCCGTGCGGACCGGCCATCACACCTGCCCCGAAGATGGGCGAGTCGCCGATGCGGCCGCGCAGCATCAAGCTGGTGCCGCCGGTGGAGCAGGCGACAGCAAAGTGCCCGCCCGCATCCCGGGCGACGACGCCGACCGTGCCGGTCAGGAACTTCTTCCAGTCCGGCCAGTTCCGCCACTTCATCTCCCCGGGCTTGAGGTCCCCCTCCCGCAGACGCCGCATCGACTCCTCGTGCTTCTTGCGACTCTCCCCGGTGGAGCAGTCGAACTCGGCGTGGCCGTGGGTGCGGGCGAACGAAGTGGCCCCGTCGCCGCAGAGCAGTACGTGCGGCATGTCCATCACCCGCCGTGCGACGCGGACCGGGTTTTTCGTGCTCTCGAGGCACGCGACCGCGCCGATCCGTCCGTCGGAGTGGGCGACGCTGGCGTCCTGCTGGATCGATCCGTCGATGCGGAAGTTGGATCCTGTGCCGGCGTTAAACCGAGGGTCGTCCTCCAGCACCACCGCGGCCTCGACCACCGCCCGCAGCGCCGTGTCCGCAGCCCCGTCGAGCAGCTCTGTTGCGCCGCGCCGGCAGGCGGCCTCGCATCCGTCCGACCATTCTTTCGGTGCGCCGACGCCGCCGTGGGTGAGGATCACCGGTGGTTGTGCCATGGAGGCGGGATTGTACGGAATCGCGGCGCCGGTAGAATCGGACAATCCCCTCAAGTGGAAAGAGAAGGAGCCCCTATGCGAAGCCTGATCGAATTCCTGCCAGTCACGTTAGCGGTGGCGCTCGGCGTGCTGCTGCCGCTCGCCGCCCTTGCCCACGAAGGCGTCGATCATGAGCACGCCCCGGCCGACGCGGCGGCCGTCACCGCCTGCGTCCGCACCGGCACGGGCGACAACACCTACGAGACCGTCCCCAACTGGTGCCAGATTCCGCGCGGCGAAAAGACGCTGGGGCCGACGCACGGCGGCATCGTCGTGGACAAGAAAGGGCTCATCTACTTCAGCATGGACGCCGGCCCCCACGGCATCCTCGTCTATTCCCCTGACGGCAAATTCCAGCGCGGCATCGCCGAGAAATTCACGGGCATCCACGGCCTGGCCATCCGGGAGGAGGGCGGCGAGGAGTTCATCTACGCGGCGCACCTGGCGGGCAAGCAGGCGGTGAAGCTGAAGACGGATGGCACCGTCGTCTGGAAGATTGGCTTCGACAAGCTGAAGGACTCGGGGAAGTACAAGGAGCAAGGCCAGTACTCGCCGACGGCCATCGCCGTCGGTCCCAACGGCGACGTCTACATCGCCGACGGGTACGGGCAGAACTGGATCCACCAGTTCGACAAGGACCAGAAGTACGTCAGAAGCTTCGGCGGCCGCGGGAAGGAACCCGGCAAGTTCGAGACCTGCCACGGCCTGGCACTGGACACCCGCGGCGATAAGCCGCTGCTGCTGGTGTGCGACCGGGAGAACCGGCGGCTCCAGCACTTCGACCTCGACGGGAAGTTCGTGAAGGTGGTGACGGAGAACCTGCGCCGGCCGTGCTCGCTGTCGTTCCATAAGGACCGCGTCGTCATCGCGGAGCTCGAGGCGCGGGTGACAATCCTCGACGGGCAGAACAAGCAGGTGGCGCACCTGGGCGACAACCCGAACAAGGACCACTGGGCTCAGTACCGTGTGCCGCCAGAGCAGTGGAAGCCGGGCATCTTCACCGCGCCCCACGGCGTGAGCTTCGACAAGGACGGGAACGTCTACGTGATGGACTGGAACGAGTCGGGGCGCGTGAGCAAGCTGAACCGGGTGTCGCAGCAGGCGAGCGCGGAGTAAAGCTCCGCGGCGGGCGTGATGCGGATGACATTCGCTGCCCGCGCCGCAGAAGCGCGGGCTGTCACTTTGAAGGCCGGAGAACAAAAACCATTCCCCAATCCGCCTCCGGCACGCACAATGCCGCGGGTATGGCCGCCATGACCCGTCAACGGGTTGACCTGCCCGATCTCGTTACCCGCGAGAAGTACGACGCCGTCCTGTTCGACCTGGACGGTGTGCTGACCTCCACCGCAGCGATTCACGCCGAGGCGTGGAAGCAGATGTTCGACTGCTACCTCGCCGACCGCGCCGCGGCGGAGGGGCCCAACCGCCGGCGCGACGAGCGGCTGCGGCCGTTCGACATCGTCTCCGACTACCGCAAGTACATCGACGGCAAGCCCCGCTACGACGGCGTGCGCAGCTTCCTGGAGTCGCGCGGCATCCGGCTGCCCGAGGGCACGCCCGGCGAACCGCCCGGCGACGCCACCGTCTGCGCCTTGGGCAACCGCAAGGACGCGATGGTGAAGGAGGCGATCGCGGCGGGGCGGGTGGAGACGTTCGAGGGGTCGGTCCGGTGGGTCCGGCAACTCCGCGACGCCGGGTTCAAGACAGCAGTGGTGTCCTCCAGCCGCAACTGCGGTGCCGTGTTGCGCGCGGCGAAGATCGACCACCTGTTCGACGCCCGCGTGGACGGCCAGACGCTGCTGGACCTGGGGTTGCCGGGCAAGCCCGCGCCGGAGTCCTTTCTCAAGGCCGCGGAGTTCCTCGACGTCAGCCCGCGCCGCTCCGTCGTGGTCGAGGACGCGATCTCGGGCGTGCAGTCGGCGAAGGCGGGGGGGGTCGGGCTCATCATCGGCGTGGACCGGGAAGGCCACGCCGACGCCCTGCGCCACCACGGCGCCGAGGTGATCGTCGCCGACGTCGGCGAGCTTGCGAAGTGAACCACATCGAACTAGAACGCGACCGTACCAGCCGCTGAAGGTCACTCCCCATGATCAGGCACGACCCGGTCCTGCCCCCCGACTTTATTTACCCGATCGACGACTGGAGGTGGGTGGAGCGCCGCTTCGCCCCCGAGTTCATTGCGCAGTCGGAGACCACCTTCTCCACCGCCAACGGCTACCTCGGCATGCGCGGCGGGTTCACCGAGGGTTACCCGTCGTTTCTGCACGGCACCTTCGTCAACGGCTTCTACGAGACGTGGCCGATCCCCTACGGCGAACGCGCCTACGGCTTCGCCAAGACGGGCCAGACGATCGTCAACGTCCCGGACGGCAAGATCATCCGGCTGTACGTGGACGACGAGCTGTACACGCTCGAATCGGCCACCCACGACCACTACGAGCGGGCGCTGGACATGCGCGACGGCACGTACGACCGCGAGTCGGTTTGGGAGACGCCCAGCGGCAAGCACGTGCGGATCAACGTCACGCGCATGGTCTCCTTCACGGAGCGGCACGTGGCGGCGATCCGGTTCGAGGTGACGGTCCTCGACGCCAAGGCGCCACTCGTCGTCTCTTCGGAGCTGGTGGACCAGGGCGCCGTGAAGCTGTCGGCGGTGCGGACGGAGCAGAGCGGGGGCGTCGGCGTGGCCCCGCCGTCGGAGGAGGAAGACCCGCGGCTGGCCAGGACGTTCAACGACAAGGTCCTACAGTTGGAGAAGGGTCAGGCCGAGGGGACGCGGGTACTCATCGGCTTCACGACCCGCAGCAGCCGGATGAACCTCGCCTGCGGCATCGAGCACGTCGTGGAGACGGAGAACACCTACACGGTCAACTCCACCTGCCCGGGCTCCTGCGGCGAAGTCGTGTTCTCCGTCGACGCGCAGCCGGGCAAGACGTTCCGTCTCTACAAGTATCTCACGTACCACACGTCCGCCACGGACGACCCGGAGGAGCTGCGCGCCCGCGCGGGCCGCACGCTCGACCGCGTCGTCCGGCACGGTTTCGACCAGCTCATGGAGGACCAGCGGAAGTTCGTGGAGGACTTCTGGCGGCGGAGCGACGTGGAGATCTCGGTCCCGGCCGTCCACCCCCGCCTCCAGCAGTGCTTGCGGTGGAACCTCTTCCACCTGCT
>Ga0075431_100007112_pt1 | contig 11118 bp, 8 predicted proteins | sample RhiMetdeltSRZDD5_FD_75297 | JGI IMG/M metagenome (GOLD analysis project Ga0075431, IMG submission 75297) | Populus rhizosphere microbial communities from Tennessee, USA - Rhizosphere MetaG P. deltoides SRZDD5 | ecosystem: Host-associated > Plants > Roots > Rhizosphere > Soil | place: USA...
CCCCAGCCCGGCCATGAAGGCCGCCACGATCATCGCCACCGAGTAGAGGCCGACGCCGCTGTGCAGGGCGAGCAGGCGCTGCCACACCACCTGGTAGACGAGCGCGGCGGCGCCGCTCAGCAGGAACAGCAGACCGGCCAGGGCGACGGCGGGCGTATCCCGCCTCATCGAAGCGCGCCGGTCTCGTGCATCGGGGAATCGCAAGGCTAAGGTGCAGCGCTCGCAACGGTCAAGCGGCTTAGAATCACGCGCGTGAGCATCCACCCGAGCGCCCTCGTCTCGCCGCGCGCCCGCCTCGGACAGGGCGTGGTGGTCGGCCCGTTCGCCGTGATCGAGGACGACGTCGCGATCGGCGACGGCTGCGAGATCCGGGCGCACGCCGTGATCAAGCGCTTCACCGAGCTCGGAGCGCACAACAAGGTCCACGAGGGCGCCGTGCTCGGCGGCGAGCCCCAGGACGTCTCGTTCACGGGCCACGACAGCCGGCTCGTGATCGGGGACCGCAACGTGATCCGCGAGGGCGTCACGATCCATCGCTCGACCAAGGCGGGCGGCGCGACGCTCGTGGGCTCCGACTGCTTCCTGATGGCGCTCGCGCACGTGGCGCACGACAACCGCATCGGCGACCGCGCGATCATTGCGAACAACGTGATGCTGGCCGGCCACGTCGAGATCGGCGAGCGGGCCTTCCTGGGCGGCGGCGTGGGCGTGCACCAGTTCTGCCGCGTGGGCCGCCTGGCGATGGTCGGCGGCTACGCCAAGGTGGTGCAGGACTGCCTGCCGTTCGTCATCACGGACGGCGCGCCCGCCCGCGCGCGCGGGCTGAACGTGGTGGGCCTGCGCCGCGCCGGCCTCTCGGCGAGCCAGCTGCGCACGTTGCACCAGGCGCATCGGCTTCTGCTGCGGTCCGGGCTTCGCCTGGAGCGGGCGCTCGAGGAGCTGCGCGCGCTCGGCGACGCGCTCGCCGAGGAGCTCGCGGCGTTCGCGGGCGCATCCAAGCGCGGCTTCGCGCACTCCGCGCGCGGCGCCGGCCACGACACCGACTGATGGCGGCATTGCCGCTCGCCGCGGCGACACGCTAGACTGACCAGGCGGCCCCTCGTGGGGCCTTTCTTCATCCCTAAAGGAGTCGGACGTGGCCAAGCGGATCCTGCTCTTCGTTCTCACCAACATCGCCGTGATGGTGATGGTGTCGGTCGTGATGGCCGTGCTGGGCCAGCTGGGGCTGCTGAACATCGCGGGCAACCAGACCGGGCTGATCGTGCTCTGCCTGGTCTGGGGCATGGGCGCGTCGATCGTGTCGCTGCTGATGTCGCGCAAGATCGCCAAGTGGTCGCTCGGCGTCAAGCTCGTCGACGGCAACACCGGCAACCCCGACCTCGACTGGCTCCACAACAAGGTCGGGCAGCTCGCGCAGCAGGCCAACCTGCCGATGCCGCAGGTCGGCTTCTACGACTCGCCCGAGGTGAACGCCTTCGCCACGGGCCCCTCCAAGAAGCGCAGCCTGGTCGCGGTCTCGACCGGCCTGCTTCGGGGCATGGGCAAGCAGGAGGTAGAGGCGGTGCTCGGCCACGAGATCTCGCACGTGGCGAACGGCGACATGGTCACCATGACGCTGATCCAGGGCGTCGTGAACGCCTTCGTGCTGTACCTCTCGCACATCGTGGCCATGATCGTGCGCAACGCGATGTCGCGGGGCGACGAGCGCGGGCCTTCGGCGATGGGCTACCTCGCCGGCCAGCTCGTCTTCATCGCCGCGCAGATCGCCTTCGGGCTGCTCGGCTCGATGATCACGGCCTGGTTCTCCCGCCAGCGCGAGTTCCGCGCCGACGCCGGCGGCGCGACGCTCGCGGGCCGCGGCTCGATGATCGCGGCCCTGCGCCGCCTCGAGGTCTTCAGCGGCCGCGTCGACAACCAGCGCAGCCCCGAACTCGCCACGCTGAAGATCGCGGGCCTTCCGAAGATGAACTTGCTGCTCGCGACGCACCCGCCGCTCGAGCTGCGCATCGCGGCGCTCGAAGGTCGCTCCTAGCTCGGCGAAGCGAGCGCCGCCAGCAGCGCGGCGCGCACGGACAGGTCGCCGACGAGCACGTGCTCGTCGCGGGCGTGCGCTCCCCCGCCCCGCGGGCCGAGGCCGTCGAGCGTCGGAATGCCGGCCGCGGCGACGAAGTTGCCGTCGGAGGCGCCGCCGACGCGCGCGGCGCCGAGCTCGAAGCCGAGGTCTTGGGCCTGCCGGCGCGCGAGCGCGAAGAGCTCCTCCGACGCCGCCGTGGGCTCGAGCGCCGGCCGGTCGAATCCGCCCGCGATCCTCACCTCCACGCCCGCCACGCCGGGGCGATAGGCCGCCAGGGCCTCGGTCACGCGGTCGGCCTCGGCGCGCGTCCAGGCGCGTGCGTCCACCGTCAGGCTCGCGCGCTCGGGGACGACGTTGACGGCGCTGCCCGCCTTCGCGAGCGTCGCCGTGAGCGTCGTGCCGTCGGCCGGCGTGGCCACGCCCTCGAGGAACGCGACGAAGCGCGAGAGCTCGCAGAGCGCGGAGGCGCCCTTCTCGGGCTCGAGCCCCGCGTGCGCGGCGCGGCCGCGGAAGCTCACCTCGAAGACGCCGCAGGCCTTGCGCGCCACCTTCGCGGCCCCGTCGAGCGAGGGCTCGAGCACCAGCACCTGACGGTGCCGGCGCGCGATGCTCACCGTCAGCTCGCGCGACGCCGCCGAGCCCGTCTCCTCGTCCGGCACGAGCAGCAACGACACGGGAAAGGCCCGCGACTCGCGCGCCATCGCCATCAGCACCGCCATCCCGACGGCGACGCCGGCCTTCATGTCGAAGACGCCCGGGCCCATGGCGCGTCCGCCCTCGAGCCGCCACGGCATGTCGGCGAGCGTGCCGACCGGCCAGACCGTGTCCAGATGGCCGAGCAGCAGCGTGCCGCCCTCGCGATAGGCGACCGAGGCGAGCACCGCGTCGCCGCGCGGCGGACACGGCCGCAGCTCCGCCGGCACGCCGCGCTCCCGCAGCCGATCGCGCACCCAGGCGGCGAGCTGGCTCACGCGCGCGGCGTCGTCGCTCGGGCTCTCGAGCCGCACGAGCGTTTCGAGGTCGGCGACGATCCGCGGCAGGTCCGACTCGAAGGTCGAGAGCCAGCGGCGCGACATGCGCGACAATCTTAGCCACCCGGAGCTTTCATGTCAGAGGCCGCGCTCGTCCTGGCGCTCGTCGCTGCGAGTCTCACGCAAACGGCGGCCGACGTCGCGCGGCCCGGAGTCTTCCGCATCACGCCGCTGCGCCCGGTCGCCGAGCTGCGCGCGGAAGCGCAGGCACTCGCGCCTCCCGTCGAGCCCGGACCCTTCCGTCCGGTCGACCTCGTCGAGCTGAAGACGCTCGACGCCTCGATCCGGCTCGACGTCCGCTATGCGACGAGCGACAACTTCCTCGGCGTGCCCGTCTACCCGGAGGCGCGCGCCTTCCTGCAGCGGCCGGCCGCGGAGGCGCTCGTCCGCGCGCACCGCGCGCTCGCGGCACGAGGCTTCGGGCTGCTGATCCACGACGGCTACCGCCCGTGGTGGGTGTCCAAGGTCTTCTGGGACGCGACGCCCCCGAGCGGGCACGACTTCGTCGCCGACCCGGCGAAGGGGTCGCGCCACAACCGCGGCTGCGCGGTCGACCTCACGCTCTACCGCCTGGCGGACGGCGAGGCGGTCGAGATGCCGAGCCTCTACGACGAGATGAGCGAGCGCTCGGCCCCCGGCTACGCGGGCGGCAGCGCCGAGGCGCGACGCCTCCGCGACCTGCTGCGCGCCGCGATGAAGCGCCAAGGCTTCAGCGTGAACCCGACCGAATGGTGGCACTTCGACTACGCGGGCTGGCGCGAGTACCCGATCCTGAACATTCCGTTCGACCGCATCGGCCGCCGCTGAGGAGCCTTTGGGCGGGCTCTGCTATCCTCCCCGGTCATGACCACGGCCGCCCGAATCCCTGACGCCGCGCTCGGCGCGCTGCTCCTCACCATCGCCGTCGCGATCCCCCGCCTGCACGCGGAAGACGCCCAGGCCAAGGTCCGCCTCGACGCGCTGCTCCAGGACGCCTGGGAGAACGAGAAGCGCGAGAACCCGACCTTCGCCACGGGCACCGGCGACCACCGCTACGACGACCGGCTGCAGTCGGTCGCGACGGTCGACCTCGAGCGGCGCGCGGCCGCGGCCCGCGGCTATCTCGAGCGCCTGCGGGCGATCGACGTCGAGGCGCTCGCTCCGCAGGACCGCGTCAGCCACGCGATGCTCGAGCGCGACCTCCGGGACGACCTCGCCCGCCACCAGTTCCGCACCGACCGCATCCCGATCACGGCCGACAGCGGCTTCCACACCGGGCTCTCGCGCCTGCCGCAGGACATGCCGCTCGCCACGGTCAAGGACTACGAGAACTACATCGCACGCCTGCGCGCGATCCCCACCTTCTTCGACCAGCACATGGAGCACATGCGCGAGGGGCTGAAGAGCGGCTTCACGGTCGCGCGCGTGGCGCTCGCCGGTTACGACGCGACGATGCGGTCGCACGCGGTATCGGATCCCGAGGCGAGTGTCTTCTGGAAGCCGTTCGTGAGCTTCCCGCCGGGCGTGCCCGCGTCCGAAGCCGAGCGGCTGCGCGCGGCGGGCCGCGAGGCGATAGCGAAGTCCGTGGCGCCGGCCTATCAGCGCCTGCTCGACTTCTTCACGAAGGAGTACGAGCCCGGTGCGCGCGCCACGCTCGGGGCCTCCGAGATGCCCGACGGCAAGGCCTACTACGCCTGGTGCGTGAAGCACTTCACGACGCTCGACACGACGCCCGAGGCGGTGCACCAGATCGGGCTCGGCGAGGTCGACCGCATCCGCCGCGAGATGGACGGCGTCGTGCAACAGGTCGGCTTCAAGGGCAGCTTCCCCGAGTTCCTCGAGTTCCTGCGCAAGGCCCCCCGCTTCTACGCGAAGACGCCCGACGAGCTGATGAAGCAGGCCTCCTGGATCGCGAAACGGATGGACGCCAGGCTGCCGTCGCTCTTCGGGCGACTGCCGCGCCAGCCGTACGGCGTCGAGCCCGTGCCCGACGACCTCGCGCCCAAGTACACGGGCGGCCGCTACGTCGGCGCTCCGCTCGACGGCCGGCGCGCGGGAACCTACTGGGTCAACACCTACGCGCTCGAGACGCGTCCCTTCTACCAGCTCGAGTCGCTGACGCTGCACGAGGCCGTGCCGGGCCACCATCTGCAGACGGCACTCGCGAAGGAGCTGACCGGAATCCCCGAGTTCCGCCGCTACGGCTACGTGAACGCCTTCGGCGAGGGCTGGGGGCTCTACTCGGAGCGCCTCGGGATCGAAGCCGGCTTCTACAAGGATCCCTACAGCAACTTCGGCCGCCTGAGCTACGAGATGTGGCGCGCCTGCCGACTGGTGGTGGACACCGGCATCCACGCGATGGGCTGGACGCGCGAGCGCGCGATCGACTACATGAAGGAGCGCACGGCGCTGTCGAACCACGAGATCACGACCGAGGTGGACCGCTACATCTCCTGGCCGGGCCAGGCGCTCGCCTACAAGATGGGCGAGCTCAAGATCCGCGAGCTGCGCGAGCGCGCCGAGAAACAACTCGGGACGCGCTTCGACGTGCGGGCCTTCCACGACGCCGTGCTCGCGAGCGGCTCGGTGCCGCTCGACGTGCTCGAGCGCCAGATCGACGAGTACATCGCCGCGAAGAAGGGCTAGCGAGGCACGTTCATTCGTGCCTCAGGGCGACCACCGGATCCACGCGGCTGGCGCGGCGAGCCGGTACCCAGCAGGCGACCAAGGACACTCCCGTCAGGAGCGCGAGCACACCCAGATAGGTGGCCGGGTCCAGGCGCGAGACGCCGAACAGCAGCGTGGCGATGGCCTGACTGCACGCCACCGCAGCCGCCAGGCCGATGGCGACGCCCAGCCCGGTGAGCCTCATCCCCTGACGGACCACGAGCTGGAGGATGCTCCGCCGCGATGCCCCGAGCGCCGACCGCACTCCGATCTCGCGCGTGCGCTCGGCGACGCTGCCGGAGAGCACACCATAGATTCCGGCGGCCGCGAGCACGAGCGCAGTGAGCGCGAACGCCTCGAACAGGACGAGCGCGAAGCGTCGCTCCGCCGCCGAGGCAGCGAGCAGGCGGACCATCGTCGAAGTGCGGGCGATCGGCTGGTCTTTGTCCACCGACCAGATCGCCCTTCGGATGGCGGGAGTCAGGGCAGCCGCGTCCCCCCGCGAACGGACCACCAGCCACTGCGTTCCGTCGGCCCAGAGCCATCCCGCGGTCGTCACGTACACGGCGTCGGATTGGCTCACGGCGAGCGACGTCTGCTTCACGTCGCCGACCACGCCGACGACGACGTCCCAGGGACGGTCAGGGGCGCCGCCGAAGCGAATCCGCTGGCCAATCGGGTCCTTGCCCGGAAACTCGAGCCGGGCGAGCGTCTCGTTGATCAGGACGGCCCTCACCGACGCTTCGGCCGCGTCGCCCTCGGCGAATAGCCGCCCGCGGCGCAGCGGGATCCCCATCGTCTCGAAGTAGCCCGGGGACACCCCATAGCGAAAGGCGCCCCGAACGTGCCCGTCGCTGCCGTCTTTCTCGAACTCCACTCCGTACAGGTCGGCGTCGCCGCTCAGCGGCAGCTGGCTGGTGAACGCCGCCGCGGTCACACCAGGCACGTTGCGAACGGCATCCAGGGCCTGCGCGAAGAAACGGTTACATGTGCCATCGTCGTCGAATCGGCGGCCGTACGTCTGCACCTGCATGACGAGCAGCTCCTGCGCCTCGAATCCCGGGGCTACCGCAAACAGACGATCCAGGCTCCGCAGCAGCAGTCCGGAGCCCACGAGCAGCACGAGAGCGAGTGCGACCTCCACCACGACCAGCGCGCTGCGCGTGCGACGCTGCCCCGGCGTCGCACGCTGGGAGCCGTCCGGCAGCGTCAGGCGCGGCTCGTTGCGCGACGCGCGTAGCGCCGGCAGCAGTCCCACCGCCAATCCGATCATCGTGGTGATGCCGAGTCCGAAGGCGAACACGGGTCCATCGATGTCGATCGCGCCGACGCGTGGCAGATCCGCCGGGCTGAGCAGCACGAGCCCGCGCACCCCGAGCACTGCCAGCCAAAGCCCGGCTGCGCCGCCCAGCGCGGCGAGCAGCAGGTTCTCGGTGATCAGCTGCCGGATCAGCCGGCCCCGCCCGGCGCCGAGCGCCGCCCGCAGCGCGAACTCATCGCGGCGCCGCACACCCCTGGCCAGGAGCAGGTTGGTCACGTTCACGCAGGCGATCGCCAGCACCAGCAGGACGGCCCCCAGCAGGGCGAGCAGCGCCGGCTTGACGGCGCGCGACAGGTCGTCCTGAAGCGTGTCCACGAGCAACCCCGCCCGGTGCGACGCCCAGGGCGGCCTCGGGAACTTCTGCAGCGGGGTGCGTGCGATCGCCGCGAGCTCCGGGCGGGCCTGGTCGGTCGAGACAGCGGGCCGAAGGCGCCCCACCATCCGGAGGTGATTGCCCCACTCCCGCGTCCGGAAGGCAGTGACGTGCTCGGCGTCGTATTGCAGCAGGGTCCAGAGCTCCGCGGAGGGAGCCAGGACGTTCTCGAACCCGCTCGGCATCACGCCGATCACGGCGTAGCTGTCGTCGTCGAGCGTGATCCGGCGCCCGATCAGCGTGGGGTCGCCGCCGAAGCGGCGCTTCCAGAGCGCATCGCTCAGGATCACGACGTGCGGCCCGTCGAGCCGGTCGTCGGACGCGTCGAAGTCTCTTCCCAGGAGGGGCGGCACACCCAATACGTGGAAGTAGCTGGCGCTCACGAACTGCCCGTCGAGCCGCTCCGGCTCGCTCGCACCGACCAGCGTCGGCTGCCAGAGCTTCATCACGGCAATCGAGTCGAAGGCACGAGACCGCTCCGCCACCTCACGATACGTGTGGAACGCGACGTGGCTCCGCGAGCCGTCGGCCCCGGAGTCCCAGACGGCAGCGAGGCGCCCGGCGTGCGGGTAGGGCAGCGACTCGAACAGGATCGGGTTCACCGCGCTGAAGATGGCCGTAGTGGCACCGACGCCGAGCCCCAGCGTGAGCACCGTGACCGCGGTGAAGCCCGGCGCATGCAGGATGCTTCGCACTCCGTAGCGAATGTCCTGCCAAAGCGTCTCGAGCAGGCGCACCCCGCGCGCGTCGCGGCACTCCTCCTTGGCGCGCTCGATTCCGCCGAACTCGACCCGCGCGCGCCGGAGCGCCTGCTCGCGCGGGACACCCTGTCGCTCCAGGTCCTCCGCATACGCGTCAAGGTGGAAGCGCAGCTCCGCATCCATCTCCCGCTCCATCCGCGCGCGCCGCAGCGTGGCGTCGGTCCATGCGCGAATCCGGCTCCAGAGCCTCATACTTCCTCGGGAGTGGTGTCGAGGATTCCCGCAATCACGTTCGCCATCCGGTTCCAATTGTCGGCTTCGGTTTGCAGGCGGCGTCTGCCTGCCGGCGTGAGGCGGTAGTACTTCGCCTTGCGCTTGTTCTCGGACTGGCCCCATTCGCTGGCGATCCAGCCCTGCTGCTCGAGGCGATAGAGAGCCGGATAGAGCGAGCCCTGCTGGATCTCCAGGCGGTCTTTCGAGATCTGCTGGATGCGCAGCAGGACGCCGTAGCCGTGCAACGGCCCCAGCGAGACCGCCTTCAGGATCAGCATGTCCAGCGTGCCCTGCAGCAGCTCGACGGGTCTGTCCACGTGCGTCTCCTAGATCGTCTAGGAATATAGGCAGACTCTCCTAGGCTGTCAAGGAGAGCCGGGTCAGCGCGTCGTCAGCTCCCGCACCAGCGCGTCGGCGCCGTAGACGCCGCGCAGCGCCTCGGCGATGCCGCGCGCGTCGACCGAGACGCAGCGCGCCTGCTCGTCCGTGAAGAAGTAGTCCCAGGCGAGCGTCTGGATGTTGCCGTCGAAGACCACGCCGACGAACTCGCCCTTCCTGTCGATCACCGGGCTGCCCGAGTTGCCGCCGATGATGTCGTTCGTCGAGGTGAAGTTGAGCGGCGTCTCGAGCTTGAGGCCGGCTTTTTTCTGCTGCCAGCGCGGCGGCAGCGCCCAGGGGTACTTGCCCGCGTGCGCGATCGAGCGATCCAGCATGCCGTGGAAGGTCGTGAACGGCGGGACGGTCGTGCCCTCAGCCGGGAAGCCCGCGACCGTCCCGTAGGACAGCCGCAGCGTAAAGGTCGCGTCGGGCGGGATGGTCCGGCCGTAGACCTTGAAGCGCGCCTGGGCGACCTTCTCCCCCGCGCGCGTGACCGGGGCTTCGACCTCGTCCTCGAAGAACTTGCGGACCTCGCGGGCGAGCGGATCGATCCTGCGGGCGAGCACGATCATCGAGTCGGTGGAGGCCGCGACGGCCGCGGGTCCGCCCTCGACGAGCGCCCTGCGGGCCGCGGCGTCCTTGAGCTTCGTGCCGGCGATGGCCGCCTTCGCCACCTCTGCTGGACCGGCCTCGCCGAGCACGGCCCTCACGAACGGGTGCGAGCGGCCCAGCTTCTCGACCGCGGCCCCGAGCTGGCTGACGAGCGTCGCCTCCTCGAGGTCGTCGTAGAGCGGCGCCGGCGAGAACAGCCGGTTCTGGAGGATCTCGAGGTTCGAGTCGATGTACTCCTCGAGCCGCTGCTCGTTCGGCTTCTTCACCTCGGCCGTGTAGCGCACGATCTGGCCGGCGATCTGGAGCAGCCGCGAGCCCGCGAAGCTCACCAGGAACTCCTCGGAGGCTCGCGACGCGGCCTTCTTCTGGGCCGCCTCGATCGTGGCCCAGGCGCCCCCGCTCACGGCCTTGAGCTCGGCGTCGCCCGCCACGCGCGCGCGCAGCTCCTTCTCCTCGGCCGCTTTCGCGGCCATCGCCTTCGCGTCCACGAGCGCGCGCAGCCTGCCCTCGAGCGCCTTCTGGCTGTTCTCGAAGTTGAAGACCTGCGCCTTCGCCCGTCGCGCCTGCTCGGAGCCGCGCGCCGAGTACTCGCGTAGCACGGAGAGGCGCCGCTTGATGAACTCGAGGCTCAGCGGCAGCTCGACGTCACGCACCAGCTCGAGCTGGGCCTGCGTGTAGAGGCGCGAGGTCGAGCCGGGGTTGCCCGAGACGAAGACGAGGTCGCCGTCCGCGACCCCCGTCGCCGAGAACGGGAGGTACGACTGCGGCTTCGCAGGCCGGCCGTCCTCGTAGGCCCGTACCAGGCAGATGTCGACGTCGTGGCGGGGGAAGGTGAAGTTGTCGGGGTCCCCGCCAAAAAACGCGATCTCCTGCTCCGGAGCAAACACCAGCCGCACATCCGTGTATTTCTTGTAGCGGTACAAGTGGAACTCGCCGCCCTGGTAGAGCTTGACGACGTTGCAGCGCAGGCCGGAGGCCGCATTGCAGTCGTTCTCGATCTTCGTGATCGCCGTCTTGCGGGCCTCGCGCGCCTCCTGGTCCGACATCCTGGGCGTGACCGCGCCGAGCACTCGGCCGCTCACGTCCTCGATGCCGACGAGCACGTTGATCTCGTAGCCCGGGCAAGCGGCTTCCTTGGCACGCGTCTCGGCGTAGAAGCCGTTCTTCACGTAGTCGTGCTCGGCGCTCGAGACGTTCTGGATGCAGCCGAGGCCGACGTGGTGGTTGGAGATCACGAGCCCGTCCGGGGAGATGAAGGCGCCCGAGCCCCCGTCCATGAAGCGCACCGAGGCCTGGCGCACACGGTCGAGCCACTCCTTCGTGGGCTCGAAGCCGTGCTTGTCCTTGAGCTGGCGGACCGGCGGATTGTCGAAGGTCCACAAGCCTTCCTCGGCCGCAACCGAGGAGGCGATGAGCGGCAGGGCGATGAGTGCGAATACAGGTGTCCGGGTCATGGCTGGCCTTCCCTTTCCGAAACGCCCGATCATAAGCCGGTTCGTTTGTGGCCGTGATAGCCTCGTGCCGGAGATCCTCGACATGCGAAAGGGCGTGACCATCCTTGTCGCTACCCTTGCGTCTGGCCTGCTGGCGAGCTCCCACTCGGCAGCCCAGGCGCGACGCACGGTGAAGCCGGTGCTCCACGGCCGGCACTGGGTGGCGATCACGGGCAAGCCGCTCGCGGCCACGGCCGGCGCGCTCACTTACGCGAA
>Ga0075431_100007116_pt1 | contig 11116 bp, 12 predicted proteins | sample RhiMetdeltSRZDD5_FD_75297 | JGI IMG/M metagenome (GOLD analysis project Ga0075431, IMG submission 75297) | Populus rhizosphere microbial communities from Tennessee, USA - Rhizosphere MetaG P. deltoides SRZDD5 | ecosystem: Host-associated > Plants > Roots > Rhizosphere > Soil | place: USA...
CCCGCATGGACACGCGAACGCTGCTGGGGTACGCCATCGCCCACGAACTCGGGCACCTGCTGCTGGCGTCGAGCACCCACAACACCCGCGGCCTCATGCGGCCTATCTGGCGGAATGAGGAACTCCGGAGCGCGCGTTCGGCAGACTGGAGCTTCACCGCCCAGGAGATTGCGGCGATCGGGAGGCGCTGACGCGCGAATTATCCGGAGAACCCGATCCAGCGACCGCCCCAACCCACTGTCGCCCAGAGTGCAATCGACGTGAGGCCAACTGCCTTCGCCCGGAGCGGTGAGTAGCGGTCGTCAGGTGCCGACGTGACATACCGCCGCACGGTAAAGGTGAACGCGACGGCGAGGAGCAGTGCCGTCATCTTGGTCCAGAACGCAAAGCTGTAGTAGCACTTGATCGCTTCCGACAGAAACAGCGGCAGCCCGGAAAGGACCATCACGACGATGCTGCCGATCACCCATGGCTGCATGTCGTGCGCAAGCTTCGAGACGGAATGATTTCGCAGCCCGAGGCCAAGAAGGCGAAAATCCACGACGAGAATCGCTCCTCCAATGACGGCGAGCCCGATGAGATGGAACGCTTCGATGATCGGAAACATCCAGAGTGAGTTCCGGATGCCTTCTCCGATCGCGCTCGCTTCGAGTGCTTCAAACAGCGGCAGCAGCATCTATTGATAGGGGTCGATCATTTCTGGCGTACAGCCAGCGAGCGTACTGATCAGCGGCGATTGACGCTTGGCGCAGTCGAACCAGTTGTACGCAATCAAGCGGCCCGAGAATACGACGGATGCCCACAGCATCAGGGAGAACACGCCCGCAAGCCTGGCCGCGCGCGGTAAACCGCCGTTGACGTCCCAGTCGGGTAGCCGTCGCGCAACGCCGTAATGAAACGCAAACGCGTTGAGGCCCGCCAGAATCAGCAGCACGGCCTTCGCGCGAAAGAAGACGTTGTGATACGTGCGGACAGGAATGGCGTAGAAGAGCAAGACCCCGCTGATCACCATCACGACGAAGCCTGCTCTGGTCCACGGGAGTACGCGTTCGATCATGTGCGCAACGGGCACCCCGCGGAAGATCACGCCAACGAGTCGCAGATCCAGAACGATGGCGAACCCGACGAACAGGCAAAGGGCCCATACGTGGATGGACTCGACCACTGCGTAGCCGTATTGCGACTCATGGAGCGCAACACTCCATTCGGTGTTGGCCAACCACTCGACTACAGCGTGCCCCACGTCGGTCACTTGCCGATGTCGCCGTCGCTGTCGCCACCGGTCGCGTTGTCCTGCAGTTCGGGATTCGGGCCCTTTCCTTGCCTGAACAACCGCTCCGCGGCGCGCGTGTTCGCCAGCATGCCGAGCAGGCCGTAATTGCCCTCATGGCAGGTTGATTCGTACACCTGGTTCAGCTTGTCAGGCTGCCGCTCCCACGGAATCTCAGCGGTCCACGGCCGCGTCCACATCGTGGGATCCTCGACGGTGACACGATACGTGATGCGATTGTCGGACGTACGTGTGAGGCGCTCCACGAGGTGAAGGTTCTCGCGCGAGCCGCGGAAGTCCATTTTCTGCGTGAAGTTCGTGGTGTCGATGACGAGCGTGTTGCCTTCCCAGCGCCCACGCGCGTCGCCGTGCAGCAGGCGGATCTTGGAAGGCAGGTGCGAAGAGCCGTCAACGGGAATCGTGCGAATGAATCCCTGCCCCTGGCCAGAGTCGTGATAGATGCCCACTGCGCCCCGCGATTGGACGATTCGGTAGACGGCCCCGAGGTTCGGCATGCTGGCGCCGAAACACCGCTCGGTGGTCTGACGATCTTCCGGGCCGTCGGACCGGTTCATCCGCGCGACGTTGTAGTACGGCGGCGGCTCTTTGCGGCGCGGCGAGATGGGACCCGGTCGCCCGCCTGAGGTTCCCTGCAGCAGCGCCGCCAGATACTCGCGCATCTGCGCAACCCGAGCCTGTCCCTCGGGCGTTACCGGCGGAATTTTCCCGTCCGGCGGATCGACGATCAGCGAGGTGCGTCGATCGGCGAGCCGCGTCGGCGGTGCAAGCCAGTGCTGGTTGTAGGCCTGTGCGACATCCCGTTCGGTGCCGCGCTGCGATCGATCGTCGCGGCCGGGCCGCGACGCGATGTCCTCTTCGATCGCGTCGGCCTCTTGCTCCGTGAGTACCGGCCGGTTCGCGAACTTGGCCGGCCGTTCGACGGGGGTGAGGGTATCGCCGCTCCAGATGCCCTGCAGGTCGGGCTCACCCCACGGCGTTTTCGGCGCGGTATAGGTGCCGGTAGTCTGCGCGCCAAGCACGATCAACGACGCAACAGCCACGGCGACGATCGTCAGAATCCGCGCGACATGTCGAACCGTCATTGCGGCCCTCCGTTACAGCGGATACTACACCAGGGTCGCCTCTTGGGCGACCCTGGTGAGTTGTGAGTTCTGAGTTGTGAGTTCTGAGTTGTGAGTGCTGAGTTCTGAGTTGCGATGCCAGACTGCCGAACGCTCAAGACTCAGAACTCACGACTCACAGCTATGAACGTGATACGATTCGCGCCCGCTCGGCGGATCCACCCAAGCGCCACCGAGGAGACGCATGCACTCACGCTGGACGCCCGCGCTTGCGGTCGCGGTCGTTACGACAGTCGGCGCGAATTGGATGGTTATCGCACAAGCGGGCCGGACTGCCGCCGACGGTGTGTACACGACTGCGCAGGCTCAAAGGGGACAGGCGTTGTACACGACGGAGTGCCTTGCATGTCATGGCGCCACTCTCGAGGGTGGTCTCGGCCCTCCGCTGACTGGCACGGGCTTCCTTCGCATCTGGAACGGCCGGTCGCTCGGCGATCTGGTCGACAAGATCGAACACACGATGCCGGCCACAAAGCCCGGCACGCTGTCGCGCCCACAGGCGGCGGATCTGGCCGCGCACATACTTCAGGTTGGCGGCTTCAAAACAGGAGCCGCGGAGCTGCCGGCGACCGCCGCCCTCGGCGAGATCGCGATCCGCGGAGCAACGATTGACACCGCCGCGACCTCACCGGCAAACTCCGCCGTCCCCGGGCCGCCGCCGGTGGCACTGCCGCCGGGCAACATGGCGCAGGTGATGCGAGGCATCCTGTTTCCGAGCTCCAACCTCATATTCAACGTGCAGAATCAGGATCCCGGTGAACAGAAGGTCGGCTGGTCGCCAGGCGGGCCGACGGCTTTCTCGTGGGTTGACTGGGGGGCGGGAATCTATTCGGGGTGGGAACTCGTGGACTACGCTGCGATCGCGCTCGCTGAATCGACGCCGCTGCTGCTGACGCCGGGACGCCGTTGCGAGAATGGCAAACCCGTTCCCGTGGAACGCGCCGATTGGGTGCGATACGTGGACCAGCTGGCTGAAGCCGGACGGGCAGCCTACCGCGCGTCGCAATCCAGGAATCGTGATGCGGTCGCCGAGGTCACCAACCAGATCGCCGATGCGTGCTTGCAATGCCACGAGGTGTACCGCGACAAGCCGGGCGGAACTACTGACGATCCGTCAAACAAGGCGGCTCGTTGCGCACCCTGAGCCCTGGGCCCTGAGGCCTGAGGCCTATTTGGGGGGAGCATAGAGATGTCAAAGCGGTTCATAGGAGTGGCAGTTGCCGCTGCTGCGGTCGCCATCATCGCCGGCATGTACATCGTGAATTCGCGCGGCGGCCAATCCCAGGTTACGCAGCAGGCCGGACAGATACGCCGTACAGCAGACGGCAAACCCGACTTCAGCGGCATCTGGCAGGCGAACTCCTCGGCCCACTGGGACCTGCTCAGTCATGACGCGCGCCCGATCGTGGCTCAACGTGGCGCGTACCCTGATGTGCCTGTGCTGGCGGCGCCGGTCGTCGCGCTCGGCACCATCGGGTGGATTCCCGCCGACGTCGGTGTCGTCGAGGGCGACGAAATTCCATACCAGCCCTGGGCTGCCGCCAGGCAGAAAGAGAACTTCGCGAACTGGCTCGACCGCGATCCCGAGCTGCGCTGCTATCTCCCGGGCGTACCGCGGGCGATGTACATGCCGTACAAGTTCCAGATCATCCAGGGCACGACGAAAATCATGATGGCGTTCGAGTTTCGCAACGCTGACCGCACCATTCACCTCGACGAGGTCCCGACATACCCGGGCGACGCGTTCATGGGGCATTCCGTCGGAAAGTGGGACGGTGACACGCTGGTGGTGGACGTCACGCGATTCACGTCGTACACGTGGCTCGATCGCTCTGGCAATTTCCACAGCGACGGCCTGCATGTCACCGAGCGGTACACCCCGCTCGGACCCGATGCGATTCAGTACGAAGCGCGGATCGAAGACGCGAAGGTGTTCACGCGTCCGTGGACCATCCGGCTGCCACTGTACCGCCGGCTCGAGCCGAACGCCCAGCTGATCCCGTTCAGGTGCATGGAGATGGCCGAAGAAACCGCGCTCGGCCACCTTCGAAAAGAACCGCTCGTGAAGCGATGGGAAGGTAAGACGATGGTGGTCGACATCACCAGAAAAGTCCCGGCCACCGAGGAGGAGCTTTACCAGCTGTACATCTCCGGCAACCCGCCGGAACAATGAGGACCGGAGGCCTCACCGGAGGCCTAAAGGCCTCCGGCTACCACGTCTAAGGCTTTTCAATCGGTGCGCCGGTGCCCGAAGAGCCAAGGAATAGCGTCCGGCCATCGGGAAGCGTCAGGTCTCGCCCGTTGGCACGCCGGGAACCGTCCTTGGCCCGGTATCCATCCACCACGATGACGGTCCCCGGCAGTAGCGCTTCCTTGGTGAAGCCGCGCCGAAACAGTACGTTTGGCGTGCCGGCCTCGATGGCCCACTGCTCCACCTTCCCGCCCGCTGCAGGGACTTCAATGTGAATCCACACGTGGGGATTGACCCACTCCATCTTCCTCACGACGGCCTTCTCGAACTTGACGGGCTTGGTCGCGTCGAATTCGGCAGCAAACGCGTGGTGCGCCGACGCCGGTGTCGTCGCCATCAGTGCTGCGCCGGCAGCGAACGCCGCTCCGAGAGCTGTGGTTCTTCGCATCGTTTCCTCCGGAGCACGTAGGGTCCGGCTCGAGCCGGACCGTGCGCATCCCGCGCTAGGAATACCGCTGAACTGCATGCCCGTCAAGCTGTCCGAGCCAATGCGGAAGCCTGAAGGCTTCCGACTACCAGCAAACCAAAGGCTTCGCTTACCGGCAAACACTGCCAACGGCACTGCGACTTGTGCCAGAATCTGCACCACCTGCATTTCGATCACCTTCCATCTTTCAGTCAGGAGGGAGCCGTGACACGCGCGCATCTTTTCCTCGCCCTTGCGGTTGGAGTCGTCGTCGCCGCAGTCGATTCGAGCTCGCTTTCGTACCGGACGGTCGCCGCCCAGGCGCCGGCCAGCGCACGCAGCCTGCCGACGTTCGAGGTGGATCGCACATGGCCGAAAGTACCGCCAAAGTGGAAGCTGGGAGATCCGTCGAGCTTCGCAATTGACGCCCAGGACAACGTGTGGGTGCTGCATCGACCGCGAACGCTCGTCAAACCCGAAGACGCCAAGATGGCGGCGCCGCCGGTCATGGTCTTTGATACGGCAGGTAACTTTGTCAAAGCGTGGGGCGGCAACGCCCCTGGTTACCAATGGCCCGAGCGCGAACACGGCATCCACATCGACGCCAAAGGTTTCGTATGGATTACCGGCAACAACTGCCCGACCAATGGGATCGCCGGTCTCCGACCTGTCGCCGACGATCAAATCCTCAAGATGACGCAGGAGGGGAAGTTCGTCCTGCAGATTGGTCGTACGAGCCAGAGTAAGGGCAATGCGGACACGCAGAACGTACATCGAGCGGCCGATGTATGGCTGCATCCGGCGACCAACGAGCTGTTCGTGGCAGACGGGTACGGCAACCACCGTGTGATCGTCTTCAATCCGGATACGGGTGCGTTCAAGCGCATGTGGGGTGCGTTCGGCAACAAACCGATGGACGACGACCATTGCGAGGTAGTGACGCCCTCGAGCTTTCCGCCCGGCCCCGGCCCGCAGAATTTCAGCATCGTCCATGCGCTCCGGGTGGCGAAGGACGGAATGGTCTACGTGGCCGACCGCGAAAACCGCCGCGTGCAGCAGTTCACACCCGACGGCAAGTTCGTGAGGCAACTGGTGAAGACCGACACCCAGTTCGCGCGCAATCTGGCGCTGTCTGCCGATCCGGCGCAGCAGTTCCTCTACGTGGGCAACGGTGCAGATATCGTCATCGTCGATCGCAAGACGCTCGAGATTGCGGGGACGATCAAACCTGCAGGGTTGACGGGCGCAGGCCACCACCTCGCGACCGATTCGAAGGGCAACTTGTACGTCGCGCAGACCGGCATGGGCATGCAGAAACTGGCGTTCAAGGGGATCGCGGGAACGCGTTAGTACCGGCGGCGTTCAACGTCCAACGACCAATACCCAACCCCCAGCGCCGGTCGTGCGAAGGGGTTGGGAGTTGGGCGTTGGCAGTTGGGAGTTTCTTTAGGAGGAATCCCATGCGCTTTTGCTCCAATGTGCTCGTCGCCGTCGTGTTGATCAGTGCTTGTCTTAGCACCAATATGTCCGCGGCGCAGGCCAGCAAAGAGATCAAGCTGACGCGGGACATCAAAGTGATCTCGAGCGCGGGCGCCCGCGCACTCGCCGATGCGTGCATCGCCTGGGCCGAGCGGAACAACACGATCGTTGCGATGGCGATCCTCGACTGGGGTGGCAACGTCATCGAGTCGCACGCCATGGAAGGTGCGGCAGCCAATGCGATCGATACGGCGCTCATGAAAGCGAAGTCAGTTCTCCGCTGGCGCCGCGCGACCTCCGAGACCAACCAACTCGTGCGCAGCGGCGAAACGCTCGCGCCGACGTTCATGGAGGACTTCCCGCAGCCGGGCGCCCTGCCAATCATGCTCAACGGTCAGGTGATAGGGGCCATGGGGGTCTCGAGCGGCGACGGCGAGAAGTGCGCTCAGGCGGCGATCGACGCGGTGTTCAAAGGACAGGCGAAGTCTTCGGGGGCACGATAACGAGTCCACGTCGTTCACGCTTCTAGGTTCTCCGTTCTCGGTTCGTGTTCAGGTTCGCTCGTTCGGAGTTCAGGTTCAGTTCGCTGCGGCTTCACTGACGAACTTGAACACGAACCGAGGAGCGAGAACGTAGAAGTGTGAACGAGACGCTTGTTCCGCCTATCGAACCGATGCTGGCCAAGCTGGCAGACGGCCTGCCGGCCGGCGCCGGCTTCATCTTCGAGCCCAAATGGGACGGCTTTCGAGCGATTGTCTTCCGTACCAAGGGCGACGTGTACATTCAGAGCCGCGATCTGCGTCCGCTGGACCGTTACTTCCCCGAACTGCACCAGGCCCTTGTCGAGCGGCTTCCGGAGGGATCGGTCGTCGACGGCGAGATTGTGATCGCAACGCCGCGAGGGCTCGACTTCGATGCGCTCCAGTTGCGGCTCCATCCGGCTGCCTCACGCGTCGCCAAGCTCGCCAAGGAATCCCCCGCGTCGTTTGTCGCCTTCGATCTCCTCGGAGTCGACGGAAGGAGTCTTCTCGATACCCCGCAGCATGAGCGCCGGGCCCAGCTCGAACGACTCCTCTCAGGAGTGGAGCCTCCCGTGTATCTCACGCCCATGACACGCGAGCGGAGTGTCGCGGCGGAGTGGCTGGAACGCTTCGAAGGAGCGGGACTTGACGGTGTGGTTGCCAAGCCCGCAGAGGCGACCTACGAACCCGGCAAGCGCGCGATGCTCAAGATCAAGCACGCCCGCACCGCCGACTGCGTCGTCGCTGGATTCAGGTGGCACAAAGCGGTTCCCGACGCAGTCGGCTCCCTGCTTCTCGGGTTGTACGACGACCGCGGCACGCTGCATCACGTCGGTGTGACGTCGTCATTCACGGTGGCCGCACGCAAGGCGCTCGTCGCCGAGCTCGAGCCTCTCCGGAAGAACGCACTCGCATCGCACCCGTGGCGATCGTGGGCAACGCCCGAAGGCGGCGGTCAGCGGATGCCTGGTGGACAGAGCCGCTGGAGCGCCGGAAAGGATCTCTCGTGGGAACCGCTGCGGATCGAACGTGTCTGTGAAGTGAAGTACGACCATCTGCAGGGCGACCGCTTTCGTCATGCGACGACGTTCCTGCGCTGGAGGTCAGACAAGTCACCGGCCGACTGCCGCTACGACCAACTCGAGGTGACACCGGCTTACGAGTTGGAGAAGGTGTTTGGGAGCAGTAGGCAGTAGGCAGTAGACAGTAGACAACAGCTACTTACTGTCTTTACTGCCTACTGCATACCGCCTACTGCCTACTGCTTTTTGGCTCGCGACGGCTGCACCCGCGGAGGCTCTCCCGGTTCTTTCTTGTACTGCGGCGGCCATGGAGCGTCGCCGAGCCCTTCCTTCTCCTGTCGAGCGGAAAGATCGAGCAGGCCATCCAGCGAGGATTGATCACCGTCGATGCCGGCGTGCGGATCGCCAATGGCTTCAAACCGCGCGGGCATCGTTGCCATCGTGAAGTCAGCCGGGTCGCACGTGTCGATCTCAGCCCAGGTGAGAGGAGCGGACACACGCGCGTCCGGTTTCGGGCGCACGGAATATGCGGCGGCGACCGTGCGATCCTTCGCGTTCTGGTTGTAGTCGACGAAGACGCCGTGCCGCTCTTCTTTCCACCACTTGCTGGTCGCCAGCGCGGGCGCACGACGTTCAACCTCGCGCGCCAGCGCGAGCGCCGCGCGGCGTACCTCGCGAAATGTCCAGCGCCGCTCGATGCGCACGTTGACATGGATGCCGCGTGAGCCGGATGTCTTTGGCCATCCCACGAGTCCGAAGTCGTCCAACGTTCCGCGCACGATGCGCGCGACGTCCTGCATCTGCGCCCATTCGACGCCGGGCGTCGGATCGAGATCGACGCGGAGCTCATCCGGATGATCGAGATCCTCCGCGCGAACCGGATGGGGATGCAGCTCGAGACACGCAAGGTTCGCCATCCACGCGAGCGCAGCCGCGCAGCGCGGTACGACTTCGCGCGCGGTTCGGCCGGATGGGAACTTCAACTCGACGACATCGATCCAGTCGGGACGCGATTCCGGCGCCCGCTTCTGATAAAAGAAGTCCTTCCCGACGCCGTTGGGATATCGCACCAGCACGTTGGGGCGGCCGCCGGCTCCGCGAAGCGCACCGTCGGCGATCGTCAGGTAGTAACGAACCAGATCGAGTTTCGTGTAGCCGGTTGCGGGAAACAGGATCTTGTGTGGGTTCGAAATCCACACCTCGCGCTCCTCGACGACGAGCAGCTCGCGATCCGTTTTCGCTGTCATTGCGTAACAGCGTATCGCGATCAATCGGCCTCGAGCGCCGCGCGATCCCAACCTGCAAGCGTCGCGCCTTGCACGTACGTGCTGTCGATGAATTCGCGCAACGCGTGATCCGGATCGTCCGCGGTCCGGACGGCTTCATACGGCAGGATGAACTCCCCGAGCTCCTGGTGATAAAAAGCCGCCGCAGGCCTGACGGCGATCGCGTCGAATCCTGGCGGCGCAGGAACCGCGTACGCGTAGAACGCCGGCGACTGCACCGGTCCGCTGCCCGGCCAGAAGCCGTGGCTGATCACCTCGTGCGAGTACGCCTCCCGCATGAACGCCGGACCTTCACGCGGCGGCGCCCTCCGGCCGGAAAATCGCGTCACCGCCAGGTCGAAGCCACCCCAGAAGAAGTGGACCGGACTGCACTTGCCTACGAAGCGGGCGCGCGCGCTGGTGAACGTCCGCTCGGATGCGACGAAAATGCGCCAGAGCTCGCGCGCGTGGACCGGGTTGTACGACGCATGCGTCGTGTCCTCGTCGAACGGAATTGGATCGGGAATCTCCACCGGCATTCGCCAGACGCGCACCGGCAGTCCCATCTCGTCGAGCGTGTGCATGATATCCGCGTAGAAGCTCGCGACCGACCGTGGTGCCAGCGGCAACGAGCGGCTCGTTCCATCCGACGTGCAGATCGCGAGCCGATGGTCGACGAAATCGAACTCAATGGCGAATGTCCGATCGCCGTACGGCATCGGGCGCGTCGATAAGCCACGTGGTGTTACCTGGAGCGCGATACCCCAGGAATGATTGAGTGGTGGCATCCGTGCGAGCGCCACTTTCCCCACCACCTGCGTCCACATGTGCAGCGTGGCGTACGTGTCCTTCCATCCGTCCGGCAAGGCGGGCCAGGCATCCTCACGCATGCGCCATGATACGCTCGCAGCAGATGGTTGAAGCGTGCGCGCACATCGCGTCAATTGACGAGGTGAAGCAACCTGGACGGCGAGCGTGCGAGGAGTGCGTCCGGATTGGTTCGCAGTGGGTCCATCTGCGTACCTGCCAGACGTGTGGCGTTACGCTGTGCTGCGATTCGTCGCCGAACAGGCACGCCAGCAAGCATGCCCGCGCGAAGAGTCATCCGGTCGTCGCATCTGCCGAGCCCGGCGAACGGTGGCTGTACTGCTTCCCCGACGATTCGTTCGCGGAGTACTGACTAACGATTTGATAATTCACGTACGATGGGGCTTTACGCCCGCGCCCGGCGGGCCGTAAAGGCCGGCCCTACGGTTAAGAACAAAGGGGCGACACCGCCCGAAGCCGAGAGCCGAAAGCCTAGAGCCTAGAGAGACATGTGCAGAAACATCAAGACGCTCGCCAATTTCGAGCCACCAGCCACTGACGAGGAAATCCGCGCCTCGGCGCTGCAGTTCGTCCGGAAACTGAGCGGCATGAATCGCCCCTCGCGCGCCAACCAGCAGGCATTCGATCACGCAGTCGACGAGGTTACTGCCGCCGCGCACCGGCTGGTTCATTCCATCAGCACGAGCGCACCGCCCAGGAACAGGGATGACGAGCTTCGCAAGGCGAAGGAGCGTGCGCGTCAGCGCTTCGCCGCTCCGCCGCTTCAGAGTCCGAGATGAACGCCGAAGCCGACGTATGAAATATCGTCTTGAAAGAACTGCCCGTACGGTGAAGGTCCCTCGTACAACTCGAGCACAAAGTTAATCAACCTGCCGGGATGCCCTTCGGCTCCGGTCCGTCTCACCGCGATTCCAAGTCTTGCGCTCGTGGCA
>Ga0075431_100007118_pt1 | contig 11115 bp, 15 predicted proteins | sample RhiMetdeltSRZDD5_FD_75297 | JGI IMG/M metagenome (GOLD analysis project Ga0075431, IMG submission 75297) | Populus rhizosphere microbial communities from Tennessee, USA - Rhizosphere MetaG P. deltoides SRZDD5 | ecosystem: Host-associated > Plants > Roots > Rhizosphere > Soil | place: USA...
CCGGAGGCCACGGCGGAGAGCTTGCCCGCCTTCACCACCTTGGCGTTGCCGCTGACGGGCGCCGCGATGAGGCCTGCGCCCAGCTCGGCGAGGCGCGCGCGGATGGCAGCGGATTCCTCGGCCGAGATCGACGAGCAGTCGACGAAGATTTTCGGCGTCTTGCCCTTGCCGCCGGAGGCAACGCCGTCCTTGCCGAACACCACCTGGTCGACATCCTTGCCGGTGGAGACCATGAGGAACACGACGTCTGAGCCGGCGAGCGCCGCGGGCGTGTCGACGATCTTCCCGCCCAGCTTGGCGAGCGGCTCAGCCTTGGCCCTGGTGCGGTTCCAGATGCTGACGGTGTTGCCGGCCTTGAGCAGGAACTCCGCCATGGGCGTCCCCATCCGCCCCAACCCGATCCAGCCGATCCTATGCGAGGTCGTCATTGGGCGTTCCTTTCGACGTCTGTCTCGGGTCTTTCATCATGGCGGAAATGCCGAGATCCTCATCGAGGTCCGGCCAGTGTACGCCCATCGGCATGATCTCGAAGTTGGCGCGCTGCTCAGCGTACGCCTGCATGAGACGAGGGTACCATGCGAGTGGCGTCGCGATGATGCGCCCATCGGCCAGCGTCACGACCAGCTCAGTCTTCGTGAACTCGACGCGGGTGGGCATTTCTTGCGTCCAAGGTTTCTGCGCGGATTCCCTCTCCCCGCTTGCGGGGAGAGGGTTAGGGTGAGGGGCAGCCCGAGGCGCCGACGTCGGAGCTTGTGGCTGCCCCTCACCCCATCCCTCTCCCCATGCCGAAGAGGCATGGGGAGAGGGGGGCGCGTGCGGCGCGGCTTTCCCCTCAATACTCGTTGGCGATGGGCAGCTCCTCCGCCGGGAACAGTGAGATCACCACGCCGCCCTTGTCGGTGACCACGATCTCCTCCTCGATGCGCGCCGCCGAGTAGCCGTCCTTGGCGGGACAGTAGGTCTCCAGCGCGAACACCATGCCGGTCTTGATCTCCATCGGATGCTCGAGCGAGACCACGCGGGAGATGATGGGCCGCTCGTGCAGCGCCAGCCCCAGGCCGTGGCCGAACTGCAGGCCGAAGGCCGCCAGCTCGTTGGGGAAGCCGAACTCCTCCGCCTTGGGCCACACGCCCGCCACCTTGTCGGTGGAGACGCCGGGCTTGATGAGCTCGATCGCCTTGTCCAGCCATTCGCGGCACTGCTTGTAGGCGTCGCGCTGCACCGGCGTGGCGCGGCCAACGTTGAAGGTGCGGTAGTAGCAGGTGCGGTAGCCCATGTAGCTCTGCAGGATGTCGAAGAAGGCCTGGTCGCCGGGCCTTATCAGGCGGTCGGTGAAGTTGTGCGGGTGCGGGTTGCAGCGCTCGCCCGAGATGGCGTTGATCGCCTCCACGTCGTCGGAGCCGTGCTCGTAGAGATAGCGGTTGGCGTTGGCGACGATGTCGTTCTCGCGCACGCCTGGGCGCAGCTCCTCGAAGATCTGCTGGTAGACGCCGTCCACCATGGCGGCGGCGCGGTTCAGCAGCGCGATCTCGTCCACGTTCTTGATCTCGCGCGCCTCCAGCATCGTCTGCTGGCCGTCCTGGATGGTGAGGCCGGCCTTCTGCAGCTCGAACAGCATGGGCGGCTCGACGATGTCGAGGCCCAAGGGCATCCTGTCGACCTTGGCCTCGCGCAGGATGGCGGCGATCTCCTCGGCATGGTGCTGCATGAGGCCGAAGCTCGGCGGCACGGTGCCGCGCATGCCGACCAGGCCCGCCTTGCAGTGCTCGGGCAGCAGCCAGGGCGAGTAGAGCTTGTGGTGCACGGCGGCCGAGCCGAAGTCCCACACGATCGGCTCCATGCCGCGCGCCAGCAGGGCGAAGCGGCAGAGCTTGTCGCGCTCCCACTCGCCGATCTTGGTGGCCGAGACGTAGCGGATGTTGTTCACGTCGAACAGCAGCAGCGCCCCCAGCTCCGACCGCTCCAGGGCCTGGCGCGCGCGGGCGAGCCGGTAGCGGCGCATGCGGTCGAACTCGACCCGGCTCTCGAAGTCCACGCCCATGGCTCCCAGGGCGGGGAGGCGCCGGCCCCAGTTCCAGTGCGGGTCGAGGTCGCCCTTCCGGGGCGCCGGCTCGCTGACCTTCTCTTGCATGGTGCGTCTCTCCCTGATGGCCGCGCCAGGCGCAACACTGCCGCGCGGGTGGGCGCTTGTCCGGCCGTCAATTCGCTAGGGGAACCTGACGCGCTGCGGTTGTTGTGTCAATCGATCGGACGGGCCAATGGCGGGGTCGGCACCCAATCATCCGCACGTGAGAAAAGCCTGCTTTCCTCGGTGAAACCGGCCGCCCGCCAGATACGAATTATGTAGACGTAGGTTTGCTCACGATCCTCGGTAGCAAACAGATCGACATCGTCGATCAGCTTCGCCAGTCGCCCTCTGACAATGTCCGCCACCAACGGTCGCGGCATCGCGAGGATATCATCAATAGCAGCATCCACGAGCGCAATGAGCTGTGGACCGTCCTCCGGTGTGTCGGGTCCCGTGTACACTTCGGTTGGGGCGAACTTGCGCTCTTTGCGAAGACTTTCCAGCTGCGACATGTCAGAGGCCACGAGGTTGTCCCACGGCGGCAGGGCGATCACCAAGAGTGCAAGGGCGAGGCGAGAATACCGATCGTGTCGGGTCATCGCTCGACCGAACCTACAGCACCTCGAATACCTGGTAGATCGGCCCGCTGGGGAGGCGGTGGCCGAGGCCGACGGAGACGATGTTGTTGAGCCAGCCGTACTTGTCGGAGGCGGTCTCGAAGAAGGGGGCGATGCGGAAGTAGTAGCCGGACGGGTTCACCTCCTCGCCGCGGGCGATGGCGTCGATCACGTCCTTGGGGCCGTGCCTGAGGCCGCGGTAGGTCATGCCGATCAGATGCCCGTCGTCCGTCTCCATCACGAGGCGCACGTCGAGCGCCCAGGTGCCGTCGGCCCGCACCGCTTGCCAGTCGCTGCCGCTGGTGAGGATCTTGCCCTCGAGCCGTTCGCCCTCGAACCGGCCGCCCAGCACCTCGCCCACGCGCCGGTCCACGCCAGGCGTCCTGCCGAGGATGAACGGCTTGGCCACGTCGATGACGAAGGTAAAGAGGGGTCGAACGCGCACCTCCGTCATCTCCCGCGGAAGAATGGAGGAAAGCGCTGCAGTTTCCACGATAGTTCCCCCGTCCTGCCGCAATAAGAACGCTGTATGAATGTAGATCCGATGCCGCTTGCCGTCGAGGGTGCACCGCCCGTGTACGTCTACACTAATGCATCAGAACGCCATGTCGCCAGATCACAGCAGCGATCCGCCTTCCCTGGTCCTGGGTGGCCTCCGAGTCTGGGTGCTGGAAAAGGCGTTTCCCGAGACCGTTGAATGGTACGAGGGCACCTGGTTGCAGGTGCGCGCGGAATGTGCAGCCCCAGGCGCCACGGTCACGGTGCGCGGCCAGCTCCTGACGACGGAGGACATCGGCCGCCTGCTCGCCGGCATGGAGGCGATGCAGCTGGGCACCGGCGCCGCCGGAATGAGCCCGCTGGAGCCCAACCTGGTCGTCAGCCTCACGGGTAACTCCAGGGGCCGCCTGCGCATCGACGTGCGCATCACGCCCGACGGCATGACCCAGGAGCACCGCTTCTTCTTCGATGCCGATCTGGCCTATCTGGCAGAGCCCATCGCGCAGTGCCGCGAGCTCCTCCGGCGGTTCCCTGCCGAGGCGGTGCCAAGACTGGTGTAGGGTGGCTCGGAGGAGGCGCGCAAGTCCGCCTTCTCGCAAGCAGTGCCGAGTCTCGGCCGCCTTCCAATCCTCGATCGTGTTGCGGATGATTTGCATGGCCGAGCTCACTGGAGAGGGCGCGACCGGGGGGCCCGCCGAGCCTCGGAGATCATCCGTCGCAACGCTGTCCCTGCTGCTGCTCATAGCGTTGGTCTTCCTGCTCGAGCTTGTGGTCTCGATAGCCACCTACCGCCCTTCGCTCGGTCTGCGGCCATCCCCCTGGGAATTTCAAGTCGACCTGTTGGTGAGGCTCGGGGCGAACAGCTGGCAGCTCGTATTCGGTGATGGCGAGTGGTGGCGGATGCTGACAGCCCCCGTCCTTCACACGGGGCCGGTGCACGTCCTGCTCAATGGCCTCGCTCTTTGGATCGTAGGGCCGAGGCTGGAACGGGTGGTGGGCCCGGCGTGGTTGTTGGCTGTCTTTGTCGCAAGCTGCATCTTCGGCGACCTCGTTTCCATGCTCTTCAACCCGCCCGAGATGGCCGGAGTCGGCGCGTCGGGTGGACTCATGGGGCTGGCTGCGGCGGCTCTTGTACTGAGCGCCCGCGCCGGTTCCGGATCGAGCTTGCGAGCCGCTCTGGTAGGGAGCGGCCTTTCGGCCGGCTCGATCCCCACCGTGATATTCCCGATCGCCAGTGGCGCCACGGTCGACCACTCGGCGCATCTCGGGGGAGCACTCGGTGGCCTCTGCCTGGGGCTGTTCCTCTTGTGCCGCCGGACGGAGCCGGCGGGGCTGCGACCCGCCTCGCTATCCGCGCAGGTACGTCGTGGTGCTGCGGGCGGCTGTTGACCGGCTACGGTGTCCTGGCCACACGGCCCGGCTGGGACAGGGCTGCGCCCGAGAGTGCCACCCAAGGGTGCCTGCGCTCGTTGTAGACGGCCTGCGTGGGCGCCGGGAACGTTGGATCGGCAAAGCAGCCGACCGCGACCGCGACGGCATCGGGCTTTCGCTGCGGCATCCAATAGACGGTGGAGCCGCATGTGGCGCAGAAGTGGAACGTGACGAGGTGTCCGCCGTCCGACCGGCGCGTGTAGCTGCACGTCGCGCCCTGCGCCTCGACAGCCTCTCTCCGGAAGAAGGCGGCAACGCCGTAGGTGCTGCCGGTGCGCCTTTGGCAGTCGAGACAGTGGCACAGGGAGACCTTGGTCGGCTCGCCGGTGCAGCGCACGGTCAGCGATCCACAGGCGCATGTTGCGAGCCGTGTGGTCATTGAGGCGATGCTCCTCGGCAAGGGGTGCGCGTCTGCCGGCGGTCAGGCGATACGCGGCGTGAGGCCCGCGCCTGTTGCCCAGGCTTCGCCCGGCAGGCTAATGTCCGCCCGAAACGCATACAACAAAAGTCCTGGGGGAGGCCCTGATGTCCACTGCCCAAGCGCGCGCGCCGGCCGCTGTCACGCCTCTCAACGACGACATCGGCGAGCAGCTGCGTCTCCAGATGTACGAGACGCAGGTCGTGATCCGCGAGGCCGAGCAGCGCGCCTACGACCTGTTCCTGCAGAACCTGGTGAAGGGTACCTCCCACCTGTCGCTGGGCCAGGAGGCGGTGGCGGCCGGGTTTGCCACCGCCATGAAGCCTGGCGACCTCTCGTTCTGCACCTATCGGGGCCACGCCCATACGCTGGCGCGCGGCGTCTCTATCGAGAAGGTGCTGGGCGAGCTGATGCAGCGCGACAACGGGCTGATGCGCGGCAAGGGCGGCTCGATGCACCTCACCTCGGCGGAGCACGGCGTGATGGGCTCCTATGCCATCATCGGCGCGCACCTCCCCATCGCCTGCGGTGCCGCCTGGCGCGCCCAGTACAAGGGCGACAAGGACGTGACGGTGTGCTTCTTCGGCGACGGCACCACCAACATCGGCGCCTTCCACGAGGCGCTCAACTTCGCCGCGGTGTGGACGCTGCCCGTGGTGTTCGTGTGCGAGAACAACCTCTACATGGAATACACGCCCATCGGCGAGGTGATACCGGTGGAGCACCCCGCTGCCAGCCGTTCTCCCGCCTACGGGCTGGAGGCCATCATCGTCGACGGGCAGGATGCCGATGCCGTCTATCGCGCGGCCAGCGCCGCATACGACAAGGCGCGTGCCGGCGGCGGGCCGTCGCTGATCGAGTGCAAGACCTACCGCTTCAGCGGGCACTCGCGCGCCGACCCCGCCACCTACCGCCCCAAGGGCGAGTTGGAGCGCTGGAAGGAGCGCTGCCCCTTGAAGATCTACCGTGCGCGCCTCGCGCAGTTCGGCATCCGGGAGGACGTGATCGCCGGCATCGAGGCCGGCGTGAAGCGCCGGGTCGACGAGGCCACCGAGAGGTGCAAGGCCGCGCCGCCGCCGCCCCAGGACATCATGGCCACCGACGTGTACGCCGACGGAGGCTGGGCATGGCGCAACTGACATACCGCTGCGCCCGGTTGGCGCCGTATCGCACGGTGTCATTCCGACGCTCGTCGCCGGAATCCAGCGCGCCTCTTGCTCCGACGCTCACGGTTGGCAGGATGCCGGCGACAAGCCCCGGCATGACGAGGGAGACCGAGCATGGCTGAGCTGACCTATCGCGAGGCGGTGGCCCGCGGCATCGCCCAGGAGATGGCGCGCGACCCCGACGTCGTCTTCCTCGGCGAGGACGTGGCCAAGGCCGGCGGCGTGTTCAAGAGCACCGTGGGCCTGCTCGAGCAGTTCGGGCCGAAGCGCGTGCGCGACACGCCGATCTCCGAGCAGGCGATCCTCGGCGCCGCCATGGGGGCGGCTATGACCGGCCTCAAGCCCATCGCCGAGATCATGTTCTCCGACTTCCTCGCGGTGTGCTTCGACTTCGTCGCCAACGAGTTCCCCAAGAGCCGCTACATGTCGAACGGGCAGCTCAAGTGCCCGCTGGTGGTGCGCACCGGCAACGGCGGCGGCGTGCGCTTCGGCGCCCAGCACAGCCAGAGCGTGGAGAACTGGGCGATGATGATCCCCGGCCTCAAGGTGGTGGCGCCCTCCAACCCGCGCGACGTGGTGGGCCTGCTGGCGGCAGCGGTGCGCGATCCGGACCCGGTGATCTTCTTCGAGCACAAGGCGCTCTACCCGGTGAAGGGCGAGGTGCCGGACGGCGAGATCGTCGATACGCTGGGCAGCGCCGCCATCGTGCGCCCCGGCCGCGATGCCACCGTCCTGGCGCTGGCGGCGATGGTGCCGCGCGCCGTTGCGGCGGCGGACCGGCTCGCGGCGGAGCACGGCATCGACTGCGAGGTGATCGACGTGCGCTCGCTGGTGCCGCTCGACACCCGCACCATCCTCTCCTCGGTGGCGCGCACGCACCGCCTGTTCACGGTGGAGGAGAACCCGCGCCTGTGCGGCTGGGGGGCGGAGCTGGTCTCCATCGTCGCCGACGAGGCCTTCTACGACCTCGACGGCCCGCCCGTGCGCATCACCACGCCGCACATCCCGCTCCCCGCCGCCGACGTGCTCGAGGACGCCGCCATCCCCAGCGTGGAGCGCATCGTGGACCGCGTGAAGCGGGCGATGTAGCCGTCCCGGCCGCGCGGGCGACGTCGCACGGACTCCACGGCCTCGGCCGCGAGCGCGCAGGCCTCCTCGAGCCGGGGGTCAGGCGCTGCCGGTCTGGCCCCTGCCCCACAGGCGGGCCGAGGCGATGTCGGCGCCTTCGCGCAGCGCGTCGAGTTTGAGCCAGACTGCCGGCTCGATCACCCACTCGCGGTTGGTGAAGGTGCCGAAGCCGCAGTCGGTCGAGGCGATCACCCGCTCGCGGTCGCCCACTGCCGCCACCGCGTCCTCGATGCGCCGCGCCACCACCTCGGGGTGCTCCACGAAGTTGCTGGTGGTCTCGATCACGCCGGGGATCAGGACCATGTCCTCGGGCAGCGGGTGCGCCTTCAGTGCCGCATGCTCGTGCGCGTGGCGCGGGTTGGAGAACTCGATCGACAGCGCGCCCACCTTCGCCTGGTAGAGCGCGGGCAGGATCTTCTCGAGCGCGATGTCGTGGATGTGCGGGCCCTCCCAGTTGCCGTAGCAGATGTGGAGCCGTACCCGGTCGCGGGGGATGCCCTCGATGCCGGCGTTGATCGCCGCCACGCCGCGCTCGCAGGCCTCGACGAACTCGGTGTCCGAGAGATCGCGGAACATCATGACGCGGTCCATGGCGAGATCGGGCGCATCGATCTGCAGGATGAGGCCGGCGCGGTGGATCGCCTGATACTCGTTCTTCATCTCGCGCGCGATGGCGGCGAGATAGGCCTCGTGCGAGGCGTAGTGCGCATTGAGCATGGTGGATGAGATGATGCCCGGCGACGGCGCCGTCATGAAGCTCTCGGCGAAGGCGCCGGCGGCGATGCGCGTGAAACGGGCGATCTCGCCCTCCAGCGGCGCAATGTCGAGGTAGCGCAGCTCACCCTGGCACTCCGGCGCGTTCTGCTGCTTGCTGGTGTGCGGGAAGCGGCGCAGCAGATAGCTCACCAGCTCGGGGAACTCCTCGAACTCGCGTCCGCGCCGGCGCTTGGATTCGCCGGCGAAGCCCGACATGCGCGCGGGCACGTAGGTCTGGAACCCGACGCGCTGCTGCTCGCCGTCGTTGCCGACATCGATGCCGGCGGCCTTCTGGCGCTGCACCACATAAGCGACCGCCTTGTCCATCTCCGCGGCGAATTGAGCCTTGTCGTAGGCCTCGCCGGCCTCGCGCCTGACGAGGAGGTCCGACAACACCTCGTTGCGCGGCAGGCTGCCGACGTGCGTCGTGAGGATGCGGTCGCGGCTGGTGATCATGGGCCCTCCCCGGGATTGGCGTTGCGTCTCTTATACCTCTTAAGCGGCACGCGGACAGCGGGCGATAAGGCAGGGCAGTAGGGCAGTAGCGCAGTAGGGCAGTGTGCCACCTTTCGGCCAATCCGACTCCCGCGCTGCTGCTCTTACTGCCTTACTCCCGGTTTGCGCGTCCACGACGCCACGGACTACAGTGACGCCCATTCGCGCGCCACAGGCGCCCGGCCCCGGAAGCAGGAGGAGATGCCATGATCCACGAGCTCAGAACCTACACGCTCAGGCCGGGCACGCTGCCGGAGGTAATCAGGAACTCGTCTACGGTGTCGCGCGCCATCCGCAAGGACGACTACGGCAAGCTCGAGGGATACTGGTCGACCGAGATCGGGCCGCTGAACCAGGTCATCCACCTGTGGACCTACGCCGACCTCAACGAGCGCACCAGGCTGAGGGCCGAGCTGTACAAGAACCCGCGCTGGACCACCGAGTACACGCCTCTCATCCGGCCGCATCTCATCCGCCAGGACATCAGGCTCCTCAACCCCGTGATCGGACCGCTGGCGCCGGCAAGCACGCCCAACCTCTACGAGCTCCGCAACTACCGCGCCAGGCCGGGCGCGGTGCGCCAGTGGGTGGAGCTGTTCGAGAAGATCATGCCGGTGCGGGAGAAATACTCCAAGCCCGTGGGCCTGTGGATCACCGAGGCCGGACAGCCCAACGAGACCTGTCACATCTGGGCCTACAAGGACCTGAACCACCGCGCCCAGGTGCGCGCCGAGGTCGGCAAGGACCCGGCGTGGCAGGCCTTCCTCAAGGAGTCCGCGGGCCTGCTCGACGAGATGCACGCCACCATCATGCTGCCCGCTCCGCATTCGCCGCTGAAGTAGGTCGGGTGGAGCCCCGGCGGTATCGGGGCGCAGGCCCAGCACCCCCGTATTGCGCCAAGCCGGCTAGGGCGGCCCGTCGTTTGCAGAAGCGATGTGTACGTGGTAGGAGTGCTCCATGAGCACACATGCGCAGCGCAAGATGACGGTCGACGAATTCCTGGCCTGGGCCGAGGGACGGGAGGGTCGTTGGGAGCTCTACAACGGGGTGCCTTACGCCATGTCTCCGGAGAGGACTCGCCATGCCAAGGTCAAGCTGGCGGCGCACATGGCTTTGCTGAAGGCGATCCGCAAGGCGGGCGTACAGTGCCATCTGCTGCCCGACGGAGTGGGTGTGCGCATCTCGCGACACGTCATGCATATCCCTGACGCTCTCGTCTATTCCGGGCCGGAGCTGCCGGACGACGCCATCGAGGTACCCAATCCGGTCATCCTGGTCGAGGTGGCCTCGCCCTCGACGCGCAAGTTCGACGACACGGTGAAGCTCGACGGCTATTTCAGTCTGCCGAGCGTACACCACTACTTGATCGTCGATCCACAGGGCCCGCCTGTCATCCACCACCGCCGCCAGGCGGAAGGCCCGATCCTGAGGTCGATCGTGCACGAGGGCACCCTCACGCTGTCGCCGCCGGGCATCGAGCTCGAGGTCGCGGAGATGTTCGCGCCGGCGTGGGGGCAATAGGGCGTCAGCTCGTATTGTGGCGATGCGCGCTCGCCGCCGGCTCCACGGGCGCGGAGGGCTGCAGCGGCTCCTGCCCCTGCGCCCCGAAGCCGTGCATGTAGAGCGCCCACTGCAGGCCTACGATGCAGCCCTTGATGCGGGGGAGGAGGGCGAGGGTCAGCCAGAGCGTGAGTGGCCCCCACAGCACGGCATGCAGCCAGAGCGGTGGCGAGAACGCCCGCTCGACCGGCAGCACTGCCCCCACGATCACGTGGCCGACGATCAGGATGGTAAAGTAGGCGGGCGCGTCGTCGGCGCGGTGGTGATGGAGGACCTCGCTGCATCCCGGACACGTCTCCCGCACCTTGAGATAGCGCCCGAACAGCGGAGCGGCGCTGCAGGCCGGGCAGCGCCGCAGGAGGCCGTCGAGGAGCGCGCGCTTCACGTCGCGGCGCGGACGCGCTTCACCGGGCTCGATGGGCATGGCCGACATCCCCTCTGGCGCCTGCCGGGGCGACCGCAACGACCGGTGGTCCAGGCCAACAGGCAAGTGGCACGCGGGCCAGGCCATGAACAGTGCGCGCGTTGAAATGTCTCACGCCGGTCGCGGCTCAACGCCCGCCCGTCTCGGTGCCGTAGCGGATCACCTGCACCTTCTCCAGCGTGACGAGGCCGCTCGCTGTCATCATGGTTTCGAGGACGGGAAGAAACCCCCTGATCCTCTCCTCGCTGTCCACGATCTCGATGACGAGCGGCAGGTCCTCCGACAGCCGCAGGATCTTCGCCGTGTGCAGCCGGCTCGAGGCGCCGTAGCCCATCGGGCCGCGGATCACGGTGGCGCCGGCCAGGCCCCGCTCGCGCGCGGCGAGCACGATCGCCTCGTAGAGCGGCCTCGGCCCGTGCCGGTCGTTCTCGCCGATGAAGATCCGGAGCAGCATGGCCTCTTGGGGCAGGTGCATGGGATGCCTCCCTAGAGATGATTGATCTGGGCCGCGGCGACGTGGCCGAGCCAAACGGCCAGCATGCACAGCAGCACCG
>Ga0075431_100007120_pt1 | contig 11112 bp, 10 predicted proteins | sample RhiMetdeltSRZDD5_FD_75297 | JGI IMG/M metagenome (GOLD analysis project Ga0075431, IMG submission 75297) | Populus rhizosphere microbial communities from Tennessee, USA - Rhizosphere MetaG P. deltoides SRZDD5 | ecosystem: Host-associated > Plants > Roots > Rhizosphere > Soil | place: USA...
GATGCGCCGCAAACTGCGCGCGGCGGATCGGATGAAGGAAACCTTCGCCGAGCTGGGCGACGATGGGAATATATTCGCGAAACTGATCAAGCGCGATATCCAGTTGCTGCAGGAAACTTTGCAAGCAGCGTCGTTCACGGATTTTCAAAAGGCTGTGGAAGTGATATTACGGGCGCGCAAGGTTTTCCTTATCGGGCTCAACGCGTCCACGGCGCTGGCTTACATTCTCTATTTTAGGCTCGTGCGCATGAAAAAGGACGCTCACTGGATCTTTTTGACCGGCGGCACTTCGCTGGTGGAGCAACTCGCATTTATGGAGCCGGCGGATGTCCTGGTCGCGATCGACTTTTTGGAAGTGCCGCGCGAAGTCCAAACCGCGCTGCAACACGCCAAAAAAATCGGCGCGCCGGTGCTAGGCATCACCGATTTTCCAAGCTCGCCGATTGCCAAGGCGGCAGAAGTCTGTCTCTATGCAAAGCGCGGGTTGCATTCGTCGGTCAACTCACTGACGCCGGCGTTTTCACTGGTGAATGCCTTGGCGATCGCCGTCGGCTGGGCGAAGAAAGCGGACTCGATCAAAGCGCTCACGGATTTGGATACATTACTGGAGGAACGCGGGCTGTAAACCAGCCCCAACTAAAAAGGAGAAAGAATATGGCGACAAAATTGAAATTCGGACTGCTGTTACCCCACTTTTGCGAGTATGGCTCAGCCGAAAGATGCATCGAAGGCTCGAAGAAAGCTGAAGCTTACGGCTTTGACTCGGTTTGGGTCAGAGACCATTTGGTCTTTGAACCGCACGGCATGGAGGGTGAAGACAATACCCACATCGAAGGGTTGCTCATCCTCGCGGCGGTCGCGACCGTATGCAAAAAACTGACCCTCGGCACCGGCACGATGATCTCGCACCGCCATCCAATTCATTTGGCCCAAGCCATGGCCGGCCTAAGTACGCTGTGCGACAGCAACATCATCATGGGCCTCGGTCTCGGCACCTTTCCCCATGAATTCGAAGCGGCGGGTTATAAGAAGACGACCCTGCAAGATCGCGCCAACATCGCAAAGGTCAACGCGCTGCTCTGCCGGCGCTTCTGGGCCGGCGAAAAAATCAGCTACAAGGACGACTACTACGATTTCAAAGACGTCGAGCTTAAGCCGACGCCGAGTAAAAAGATTCCGATTTGGTACGGCGGCGGCACACCCGCTTCCTGCCGCCGCGCGGCGGATTACTGCGACGGCTGGATGCCCGGCCGTATTCCCACGGCGACGTTCAACAAAATGGTCAAGTACCTGGAGGAGCAGTGCAAGCTGGCGGGCCGCCCCATGGTCACCACCGGCGCGATTCCGATCACCAGCATCGACAAGAATCGCGACGTCGCGCTCAGCAAAGTGAACACCAAGGGTCTGATCAACGAAGGTAACTCGCCGAGCAAAAAAACTTGGGTCAAACCGAAATCCGGCACCTTTTCAACCGTCGAAGACATCGAAGGACTGCTCATGGCCGGCACTCCGGCGGACATCGCGCGCGACACCAAACGCTACGAAGAAGCCGGTCTAAACCATATCGTTTTCGATCTGCGCTTCCGCTACGCCGACTGGTACCAGCAGATCGACTTGTTGGGTCAAGAAGTATTGCCGGCGGTAAGGGCGTAAACGCGTTCAAATCGTTCCAGACGTTCAAGTCGTTCAAAACGTTCCGAGGACCGGAATCAGACGACTTGCACGGTTTGAACGGAGCGTAGCGATTGAACGAAACGAAGTGATTGAACTCTTCAGGAGTTATTATGCGTACAGAAAAAGTTAATTTTTACAGCGAAGGCATCAAACTTGCCGGCGTGCTCTATTTACCGGACTCGGAGCAAGGCAAGCCCTATGCTGGAATCGTTCAGGGACCGGGATTTCTCGGTCTCAAAGACGCCAAGCACTACATCATGATGTTCGAAAAGCTCTGCGCCGCCGGCTATGCGTGTCTCTGCTTCGACTACCGCGGCTGGGGCGACAGCGAAGGCAACGAACGCGGGTGGGTTATGCCGAAATGGCAAGCCGAAGATATCCGCAGCGCCATCAGTTACATGCAAACCCGCGCGGAGATCGACCCCGATCGTATCGCCACCTACGGGTCAGGGGGCACCGGCGGCGGCAATGCCGTTTACGTGGCAGCGATCGATTCGAGGGTGAAATGCTGCGTCAGTTACCTCGGCGTCAGTAGCGGGCGGGAGTGGCTGCATTCCATGCGGCGTGAGTACGAATGGGTCGATTATTTAAAAAGCATCGACGAAGACCGCAAGCAGCGGGCTCTTACTGGTAAAGGCGCCATCGTCAGCGCCCGCGAGGGCGGCATCATGGTGCAAACCCCTGAACGCCAGACAACCACCATCAAAAAAGATGTTGCGGACAAAATTCCTGACGCCATGCCGCTGGCCTGCGCCGAATCAATCCTGGAATATAGCCCCATCGATGTCGTTCACAAGATTTCGCCGCGCGGCGTGCTTTTTATCGCCGTCGAGGGCGACGCAGTGACTCCGGAACAGCAGTCCTTCGATCTGTACGAAAAAGCTCAAGAACCGAAAAAGCTGGTGCTGTACAAAAAGACAACCCATTATGGCATTTATAATGATTACTTCGACGACGTCGCCGCCAACGTCGTCGACTGGTACAATCGCCATCTTAAGTACGACAAAGTCGAAATTACCGAAAAGCAATAGGAGCCTTCATGAACAAGATTTCATTTGGCGTGAGAGTGCCGAACTCCGGTCCGCTCTCCAGCATTGAGAATATCGTCAATGCCGCTAAGACAGCTGAGGATTTGGGATTTGATGCGCTGTGGGTTCACGACCACGTGGTCTGGAGCTCGGAGATGCATAGACATCATATTTCTTCCGGCGCGGCGGAAGCGCTGACCGACACCCAGGATGCCAATTTCTTCGAAGCTACGACCATGCTTTCCTATCTCGCGGCGGAGACCAAAAAAATCGTCCTGGGTGTGGCGTGCTTGGTCATGCCGTGCCGCAACCCGATCTACGCCGCGAAACAGTACTCGACGTTGGATCATCTCGCCAAAGGACGTTTGCTGATCGGCGTCGGTCTGGGCTCCAAAGCGACGCGAGAGTCGGACGAGTTCGGCGTATTCGGCGTGCCTTATGAGCGGCGCGGCGATCGGACCGATGAATACATCGAAGCCATGAAGGCCATCTGGACTCAGCAATTGGCTTCGTACAAGGGAGATTTCATCCAGTTCAAGAACGCCGAGGTTTATCCGAAGCCGTTCCAAAAACCTCACCCGCCGGTTTGGGTCGGCGGCTGGATGAAGCTCGCCGCAAAGCGCGCCGGAAAGTACGGCGAAGGTTGGATTCCCGGGTGGTTGTCGCCCAAGGAAATGAAAGTCGGCTGCGACATTCTGAGTCAGACAGCGCGCGACAACGGCCGCGATCCGTCCAAGATCACCATCGCCGTCGAGAAGCTCGCAACCATCGCCAAGACGCGCGACGAAGGACTGAATCTGGCGATGCCGACGCTCAAGACCAGCAGCGAGAGCTACGAGCGCGACATCGACAGCATGCAATTCGCCCTAGACCGCCACATTTTCGGCTCGGTGGACGATGTGCGCCGGCGCGTCGATGAATTCATCGAAAACGGCGTGCAGCACTTCGAGCTCAAAATCATCTATCCGACCATGGATAGCTTGAACCAGCAAATGGAGCTCTGGGCGGAGAATATTCTGCCGCGCTACAACTAAATTAAAAAATTGGAGTGTTGGAGTACTGGAGTGATGGAGTAATGCGCTAATTCAAAAAGGCCAACACTCCGATACTCCACTTCAGTTATTGCGAACTATGAAACTTTCAATTCAACTGAACGGCAAACCCTGGCAGGTCGACTGCGAAGCGCAGGAAACTCTCGCCGAAGTTTTGCGCAACACGCTCAATTTGAACGGCACCAAAGTTTCCTGCGAAGTCCAGGTGTGCGGCGCTTGCACGGTTTTGATCGATGGCGCGCCGGTGAGCGCCTGCACCTATCTGGCCTATGAAGCGCGCGGCAAGAGCGTCACCACCATCGAAGGCTTGGAAAAACCCGACGGCACGCTCCATCCGCTCCAGCAAGCCTTCATCGATGAGTTCGCCTTTCAGTGCGGCTATTGCACGCCGGGCATGATCATGTCGGCCAAAGCGTTGCTGGACGAGAATCCCAAGCCGACGCGCGACGAGATCATCCATCACATGGACGGCAACATTTGTCGTTGCACCGGCTACGTGCCGATCGTCGCCGCCATTCAGCGCGCCGCCGAAGTGATTGCTAAGGAGAGCAAGAAGTGAGCGCCGAGAAGAAAACCGATTTTCACATCGTCAATCATTCGATTCCACGCCGCGACGGCCGGGTGAAAGTTACGGGCAAAGCTCAATACGTTGCCGATCTCAAGCTTATCGGCATGGCCTACGCAAAAGTGTTGCGCAGCCCTTTCGCGCACGCGAAAATTATTTCCATCGACAAATCACGCGCGGAGGCGCACCCCGGAGTCTATTGCGTGGTCACCGGCTACGATCTCGACGGATTGAACCCGTATTTCGGCCACGCCGTCAAAGATCATCCCCTGCTAGCGATCGAGAAAGTGCGTTACGCCGGCGAACCGGTGGCGGCAGTGGTGGCAATCGACGAGCGGACCGCCTTCGAAGCGTTGGAATTTATCGACGTCAAGTATCAAGAACTGAAAGGCGTCTTCACGCCGGAAGAAGCGATGGCCGAGGACGCGCCGCTCTTGCACGAAAAGAAATTCGAAGCCGGAGCGCTGCGCGGTTTCGAGGGAGAAGTGACCGCGGGCAAGGGAACGAATATCTGCCAAACTCACAAAATACAGTGGGGTGATGTCGAGAAAGCGTTCAAGGAAGCTGCTTCGGTCGTCGAGGGCAATTATTACTTTCCCATGACCTACGCCTACGCGATGGAGCCCTATGTATCCGTCGCCGATGTTACCGATCAGGGCGTGACAATTTATTCCTCGGCGCAGCATCCTTTCATGGTGCGCCACGATTTGAAATCCATTTTCAATCTACCCGTGAGCAAAGTGCGCCTGATTGTTCCCTTCGTCGGCGGCGGTTACGGCAGTAAGTCGTACACGAAAGTCGAGCCACTGACCGCAGCTTGCTCCTGGAAAGCCAAGCGTCCGGTGAAGCTGCAGCTCACGGTCGAAGAGGCGATGCTGACGACGCGCAGCGACGATGCGTACACTTGGATGCGCACGGCGGCGGATGCCAATGGCAAGATCATTGCCCGCCAGGCGAAGATCTACATGAACACCGGCGCCTACGCCGAGAACAGCCCGCTGGTGGTCGAGAAGTCCACCAATCGCTGTGTCGGCCCTTACGCGATTCCCAACGTCTTGATTGAAAACTGTTCTCTCTACACCAACACCGTGCCGGCAAGTTCTTACCGCGGCTTCGGCTGCGCTCAGGTGACATTACCAGGCGAATCGCAGATCGACGAACTGGCGGCAAAGATCGGCAAAGACCCCTATGAATTTCGCTTGGCCAATGCGGCCAAGCCGGGCGAAGAATTTTTTCCCGGCATGCGGCCTTTCGATGGCACGCTTAAACAAGACCTGGATACCGCCGCGAAAGCCGTCGGCTGGGGAACGCCCTTGCCTAAGGGACATGGCCGCACCGTTGCCGTGTCCGGTAGCGACGCCGGCGCGTATCCGCTCACATCGACGGCCGTGCGTGTCCACGCCGACGGCTCCGTTACGATCATGACCGGCAGCACCGAACTCGGACAGGGAAGCCACACGGTTCTGCCGCAAATCGCCGCGGAAGCGTTGGGAGTCCCTTTCGAGAATGTCAACGTGGTTTCTTCGGACACCGCGATCACGCCGTACGATCGGTCTACCGGCGCCAGCCGCACGACGACTTTAATGGGCAGCGCGGTGCTGGAAGCGAGCCAGGAGGCCATCCAACAGATGGTCGTTATGGCCGCCGACGTGCTGAAAGTGAAGGTCGAAGAAATTCAAACCGTGCGCGGCGGCGTACGCTGCGGCGAGGTCGAGCTCAATTGGTCTCAAGTGATTAGTAAATTTTACGCGCTTCCCGACGGTGAAGTGATCGGCCGATCCTATATCAGGAAATCCGGCAAGTTCGCCGCCCTGCCGGTCTTCTGGGAAGCCGCCGCCACAGGAGTCGAAATTTCCGTCGATGAAGACACCGGCAAAATCACCATGGAGAAACTCGCCACCGTTGGCGATGTGGGACTTGCGATCAACCCCGCGCTCGCCGAAGGCCAGGATATCGGCGCCGCGACTATGGGCATGGGCATCGGCCTTTTTGAGGAGCTCGTTTACGAAGGCTCGCAGTTGATGAACGGTTCGATTCTCGATTACCGCCTGCCGCGTTTTTCCGACCTGCCGAAACACGTGGAGCTGCACCTTGTGCAGAATCAGGACGGCGTCGGTCCGTACGGCGCCAAAGGCGGCGGCGAAGCGTCATTGAATTCCATGGCCGCCAACATCGCCAATGCCGTCGATCGCGCGGTCGGCGTGCGCATCCGTGAGGCCCCGCTGACGCCGGAAAGAGTCTGGCGAGCGCTGAAGGATAAAAAATCGAAGATGGAGGATTGAGGATAGAAGATCGCGATACTCAATCATCGATCCTCCATTCTCGACTAGCCTGCTCTTATGATGCCCTTAAGACGTTTTACCATCCATCAACCGAAGACCATCGCGGAAGCGTCGCAGATGCTAGCCCAGTTCGGCGAGAAGGGACGGCTCTATGCCGGCGGCACCGAGCTGTTGCTTGCGATGAAACATGACCTGCTCCGTTACGAGCACCTGGTCGACGTGAAGACGATTCCCGATCTCGACAAGATCGAAATGAAGAACGGCGCGCTCATGATCGGCAGCACGGCCACGCATCGCGCCATCGAGCGATCTTCCATCGTCAAACAGAATCTGCCGGTGCTCGCCGAGTTGGAGACCCAGGTCGCCAACGTGCGCGTGCGCACCAGCGGCACTCTCGGCGGCAATCTTTGTTTCGCCGAGCCTCACTCTGATCCCGCGACATTACTGACCGCCCTCGGCGCCAGGGCGCATGTGCAGGGGAAATCCGGGAGCAAGACAGTCGGCGTCGACAAGCTGATCACCGGTGCTTATGAAACTTCTCTCGCCGGCGATGAACTGCTCGGCGCGGTAGAGATTCCACGATTGGCCAAATCCCAGCGGGTGGCCTATTTAAAATACCAACTCAAAGAGCGCCCGACACTCGGCCTGGCGCTGGTGCTCGATGTCGATGGCGACACGATCAACAAAGCGACCGCCGTCGTTGGCAGTGTCAGCGTCGTGCCGACGCAGTCGGATAAAGCCAATCAACTCCTCGCGGGTTCCAGAGCGCAAGTCGAAAAGCAGTTAGCGGATGCCGGAGAGGCGCTTGCCGATGCTGCCGACCCGGTCGACGATCTCGAAGGCGCCGCAGATTACAAGCGTCACCTGATCGGCGTGTTCCTGCGCCGAGCCTTCATCAAAGCGCTTTCATAGAATTCGCTAGGCGAATTGCGCGTCGACTCTGATAAGTCTCTTTTCGTTTCCCTATCAGAATCTGTTTGCACAGCCTGGCATCGCGACGAAGAATCTGCTTACGGCTTTGGCTATCCGTTGACGGCGTAGCCTTGCCTGCGTTAGTGTCCCCGTGAAAAATGTTCTGGTGGCTGCTTTTGCGCGTCATCATTCTATACGGGGGAAACATGGCAGGTGAAAAAACCGTAAACGACATAACCTTCCGCATCCGGCACACGATGATGCTGGTCAGCAACCTCGATCGCAGCATCGATTTTTACACACGGTTGTTGGGCATGGACATCCAGCGGCTTCGTCCGGTGCCGGATAAAAACGAGCGGGTCGGATATTTGGGTTACGGTACGGAAGACGAATATCCTGGGCTGGAACTGATCGAAACCGGCGGCGCCGACTCTAGCAAACAAATGCCCAAGTGGTACGGCCATGTCGCGCTGTACGTTTCCGACCTTTATAAGCTCAGCGAAAAATTGAAAGCCGAAGGTGTGAAATTCACTTTAGGTCCGCAGCCCAATCGGCTCGGCAGCCAGGACCATGTCGCGTTTATCCAGGATCCGGACGGTTACATTCTCGAACTTACGGAGCGCCACGCGAAAAGCGGCCCGCCCGTCAAAGTCAGCTGACTCTTGTCCGCAAAACCGATCACGGATCGTCGCCTCATCATTTTACGAACAGCTCTTCGTAGCGCCGCGTGTAGTCGGCGAGTTTTTCCGCAAGCTCGGTGCGACTGGGAATCACTTTGAGATGACTCGGGTAACCTTCCGGGCGGATTCCCGGGCGTGCCGGCTCGCGACCGCGGCTCGCGAACAGCCGCTGTCCTTCCTCCGAAAGCACAAAATCGATGAATAGTTTGGCGGCATTGGGATTGGGCGCGCGGTCAATGATGCTGATCGGGTGGAGCGCAACCAGCGACGGCTCGAGCGCGATCCAGTCCACCGGCGCGCCTTGTTTCTTGAGCAAGTGCGGTCGATACCAGTAAGCGACGATCTGCAGGTCGAATTCGCCGGCGGCCAATAATTGGGTAATCAGCGAGCGGCCCGAGCGAATCGCTACTTCTTGTTTCGCCAGCGCCTGCATGAATTCCATACCCTTCTTTTCACCCATCAAATGCAGCATGTTGGCGAACCAGCGATCTTCGTTCTTGTCGAGCACCATGCGGCGCCGCCAGCGCGGCTGCAGCAGATCTTCGTACTTCTTCGGCAATTCGTCGCGCTTGACCCGCGTCGTGTTGTAGGCGGTGACGATCAAGTTATCGTAGAAATCCGTCCAGTATCCTTCCGGGTCTTTGAAACCATCCGGATAGAGCGCCGCGAGAGGCGACTTGTAAGGACTCAAGAGTCCCCGCTTTTTCATGTGATAGGTTTCGAACTCGCCGACGCTCAGAACGTCGGCTGTGAACGTGCCGGTCTTTCGCTCCACGTTCAACCGGCTGAAGATCCGTTCGTGGTTGGAACGGAAGATATCGGTCTTGATGAACGGATATTTGGCCTCGAAGGCGGTGGTGAGCAGCCGGGCAAACTCGGTTTCCACCGACGTGTAGAAAACCATCTTGTTTTCTTTTTTGGCGCCTTCGATCAGCGCGGCCGACCGCGGATCCGCCTCCCCGCCTTGAGCGATCGCACTCAACATGATCACGATCATCAACCCGCCCAGCGCGACTGTTTGTTTCATGATCTACCTCCGATCAAGCCCGCAAGCTCGGGCGCTGCTGCTTCCAAAGACGCCCAGTCATGATAGCGGACGATTCCGCTCTCTTCGCTGCACTGGTTCCATGGACGGTCAAGCAAAGCGACCGGAACTCGCATTCGGCTGGCAAGATACTGCGCCATGGGCAGCGAGTCTTCCACCCCCCAGCAAAATCGTCGCGACGACAACTCATCCAAAGAAATCGCTCGCGCGCTATCCGCCGCAAAGCGCGCATACTTATCAACCACGGTGAAGGAATGATGAGCGATCCGGTGCTTCGCCAGCCATTCCAGCGAAACTTCGACACTCTCCGGCGGCCTACCGGTAACGATGGCGATTTCGTAGCCGTGTGTCGTCCAATTCGATAAAACCGCGATCGCCTCGTCGACCGGCGCCATACTCAACAGCTCGTCCGAGCGGTGAACGATGCGATACAGCTCATCGCGTTCAGCTGCACCCAAACCGCAGGAATGGCCGACGTCGAAGTTCGTGAGCTGCTCGTAACCGATGCGCTTGCCGAAATCGCGTTCGACGATGAAAAGGAAATGACGCGCCGCATGGCAAAGCACGTCGTCCAGATCGACGTAGATAGTTCTACAATCCTTTGTCATGCTACCCGCGCCAGCTAATCCAGTATCGCCTTTAAACGCTGTGTCAACTCTTTCTGCAATTTATGCGTTTGTCCCGCCTGATAGAGACTCGTTTTCCACTGCGCGACGTCGAACGGAAGTTTGTCTATCGGAGTCGAGCAGATATGCACGCACGGTTTCTTGAGAGCGTGGGCGTAGCCGGCTTCGTAAAGCACATTCGGTTTGGACTCCGACAGGTCGACGATCACGGCCATCGACTTGCGGATCAGTCGATGAATTTCCTCGACCACGTTACCTTGAAACTCGCGCCGGTCGACCCGGTCACAGACCGCGCCGACCTGTTCGGCGGCATGACTCATCGCCACAAAAAACACATCCTCGTACTGCGGCGCGAAAGGCATGGCGGCAAAGATGAGCTTATCGACCTTGGTCGCCTCCATCGGGTTGCTGTGCGATTTCGCGCTCTGAATTTCCGCTTGCAATGCGGGTACCAACCCGTCGAGGGTCACCACTCCTTTGGACGCTAAGTTTCTCTTGAGGCCCGGGATCACCACGAATGCGCCGTCGACTTTGGCCGCGTCCTGGTAATGCTGCGCCTGCCGGCTCGCTTCGCTGGTTTGCCCCGGAAAATCCCAGAGCCGCGTTTCAACGATAAATTGCCGGCCATCCGGCGCATACACGATAAAGTCGGGAGCAAGCCCGCCGATCGCTTTTTCCGTCGCGAACTTTAGACCCGCCTCGCGCAGCCGGTCCGCGACAAGTTGGTCAATGTCGTTATCATTTCGGTCCGCCATCGAGTTTTTCCCTGCAGTAGTGTGCAATAGTATGCCAAATTCAAACCGACCTGCGCACAAGCAAAGAAATTCGGCCGGCACTGCCGTCGATTTCGAGATGCGCGGCCTGGAGAAATACTCTTCCAAGTATCCCAATGACTTGTGCATCGTCTTCACGACTTTTTTCCATAAGAGACGGCACACCGACACATTCCATCACCTGCTCGAACAAGCAGTCGCTGCCGCCTGGGTCCTTCGCCGGTAAAGTCAGCCGTGCCAAATACTGCTGCAGCGACCCGTAACCATGGATGCCATGAATCTCCCGGGTGCCGCGAACGGCGAGCTGTAGCGTCATGGCAACGTCGAGATCGATCATTGCGCCATACGCGCCCGTGTCGATCAAAAACTCTCCCGGCATCCGCCTGCCGAGCTCATCATCGTGCCGGCTCCACGAACCGGGAATCAGTGGTCCAGTGAGCTTTAGGCTTTGCGGCGTTTGTTCAACCGTAATGCG
>Ga0075431_100007122_pt1 | contig 11111 bp, 7 predicted proteins | sample RhiMetdeltSRZDD5_FD_75297 | JGI IMG/M metagenome (GOLD analysis project Ga0075431, IMG submission 75297) | Populus rhizosphere microbial communities from Tennessee, USA - Rhizosphere MetaG P. deltoides SRZDD5 | ecosystem: Host-associated > Plants > Roots > Rhizosphere > Soil | place: USA...
GCGCGCGGCCAGCGCCGAGCTCCGCGTGCGCAAGGCCTGCTCGCTCTCGCGAAGCGTGGTCAGCTCGCCGCCGAGCTCGGCCGCCTGCGTGGTGAGCACCGCGAAGTCGGCGGCCACCAGGGTGAGCGCCAGGTCGCGGCGCTCCGTCTGCAGCGCCTTGTACTGCTGGGCCTTGCGCGCCTGGCGCTCCAGGGAGCCGAGCTGCCGCTTGACCTCGTCCATCACGTCGCGGACGCGCACCAGGTTCTGGCGGGTTTGCTCGAGCTTGCCCTGGGTCTCGTTGCGCTGCTGCTTGTAGCGGGCGATGCCCGCCGCCTCCTCGATGAACACGCGCCGCTCGTGTGGCTTCGCGGTCAGGACGTGGTTCAGCTTGTCCTGGTCCATCACGGAGTATGCGCGCGGGTTGGCGCCGGTGCCGGCGAACATATCGAGGATGTCGCGCAGCCGCGTCTGCGTCTTGTTGAGGTAGTACTCGCTCTCACCGGTGCGGTACAGACGCCGGGAGACGGCGATCTCGCTCCACGGCACCTGCAGGGCGCCGTCGTTGCTGAAGCACAGCTCGACCTCGGCCAGCCCAACCGGCTTGCGCGAGGCGGAGCCCTGGAAGATCAGGTCTTCCATCTTGGCGCCGCGCAGCGATTTCGCGCTCTGCTCACCGAGCGCCCATCGCACCGATTCGCCGATGTTGCTCTTGCCGCAGCCATTCGGCCCGACGATGCCCGTGATACCGGGCAGGATCTTCACAACGGTCTTCTCGCCGAACGACTTGAAGCCGTGGACGGTGATCGACTCTAAGCGCATGCGGGATTCTGGCACGCGGTCTCGGACCCACCAAAGAAAAAAGCGCGACTGGTGGGGCCCTTCGCGCCCACCTGCCCCACCTGACGTGCGCTCAGGTGCGCTGTGTCAGCGCGGGGGGCGACGCGCCCGCAGCGTCAGGCGCCCTGGAGCAGGTGGCACTTCTTGTACTTCTTGCCGGAGCCGCAGTAGCACGGATCGTTGCGGCCGAGCTTCTCGCCGGTGGGTGTGCGAGGCGCGGCGGCCGGCCGCGGCGCCGCCGGGCGCATCGCAGGAACCGCCGGCGCGGCACCGGGCTGCGCCGGCAGCTCGCCCCGCGTCTCGCGCGCATCGGCCCACGCCGTCACCGCCGGCAGGTCCATGGGTGCGTCGCGCACGACCTGGACCTTGAACAACCGCTCGACCACGGCGCCCTTCACCCGCTCCACCATGTCCTGGAAGAGGTCGAACGCCTCCTTCTTGTACTCCGTCAGCGGATCGCGCTGACCGTAGCCGCGGAGGCCGATGCCCTCCTTCAGGTGATCGATCGAGAGCAAGTGGTCCTTCCACTGCGTGTCCATCACCAGCAGCATCTCGTGGCGCTCGAGCGCGCGCATGAGCTCGCTACCGAGCTCGCGCTCTCGCTCGGCGTAACGCTCCTTGACCGTCTCGCCGACGAGGTGTTGCAGCCCATCGCGGCTGACCACCTCCTCGAACTGCGCGGCGGCGATCTTCACGTCGAACTGGCGGTGCAGCGCCTCGGTCAGGCCGCCAAGGTCCCAGTCCTCGACGTGGGCGGCCTCGGCGGCGTAGCCGTCGAGCGTGCCGACGACCAGGTCCTCGATCCACTCCCCGACGGTGTCGGCCTGGCTCTCGCCGTCGAGGATCTGCCGGCGCATGCCGTAGATGATCTCGCGCTGCTTGTTCATGACGTCGTCGTACTCGAGCAGGTGCTTGCGGATCTCGAAGTTGTGGTTCTCCACGCGCTTCTGGGCGGTGGCGATGGCCCGTGTCACCAGCTTGTGCTCGATGGGCTCGCCTTCCTCCATGCCGAGGCGCTCCATGATCCGCTGGATGCGCTGGCTGCCGAAGATGCGCAGCAGGTCGTCCTCGAGCGAGAGGTAGAAGTGCGAGGAGCCGGGATCGCCCTGGCGCCCGGAGCGGCCCCGCAGCTGGTTGTCGACCCGGCGCGACTCGTGCCGCTCGGTGCCGACGATGTGCAGGCCGCCGAGACCCACCACGCGCTCGTGCTCGGGCTCGGTGATCCGCCGCGCCTCGACGAGGGCGGTGGCCCGCTCCTCGGCGGACGCGGTGGCGGGGTCGAGGCCGCGCTTGCGCAGAATCTCCTTGGAGAGGAAATCCGGATTGCCGCCCAGCAGGATGTCGGTGCCGCGACCGGCCATGTTGGTGGCGATGGTGACCGCGCCCGCCCGTCCGGCCTGGGCCACGATCTCCGCCTCGCGCTCGTGGTACTTGGCGTTGAGCACCTCGTGGCGGACCCCGCGCTTCTTCAGGAGCTTCGACACCGCCTCCGACTTCTCGATGGAGACGGTGCCCACGAGCACCGGCTGGCCCTTCTCGTTCCGCGCGATGATGTCCTTGGCCACCGCGTCGAACTTCTCGCGCTCCGTCTTGTACACCACGTCCGGATTGTTGACGCGGAGCAATGGCCGATTGGTCGGAATGACGGTGACGTCGAGCTTGTAGATCTTCGCGAACTCCTCCGCCTCCGTCTCGGCCGTTCCCGTCATCCCCGCCAGCTTGTCGTACATCCGGAAGTAGTTCTGGAAGGTGATGGTGGCCAGCGTCTGATTCTCGCGCTCGATCCGCACGCCTTCCTTGGCCTCGACTGCCTGGTGCAGACCGTCGGACCAGCGGCGGCCCGGCATCATCCGTCCCGTGAACTCGTCGACGATGATCACCTCGCCGTCCTTGACCACGTAGTCGACGTCCCGCCGGTAGAGCGCGTGCGCGCGCAGCGCCTGCTGCACGTGATGGAGCATGGTGATGTGCTGCGGGTCGTACAGGTTCTCGACGTTCAGCAGGCGCTCACACGACGCGATGCCCTGCTCGGTCAACGACACCGCCTTCGACTTCTCGTCGACGATGTAGTCCCCCTCGCGCTGCTCCTCGATCTCGGAGAGCTTGCCCTCCACGATGGTGGCCGCCCGCTTCAGACGCGGGATGATCCGGTCGATCTTGTAGTAGAGCTCCGTCGATTCCTCGGCGGGGCCGGAGATGATGAGCGGCGTGCGCGCCTCGTCGATGAGGATGGAGTCGACCTCGTCGACGATCGCGTAGTGCAGGTGCCGCTGCACCAGCTCGTCCAGCGAGAAGCGCATGTTGTCACGGAGGTAATCGAAGCCGAACTCGTTGTTGGTGCCGTACGTGATGTCGCACTGGTAGGCGGTGCGCCGATCGATGGGCCGCAGCGATGTCATCCGGATATCTGCGGTGGAGTACGCCGGATCGTAGACGAACGACGCCTCGTGCTGGATGACGCCCACCGACAGGCCGAGCCCCTGATAGAGCGGCCCCATCCACTGGGCGTCGCGCTTGGCGAGATAGTCGTTGACGGTGACGATGTGCACGCCCTTGCCGCTGAGCGCGTTCAGATAGGCGGGCAAGGTCGCCACCAGCGTCTTGCCCTCGCCGGTGGCCATCTCGGCGATCTTCCCCTGATGGAGCACCATGCCGCCGATGAGCTGGACGTCGAAGTGCCGCATCCCCAGCGTGCGCCGGGCGTCCTCGCGACAGACGGCGAACGCCTCGGGCAGGACGTCGTCGATGGCGGCGCCATCGGCAAGCCGCTTGCGAAGCTCGTCGGTCTTGCCGCGAAGGGCGCCGTCGTCGAGGGAATGCAGCGCGGGCTCGAGGGCGTTGATCTGGGCCACCGCCGGCATCGCGCGCTTGACGTCACGCTCGTGCTTGGTGCCGAAGATCTTCTTCAGAACGGCATCGATCATCGAGCCCTCATTATACGCTGCGGCCTTTGCGCCGCCCCGCCAGCAGCTCGCGGGCGTGCCGTCGCGCCGCCGCGCTTGCCGCCTCCCCGCTGAGCATCCGCACGATCTCCGCCACGCGCTCGTCCTCGCTCAGCGCCGCCACCGTCGCCCGCGTCCGCCCCCCGCGCACGCTCTTCATCACGACCAGGTGGTGGTCCGCGAGGGCCGCGATCGGCGCCAGATGCGTCACGCACAGCACCTGCCGCCCGTGCGCGGAGGCGACGAGCGTTTCCCCCACGGTGGCGGCCACGCGGCCGCCGATCCCGGCATCGACCTCGTCGAAGATCAGCGTCGGCACGCGATCCGCCCGGGCCAGCACGGCCTCCAGCGCCAGCATCGTTCGCGACAGCTCGCCGCCGGAGGCGACGCGGGCGAGCGGCCGGGACTCCTCGCCGGCATTCGTCGACAGCGCGAACTCCACGGTGTCGAGACCACGCGCGCCGACTGCCGCCACCGGCGCGCGCTCGACGGCAATGCGAAACACCGCGCGCTCCATGCCGAGCGCGCGCATCTGCTTCTCGGCGCGTGCGGCCAGGCGGCTGGCCGCCGCCGCCCGGCGCTCCGACAGCGCCTCCGCGGCCGCTACCAGCTCGCCACCGAGCTCGGCCACCGTTCGCTCCTGGGCGGCCAGCACCTCGTCGTGACGGGCGAGCCGGTCCAGCTCGGCCACCGCCTCGTCCCGGTGGCGGAGCATCGCCGCCTCGGAGTCGCCATACTTGCGCTTGAGCCGCGCGAGCGCGTCGAGGCGGTCGTCGATCGCTTCCATGCGACCGGGCTCTTCGACGAGGCCGTCGCGCAGGCCGCGCAGCATGGTCAGCGCGTCGTCCACGTGAATGCGGGCGGCGTCCAGTCCTTCGCCGGCGGTGGCGAACGCCGCGTCGAGGCGTCCGAGGTCACCGAGCACGCGCAGCGCGCGTGCCAGACGGCCGCGAACCGAGTGGGGCTCCTCGTCGAGCAGCGAGGCGACCTCGGCGAGCCCGGACGCGAACCGCTCGGCATGCTGCACGCGGCGGCGCTCGGCGCGCAGCTCCTCCTCCTCGCCGATACGCAGCCGGGCGGCGTCGAGCTCGGAGACCTGGAATCGAAGGAGGTCCTCGCGCTGGGCGCGGTCGCGCTCGGCGCCGCGCGTGCGCTCGACCTCCTCGCGTGCCGCGCGAAACTTGGCAAAGAGCCCGCTGACGCGCTCGCCGAGCTCGTCGACGTCCGCGAAGCGGTCCAGGAGCTCCAGCTGGCGGATCGGCTCGAGCAGCCGCTGATGCTCGTGCTGTCCGTGAACGTCCACCAGGTGCTCGCCCAGGCGCTCGAGGAGCGCCACCGTCACCGCCGAGTCGTTGACGAACGCGCGGTGCCGCCCGGCGCGTGTGAGCTCGCGCCGGATGACGAGCTCGCCGTCGTCCGCGCTCAGGCCCGTCTCCTCCAGCACGGTGGCGGCCGCCCCGCTCCGTGGCAGCTGGAACACCGCCTCCACGGTGGCCGCGTCGGCGTCGGCCCGGATGACATCCGTCTGGGCGCGCGCCCCGCGGAGCAGGAGTAGCGCGTCGATGAGGATGGATTTGCCGGCGCCGGTCTCACCGGTGAGGACGTTGAGACCGGGCGTGAAGGCGACGGTCACGTTCTCCACGACGGCAAAGTTCCGGATCCGCAGCTCGCGGAGCATGCGCCTCGACTCTAGGTCAGCGCGACGCAGCGCTCAAGAGTATTGCGACGGATACTAGCGCTCACCCCACTTCAGCTTCGTCCGGAGCACGGTGAAGAAATCGGTCCGCGGGAACCGCAGCAGTCGTACGCGCGCCGCCGCCCGCTCCACGTGCACGGTGTCGTGCTCGCGGAGATGGACACCCACCTGACCGTCCACGGTCAGCATGACGTCCTGATCCGTCATCAGGGTCACCTCGATGCGCTGGGCGCCCGGGAGCACGATGGGGCGATTTGTGAGCGTGTGCGAGGCGATCGGCACCAGCACCACGGCGTCCATGGTCGGAAACAGGATCGGACCGCCCGCCGAGAGACAGTAGGCCGTGGACCCGGTCGGGGTCGAGATGATGAGCCCGTCGGCGCGATATGCCGTCGCGTACTGGCCTTCCACGGCCACACGAAGATTGATGATGCGACTCATCGCCGACTTGGTGATGACCACGTCGTTGAGCGCCGCGAAGTCACCCACGGCGGCGCCGGCGCGCACGAGCCTCGCCGACAGCATCATTCGCTCGTCGATGGCCATCTGACCGGCCAGCGCGGCCTCGGCCGCCGCCAGCATCTCGTCGAGGGTGGTGGCGGTCAGGAAGCCGAGATCGCCGAGATTCACGCCGAGGATCGGCGTGCCCAGATCGCCGACCGCCCGTGCCATGGACAGGAGCGTGCCGTCGCCGCCGAGGACGACGAGGAGATCGACCTGGGAGGCCAGATCCGGCTTGCGCACCGCCGCCAGGGCAGACGCCGGCACCAGACCGGCGGTCTCCTTCTCGAGCACGATGCTGACGCCTCGCGCGCCGAGGGCGGCGATGAGCCGCCCCAGCGCCTCGGGCGCGCCGGCAGCGTCCGGCTTGGCGACGAGACCGACGCGCTTCACGCCAGCGCCGCCACCGTCCGATCGATGATCGAGTCGATGTTGGCCGCCGTCTTACCGTGCATGGACAGGTGGAGGAAGAATTCGCGGTTGCCCTTGGGGCCGCGCAGCGGCGAGGCGGTCGCGCCGAGCACGTGCCACCCGCGGAGCACCGAGTAGCGCGCGAGCCGCTGCACCACCGCGCGGTGCTGGGCCGGGTCACGGACCACACCACCCTTGCCGACGAACTCCCGACCGACCTCGAACTGGGGCTTCACCAGCGTGATGACCTCGCTCCGCGGGGCCAGCACGTTGAAGGCGGCGGGCAGGATCTTCTCCAGCGAGATGAACGCGACGTCCACTACCGCCAAGGTCGGCTGATCGCCGAAGAGCCGCGGGTCCAGCGAGCGCGCGTTGGTCTGCTCCATGACCACCACTCGCGCATCCTTCCGAAGCTTGGCGTCGAGCTGCGCGGTGCCGACGTCGACGGCGTATACCATGCTCGCCCCGCGCTGCAGCAGGCAGTCCGTGAAACCGCCGGTGGAGGCGCCGATGTCGATGCAGATCCGTCCCTCGACCTTCACCTTGAAATGCTCGAGAGCATGGGCGAGCTTTTCGCCGCCGCGGCTGACATAGGGCGACCGCCCCCTGATCTCGATCTCGGCCTCGGTCGAGACGAGGGCGCCGGGCTTGTCGACGCGCTGTCCGTCCACGAGGACGTCGCCGGCCATGATCGCCCGCTGGGCCTTTTCCCGGCTCTCCAGGAATCCCTTCTCCGCCAGCAGGCGGTCCAGTCGCATACGCGTCGGCACGCCCTCGATTATAGAAGACGGTTTTTCCGGCCCCGGCACCGGGGCTTTCACTGGCGCCGACTTGGGCGCGGTCGGAACAGCAACAGAAGCACCATGCCTGCCAGGAACCCGCCGATGTGAGCGAACCACGCTACGCCTCCACTTTCTCCGCGCCCCATCGCTGAGGCGCTCACAGTGAGCCATCCATTGATGAGCTGCAGAACGATCCAGAAGCCGAGCACGATCACGGCCGGAATGTGAACGCTGCGGACGAAGAAGCCGAAGATCATCAGGGTGAGAATCGTTGCGTAGGGGAAGAGGAGCAGGTACGCGCCAAGAACGCCGGACACCGCCCCGCTGGCGCCGATCATCGGAATGGTCGACGCCGGGCTCGTGATGGTCTGGGCGACGGCGGCCGCCACGCCGGACAGCAGGTAGAAAACGAGGAACCGGGCGTGGCCGAGGGTGTCCTCGACGTTGTCGCCGAAGATCCACAGGTACAGCATGTTGCCGCCGACGTGGAGCGGACTGCCGTGCAGGAACATCGAGGTGAACACGGTCACGTACGGGCTCGGGAAATCGCCCCGGTCGCATGTCGCAGTGAGCCGGCAGGGCGTGGCGCCGAACTCGAAGACGAAGGCCTCGGCCGCCGCGCGGCCGGCCGGATCGACGGCGAACCCGAGCGACAGCTGATAGACGTACGCGGCGACGTTCAGTCCGATCAGGACGAACGTGACGATCGGTAGCGAGCGGCTCGGGACGTCGTCCCTCAGCGGGATCATCTGCCGCCCTCCCGCGGCGGTCGGAGGACGACGACGGTGGGCCGTACGAGGTAACGCTGAGCCACCCGCGCGACATCGGCGACGGTCACCGACTCGACCGCGCGCCCGAAGCGCTGTGGCCAGTCCCAGCCCCCGCCGATCAGCTCGTAGAAGGCTATCTGCGAGGCGAGGCGCGCGCTCGTGCTCCGCTCCATGGCGAGCCGGCCGAGCAAATATGCTCGCGCCCGAGCGAGCTCGTGCTCGCCGATCGTCTCGGCGCGGATTCGCTCGACCTCGGCGAGCACGCCGGCCAGGGCCGCGTCGGCGTTTGCGGGCGCCGTGCCGAGGTAGGACAGGAACAGGCCCGGTCCCGTCCGCGCTGTCGGCACGACGCCGACGCTGTAGGCGAGCCCCCGCCGATCGCGAAGCTCGGTGAACAGCCGGCTCGACATGCCGCCGCCGAGCACGCTGGCGAGCACGCGTCCGGCCGCATAGTCGGGGTGCAGGACCGGTGGCGCGAGGAAGCCGACGAGGACCTGCGCCTGCCTGGCGTCTCGCTCGACGACGCGCGGCTCACCCCGCGGGGTCGCGTCGATGCTCGGAGAGGCCGGAACGCCGGTCGCCGACGGCAGCCGCCGGAACAGGCGCTCGGCGGAGGCAACGACCGCGCCGCGCGGAACGTTGCCGCTCACCGCGAGCACCATCCGGTCCGGGCGATACACCGACGCGTGGTGCGCGACGATCGCCTCGCGCGAGATCCCGGTCACGCTCTGCGGCCGGCCAACCGCCGGCCACGCGTACGGATGCGCTCCGTAGGCATCGCGGACGGTGGTGTCGAGAGCGCGCTGGAAAGGATTGTCGGCGCGTGTCTGCAGCTGCCCGAGCACCAGCCGTCGCTCGCGCTCGATCTCCACCGCCGGAAAGGTGGGGGCGAGGACGACCTCGGCGAGGAGCTCCAGCAGCGGCTCCCACTGACGCGCGATGGCCGCTCCGCGCAGCTCGGCCGACTCCACCTCTCCCGACGCCTCCAGCGATCCACCGAGCTCCTCGGCGGCCTCGATGATGGCGAGCGCCGAGCGTTTCTCGGTCCCGCGCACGAGCACCCGCTGCATGAAATTGGTGATCCCCGCCGTCGCCTCCGTCTCGAACAGCGAGCCCGCGCGAACGTGCAGCGACGCCGCCACCACGCCGACGCCCGGATCCTCGCGGACGAGAACGGTCATGCCGTTCGGCAGTACGCGCCGGACCACTGGCACGTCCGCGGCCGCCGGAGATACGAAGGCCACGACGAGCAACAGGGCCAGGGCGAGCCGGCTCATCGAAGGGTCCGCGGCGGCACCAGCGCCAGGCGTGTGTAGCGTTCGGGATCGAGATAGCGACGAGCGACCGCCCGCACCTGCTCGGCGGCGACCGAGCGCAGCCGGCTCACGTACGCGAGCTCGTCCTCGACGGTCCAGATCGTCTCGGCCCGTCCGAGCGCCACCGCGCGGCCCTGCGCCGTCTCGGTCGCGAACTCGTGCTCGGCCTCGGCCTTCGTGATCGCGCGGCGCAGCTCGGCCGGCGTCACCCCGTCCTCCCGCACACGCCGGATCTCGTCGAGGATCTGCTCCTCCGCGCGCCGGAGGTTCGCGGGATCGACCTGGGCGGTGACGACGACGGCGCCAGCGGCCGCGAGCGGCGTGAACCCGGCGTCGACGGACACGGCCAGACCGCGCTGCTCCCGCAGCGACTGCACCAGTCGCGAGGATCGCTGGCCGCCGAGGATCGCCACGAGGAGGTCGACGGCCGGTGTGTCGGCGTGGTCCAGTCGGGGCGCCGGCCACGCCAGACCGAGGTATGCGTGTCCGCCCTCGCGCGGAATATCGACACGCTGCGGGCGCAACGGCGGCGGGGATGCGACGGGAAGGCGACCGTGGCCGATGCGCGGCAAGCGGCCGAATGTGTTCCGCGCGGTCATCAACACCTGCTCGGTCGCGACGGGACCGACGACGATCACCGCGAAGGTTTCGGGCGCGTAATGGTGGCGGTAGAACGCCGACAGCGTGCCGCGCGTGAGGTTACGGATAAGCTCGGGAGTGCCGATGATCTGCCGACCGTAAGGATGCCCCTCGAAGAGCTGCGCGTACAACGTGCGAACGAGAAAGCGGCGCGGGTTGTCCTCGCCGAGCCGCATCTCTTCGAGAACCACTTCCTTTTCCTTGTCGAGAACGGCGGCATCGAGCGCGGCGTTCATCGAGATGTCCGCCAGCAGCTCGAGCCCCTGCGTCACTCGCGCAGGCGGCAGCGTGATGTAGTAGTAGGTGTAATCCCAGGACGTCCCGGCATTCATCGCGCCGCCGACGCCCTCGACCTCGCGCTCGATGAAGCCAGTCGGGCGTGATGTCGTCCCGCGAAACAGCATGTGCTCGAGGTAGTGCGCCAGTCCGAGCTCGCTCGCCGTCTCGTCACGTGCCCCCGCGCGGACCCACAGTTGAAGCGCGATGAGCTCGCTGCCGTGATGCTCCTGGACAATCACCGGGATCCCGTTCGGGAGGATGTGCCGCGTGGGGCTCGCAGCCGCGGCCACCGGTTTCGAGCCCGGCCGTGCAGCGCCGCAGCCACCAGCCCCCGTGAGGACCAGTAACGACAGCATGCACACCGCCATCCGGGCCATAGGCGCTAAAAGGCTATCACACTTACGTTCTTGGCCGAACCATCCGAACGGTCAGACCGGCTCGAGCGACGGGCAGATTGCCGTGGGGGCCTCGGGCCCGGCGCTGGGCACATCGCCCTCTCGGTACGTAGAACGAAATGTAAATGACTGATTTATCACGCCCACCCGGGCTGGCAGCCTCCTTGCTCATAGCGGAAGCGATCGTCCTGGAACTGCTGCGCGGGTTCCGGGATCGTACAAAGAGGAAGAGCGGGTGGCGGCCAATGGGGGTCGCGCCAAGGTCCTCAACCCCTGCAGCAATGGAAGGAACATGATGAAGAGACCGTTTGCAGCCCTCATGAGCGCTTTCGCGATGGCGACGTTCGCCACCGCCACCGTCGAAGCACAGACCGCGTCGTGCCCGCCCGAGGTCGCCAAGGCGAAGGCGATGATCAGTCAGCAGGCCAAGGGCCAAGATGTTCAGGCGCCGCGCTCGCTGGCGGGCGCGCGTCAGGATCCAGCCAAAGCAGGCCGCGCTCAGGAAGTCCAGGCGCCGCGCGGTCAGGAAGTTCAGGCCCCGCGTGGTCAGGAAGTTCAGGC
>Ga0075431_100007124_pt1 | contig 11109 bp, 8 predicted proteins | sample RhiMetdeltSRZDD5_FD_75297 | JGI IMG/M metagenome (GOLD analysis project Ga0075431, IMG submission 75297) | Populus rhizosphere microbial communities from Tennessee, USA - Rhizosphere MetaG P. deltoides SRZDD5 | ecosystem: Host-associated > Plants > Roots > Rhizosphere > Soil | place: USA...
GGACTATCACATCGGCAAGCGGGAAGTCACGAACCGGGAGTACATGCAGTTCGTCGCCGCTGGCGGGTACCGCAATCGCGAGTACTGGACCGAGCCGATGGTGCGGAACGGTAAGCCCGTGAGCTGGGAGGAGGGCGTCGCCGAGCTTCGTGATCGAACCGGGCAGCCCGGTCCGAGCACCTGGAGCGGCGGCAGCTTCCCGTCGGGACAGGAGGAATTCCCCGTCGGCGGGGTCAGCTGGTACGAGGCAGCGGCCTACGCGCGCTTCGCGAAGATGCAGCTTCCGACGTACGCACACTGGTCGCGCGCCGCGACGCGCAACAACCGGGAAGTCTTGTGGATGTACATTCGCTCGAGCAACATGAACGGCACCGGCGTTAGGCGCGCGGGGCAGGGGACGATAAACGCGTGGGGGCTGTACGACGTGGCGGGAAACGTGCGCGAGTGGTGTGTGAATCCACTGGATTCGGGGCGCCTGACGCGAGGCGGCACGTGGGAGGACTCGCCGTTCCACATCACTCACCTGATCGCGAAGGACGCCTTCGACCGCTCCCCCGGCAACGGCTTTCGCCTGGCGCGCATCACGGACGCCGACTCGATCGTGGAGCGGCTCTCGCGACCGATCGAGCGCACCCCGCCACGCGACTACCGTAACGTCGTCCCTGTCTCGGACGCGACGTTCGAGGGGTTCCGTCGGATGTACGACTATGACGCGCGACCGCTGGACGCGAAGCTGGAGGAGGAAGGTGAGACACCGCAGCTCCGGTGGCAGAAGGTGACGTTCACGGCAGCGTACGCCGGACCGCGTATGGCGGCGTACCTCTTCTTCCCGAGAAACGTCAGCCCTCCCTTCGAGCCTGTGATCCTCTGGGGGGCCGCGAACGCGCTGGCGGAGCGACGACTGAACCCGCGAGGGCAGGTCCTCGAGTTGTTTGCCGGCTTCATTCCGCGGAGCGGGCGCGTCCTGGTGATCCCGCTGTACATGGGGACGTACGAGCGCGACGACAGCACCTTCAGCATCACCCGATCGACGCCGGATACCACCACGTTGTACCGCGACGTGGTGGTGCAGTGGATCAAGGACCTGCGCCGCACCATCGACTTCCTGGAAACCCGGAAGGACATTCGCGCGGATCGGGTCGGGTTCTTTGGTGGAAGCTGGGGCGCGATGAACGCGCCGTTGGCGCTGGCGACCGAGCCGCGCATCAAGGCGGCTGCCCTCTACTCGGCCGGCTATGCGAGCACCGCCGCTCGCACCGAAGTGGAACTGGTCAACTACACACCTCGCGTGCGCACCCCGACGCTGATGCTGAACGGCCGATACGACACCGTGTTTCCGCACGAGACGTCGCAGGTGCCGTTCTTCAATCACCTCGGCACACCGGCGCGCGACAAGCGGATGGTGCTGTCTGATAACGGGCACACCCTGTCGATGGAAACCGGTGCGAAGGCAAGCCTGGAGTGGTTCGACCGGTATCTCAGCGGCAAGACCAACGGCTCGACCTTGCGGGATTGACGGCGCCTGATGCCAGACGGCGCCTGATGCCAGACGGCGCCTGATGCCAGACGGCGCCAAATGCCAGACAGCGCGAAATGCCAAAGAGCGTCAAAGAGCGGGGTAAGGCGAACCGAGGTCGAAACCAGGGTACACGGTTGCAACAAGCGCTCCGGCAAGAGTGCGAAATGGAAAGGCACGCACCGGAACGGACCGATTGCGCGGGGAAGGCCATGTGGTCCTAACGTGGTGTCGTGCCATGCCGCGATCTCGATGTGCTCGACGCTGCTGAACGGGCAGCGGATCTGGTCAACGAACTGATCGACCGGTCCCCACGGGGCCGGCTACTGCATGTCAGCCAGCTGAGAGACGCCGTGCAGTCGATTGGCGCGAAGATCAGTGAGGGGTTCGGGCGCGGCAAGGGCCGCGATCGAAACCGCTCGTTGGAGATCGCGCGAGGAGAAACGGAAGAGGCGATCCGGCACCTGAGCGCCAATTTCCGAAGCAACCGAATCGCGCCGAGCGACTATTGGCCGCGTCATAACCTGCTGGTGGTGATTGTGAAGATGCTGCACTCGCTTGTGTATCGCTGACAGCCTGTCTCCCCTCATCTAAGGCTTGTCAGGGCTCGCCGTCTTGGCCGTTTGGCATCTCGCGGTGTCTGGCATTTGGCGCCGTCTGGCATCTGGCGCCGTTCGGCATTTCGCGCCGTCTCCCGTCCGCACTTTCTCACGCTGTCGCGTAAGCGAGCCGCAGGCTGCCCCACAACACGATGTCCTTCCCCGGTGATCGCTTCAGCGCGGCGACCGCCCCCGCGACGTCGCCCTTCACGATGCGCGCGTCACGCCGGGCATTCTCGATGAGCATGCCGCGTGGGACAGATGCGTCGCCGCGAAGGTTGGAGACGACACCGGACGGCCGACGACGATCCCGGGCGGCGTTGACGCGAGGAAACGCCGACGGCAACTTCCCGTTGAGCGTGTAGGGCGCCTCCTGTCCGCGGAAAGGGACCGAGTCCCACCTACGAGTTGGTGACAGTTGCGCCACGCTTCCTTTCGGCCCGCCTCGCGGACAACGGGCTCACTACGAAAGGAGCGCATATGCCCAGCAAGACGCTGCCGGAGCGCCCGAGTCTCGTCCAGCTCAAGCTGCAGGCGAAAGAGCTACAGGGGCTCCATCGCCAGAAACGATTACCTGCCGCCGCGAGAATCATCGCGCATCATCCGCGTTTCCGCGGCAGGAGCACCGGCTCGGTGCTCGACGCACCGCTCAAGCTCGCCGACGCGCAGCTGGTCATCGCGCGGGAGTACGGCTTCGAGAGCTGGGCGGCCCTCAAATACCATATCGAGACGGAGCGTCGCGTCGCGGAGTTCACGCCACATCCCAGGTTCAGCGACGCCGTGCGCGCGATCGATGCTGGCGACATCGCGGCGCTCGATACTCTGCTCACTGCCCATCCGGAGCTCGTACACGCGCGAACCAATCTGGACCCGCCGTACGGCTACTTCACCGGCGCGACGCTGTTGCACCACGTGGCCTGGAATCCGGGCCGCGAGGCACGAGTCCCCACGAATGTCGTCGAGATCGCTCGGCTGCTACTCGATCGCGGTGCCGACGTGGACGCGAGCACACTGGGAAGGAACGGCGGAACGACGATGGGACTCATCGTCACGAGCAAGATGGCGAGCGACGCGAACGTCTCGGGTCCGCTGATGCAGTTGCTCATCGAGCGTCGCGCCACCATGGGCTTCGGGGGCTTGTCGTCGATCATTCCCGACTGGGGCGATCGGCCCGTGCTCGATGGGCCACTCGCGAATCACGCGCCTCGAGCTGCGGAGAAGCTGATCGAGCTCGGCGCCAAGCCCGACGTCTGCGCGGCGGCTGCGTTGGGTAAGATGGACCTCCTGAGGAGCTTCTTCGGGAAAGACGGTCGACTCGTGGAGCGACCACGCCGTCACGGCAAGGTGATGTCCGAGCGCGATGCAATCGGGCTCGCGCTGTTGTTCGCGTATGTGAACGGACGGTCGGATGCGGTCGACTTCCTGCTCGAGAAGGATGGCAACTGGAACATGACTGGCGTGAACAACGGCGCCGTCCTCCACCGCGCCGCGTGGAACGGCGATCTCGCGATGGTCAAGCGCCTCGTCGCGAAGGGCGCCGACATCAGCAATCGCGACAACCCGTTCAACTCGACACCCCTCTCCTGGGCACAGCACAACAAGCAGCGCGACGTGTTCGACTGGATGCGCGCGAACTGCGCGATCGATCTGCACGAGGCGGTGGGCCACAATCTCCGCGAGCACGTGGAGGCGCGGCTGCGTGAGGATCCGTCGTCCGTGAATAGGCGGCTCGACTATTGGGAGACGCCGCAATCGACGCCGCTTTACTGGGCGGCGTGGACGCAGATCTACGATGTGGACGGCGCACACTCGTGGGACGAGTCCGAGCGGGAATCGCTAGTAGAGCTCCTGCTCGATCACGGCGCCGACCCGAACATCGTGGCGGGCGACGGCTACACGGCGCTCGACGTCGCGAGGACGGCCGGAGCTGGGCGCATCGCCGCGCTGATTGAGGAGCGAGGGGGCAAATCGGGGGCGGAGCTCTAAGTACCCTGTCATTCCGAGCAAAGCGAGGAATCGCACGGGTCCCAGTAGAGAGGTTGGTCCCTCTTTCGGGACGACTACGATTCCTCATCCGCCCGCCTGCGGCGGGCACCCGCGGCCCTTCGGGCCTCCGCTCGGAATGACATGTCGATTCTGGCGCCTCGCGTTCGATGTTCTCATGAGCCGTGCGGCGCGCGAGTTGCGCGCAGCCGGGCGGAACCATGAGATGCGGACGGGAGGATACTCCGATGAGAAAGCTGTGGATCAACACGTTCCTGACGCTCGACGGCGTCATGCAGGCGCCTGGCGGTCCCGACGAGGATACGAGTGGCGGCTTCACCCACGGCGGATGGATCGTGAAGTACTGGGACGAGCGAATGGGTCAGGTGATGGATGGGGCGATGGGGAAACCGTTCGACCTGCTCCTCGGAAGGAGGACGTACGAGATCTTCGCCGCGCATTGGCCGCGTGTGGGCGACGACCCCACGGCCGCGGCGCTCAACAACGCCACGAAGTACGTCGCGTCGCGAACCCTCAAGAAAGTCGAGTGGCAGAACTCCCGGCTCCTCGGCCCCGACGTCCCGAAGGCCGTCGCGGAGCTCAAGCGCGGCAACGGACCGGAGATTCAGGTGATGGGGAGCGCGAATCTCATCCAGACGCTGCTCGAGCACAGGTTGATCGACGAGTTCCGCCTCTGGACCTTCCCGCTCGTGCTGGGCACGGGGAAGCGGCTCTTCGCCGACGGAACAGTGCCGGCAGGACTGGAGCTCGTCGACTCGATCGTGTCGACGACCGGCGTCACCATCGCCACCTACAAGTCCGGGGCAGCGATCGGCTACGGCTCGTTCGCGATCGAGCCGAATCAGGCAGAGCTGGACAGGAGAGCGAAGGTTGCTCAGGAGGGAGCAGTCTTCGACCACGCTTCATAGAATTGCGCGACGGAATCGAATCGGCGACGGGGGTCGGCGTCACAGGCCCGTGCGATCAGACCGGCGACGGCCTCCGTACCTAACGACAGAAGCTGCTCCACCGTTCGGCCCATCGTGAACACCGTCGTCCGCTCGTCGATGCGGGCGCCGAGCTCGTACTCCTCCGGCGCCATGAACCGGTCGGAGCCGAACATCCGACCCATGTCGTTCGCGAACGGCGTATCGCGATAGCTGTCCAGGTCCACCACGTGGATGCGCCGCCGCGCGAAGTCGTAGATGAGCGAGCCGTCGTAGAAGTCGGAGGCGATCCAGCCTGCCTGCGCCAGCTTCACGTGCAGGCGGAACACGGCGTCGAGGGCAGCCGCGCGCTCGCGAGCGTCGAGCGCGCGGAATCGAGCGAATGCCGAGGTCGGGTCCGTCCTGCGCTCACGCGAGACGCTCACGAGCTCGCCGTCGACCCATTGATAGACGAGCATCGGGCCCTCGGCCGACTCGACGACGTTTCGAAGCGCGGGCAGCGCCGGATCCGACACGGCGCGTGCCAAGCGAGCTGCGTTGCGGAGAAGGGCGACGCGGGCATCGTGGCGCAGGTACGGTCGAGAGTCGTCCGGTGCGCCGGCGGTCTTGATGAAGAAACGTTCCTCACCGACGCTCGCGCCGTATGACACGTTCCCCGAGTCCTGCGCATCGAATACCGCGAACACCTCCGCGTGCCGCGTTACGAAGACGTGAGGCGCGAGGTCGGTGTGGACCGCTGTCAGCAACATCGCCGAGCCGCAGGCGCTATCATTCTTCATTGGGATGTGTCATTGAGCGGAGCCGTCGAGTCTTCACCAGCCTATCGGTCCGACCTCAGTGCGGCCAGCCGTGCAAGCGACATGAACGCGCCGAGTACTCCCGGAGGTGCGGCGCTCGAGCGGGCTGACGGTATGAACGAGCGCATCCGCATCCTCCTCCTCGCGGACACCCACCTCGGCTTCGACTTGCCGACGCGTGCGCGCGTCGAGCGACGGCGTCGGGGGCACGACTTCCTCGCGAACTACGCGACCGCGTTGCGGCCCGCGCTCGAGCGGCAGGTCGACCTCGTCGTGCACGGCGGCGACGTGTTCAACCGCTCGCGTGTGCCGACGAGCGTGGCGTGGCAGGCTTTCGAGCCGCTGGCGCGCGTCGCCGATGGTGGAGTTCCGGTCTTCGTCGTGCCGGGCAACCACGAGCGGGGTCGCATTCCGCAGTTGCGCTTCGCGCAGCATCCAGGGATCCACGTGTTCGACCGCCCGCGGACGTTCGCGGTGGACGTCCGCGGTGTCCGCGTGGCGATCGCTGGGTTCCCGTCCGAGCGCGACGACGTGCGCGCGAGGTTCGTTGACCTCGTCGAGGCGACGAGGTGGCGCGCCGTGAGCGCGACCGTTCGGCTCCTCTGGATGCACCAGTGCGTGGAAGGGGCGACCGTCGGGCCCAAGGACTTCACCTTTACGACGGCCGCCGACGTGATCCGGGGGACGGACATCCCATCCGGGTTCGCCGCGGTGCTGTCGGGGCACATTCATCGTCACCAGGTGCTCACCACGGACCTCCGCGGCGTGCCGCTCGCCGCGCCCGTCCTCTACCCGGGGTCGATCGAGCGAACGTCGATGGCCGAGGTGGATGAGGACAAGGGGTTCATGATCGTCGAGGTGGCGTGCGATGACGCTCCCGGCCCGCGCGTGGAGTGGCAGTTCCATGGACTCCCGGCTCGCCCGCTCGTCAGGTGCGACCTGAACGTCGAGTCGATTGCCGACGACGCGCGAGGCCGCGGTCCGGACGGTAATTGGCGAGGCGCCCGAGGACGCGGTGCTCACGATTCGCGTCGTGGGAGCTCCGAGCGAGCAGGCGTGGCGGGTGCTGTCGGCGGCGAACCTCCGGCGGTTGTCGCCGCCGTCGATGAACGTCGCGCTCAAGCTCGACGGCACCGCCTCGTTCGCGCGTCCGGCTTCAGGGCTGAGGCGGAACGACGGGGTGTTCGAGCTCCCGCTCTAGTCCGCTTCAAACGCGTTCTGGTTAGGCATCGTCGAGGTCCCGCCCCGCTTCCTCACTGTCGGATAGTATCGTCGATCCAGCGCTGAATGCTGCGGGTGTCGAGCCGATTGTTGTTGTTGTGACGGCGACAGTCGCGTCCCCCATCGCTCACGTACTGAAGCTCGCAAACATCCGCAGCGAAGGTGGAATGGAGCCGAGTGCTTTCGCCGGAGCGGTGAAGTGACCGGCCGTCACCATAACGCGATCACGAATGAGCGTGGCGCTGGCGAACCCACGCAACTCCACGGGCCTTCCGGCGGAATCGACACGCCAGACCATGATCACGCCGACGTTGGAGTACCTGTTCTCGGTATCGACCGTGGCCTGGGCGAAAGCCGCCATCGATCCACCCAGCAGGATCGCGATGGCCCCGGCTATCGCGGTCGACACTGCTGTACGTGACGACACTCTGCCTCCCGGTGGGTCACGCCAGTCAATGTGAACCGTCAGCGGCGGGCCGGGCAACTGAGCGGGTCGTGTCCTGTGGTGGGCGAGGATGACGCCTGCGTGTACGGGCGAGTCGATGTTCGCCCTCACCAGAAAGCAGCGCGGGTCGAAACCCGCGCGCTCCCTGCCGACCATCGAACAATGAGGATTCCTCTATATGAAGCCCGCTCGACTCTCCATCTCCGCCGCGTTCATCGCGTTCGTCACAGCGGCCTGCTCGGACGCGCCGCCGACGGCGGCGCCGGCCACCACCGATCCCAGCGTCACGCGCCTGGCGACGGAGTGCCAGACTCGCTGCCCGCCGCCGGCGCGCATCGTGTACACCCGTGTCATTCCGGGGCTCTTGGGCTCGCCCGAGAACCGCGAGATCTATTCAATGAAGGAGGATGGCACCGACAAGAAGCGCCTTACCTACAGCCTCGGGTCCGATGTCGAACCGACCTGGTCTCCTGACCGACAGCGGATCGCGTTCGTGAGCTCACGAACGGGCAGCAGTAAGCTCTACACCATGTACGCCGACGGCACCGACGTGCAGCAGGTGACGTTCGGCACGGGGAACGACAGGAATCCAAGCTGGTCGCCGGACGGCAAGAGTCTCGTATTCATGAGCGACCGCACGGCGAACGCGTCGATGCAGATCTACACGGTGAACGTGGACGGCACGCAGCTGACCCGCGTCACGAAGGATGAGTTCGACTATCGCGATCCTGTATGGTCGAAGACCGGTTCGGCGATCTACGCCTCGAGCACGCGCGACGGCACCGGGTACTGGCACCTGTACGTCATGAACACCAGCGGAAACGGCATCAAGCGCCTGACGAGTGGCAATGCCGACGACTTCGACCTCAACCTCAGCAGTGATGGTGCGAAGGTCATCTTCCTGCGGATTCTGCCGTCGATGCAGAACCAGATCGCCGAGCTGGCGACGATGACCGGCGTGGATCTCGGCTGGGTGTTGTGGTCCCAGAACCCGCAGATGCAGCTGTCGTCGCCGTCGTATTCACCGGACGGTGAGTGGTTCACGTACACGCAATACAACGGTCCCGGCACGGAACTCGTGATCTATAAGCAGCGCATGAAGCAGCTCGGCTACGCCCAGCTCACCGGGTCGTTCGAGTCGAACCTGCAGGCCCGTTGGTCACGCTGACGGCGAGCTTTCTCCCTCGCGAGGATGTCACAGCCGAGGCACAGAGCCCCGGCGCCGCGAACGGCGCCGGGGCTCGTCACCAACTCGCGCTCATGTTGGCTTGGCCGTCATCGGAAGCCGTGATACTTACGGGCGGCTGGCTCGCTGCCGACACGTTGGCGTCCGCAATCAGCAGGATCAGCGCGATTCCGACGACACCGCTAGGCGCGCGCGCAGGCTGTCGCGGCGGGCACGGAGCGGGGGGTCGGCGTCACGCCACGCCGCCAGCACGTGCCGATACTGCACGACGGCGCTGTCCGGCCGGCCCGCTGCCTCCCACGCGCGCCCGAGCGCCTCGTGAAGCTCGGAGTGCGTCACGTAGAGGCTCGAGCCCTCGATCCCACCGCGGAGCGACGGCTGCAGCACCGCCAATGCCTCGTGCGGTCGGCGCAAGCGGAGAAGAACGTTCGCCAGCTCGAGGTTGGTCCGCGTGTAGCCGACTGTCGGCGAGTAGATGGCGCGCCGGAACTCTGCAGCAGCCGGCTCGAGCTGCCCACGCGCAACGAGCAGCAGACCGCGCACGTGATGGTGTAGGCGCCAGTCGCGTCCGTAGGCGCTGCGACGGCCCCACCACTCGAGGGTGTCGGCGAGAGCGCTCAGCGAACCAGTATCGCCCGCCGCCGCCAACGCGCTGGCCTGGTGCACGAGGTTCCAACTCCGGTGCCGCGCGATCTGCGCCGGGGCGAGCTGCGGGAAGGATGCTCGCCCGATCGAGTCGAAGAGCAGGGCCGCGTCGCGAGCGCGTCCCAGCTCGAGGAACACCTGCGCCCGGTGCTGCGGCCCGGCGCTCCCCGATCGGCCCACATGCTCCATGCGCGTAATGGTCTCGAGGGCCTCGCGCAGGCGCCCCTGGTTCCGGAGGCTGATGGTCAGGAACCACAGCGCATCCGTCTGCACGTTTTCTATCCCGTCGCGGGCGAGCTCGCGGAGCCGGGCGTCTGCCTCGTCGAATTCGCCCATCTGGATGCGGACCATTGCGGGGTGCAGCGCATCGTACGGGTGACCGGGGCTGATCGACACGGCGGTGCGACGGGCGTCGAGCGCCTCTGGGAACCGGCCCTGCATCTCGAGCACCCAGGCCAGAGCGTGCCAGGGTCGCGCCGATCGCGGTTGGAGCTTCAGCCACTCCCGCGCGACCCGCTCAGCCGCCGTCGCCGAATCCGCGAACTGGTAGGCGCTGACGATCCCGGTGAACGCTTCGCATGCGCGGCAGCGCGCTTGCGTTCCGCGTAGGCCCAGGGAATCCATGGCGACGACTCGCCGAAGGTGCGCCAACGCGCCTAGCGCGTCGCCGCTGTTCAGGCGTGCCATGGCGAGCAGGTAATGTCCGTCCGGCTCTGTCGGGTAGCGGATCGCGAGCGTCTCGGCGACGGCGAGAATCTCGGGCGCGCTCGCGAGTTCTCGCCACGTACCGCGAATGAGAAGCCGATCGCGATCCGTAGCGTGGCCGGCCAGTCGCAGGAGCGCCTGCTGCGTCGCGAGCAGCACCGGTTCGTAGAGCTCGAGCCGAGTGAGCGCGGCATAGTGCGCAGCGATGGCGAACGTGGAGTCCTCCGCGAGCGCGGCGTCGAAGAGGCGACGAGCGCTCGGATAGTCCGCCACGGCGTAGCTGCGCAGGCCCTCCTCGTAGAAGCGATAGGCCACAACGGAGTGAGTGGTGACGTCGGCAACCGGGAGTGGTCCGGTGGGACGTCCGAAGGCGACGGCGATCTGCGCGGTCGCGCGATCCACCAGATCGAAGGCGTCCTTTCCCCGGACGGTATACCCAGCGCGCACCGCGCCCGTCCGCAGATCCACACGGCGCAGATCGAGCCGCAGGCCATCGCTGGTGTGATGGACGCCGCCCTCCAGGAGCTCGCCGGCGCCAGCCCCGCGTGCGGCGGATGCCCACCCGGCCGGTCCGTCTTTCCCGTTCGGGAGGTGCGCCATGACCTCGTACATCCGGGCCGTGCTCACGACGCGGAGCGCCGGCACGCGCGCCAGGTTGGTGGCGAGCATGTCGCCTATGGCGCCGGCGACGCCGAGCGTGTCGACGCCGCCGAGATGGTCGATGCGTCCGACAGCGATCACCGGCAGCTCGTCCGCACCCCGTGTGGCCGCGAGCGCCCGGAATATCGTCACGCCGAGGACACCCGCGGCGACAACAACCGCTCCAGCGACCACGCCCAGACGTGTGCGCCGCCATCGCGTTGTCTCCGACCGCCCACGCCGGGATCGCGCCGCGCCCAGCCGGTCCCGCGCGACGCGGCGGACGACGGCGTGCGCGAACTCGAATGAATCGGCGGCGGCCGGCTCGGAGCGCGCGGGGCGCAGAAGATGCCGGACGATCAACTCATCCAGCGCCACTTCGAAGCGCTCAGGGGCGAGCCCGGACGCCGCGCTCAGACGCTCCGG
>Ga0075431_100007130_pt1 | contig 11104 bp, 11 predicted proteins | sample RhiMetdeltSRZDD5_FD_75297 | JGI IMG/M metagenome (GOLD analysis project Ga0075431, IMG submission 75297) | Populus rhizosphere microbial communities from Tennessee, USA - Rhizosphere MetaG P. deltoides SRZDD5 | ecosystem: Host-associated > Plants > Roots > Rhizosphere > Soil | place: USA...
TACGCGGCGTTCGTTGGCACCATCACACAAGGCGATCTGCCCACAGAAGGCATGGCATCGCTCTACGTGGAAGTGGCACCAGGCAATGAAGTCTTCCGGCTGGTGGACATTGCAGTTAAGTCCACGGAAGCTAAGCCAGGGGCGCAGTTAGTGGAGCGCGAGTTCGGTATGTTTGAGGTTCACTCACGATCACAATCCGAGGTGCTGGAAGCTGGACGCATTGTATTGGATCGTCTCGGCTTGAAGCCCGAAGAGCGCATCAAACCGTTCATCGCTTCGGTACAGATCATTACAAATGTGGATCCTTATCAAGCGCAATTGTTGAATCGTTTCCGGCGCGGTTCGATGCTGGTTCCTGGCGAGACGATGCTAGTGCTTGAGTGCGCTCCTGCTGCTTATATCAATTACGCCTGCAACGAAGCTGAAAAAGGTGCCAATATCAAGATATTGCATGTTTCATCTGTAGGTCGTTTTGGTCGTATGTGGCTCTCCGGCTCAGAAGCAGAGATCCTCACTGCGCGCAATTCAGCAGTTAAGGCACTAGAGGGGTTGGATGGAAGACCAGAGAAATGACCTGCTGCCGAGACACCGAGACGCAGAGTTTCGTAATTTCTCTGTGTCTCCGCGACTCCGTGGCAGTTGAGGATATGTTATGCCAAAGATCTTCTATACCGAACGCGACATTGACGACCTGAAAGCGCGCGGCGTCACCAGCCTGGACGTGACAGATAATATTGTCCTAACTGATCTTGCCGTTGAGCGGGCAATGAGACATGAGATCAGGTTGAATCGCGTTCAGCATTCCGCACCGACGGCTTCATACAGTCCCTCGGTCAATACCTATGCGGCATATCCTAGAGTAACATATTCTGCTTCAGTCGATTCGGAATTGAAAGAAAGGATCAAAGCTGCAGTGCTGGCACGACTGGACGGTCATGTGGATGCGGTATTGCTAGATGCGGTAATCACACGAGTACTGGCGGGAATAAAGTAAGTGGGGTATATATAATGGGAAGATTGAAATCTCTAATTACGAGTTCGCTCTAGACAGTTTGAGTAAATAGGTCTTATTTAATCGGGGAAAGCAAGAGCCATTATCCATCATACAACAGCATTCATAGCATGAACTGCATTGTCAAAGTAAGAACATGAAGGAATAGAAGCATATGGCTAATAATCGATCCGCAAAAGCAAAAAGGGAAGAATTACCGGTTGAACCTCCAGAGGAACCTGTCTGGACCTACCGCGGCTACAAGCTTAGGACCAGTGAATTCGTCACCGCGATGGTGCACCTCTTCCGAGCGGAAGTCCAACGGGCAAACGTGTGGCGTCAGCGGTTGGATACCACTACCAACTGGGCTGTTGTTGCGACTGGCGCCACGTTATCTGTCGCATTCAGTCAGCCTGAAATCCATCACGGAATTATTATTCTCAATACTTTGCTGGTGATGTGGTTTCTCTTCATCGAAGCACGCCGTTACCGTTACTACGAACTATGGAGTTACCGCGTCCGCCTCATGGAAACGGATTTCTACGCCGCGATGCTTGTCCCACCATTCCACCCGTCGCCAGAGTGGGCAGAAAGCTTGGCTGAAAACCTGCTCATACCGCATTTCCCAATTTCGATGTGGGAAGCATTGGGCCGCCGCTTACGGCGCAATTACTTCTGGATCTTTCTTATCCTTTATGCGTCCTGGGTCGCAAAGATCTGGCTCTTTCCCAAACCAGCTGCCACCTGGGATATATTTATCGACCGCAGCGCCGTTGGGCCTATATCAGGTCAGTTCATGTTCGGGCTGGGTCTCTTGTTCTATTCATCTCTTGCCCTGCTTGCAGTCTTTACCATAACTATGACGCGCGCCTCTGGAGAAGTGCTGCCGCGCTTCGGTGAGGATACATTCTTTCACGCGGTCCCCCATCCGGCTCACGGCACCACAGCAACGGGATTGCGGTCCTGGCTTGCCTCGCGGCAGCGACGACGGAAGTTCCTCGCGCTGATTATCACGGTCAACCCGAAGGAGGTCTCCAGCCGCATCCTCGCGGACCTCGGGCGCGGCGTGACTGCGATCGAGGGACGAGGCATGTACACAGGCGCGGACCGCACCATCCTCATGTGCGCGCTTACTGTGACTGAGGTGCATAACCTCAAAACTGCCGTAGCAAAAGAAGACCCGCGCGCGCTGGTCATTGTCTCGCCCACACAGGAAATTTTAGGCGGAGGGTTCGATCCGCTGGCAGAGGAAGCCGAGAAAGAGTCGTGATTTCTGCTATATAGTTTCTCACTGTTAAATTTCAACCGATAACCTATTTTGCATGATAACGTTTGGATAAATGGTTTGTGATTACATAGGGCAAAAGAACACTTAAACCAAAGCCAAGTAAAACCACGCCCCGCGTCGGGTTCAAAAATTCTACCATCACTGCGAATATTGCAAGCGATACACCTATGATTTGAGCGCGAATAGCGGTCATTACTAAGTTTCCTTTTGGATATTTTGAAGATTTGGGGGCGCCACAAAGATAGAACAGCCATTTTGGAGGAGAAATGATCTGGTTAGAATCCGAGAAGGAATCCTTAATATCAAGGTTAGGATATCTTGCAAACTGATATCCACCAATCCAAGCGATGAAAACAACTATTAAGACAGCTCAGGTCATTTTGTTTCTATATTGGTTTGATCAGGTAGAGGGATGGGCGTCGCTAAAGTGACAATCATAGGCTTCGAGATCTTTGTCAGCGCTGATCTTAGACTGAGTTTGAAAAACATTTAGCAGGCATCCAAGCATTATAATTACTTCATCCATGAACAAGCTTTCAACCGTAACATCCCCTTACCTTCTTCAACATGCCCACAACCCGGTGGATTGGTATCCCTGGGGTGAAGAGGCATTGAATAAAGCGCGCGAAGAAAACAAACCTATATTCCTTTCAATAGGATATGCCGCATGTCACTGGTGTCATGTAATGGCTCATGAGTCGTTTGAAGATAACGAAGTTGCCACATTCATGAACGAACACTTCGTCAACATCAAAGTCGATCGCGAAGAGCGCCCCGACCTGGATGGGATCTATATGCAGGCGACGGTCGCAATGACAGGCTCCGGCGGCTGGCCCATGTCCGTTTTTCTCACACCAGATCTCAAGCCGTTTTATGCTGGCACCTACTTCCCACCCGTCCGACGCTACAACATGCCCGCATTCAGAGATGTGCTTGCAGGCATTGCGCGGACTTGGAAGGAAGATCGTGGTGAAGTTGATCGCGTCAGTAGACAACTAATAGATCATTTACAACAATCTCTAAACATAAACATCAAAACTGAATCGACCTTTACACAAGAACAGCTGGAGGCCGCGGCGAAATCAATTGTGGATAACTATGATTGGGAGCACGGCGGTTGGGGCGCGGCGCCGAAGTTCCCACAACCCATGTCTATTGAATTTCTACTTCGGCGTGTTGCGCAGAGCGGAGCGGTAGGCACCAGTGACACGTCTCCCTCTGCGAAGGATATAGGTAAAGATGAACTTAAGGTAGCAATCCACGCGCTCAAAGCCATGGCGCGCGGCGGCATGTACGATGTCGTTGGTGGTGGTTTCTCACGGTATAGTGTTGATAACCTATGGCTTGTTCCTCACTTCGAAAAAATGCTGTACGATAACGCCCAGCTTGCGCGTGCGTATCTCCACGCCTGGCAGATTACAGGAGACGAATTCTTCAAGCGTATTGTTACCGAAACCCTGGATTTCATCGCGCGGGAAATGACGCATCCGGACGGCGGATTTTATTCCAGTCTCGATGCTGATTCGGAAGGCGAAGAGGGAAAATTCTACGTCTGGTCATTGGACGAAATACAAAAGATTCTTAAAGCTGATTCTGAATTCTTTGAAGCTGCATATGGAATAACTCCGCGAGGAAATTGGGACGGCAAAACGGTCCTTCAACGCGCCCTGGATGATTCCTCTCTCGCCGCCCGCTTCAAACTGGATCCCGAAACCGTCCCCGCTAGGTTAGCGAAACTGCATTCCAAACTATTGTCTGCGCGTGCCTCGCGCGTCCGCCCCGGTACTGACGACAAGGTTCTCACTTCATGGAATGGACTTATGCTTGCCACTATGGCAGAGGCAGCTCGCGTCGTTGTGGCTTCTGACGGCAACGGGGAGATTGCTTTATCACTCCCATTCGTTGTTCCTCACAATGATTTATATTATAAATTGGCTACACGTAACGCTGAGTTTTTGCTAAATTTGCTCAGACCTGATGGCAAACTCAAGCGTAGCTGGCGAGACGGAAAACCAACCAATGAGGTCTTCCTTGAAGATTTTGCGGCCTTGATCCTTGGCTTGCTTGAGCTATATCAAACGGACTTCAACAACAAATGGTTCACTGCCGCGAGAGAACTCGCTGATGAAATGATTGAATTATTCAACGATCCCAACGGCGGCTTTTTCGACACATCGAAAGATAGTGAAGATTTATTGCTCCGTCCTAAGGATTTGCAGGATAATGCCACTCCATCAGGCAACGCGCTGGCGTGTGAGGCGTTATTAAAACTCTCCGCCTTTACCGACAGTGGTGAATACCGCGACATTGCAGAGAGATCCCTCGGGCTTGTGGCAGAGATGGCACCGCGCTACCCAACCGCGTTCGCGCGATGGTTATCAGCGGCAGATTTTGCCCTGGGCAAGGTGAAACAGGTTGCAGTCATATATGAATCAGGTGTGTTTGGGAACACTGAAGAATTGGTTCGAGTCATTGAATCTGCATACAGACCCAATGCGATCGTCGCTGCATCATCCTATCCCCCACCCAAAGACGCGCCAACCTTGTTGATGGAGCGCCCACTGAGGGATGGAAAAGCGACTGTATATGTGTGCGAAAGATTCATTTGTAAGAATCCAGTTACCTCACCAATGGACCTAAAAGGGCTGCTATAAATAATACAAAAGGCTCTCTTTACGAGAGCCTTTTGTATTATTTCGGTTCTATGTTGCCGTTCGCGTCCGTTGTTGCATCATTCTCTTGATTATCCTTGCCAAGGCCATCGCGAAAAGCCTTGATCCCTTTTCCGAGTTCACCGGCAAGTTTGCCGATACGTCCGGGTCCAAAGAGAAGCAAAACAATCACCAGGATGACAATCAGCTCTGCGCCACGTGGTAGTCCAGGCATGTGACACTCCTTTACTAAATCTCATTCCTATCCTACCACATTCGATGCCCCTTGACCACATCCTACAACTCCCGGCGATATAGGAGACCTTCGATGAATCGAAGAGCGCGTCGTACAAACGAGCGCAAACGCCCAAATGTACGATACTGTCCGGGGCGAACATGTCCCTTGCTTGGAATGGGACCGGTCCATTCGGCGGCCAGTGCACCCCACGTGAGCCCGCCGCCAAAACCAACCATCACGATTTTATCTCCAGGCTTGATCTGCCCCTTTTCCAATGATTCCACCATGGCAATCGGAATGGATGCCGTTGAGGTATTTCCATATCGTTCGAGATTCACGATAAAACGATCCATCGGCAATTTGAGGCCGCGTGCCGCCGCTTCAATGATCCTGATGTTTGCCTGATGTGGGATGATCCACCGAATCTCATCGATGGTTAATCCCGCGGCGTGGAGCACCTCCTGGGTCGCAGAAGCCATCACGCGCGTTGCGAAGCGAAAGACTTCCTTTCCATCCATTTGGATGTAATGCCTTCCATCATGGACTGTTGCTTCTGAGGCAGGGTACCGGCTGCCACCACCCTGCAGCGTGAGCAAATCGCCTCCTGAACCGTCCGAGTGCATTACAGCCGAAAGGACTCCACCTGGCTGTTCACTGGCCTGCAAAACGAATGCGCCTGCACCATCCCCAAAAAGGATGCAGGTATTGCGATCCTTCCAATTTATGAAACGTGAGAGGGTCTCAGATCCAACGATAAGTGCACTTTTGATCGATCCACTGCGGATCGCCTGTGCCCCCATGTTCAGAGCATAAATAAACCCGGAGCAGGCAGCAAGCAGGTCGAACGCGCCCGCTTTTGATGCCCCAATTTGGTCCTGTATGAGACAAGCAGTAGCAGGAAAGATATATTCAGGTGAAGAGGAAGCACAAATGATCAAATCCACATCTGTTGGGCGAAGGTTAGCCACTGTAAGCGCGTTGATCGAAGCCTCGACGCCGAGCGTTGAAGGAAATTCATTCTCGCGTGCAATACGGCGTTCGCGAATTCCGGTGCGTTCACGGATCCATTTGTCATTCGTATCCACCATTTTCGATAAATCATCATTCGTCAGAACCGGCTCAGGCACCGCCATCCCCCAACCTGTGATGTGTGCATATGGCATAACATGCTCCTACCGCTTGTCTCACGCCTGTTCTACATGCGTAAGTAAACTTTTTGAATAGCTTTGAAGGCCAAATATCAAATTCACGTTTCGCTGATTATTCGGCACTTTGTTAACATAATTATTGAGTCGTATGTTTTATACGACTCAATAATTATTCTTCAAAACGGCTGAAAATTAATGTTGCATTATGGCCACCAAAGCCAAATGAGTTGGACATGACATGGGTTGGGGAAACTTTTCGCGGTTCGTTTGGAACATAGTCGAGGTCACATTCCGGGTCAGGTGTCTGATAGTTAATAGTGGGCGGCAGGATTTCATCGCGTATCGCCATAATACAGAACACTGCCTCCACCGCGCCGGATGCACCCAATAAATGCCCGGTCATGGATTTGGTGGATGATATAGGAATGTTGTACGCCTGCTCTCCAAATACGGTCTTGATCGCAGCTGTTTCGCTCTTGTCGTTCAAAGGGGTAGATGTTCCATGAGCATTGATGTAACTAATGTCGTTCGCATTCAAATCCGCATCTTCCAATGCCAGCTTCATGGACATTGCCGCGCCTGCACCATTTTCAGCGGGCGCAGAAATATGATGAGCGTCATCGGTTGTTCCATAGCCGGAGAGTTCACCCAAAATATTGACACCTCGAGCCTGTGCGTGTTCCAGTGATTCCAATATTAAGATTCCCGCGCCCTCCCCCATCAAAAATCCATCGCGGTCTTTATCAAATGGACGGGAAGCAGTCTGAGGGTCTTCATTGCGCGTGGAAAGCGCACCCATCACATTCATCCCAGCCATGGCAAGAGGTACAAGCGAGGCTTCTGATCCTCCGGCAATCATTACATCCGCGGCACCTCGACGTATCGTTTCGACAGCATCCCCGATCGCGTTATTCCCCGATGCACATGCAGTCGCAATTGCCATATTGGGACCGCGCGCTCCCACGCGAATCGCAAGCATGCCAGCAGCACTGTCAGAGATCATCATCGGGATCAAAAACGGACTCACACGATCGGGTCCACGCTCGCGCATGATATCTGCCTGATCCATCATCGTGCCAATTCCGCCAATGCCCGTGCCAATTAATATGCCCACCCGGTCGCGATTGGATTCGTCAATTTTCAAGCCAGAGTGTTCAAGCGCCTCGCTAGTTGCCGCAGTTGCAAACTGGGTAAAGCGATCCATTTTCCGCGCCTCACGCTGACCAAACATCGCCGCGGCATCAAAGCCTTTCACCTCTGCTGCAAATCTTGTTTTGTGTTTGCTCGCATCAAACAGCGTAATCATACCGGATCCTGATTTACCTGCCAAAATGGCTGACCATGTGTCTCTGACATTATTTCCCACAGGGCTAATACATCCCATCCCTGTGACCACTACTCTTCTTCTCATAAATATGTCTCCTCTTATCGCTTTTCTCATTAATTAATAAGACTTTCGAAGTAAAACCACTTTAGAATTTACAATTTCCGGTTGAGTAACAGCGGTAATCCGTAAAATATGGGAAAGGGTGATTCTGACTACCAAGTTGTACTAGGCTGTTATAACACAGCCTTTCAGAATTGGACGCGCCTGCACATACGCCTATTACAAGCTTTTTAAAGTCTTCCATGCCTGTTGAATATGCATTCTGTCATGATCTGCAATGAAACTGGTTACTTCAAGAAAATTTGTGGGGCCGAAAATGGCATGCCGCGCCTTCCGCGACCATATCTCACGATCCGAATTATTTAACTTGTTCAGATTCAAGAGGCGCGCAGCGGTAAAATCAGCCAGGGCCGTGGGGCCATCCACATTCAAATATTCGCGTTCATTCGCCCAAACACTTGTGTCCGGGCGCGGAATGAATGCACCTGCCCGTGCCAGCATTAAGTCCAATTGCAGTTGATGGATCTCAATTTCAGTATCACGCAAGTGACAAACAATCTCATTCACCGCCCAATCGTCCTCTGTTGGTTCATGCCGCCACTCTTCTGTTGTTAGGGATGATGATAGGCTTCGCAATATCGCGGGAGTAGACATCATGATTCCCAAGACCGAATCACGTGATTCGAATGATGGCTCGAGGCTAGTTAGATTAACGGATTCAAGCCAGGGCCGAAGATCTGCTAATCTGCCTCGCCCCGCTTCAAATCCGGGGCTTGAAACGGATTCCCCATCTACTAAATAGGTCTTCAACCCAAGCCGATGCGCGGGAATCAAATCACGTTGTACATCATTACCAACCATCAGCACAGGTCCATCAGTCCAACCTAAGCGCCCAAGCACTTCAGCATAATACGCAGGATGAGTCTTGCTAAAGTGAAAATTCTCGAACGTAGAGATCAGCTCAAACTGCTCAGGGTCGAGCCCCGCCCAGCGGACTCGATGATACGTGGCTTTGCGCGGAAAGAACGGATCTGTGGCAATTGCCACTGTAAAGCCGCAGGACAATGCCCACTCGATCAGTGGAACTGCGGCCGGTTTTTGTTTTGTGTGTTTTACAAGTGTTGGGAAAACATTGTCGTAATACTCATCGAAAACACCCAATAATTCTTCTTTCGCTATTCCAAGTTTCGAATAGAAATCAACTTCAAAGACCTCTTGGAGCGTGCGAGTTGGATCTTCGCTTTCGCTCATGAGAGTAAGGCCGCTCACAAGTGCAGGTAACATCACTTCCTGCGCGACACGACCCGCCACATGTTGCGCCAGAGCTTGAAAATATGCCGGGACAAATGCTTCCAGATTTGTATCGAGCAGAGTGTCATCAAGATCAAATAACAATGTTAGAGACATGATGTGATCAGCTTTCCAAAGATAAATTTTCCCCTTACGAAAAATCAGGACTTGATTTCAATTTTAAATGGCAGGGCGTGACATTCCCCACAACCGATATGCGGTTCTGAAACTTTCTTCTGTGTCTTCTCACAGTAAGCATTGATCTGGACTCGACGCAGGAACGCAGCTGAAAATGGACGGCCAACTTTCGGACGTAACTGCATGAACTGGCAGGCATTCGCCCTGGCAATCTCCGGCACGGGACAAGATTTGCACAAGTCCCGCGTCCATTCCTGCCCCGCGGCTTTGAGCAGGCGGCATTCTTCCACACTGCGACCGCGGAAGTAATCGCCATAAAAATGAGGACATTCAATACCAGCAGGAGTTTTCATACTTGAATTATAGGTTAAAAATATAAATAAGTGATGAGCGAGCAGCCTGTTTTATTACCCAAGCCACTCGCTCTAAAATGGAGCATAATGATGGAAAACTATGGTGATAGCTTTAGACACGAGTAACGTATTCACCCGTTTCCGTGTTCACTCGGATGGTATCACCCACCTTCACAAATTGTGGACAGTTTACTTCGAGTCCGGTCTCGGTTTTGACTTTCTTCGTTACGCCTGTAGCCGTATCACCGCGGATGGCTGTTTCTGCCTCCACCACCTTCAAATCCACTGAGGAGGGGATTTCAACATCAAGCGGCTCACCCCTGTAAAAAGTCAGTTTTACTTCCATGCCTTCTTTGAGATAATACGCGTCATCCCCTAGCATTTCAGCTTTAATGGCTGGTTGTTCAAAAGTCTCATTATCCATGAAATGATAGAAGTCGCCATCATTATAAAGATACGCGACATTATGGAAATCAAGGCTTACGTCCTGAACGGACAAGCCCGAGTTGAAAGTTCGCTCGATATTTGCTCCTGTGAGTAGGTTACGGGCTTTCACTCGAATCGTGGCATTGCCGCGGCCAGTTTTATTATGACTATAATCCAGCACTTTATATAGACCGCCATCCAATTCGAAGGTGACACCTTTGCGAAGTTCGTTTACATCGATCATTGATGCATTTTCCTTAAATGAGATTTCAAGCCGTGCGATTATAGCCCAGGCCCAAAGGCGTGGCAAGGGAATTTACCATACCAAGCCATGCATCTCACTTCCAAGCTCGTGTAAGAGTAATTGCAATGGCCGAGGCAACGAAGCCGCCCAAAGCGCATCCAAATCCAAACCCGAGAATCAACGCAGCGGGAACTCCGATCAGAAACCCGATATATATTTTTGCGAGCTCTGCTGCCAGAAATGCAACCACGAGGCTGATAAAGCTGCCCGTGAAAAATCCCAGGGTCCAGATGCCTGCCACGATGTTAGATCGCCTCAACATTGAACCGTCGCCAGCCAGCCGTATGCTCATGAAGGCACCTAAAGCAGCACCTGCAGACCATCCGATGCAAGCAATAAGAAGTCCCATGATGGTGTCACTCAACGCGGACGAATTTAGGATGAGGCCCCCAAGAGTGAGGGATGCAAGATATGCCAGTGCCCAAATTACCAGAATTGCGATTTTCCAGTGTTTTGCAGAGCCACCTGATTTAATGGAAAAAGTGGAGACCCCAGCAATTGACCAGGAGATAGCACCACCTGCCAAAGCCACCCAAAGTGGTCCCGTCTGTGGCGAGTTGAAGACGCCGCTGATATACAAAGAAGCACCAGTCACACCCCATGCAATCGTCCAAATAAGCACGGAACACCAGTTCGCTGTGGTCATCACGTCAGAAGTTTCTAGAGCCAGCGCGGGACCTTGTTCTTATATTCGAGATAGGCCTCGCCGAAACGCGCTTCGAGATCACGCTCCTCCCTTGCAACAACTCTCTTATTCATCAGTTGCGCCATGACCAGCAATGCAACAAAGATAACAATGCTCCCATAAAAGATTGCCCATCCAAACCAGAGCGCCAATTCGGCAATGTACATCGGATTACGTGAGAATTTGTAAGGACCACGAGTCAGTA
>Ga0075431_100007131_pt1 | contig 11103 bp, 9 predicted proteins | sample RhiMetdeltSRZDD5_FD_75297 | JGI IMG/M metagenome (GOLD analysis project Ga0075431, IMG submission 75297) | Populus rhizosphere microbial communities from Tennessee, USA - Rhizosphere MetaG P. deltoides SRZDD5 | ecosystem: Host-associated > Plants > Roots > Rhizosphere > Soil | place: USA...
AAGGTGGAGACTCATGCACGCCCAGGCTGTCACGTATCCGTCACTTCAGCGCCGTCTCATCACCCAACGCCGTCAGCGCGCCCTTTTTTTGGTCCGCACTACTCAACATGTGAGGACGCAACGGCTGCTCGTCACCGAGATCGCCCGGGCCGCCGTCGCCACCCTTGCGCTCGTGGCGTGGTCCGCGTCGCTGCTGTTGATCGCAGGGTGATCTCACCCATGGCGCTGTTCCCGGGAGGCCGCCAACCTCCGCGTACGGCCGGGCGCCCGGGGCCCGGCCGTATGCGCGGTCTGCTTACGAAGGGCGCGCCGTTCGCTCGAAGACGCGCGCGGTGATGAAAAGGTCGAGCAGTGAGGAGTCGAGCGCCCCACCGCGGCGCTCGGCGTCGAGAATGGCGAGCGCTTCGTCGGAGCGGACCGCTTTCTTGTACGGCCGATCGGTCGCCGTCAAGGCGTCGTAGATGTCCGCGATGGCCATCATCCGTGAGCCGATGGGAATCTCCTCGGCGCGCGCGCGGTTCGGGTAGCCGCTGCCGTTGAGCTTTTCGTGATGCGCGCCGGCGATCTCGGGGACACGCCGAAGCTCTTTGGTCCACGGGATGCGGCTGAGGAACTCGAAGGTGTGAACCACGTGGTCCTGGATGTCGCGTCGCTCGCCCTCGGTGAGGCTGCCGCGCGGGATGGCGAGGATGCGGGCCTCATCCGCGGTCAAGATGCTGCGCGGCGCGCCGTCGGCGTCCTGCCAGACGCGGCCGGCGACGGCGCCGATATCGTCGGTGAGCTCGCGCACCTGCACGCTTGGCTCGTTGGCGATCACGATGAGGTCGAGCTGACGATCGAGATCGGCTAGCGCCGTTGCCAGCTCGGCGTCGAGGCGCGCGGCCAGGGCCGCGTAGTCAGGCCGGCGAGCCACCGCCGCGTCGAGCTTCGTGCGCGCGGTTCGGAGCGCGAGCTCGCGCTTGAGGATCTCCACGCGGTGGCGGATGCGATCGAGGTCGGCCGGATAGAGCTTCTTCGACTTCACCAGCACGTGCTCGCGCACGCCGACCTTGCCGAAGTCGTGCAGCAGCGAGGCGTAGCGGAGCTCCATCATCTCTTCCGCGCTGAACCGCAGGTGCGCATAGGGGCCGGTGTCGCAGCTGTCCACGATTTCCGCCAGTCCGACGGTGAGGTCGGCCACGCGGAAGGAATGGCCGGACGTCGTGGGGTCGCGCGCCTCGATGGCGGTCACGGAGGCCTTGACGAAGCCCTCGAACAGGTCGCGGATGTTGAGATAGAGGCGGCGGTTGTGGATCGCCACCGCCGCCTGGGAGGCGAGGGAGCCGGCCAGTTTCTCGTGGCGCGGCCCGTAGGAGCGGACGTGGCGCTCGACGTCCGCCGGCTCGGCCAGCGAGCCGAGCCAGTCGCCCTTGCAGTTGATGAGCTGCAGGGCGCCGATGGTATCGCCCTGGGGCGTGCGCATGGGGACGACGAGCATCGACTTCGTGCGATAGCGCGTCTGCTCGTCGAACCAGCGGTTGATGGTGAACGGTGAGTCTCCAGGAGGCGCGTAGGCATCGGCGAGGTTCACGATGCGTCCGGTCAGGGCGACGTAACCGGCCACGCTGGCGTCGGTGAGGGGCAGCGTGGCGGCGCGGAACGGAATGCTGACGCTGTCGTTCTGCGCGAGGGCGAATCGCAGATGGGCGACATCAACGCCCTGGTCGACGATGTAGAGCGAGCCCGCGTCGCTGGACGTGATCTCGCGTGCCTTGGTCAGGATCGTCTCGAGCAGGAATCGCGGATTCGATTCTTCGGACAGCCGGATGCCGATGGCGTTCAGCTCGCCAAGGTCTCGCTCGAGCCGGTCGAGGTCGGCTTCGGCGTCGAGGTCCGCCATCGCGTTTCCGACGGCACGCCGGAGCATTGCCGTGGGGGCATCGAGCGGCAGGACTGTATACCAGGTCGCCGGCCACGGCCCGGCGTCCCCGTCCTCGACAAGGCCGATGATTCGGGTGCCGGCCGTCGGCTCGAAGGTCGAGCCGGGGCCGACGAGGATGACGGCGCCGGTGGTGTCGGCCACGAGCCCGCGGACGTCGTAGTCGGCAGCCAGGCGCGCGGCGGCGGCCGCGATCCGCGGGCCGCCTTCGTGCAAGATCACGCGGCGCATGGCTTCAACCCTACGGGGGGCGCCGCCGGAGAGTCAAATTCGCTCAGTACAATGCCGTCATGACTGCGTTCGCAGAGCTTTCCGCCCTTGGCCGCCGTCTCGAGCGCCTGCGCGGCCGCCTCGACAAGCAGCGGGAGGTGGCCACCTTCCTGCGATCCCTGACGACGGACGAGGTGCCGGTGGCCGTCGCTTTCCTCGCGGGCCGGGCATTCCCCACCTCGGACGCGCGCGTCCTCGGCGTGCGCGGGCTCGGACGGAGCGGGCGTGAGGATGCCCCGGGCGGGCTCCCGCTGACGCTGGTCGACGTCGCGGAAGCCTTCGCGGAGGTTGCGGGCGCGGCGGGGGCCGGCTCGCGGCGCGCCCGTGACGCACGGCTGGCCGATCTGTCCGCGCGCGCCTCCGCGGAGGAGCGCGAATTCCTCGGCCGCATCATCGGCGGCGAGATGCGGACCGGCGTCTCCGAGGGGCTGCTGCTGGAGGCCATCGCCGCCGCGTGGGGCGCCGACGTCGCCGCCGTGCGCCGCGCCACGCTCTTTCTCGGAGACCTCGCCGCCGTCGCGCGCCTGCTGGCCGTTGGCGGACCGGCGGCACTGGCCGGTGTGGCGCCTCGCCCGTTCGTCCCGCTGCTGCCGATGCTGGCCGAGATCGCCGACGACTTCGCCGCCGTGCTGGCGGCCCACGGCGGCCGCACCTCGCTCGAGTACAAGTACGACGGCGCCCGCATCCAGCTGCACCGGGACGGCGACCGCGTGGAAGTGTGGACGCGGCGGCTGTCCGACGTGACACGGAGCCTTCCCGACGTCGTCGAGATCGCGCGCCGCGACCTTGCCATGCCGCCCTTCATCCTGGACGGCGAAGTGGTCGCCCTCGACACGACCGGCAAGCCGCTGCCCTTTCAGGAGCTCATGCGGCGGTTTCGTCGGGTTCACGGCGTGGAGGCGCTCGTGCGGGAGATGCCGCTGGCGTTGCACTTCTTCGACTGCCTGATGGCCGAGGGACGCTCGCTCATCGACGAGCCGTATGCCAGGCGATGGGAGGCGCTGTCGGCGGTGACCGGCGGGCGCTATCTCGCCGAGCGTCGTATCGTCACCACCGCGCCCGAGGCCGCGGCCTTCCGCGACGCGGCGCTGGCCGCTGGCCACGAGGGCGTCATGGCCAAGGATCTCGCCAGCGGGTACGAGCCAGGTGGCCGGGGCAAGCGCTGGTTCAAGATCAAGGCGGCGGAGACGGTCGACTGTGTCATCGTCGCCGTCGACCGCGGCTCCGGCCGGCGGCAGGGCTGGCTCTCCAACTACCATCTGGCCGTCCGCGAGGCTGACGGCTTCGCCGATGTCGGCAAGACGTTCAAGGGCCTTACCGATGCGCAGTTCGCGGCGATGACCGGGCGGCTGTGGGCGCTGGCCACCGCCGACGACGGCTACACCGTGCGCGTGCGGCCGGAGATCGTGGTCGAGGTCGAGTACAACGAGATCCAGAAGAGCCCGACGTACCCGTCCGGCCTCGCCCTTCGCTTCGCACGGATCGCGCGCGTGCGCGAGGACAAGGGGCCCGGGCAGGTGACCACGCTCGGTGAGCTCCGCGACCTCTACGAACGGCAGTTCCGCACGAAGGGGCGCTCCGCGGGCGTGGTGTAGAATCCAGCGCCATGATCGCGCGCGTCTCCACCGGTGTTCCCAAGCTCGACGACATGCTGGGCGGCGGTCTGCTGCCCGGCACGCTGACCGTGGTCTACGGCGCCACCGGCATCGGCAAGACGCATCTCGGCCTCACCTTCGCCGATCACGGACGCGTCGCCGACGGCGCGCGCGGCATCGTGCTGGACATGAACGGACGCGGGGACTCGCAGCAGCACGACGAGTACGCCGCGCGCCTGTTCGACTGGTCGCTGAAGGAGTGGACGCACACGGTGCCGCCGATGACCGAGCCGTACCCCTCGGTGGACCAGATGGAGGCCTTCTACTGCAACGCGCTCAAGTGGGTGGGCCGCGTGCGCGACTTCCAGGTTCCGACGCCGGACGGCTCGCTCGAGTTCGACTGGAACTGGAAGGCGATGTACAACCACGCGCTGCACACGGTGCGGCCGTTTCTCTATTTTCATTTCACAGCCGGGACCCGTCGCGTCGTCGTCGACGGCGTGGAGCCCATGGACCAGCCGGCCGACTCCATCCAGTTCTGGATGTTCGACGAGCTCTACCGCAAGACGATCCATCGGGACGCCGAGACGGTCGGCATGGAGATCTGCCTGCCGGTGTGGAAGCACCGCCGGTTCATCGACGCGCACCTCTACGATCACGCCACGGTGACGACGCTGCTGCTGGTCACCACCGAGCAGACGCGGCTCGAGGACCTGCTCGCGCGCCGGGTCGCCGTCGGCGACATCGGGGCGACGGCCAACACGATCGTGGTCATGGGCAGCGAGCGCGTGGGCAGCCGCCTCGCGCGGATGCTCTCGGTGGTGAAGCACCGCGGCAGCGCGATGAGCGACGAGATCGTCGAGTACCGCATCGGGAGCGCCGGGCTCGAGATCGGGTAGGGCGGTGGCGACCGCCGCCTGGCGCGCGCCCATTCCCTGCATCGACGTCCACGTCCATCTCCATCCGCCGCGGCTGGCCGCCGCCATCGAGCGTCACTTCGCGAGCGAGGGCTGGGTGGCCGCCCACCCGTTCGAGCCGGCGAAGGTGGCGGCCACGCTGGCCGAGCGCGGCGTCGAGCGGTTCTGCTTCTTCTCGTACGCCCACAAGCCCGGCATGGCGCGCGAGCTGAACCACTGGGTGGCACGCACGGCGTCGATGCTGCCGGCCGCGGTGGGATTCGGCACGCTCCATCCCGACGACGCCGATGTCGACGACGTCGCCGCCGAGGCCACCGGGCGGCTCGGTCTCCGGGGTTTCAAGTTCCACCACTCCGTGCAGCGCTTCCACGTGGACGACGCGCGCCTCTTCGGCGTCTACGCGCGGGCGGAGGCCGCCGGCCACGTGCTCGTGCTGCACGCGGGGACCATGCCGTACCGCGACGCCTTCACGGGCGTCGAGCCCTTCCGTCGCGTCCTCGCGCGCTTTCCGCGGCTGACGGTGGTGGTGGCCCACATGGGCGCCTTCGAGAGCGACGCCTTCCTGGCGCTGCTCGACGGCCATCCGAATCTCTACGTCGATACCACGATGGCGCTGGCGCCGGCCGCGCAGCGCTACGTCGGCGCCGATCCGGGCGCCATCACCGACGCGGCGCTCGTCCGCTACCAGGACCGCATCCTCTTCGGCTCCGATTTCCCGCTGATTCCCTACGACTACGAGGAGGAGCGCCGCTGGGCCTGGGACCGCGCGCTTCCGGACGCCGTCCGGCGCAAGATCTTTCACGACAACGCCGCGCGGCTGCTCGACGGTGGCTGAGCTCCGGCTCGCGCGTCTGGCGCGCGGGCAGGCGGCGCTGCTGCGCGTGGCGGCGTCGGTGGCGCCGACGAGCGGGGCGGTGCTGGTCGGCGGCGCCGTCCGCGACGCGGTGCTGCGGCGGCCGGCGGTGGACGTGGATCTCGCCGTCCCGCAGGGCGCCCTCGCACTGGCGCAGCGCTGCGCGGAGCGACTCGGCGGCACCTGCGTGGTGCTCGACGCCGAGCGCGGCGCCGCCCGCGTCGTCGCCGACGGCCGCACCCTCGACGTGGCCGACTTTCGGGCGCCGACGCTCGAGAGCGACCTGGCCGCCCGCGACTTCACGATCAATGCGCTGGCGGTGCCGCTGGCGACGCTGGTCGCGCGCGGCCGTGGCCCCATCATCGATCCGACCGGCGGGCTCGCGGATCTGCGCGCGCGCCGCCTGCGCCCGGCCGGGCCCGGCGTGCTGGCCGACGATCCGCTGCGTGCGCTCCGCGCGGTGCGCCTGGAGGCCTCCCTCGGGCTGCGGCTGACACGCGCCGCCGCGTCGGCCGTGAGCGCCGCCGCCGGCGGCCTCGCCGCCGTGTCCGCCGAGCGCGTGCGCGAGGAGCTCCTCGCGCTGCTGGCCATGGCCGACAGCGCGCGCGCCCTGCGGCGCGCCGACGCGCTCGGGGTGCTCGGCGTCATCGTGCCGGAGATCGAGCCGATGCGCGGGACCGCGCAGCCGGCGCCGCACCGCTTTCCCGTCCTCGAGCATTCCCTGCGCGCGGTGGCCGGGTGCGACCGCCTGCTGCCGCGCCTGGCCGCGCTGACACCCTACGGGGAGGAGCTCGCGGCCCACGTGGCCGAGCCACTCGGCGGCGGCGTCACTCGCGCGGTCACCCTCAAGCTGGCTGCCCTCCTCCACGACGTGTCCAAGCCGGAGACGCGGCGGCGGATTCGCGGCCGCGTCCGGTTCTTCGAGCACGACGTCATCGGCGCCCGCCGCGCGCGCGCGATCGGCGAGCGTCTCAAGCTGCCGGAGCGCGCGGTCGCCATCGTCGAGCGCCTGGTGCGCCATCACCTGCGACCGATGCACCTGGCCAGCGCGGCCCGCGTCACGCCGCGGGCGCGGTACCGCTTCTATCGCGATCTGCGCGAGGACACGCGCGACCTCTTGCTCCTCGTCCTCGTCGACGCCGCCGCCGTGACCGGCGCCTCCCCGCTGACGACGTGGCGGCGGTCACCACTGGTGCGCGAGCTGATGCGCGGCTGGGCCGAGCAGCGGGCGGCGGCGGCCACGCCACCGCTCGTCCGCGGCGAGGACGTCATGGCGCGCTTTCGCCTGGAACCGGGACCGCGCATCGGCTGGTTACTCGCACAGGCGCGTGAGGCGCAGGACCTCGGGCGTGTGGCCACGCGAGAGGAAGCGCTCGCTTACCTTGACTCGCTGGTGGCCGGCCCGTAAAGTACCGGCACCACAAAGCAAATCCAACCCCCCGTGTGAGGAGGGTCCGATGATTCATTGGCGAAGCGTTCTCGCAGTGCTCGCGGTACTGCTGCTGCCGGTCGCGACGTCCGCGGCGCCGGCCGGCAAGGTGACGATCGCGCAGGGCGTCGATCCGACGACGCTCGACATCATGAACCAGCAGGAGGCGCCGGCCAACATCATCGGCGCGCACATTTACGAGCCGCTGTGGGAGCGCGATGCGAGCCTCAAGATCATCCCGGCTCTCGCAACGGAGATGCCGAAGCTGATCGGCGCGACGACGTGGGAAGTGAAGCTCCGCAAGGGCGTGAAGTTCCACAACGGCGAGGAGTTCAACGCCGAGTCGGCCAAGTTCAGCCTCGAGCGTGTGAAGGATCCGAAGCTCCGCGCCAGCTCGAACTTCCGGCCGATCGATCGCGTCGAGATCGTCGACCCGTACACGATCCGCGTGCACACCAGCAAACCGTGGCCGACGTTCCTGACCGTCATGACCTTCGCCCAGGCGGCGATGTATCCGCCGAAGGCCTATGCGGGCAAGGAGCCTGCCGACATCTCGCGTCAGCCGATCGGCACCGGCCCGTACAAGTTCGTCCGCTGGGCGAAGGACGAGGAGATCGTCCTCGAGGCGAATACCGCGTACTGGCGCGGCGCGCCGAGCGTCAAGACGGTGGTCTTCAAGCCGATCCCAGATGACGCGGTACGCGTCGCCGCACTCCAGAACGGAGAAGTCGACCTGGCGGTGAACATCCCGCCGCATCTGGCCAACCCCATCGCCAATCACCCGAAGCTGTTCCTCTCGACGGCGCCGTCGATCCGCACGATCCAGCTGATGTTCCAGACCCACGACTTCGACGCGAAGACCCACAAGGCGACCGGCCCCTACAAGGGTCCGACGGCCGACAAGCGGGTGCGCCAGGCCATCCAGTACGCGCTCGATCCCGACGACATCATCAAGAACGTGCTCGACGGCAAGGCCATGCGCATGGCCACCATGCTGACGCCCATGCACTTCGGCTTCGATCCGGCGCTGAAGCCGATCAAGCAGGATGTCGACAAGGCGAAGAAGCTGCTGGCGGATGCGGGATTCCCGAACGGCCTCGAGCTGACGATGAACGGCCCGCAGGGACGCTACGTCCGCGACAAGGAAGTCCTCGAGGCCGCTGCCGGTCAGCTCACGAAGGCGGGCATCAAGCCGGCCATCAGAACCCACGAGTTCGTCAGCTACCTCAACAACCTGACGTACCAGCACAAGGGCGGGCCGGTGTGGCTGATCGGCTGGGGTACCCCGACCCTCGACGCCGAGACGGTCTACAGCCCGCTCTTCACGAACGGCTCGACTCTGACGACCTACATGAACGCGGACATCGACGGCCTCGTCGCGCAGGCGCAGACGGAGGTGGACGAGAAGAAGCGGCGCGAGATCTACCACCGGATCAACAAGATCTGGATCGAGGACGCGGCGGCGGCCCCGCTCTACCAGCAGCTCGATCTCTACGGCGCCAACAAGCGGATCACCTGGAAGGCCCGGAGCGACGAGCGCATCAAGGCCACCGAGATGACGCTCAAGGACGGGAAGTAGGGTTCCGGAGTAATATGGAGGGCGCCGAGCGGCCGTAATTCAGTGGCAGAATGCCAGCTTCCCAAGCTGGACGTCGCCGGTTCGAATCCGGTCGGCCGCTCCATTCTTCGAACGAGGGGTTACGGACTCGCTCCGTAGCCCCTTCGTTTTTCGGCGTCGATATCGCCGTCCAAGGCCCCTTCGACAGCGCGGCGGGATAATCAGTTCATGAACGAGTGCTGCGAGATCCGAGCCGAGGTGCCGGAGGGCCAGCGGCGCGTGCTCCTGATCGTCCTCTGGATCAACGTCGCGATGTTCGTGGCCGAGTTCGGGCTGGGCTTGCTGGCACACTCGACGGCGCTGCTTGCGGACTCTGTCGACATGCTCGGCGACGCCATCGTGTATGGGTTCAGCCTGTATGCCGTCGCTCGCGGAGCGCACTGGCAGGCACGGGCGGCTGTGCTGAAGGGCTCGATCATGCTGACCTTCGGCATTGGCGTGCTGGTGGAGGTGGCCATGAAGGTCGCACGCGGCGAAGTGCCGAGTGCGGACCTGATGAGCGGCGTCGCCCTGATCGCGCTCGCGGCGAACGTCTTCTGCCTGATATTGCTCTCCCGGCACCGGGCGGACGATATCAACATGAGATCGGCGTGGTTGTGCTCGCGGAACGACGTCGTGGCCAACGTGGGGGTGCTGGTCGCGGCCGGCGGTGTGGCGGTGACTGGATCGCCGTGGCCCGATATCACCATCGGCTTGCTCATTGCGGCGCTGTTCGGCGGTTCGGCAGTGAAGGTCCTTCGCGGTGCAACCCGAGAATTGCGGGCCGTGAAGTCGGCCGGCTGATTCACGGCCGGGCGACGTTGACGCCGAAGCGCTCCTCGACGACATGGGTCACGCCCGAGAAGTCCTGTCCGCCCCAGCGCGTCTTGGCGTCCGTGTACGCCGCCAGCGCCTGCTTGAGGATCGTCATGTGCTCGAGGTCGGCGCCGGCCATCTCGGCAGCGAGGGCGGCGTCCTTGTGCATGAGCTCCACCGTGAAGGTGGCGTCATAGTTGCCCTCGAGGATTCGCATGACCCGCCGGTCGAAGTACGTCGAGTAGGCCATGCCGCCGCCCTTGCACACCACCTCGTAATACGTCCTTGGATCGACGCCGAGCTTCGTGCAGAGCGCGAGCGACTCGGCCACCGCCACCGCGTTCACGGCGCCGAGCGCGTTGTGCAGGAGCTTGATGCGGTTGCCGGTGCCCGAGGGGCCGACGTACATCGTCAGGCGCCCGATCACGTCCAGCAGCGGCTGCACGGTGGCGAGCGACTCGCGATCGCCTCCCACCATGAAGAACACCTCGCCGCTCTCGGCCTGGGGGGAGGAGCCGAGCATCGGGGTATCGAGATGGGATACGTCGCGCTCCCGTGCCGCCGCGTGGATGCGCTGGGACACTTCCGGCCCGACCGTGGAGCAGTCGCAGGTGATGAGCCTGGGCCGCGCGCCGGCGAGGATGCCGGCGGCGCCGAGATACGTCTCGGTCACGATCTCGTTGTTCGGCAGCGCCGTGAACAGAATGGTGGCGCGGGCAGCGACCTCGCGCGGCGCCGCGTGCGCCGTCATGCCGGTGACGCCGGCCGCGCGCTTGAGCGCGTCAGGGGCGACGTCGAAGACATGGACGGTGTGGCCCTTGGCCGCCAGGTTGCGGGCCATGGGGAACCCCATCCGGCCCAGGCCGATGAAACCGATCTCCCGTATGGTCATGGTCGCCTCCGCCGCGGAGAGTACTATGAAGAAACGGCGTGGTCAGGCGATCGAGGAGCGCCCCGGGTTCCCCGGGGCGCTCCCGAGCGTTGGCTTCGTCAGGAAACTTTGCGCTGCTGGTGCTGCTGCTCCGAGGCGCGCTCGACGCGGCCTTCCTTGATCTCGCCGCGCCAGGCCCCGGTCTCGCGGCCGCGGCTCTCCACGAACTCCTTGAACCGCTGCATGTCGCCCTTGACGCGCAGCTTCACGACGCCGAGCGCGTCGCCCAGGTTCTCCAGCACGCCGTCGGGATCGTAGTCGAGCTGGAGCATCGCCTTGGCGCGCTGGTCGTCCAGCCGATGGAAGGTGACGACGCCGGCGTTCCAGGGCCCGGACCGGCTGGTCCAGGCGATCCGCTGATCGGCGGTCTGCTCGGTGATCTCCGCATCCCACTCCTTCAGCTTGCCGGCGATCTCCGCCTTCCAGTGCAGCCGCTTGTCGTCGAGCTGGCGCACTTCCTTGACGCCTTCCATGAAGCGCGGGAACTCCTCGAACTGCGTCCACTGGTTGTACGCGACCCGAACGGGAACGTTCACTTCGATGGACTCTTCGATGCTGGCCATGGCTGCCCTCCTCGTTCGCGGGTTTGAGTCTGGATGTAGAGTGGTGGGCAACTTCGGTGCCAGCGAATGGCATCGCCTCGGAGGAAAATTTCATGCGGATGAGAGGAGCGGTGGCAGTCCTTGCATTCGTCATCCTGGCCGCCGTGCTGGGGACGGCCGGCGCCCAGCAACAGGGCAAGATCGAGCTGCAGTGGTTCGGGCAGGCGGCGGTGAA
>Ga0075431_100007132_pt1 | contig 11103 bp, 10 predicted proteins | sample RhiMetdeltSRZDD5_FD_75297 | JGI IMG/M metagenome (GOLD analysis project Ga0075431, IMG submission 75297) | Populus rhizosphere microbial communities from Tennessee, USA - Rhizosphere MetaG P. deltoides SRZDD5 | ecosystem: Host-associated > Plants > Roots > Rhizosphere > Soil | place: USA...
TCCACCCGAACCCGCCCTCACGGTCGGCGACAAAGCCGTCCACCGAGACGCTCATCGAGTAGATCACCATGGCTTGAGCCGAGAGGTTGACAGGACGGCAACCACTCAGCGGGGCGCGCCTCTAGCCTCCGGCCGGATACCTCGCCGTGATGAAGCGCCTCGTGATACCCGTCGTGATCGCCGCCGTGCTGCTGCTCGGCGTGCTCGCGAGCGCGCTCGGGGACGGGGGCGGCAGGGAGGACGCGGGCAGCGGCAGCCCCGCGCCCAAGCGCCCCAACGCGATCCTGATCGTGCTCGACGAGTTCCCCGGCGACACGCTGCTCGGACCGAACGGCAAGGTCGACGCCGGGCGCTTCCCTAACTTCGCCAAGCTCGCGGCCCGCTCGACCTGGTTCCGGAACGCCTACGCGTCGTACGACTCGACGACCAAGGCCGTGCCGCTCATCCTCGACGGCATCCGGCCGCGCAAGGGCACCGCGCCCGACGCGCGCGACCACCCGCGCTCGCTCTTCACGGCGCTCCATCGCGCCGGCTACCGCACGGTGAGCGCGGAGGACGCAACGGCGCTCTGCCCGCCGAGCATGTGCCGTGGGGCGAGCACCCGGCGTCCCGCGATCATCCCGAAGCTCAAGAAGGGCCGGCGGGAACGCTTTGACGCCTTCCTCCGCTCGATCCGCCCGAGCGCCCGGCCGACGTTCTGGATGAAGCACATGCTGCTCCCGCACGGGCCGTATCTCTACCTGCCCTCGGGAGCCCAGTCGCGCCCGAGCTCGGCCGACCCGATCCGCGGCATGAACACGGTGCCCGGCTTCTACGACGAGTACCTCACCCGCCACAACGAGCAGCGGTACCTCCAGCAGCTCGGCTACGTCGACCACCTGCTCGGACGGCTGCTGGCCAAGCTCGAGCGTACCGGCATGGCCGACCACACGATGGTGGTGGTCACGGCCGACCACGGCTACGCGTGGCAGGTGGGGGTGCCCACGAGGCGCAGCGTAAACCCCTCGAACGTCCAGGAGCTGATGCCCGTACCGCTCTTCGTGAACGCCCCCGGTCAGCGCCGCGGGCGCGTGCGGGATGCGTACGCCCAGACGCTCGACGTGGCGCCCACGATGGCCGACGTGCTGGGCGTGCCGCTCGGCTACCGAACCGACGGTCGCTCGGCGTTCTCGCGCGCGGTCGCGCGCCGACGCGGGGTGGCGGTGGTCACGCGCGACTTCAGTCAGGTGGTGCGCATCTCGGGGCCGCGCTGGAAGGCGCGGCGCCGGGCCGTGGTTGAGCGCCGGCTGCGCGAGCTCGGATCCGGGGGCTGGGCGAGCCTGTTCACCGGCATCGGCCCGAACCGCAAGCTGATCGGGCGCGAGCTGACGAGCCTGCGCCGCTCGAGCGCCGCGGGCGCCCGCGCGAGCCTCACGGGCGACTACGGGGAAGTGGCGCGCGCGAGCGGCGTGGTTCCCAGCGAGATCGTGGGAGCGGTGAGAGGGGCCGAGCCCGATACCACCCGCGCCCTGGCCGTGGCGGTGAACGGCCGGATCGAGGCCGTGGGCAAGAGCTTCCACCTCACGGGCGACCCCACCGAGCGCTTCGCGGTGAACGTGCCGGAGGGCTCCATGCGCGACGGGCCCAACATCGTGGAGGTGTTCGAGGTGACCAGCGGCGGGGCGCTCCGGCTGCTCGCCCGCTCCTGAGCGCGGGCGAACCTCCTAAAGTCCCCTTGTGGTCCGATTGGGAGCCGCCATCGCCGCGATCGCGCTGCTTGCCGGCTGCAGCGCCGCCGATCCGGTGGCCGAGCAGGCACAGGAGCGCCCGCCCGTGGTGGTGGTGATCTTGGACGAGTTCCCCACCGACGACCTTCTGCTGCCGAACGGCGAGATCGACGCCGAGCGCTTCCCGAACTTCGCGCGCCTCGCCGCGATGTCCACGTGGTTCCCCAACGCCTTCACGGTCTACGACTCGACCTTCAAGGCGGTACCCGCGATCCTCGACGCCAAGCTGCCCAAGCGCGGGACCGCGCCGGACGTGCGCAGCCACAAGCCGAGCGTCTACCACCTGATGGACCGGCTCGGCTACCAGGTGTTCAAGGTCGAGTCGGCCTCGGCCGTGTGCCCGCCCGCGATCTGCCCCGGCACGCGCACGCGACGCCCCGGCGTGCTGGCTCGCCTCGCGGGCTCGGGTCGCCCTGGGCGCTGGAAGGCTTGGCTCGCCACCATCCGCCGGCGCGAGCGGCCCGGCTTCTACCTCCATCACGCCCTTCTCCCCCACGAACCTTGGATCTACCTGCCCTCGGGGCGGCGCAGCCGCCCCACCGGTGAGGACCCGGTTCCGGGCATCAACAAGCCGCCCTCGTTCGACAACCGCGGCCTGTCGGAGAACAACCACCTCCGGCACCTGCTCCAGGTGGGCTACGTGGACCGGCAGATCGGCATGCTGCTGCGCCGCCTGCGACGCACCCGCCAGCTCGAGGACGCGCTCGTCGTCGTGGTGGCCGACCACGGCTACTCGTTCGCCCTGAACGTGCCCAGCCGGCGGCTCGTGACCGAGGACAGCGTCGACGAGGTGGCCCCCGTGCCCTTCTTCGTCAAGCGTCCCGGCCAGACCGCCGGCGAGGGCGAGGTCGACGAGAGCTTCGTGCGCAACATCGACGTGGTGCCCACGATCGCCGACGAGCTCGACACGGAGGCGCATTGGCGCAACGACGGCCACTCGGCCTTCTCGGAGGCAACCCGCGCGCGCGAGCAGGTGGCGCTCGTCACGCGCGACTTCTCCCACGTCGTCCGGATCGGGCGCGACGAGCTCGACCGGCGCCGGCTGGCCAACCGGCGCCACTGGGCCGACCTGTTCGGCACCGGCGCGCAGAGCCGGCTCCTGTTCGGCGACCCGTGGACGCAGGCCTACCGGATCGGGCCGCATCCGGAGCTGCTCGACCGGCGCGTGGCCGGCCTGCGCCGGCTGCCGTCCGAGGGCGTCCGGGCCGATATCCGCAACGGCGACCTCGTGCGCGCGGTCTCCTCCGGCAGCGGGCTCCTCCCCACCCGCGTGACCGGGCGTCTATCGGGCGTGGCCCGGGGGCGGGAGCGCGACCTCGCCGTGGCGGTGAACGGCCGTATCCGGGCGCTCGGCAGGAGCTTCCATCTCTGGCGCCGCCAGCGCGAGTACTTCTCGATGATCGTGCCGGAGAGCGCCTTGCACGAGGGCGCCAACCGGGTCGAGCTGTTCGAGGTCCGGGCCGCGAGCACGCTGGTGCCGCTCGGCGGCGCGCCCGACCCGGCTCAGCGCACCTTGTAGGCGGAGTTGGGCTCGGCGCTGCCGTCGTGCCTGACGGCCGGCGGGTGCACGCTCGTGTCCACGAAGGCGCAGAAGTAGCGCTCGCGGTCGTCGCGAGCGATGCAGGTCCGGAAGTAGTCCTCGCCGAGCCGAATCGTGTTCGCGGTCTCCAGGTTGCGCTCGAGCTCGGGGCTGCCCTGCGAGAGCACGAAGGAGCGGAAGGCCTCCGCATTGCGCTCGGTGTCCTCCGTCTCGGAGACCACGAGCGGTCGGGCGGCCAGCCCCGCGGCCAGCACGCCGACCACACTCGCGAGCAGCAGGCCGGTGCCGACGCGGTCGACGAGCACCTCGCGCTGCGCGCGCGGGGGCGCGCCCCGGGCCGCGGCCGTGCGGTTGTGCCAAAGCCGGCGGGCGAGCCAGGGAGCCACGAGGCCGACCAGCACCAGGTTGCCGAACGTGGCCAGCAGGATCCCGGGAATCAGGTCCACGCCCGTGCGCACGGGAGGCAGCAGGTGGAGGATCAGCCCGTCGACCAGCGTGATTACGACGAAGGACGGCCACATCCAGGCGCCGCGCAGGCGCCAGCGGATTCTGGTCGGCCAGAAGCGCTCCTCTCGGTCCACCCGACGCAGAGTAGCCTTGGGTGGGTGGACGACCTCTGGGTCACACAACTCGGGCGAATCGGCTATCGCGACGGGGTGGCGCTCCAGGCTGAGCTCCGCGAGCGCCGCCACGCGGGGCTGCTGCCGGACCTGCTGCTCGTGCTCGAGCATCCGCCCGTCTACACCAAGGGGCGCCGCACCGAGCCGGGCGACCTGCCGATGAGCGAGGACTGGTACCGGGCTCAGGGCATCGACGTCTGCGAGACCGATCGCGGCGGCCGCGTGACCTACCACGGTCCGGGCCAGCTCGTGGCCTACCCGATCATGGCCGTGGACCGCGTCGCTGACTTCGTGGCGACAATGGAGCGGGCGATCGTGGCGGCCCTGGCGGACGAGGGCATCGCGGCCGAGCGGCGCGACACGCCGTTCACGGGCATCTGGAAGGGCGACGCGAAGATCGCCTCGATCGGGGTGCGCGTGCGAGACGGAGTCTCGACCCACGGCCTCGCCGTGAACGTGGACAACGACCTTCAGCCCTTCGAGTGGATCGTGCCCTGCGGGATCGACCACGTGCGGATGACCTCCGTGTCGAAGGAGACCGGTCGCGTCGGCCTGCTGCCCTGCTTCCGCAAGCGGATGGCCTGGCGCTTCTCCGAGGCGTTCGGGCGCCGGCAGCGGCTCGTGAGCCCGCGCCGCGTACTCGAGGCGCCCCTGGTTGCCGCATGAGCACCCGCTCGCGCTCGAATCCCGGCGGCGCCCGGGTGCTCGACATGGGCGAGGTGCGGCCGTTCCGCGACCGCAAGCCGGCGTGGTTCAAGCGTCCCGCGCCGGGCGGGCCGCAGTATCGCGAGCTGCGCTCGATGATCGAGGGCGAGGGCCTGCACACGGTCTGTCAGGAGGCCGCCTGCCCGAACATCGGCGAGTGCTGGGAGCGCGGCACCGCCACCTTCATGATCCTCGGCGACACCTGCACGCGGCGCTGCGGCTTCTGTAACGTCAAGACCGGCAAGCCGACCCACAACGATCCGCTCGAGCCGCTGCGCGTGGCGCAGTCGGTCAAGCGGATGGGCCTCCGCCATGCGGTGATCACGAGCGTCGACCGCGACGATCTGCCCGACCTCGGAGCGTCGGCCTTCGTCGGCGTGATCCGCTCGATCCGGCGCATGGCCCCGGGCTGCAAGGTGGAGGTGCTCACCCCGGATTTCCGTGGTGAGGAGATGCCGCTCGCGCGCGTGATCGCCGAACGCCCCGACGTGTTCAACCACAACGTCGAGACCGTGCCACGGCTCTACCCGCTCGCGCGACGCGGCTCACGCTTCCTGCGCTCGTGCCGGGTGCTGCGGAACGCCAAGGAGCTCGGCGGCGACGAGGTCGTGACCAAGTCGGGGCTGATGACCGGCCTCGGCGAGTCCAAGCAGGAGCTGATCGAGGCCTTCGGGGTGCTGCGCCAGCACGGCGTGCAGGTGCTGACCGTCGGCCAGTACCTGCGCCCGACCCGCAACCACCTCCCTGTGGTCCGCTACTGGCACCCGGACGAGTTCGCCGACCTCGAGCGCGAGGCGTACGCGCTCGGCTTCGACTCGGTGGCCGCCGGCCCGCTCGTGCGGTCGAGCTACCACGCCGAGCAGACGCTCGCGCAGGCCTCGTCCGGCGTCTGATGTCCGGCGGGCGCCGGCGGCTGGCGCTCGCACCGGTGCTCGCGCTGATCGCCATTGGCGCGATCGTGCTCGTGGCCAACGGGTCGCCGGGCGACGCGGGCGCGGACCGCTGGCGCCCGCTCGCTCCCTCCCCGCTCGAGCGCACCGAGGTGGCCGCGGCGAGGATCGGCCGCTCGATCTACGTGGTCGGTGGGTTCGAGCGCTCCAGTGGAAGGACGGTGGCGTCGGTGGCCCGCTACGACATCCGGCGCGATCGCTGGGCGCGGGTGCGATCGATGCCTCTGGCGCTCAACCACGCCACCGCCGTGGCCTACCGCGGGCGCCTCTACGTGCACGGCGGCTACCGGAGCGCGACGGACCTGGCCGAGCCGGCCGGGGCGCTGCTCCGCTTCGACCCGCGCCCGGGACGCTGGCGCCGGCTGCCGGCCGCGCCCACCCCGCGCGCCGCGCACGCGGCGGCGGTGCTCGGCGGACGCCTCTACGTGGCGGGCGGCGCGAACGACTCCGGCTCGCTTCGCAGCCTCGAGGTCTACGACTTCGCCCGGCGCCGCTGGAGCACTGGACCGAGCTTCCCGGGACCGGCGCGCAACCACGCCGCGGGCGTGGCCTCCGGCGGGTGGTTCTACGTGCTCGGCGGCCGCGACCGCGGCAACCTCGCCGTCGCCGAGCGCTTCAACCCGCGCCGCCGCGAGTGGCGGCAGCTGCCGAAGATGGGCGTCGCGCGCAGCGGGAGCGCGGCGGTGCGGCTGGGCGACGGCCGCCTGGTGGCGTTCGGCGGAGAGGAACTTGCCGCGGGCGGCGGCACCATCGCCGAGGCCGAGCTGTTCGATCCGAGCGCTCGGCGCTGGCGGCGGCTTCCCGGCCTGCGCACGCCGCGTCACGGTCTGGGAGGCGCCGCGCTCGGACGCCGGGTGTTCGCGATCGAGGGCGGTCCCACTCCGGGGCTGTCGCATTCGAGCGCGATCGAGTATCTCGACGTGTCGCGTTCGCGCTGATCTCGGAGACGCCGGGCACACGTACTCCCTGGAATGCTCGAACGAACGTCACCCGGATGATCCTTCTCGTGGTGGGCGGGGCGATCGTCCTCGCGCTCATCGTCGTCGGCGTTTGGCTCATGGAGCGGGCAAAGGCAGAGCCCGCGGCGCGTGCCTCGGGACGCGCCGAAGACCCGCGCGAAGAGGCCGACGCTCGCCGCCGATCGGATCCAAAGCCCAGCATCCTCTCCGAGCCCGGGCGCGACTGACGTCCACGGCGTCGAGGCCCGCCGGGCTTCCGCCATCATGGCCGGGAAGGCGTCGTGTTCCCGCTCAAGGACGACATCCCCACCCGCCGCTTCCCGGTGGTCACGCTGGCGCTCGTCGTGATCAACGTGGTCGTCTACTTCCTCTTCGAGCAGGGCCTCTGGGAGCTCGGCGACACCGGCAACGAGCGCGTGCTCGAGTACGGCGCGATCCCCTACGAGATCTCCCATCCGGGAGATGAGTGCGCGGTCGACGCGAGCGGCACCGCGGTGGTGTGCGAGGGCCAGGCAGGCGTCTCGGGGAGCGCCCCCGAACAGGTCCCCTGGTGGGCCACGATCTTCACGTCGATGTTCATGCACGGCAGCCTGCTGCACCTCGGCGGCAACATGCTGTTCCTGTGGATCTTCGGCAACAACGTCGAGGACTCGATGGGCCGCGCCGCCTATCTCGCCTTCTACCTGCTCGGGGGTGTGGCCGCGCTCGGCGCGCAGGTGGCCATCGACACAGCCTCCGCGGTGCCGACCGTGGGGGCGAGCGGGGCGATCGCGGCGGTGCTGGGCGGCTACGCGCTCCTCTATCCCCGCGCGCGCGTGATCACGCTCGTCTTCATCATCATCATCTTCACCGTGATCGAGCTTCCGGCTCTGCTCGTGCTCGGCCTGTGGTTCCTGATGCAGCTGCTTCCGGCGTTCAGCGAGCCGGTGGTGGCGGGGGGAGGCGGCGTGGCGTACTTCGCCCACATCGGCGGCTTCCTCTTCGGCCTGGCGCTGATCAAGCTGTTCGCCACCAACGTGCACGAGGACTACGACGCGGGCCGCCGCCTGCCCGTGTATTAGATGAGCTGATGACGCGCACGTTCGTGCTGCTCGGAAGCCTCGCGATCATCTGCCTGCTGGCGTTCCTCACGATCTCCGTTGCGCTGCGGGACGGCATCGACGTGCTGGTGGTGTTGTCCGCCATCGTCCTCGCACTGCTCGGCTTCGGCGTGCTGGGAGCCCTCACGACCCCGCCCGCGGAATGACGCGGCGGCTGACATTCGGGCTGCTGGTGCTCGTTCCGCTCGCGGCGGTGGCGATCGCCGTGTACGCCTCCTTCATACGCGACGACGGCTACACGCAGCCGCTCGTCCGAGTGGTGGGGCCGGCGCCCGAGCCGGCCCATGCCGCCGTGCCGTCGAGCAGCGCTCCCAGCGTCCCGGGCGTCTCGCTCGCCGCCGTGGACGCCTTCTACCTGCGCCTGAACAAGCCCCCGCGCGCCGGCCTGGTGTTCGACCTCGACTCGGGCTCGGCGCTGTGGCGCCTGCACCCGGAGCGGACCGTCCCGATCGCCAGCCTCACCAAGATCATGACCGCACTGCTGGTGGTCGAGCGCACGCGTCCGAACGAGCCGGTGCGGATCACGCCGGCGGCGCTCCGGTACAGCGGCTCGGGCGTGGGCGTGCTGCCCAAGGGCCGCCGCGTGCGCCTCGAGACGCTGTTGAACGGCCTCCTCATCGTGTCCGGGAACGACGCGGCGATCGCGCTCGCGGTGCACGTCGCCGGGAGCGAGCCGCGCTTCGTGCGCGAGATGAACGAGCAGGCACGCGAGTGGGGCCTCGACTGCACCCACTTCGCCTCCTCACACGGGCTCGAGGACGGCAACCGCTCGTGCGCTCGCGACCTCGCTGTGCTCACGCGGCTCGCCATGCAGCGGCCGCGCATCCGGCGGATCGTCCGCCGCGAGCAGGCCGACTTCCGCTTCCCGATCAAGGGCCACCGGCTGTGGCTCTCGGGGCACAACCCGCTCCAGCGGCTCGGCTATGCGGGCACGCTGGGGCTCAAGACCGGCTACACGGACGCCGCGGGGCGCTGCTTCGTGGGCGTCGCCCGCCGCGGCGGCCGCACCCTGGGCGTCGTGCTCCTCAACTCGAAGGATCCGGCCAAGCACGCGCCCAAGCTGCTGGACGCGGCGTTCGCGACCGAGTTGGTGGGGTAGTGGAGCCAGCCGGGCTCGAACCGGCGACCTCCTGCTTGCAAAGCAGGTGCTCTTCCAGCTGAGCTATGGCCCCAGGCCCCAAAGTCTAGGCCCACGACACCCGTTGAGCCGCGGGCGCGAACTTTCAGGGTTTTGACGGTGCTGGTCGAAAAATCGTCTACCGACGGCATGGAGGGTTCCGTCGAGTCAAGCGGCACGGGACGCCGCTGAGTTGCATAGCGCGGGGGTCGCCGGGGCGGGCGGCCCCCGCCGCAACTCGAAAGGCTCGCGAGACCCGCCGTCGCTCGGGCAAGGCCGCCGCGTCGCCCACGCGTCAATCGAAGTCGAAATCGCGCGGTGGCTTTTGCTCGAACCAGAGCCGGTCGTGCTCTGGGGTCTCCTGGAGGAAGTCGGGCGTGTCCTCGAGCACGTCGCCCTCCCCGTCGTCCTCGTCGGCCTCGTCGTCCTCGTCGGCGAACGGCTCGTCGCCTCCGAAGGGGTCGTCGGGCTCCACCGGCTCGAAGGCCGGCTCCTCCTCCGCCTCGGGCTCGGGCTCGTGGGCGGGCGTGTCGCCGCCGGGCGCGGGCGGGCCCTCGTCGGCCGGCTCGGGCTGGAAAGGCTCGGGTTCGGCCTCGAGCTGTTCGGGCTCGGCCTCGAAGGGCTCGGGCTCGGCCGCGTCGCCCGGCTCCGGAGCCTCCCCGGGAAGGGCTTCGTCGAGCTGGGCGCCCTCCGGCTCACCATCCGCGGCCACGGTCTCGCCATCCTCGGCTGGTGGCCCCACCTCGCGCCGGGCCGGTCCGAGTGCCTCGTCCTGCTGGCGCTGCACCTCCTCCTCGGGCGCTCCGTGCTGGCGCTTCAGGTCGAGATGCTCCCTGATGGCATCGTCGAGTATGCCCATCGGGCGGGAGCTTACCGAGGCGCTCAGGAGGCGGCCCGCCGAGCCCGGACGGATGCGGCCTGCACCACGCGGTTCTTTCCCGCGCGCTTCGCTTGGTAGAGCGCCGCGTCCGCCGCGGCGATCAGCGTGTCCCTGTCGGAGGCCGACCCCGGCACCGACGCCACGCCGAAGCTCGCCGTGACGGACAGCGATGACCCACCGCCCACACCGGCCACCTTGGTCCCCTCGATCGCCTTGCGCATGCGCTCCGCGAGCCTGGCGGCGCCATCCGAGTCGGTGCCCGGCACGACCACCACCATCTCCTCGCCGCCGTAACGGGCCGGCGCGTCGATGTCGCGCGAGTGGGCGCGGAGCACGCCCGCCACCTGGGCCAGCACCTCGTCGCCCTGCATGTGGCCGTGGGTGTCGTTGACCGCCTTGAAGTCGTCGATGTCGAGCATCACGAGCGAGAGCGGGCTGTCGAAGCGACGGCTGCGCTCGAGCTCGCGCGAGAGGATCGACGCGAGCGCCCGCACGTTGGCGAGGCCGGTGAGCTCGTCCGTCACCGCCTGGCGCTCGACCGTCTCGTGGAGACTCGCGTTCTCGATCGAGACCACCGCCTGCCCGGCCAGGTACTCGAGCAGCTCCTCCTCCTCGCGCGTGAACTCCGCGTCGCGGCGCGCGATCGAGATCGCCCCGAGGTACTCGGGCCCGCCCACCAGCGAGCGCATCGGCACCGACAGCCCGAACGCCCGCCCTGCCCGGGCGTGCACGGAGCGCCTGCGCAGCTTGGGCGGCGCGTCCTGGTCGAGCGCCTCGAGCAGCTCGGTGCCCACCTCCGGCCGGACGGCGAACGCGGCACGCTCGGAGAGCTCGAGCGCCGTCATCAGATCACCCACGAGCGAGCCGACGTCGTGGTTGGCGAAGGCGCCTCGGTCGAGCGCCACCGCGCGCCCGGCGTCGGCCTCGCAGGCGTCCACGGCCTGGCGCACCGCCAGCGCGACCACGCCGTCGCGGTCGAGCCCCGTGGCCAGCGCGTCGCCGACACGCCGGATCGTCTCGGCCAGCTCCTCGCGCTTTCGCTCGACCTCCTCGATCTTCGACTCGAGCTGGCCCGACATGCTGTTGAACTCGCGCCCGAGCGCTGCGAACTCGTCCCGGCCCTCGACCGGCACTGGCTGCCGGAAGTCACCGCGCGCCAGGCGCCGCGCGGCGCTGAGGAACGTGCGGATCTGTCCGGTGAGGGCACGGCTGATGGCCGTGGCCATCGCCAGCGCGAGCACGAGGAAGCCGGCCAGCAGCACCCCGATGAGCATGCGGTTGTCCGCGATCCGCTCCGAGAGCGCGGCGCTCGGCCGGAGAAGGGCGATCTCGAGCGGCGGCCCGACCGACTCCTCGAGCTGCTCCACCCGGCCGCGGAAGCTCTCCCCGTCGATCTTGAACTCGCGCGGCTCGCCGCGCTCGCCGATTGGCAGCCGGGCCGGCTCGACCGTGCCGGCCAGGAAGCG
>Ga0075431_100007133_pt1 | contig 11103 bp, 8 predicted proteins | sample RhiMetdeltSRZDD5_FD_75297 | JGI IMG/M metagenome (GOLD analysis project Ga0075431, IMG submission 75297) | Populus rhizosphere microbial communities from Tennessee, USA - Rhizosphere MetaG P. deltoides SRZDD5 | ecosystem: Host-associated > Plants > Roots > Rhizosphere > Soil | place: USA...
GCCCCACAGCGGGAGCATTTGCTGGGACACAACGTTCTCAGGCCTCTTGAATACAGGAGCGTGGCTGGGGGATGAAACGACAGCCAACACGTGAAAACGAAATGACCCAAGGCTGCGAATGAGTTGGTCGCACCACACGCTGACACCACCCCCATAGCAGGGGTAAGTTCCATCGGTAGTGAGCAAGATGGGTATGCGGTTCATTTCCAATTCCGATGATCGATTTGCATTTCCGCTTCAAGGCCGACGAGCACGCTTGATGGTTCGGGATTGCGGACGACGGCACGAATGAAATAGGTTTGATGGACGACATCGGGCACGCGAGTCACCTCAGCGAGGCGTGCCTCGATCTCCCGAGGGGGGTCAAGAGGCAAGCGAACTCGAACGCGCTGTCCAGGAGACACGCTTTGCGCCACTTGAGCGCTGACTGGAGCCGAAACGGTAATTGAAGCCAGGTCGGCAATTCGCGCCAGTCGCCGCCCGGGTGAGACTCGTTCTCCCTCGCGAACGTGTAGCTCAATGATGGTACCTTCACCAGGCGCGCTGATTCGCAGGCGATTCATGCGTTCTTGTGTAACCGTCACTGCCGCCTGTGCCTCCTCATACTCGGAACGGTAATTCGCAAGAGGGCCTCCTTCAGGCGATTGCATTTGAACGAGGCGTAGGCGCGATTCCGCCTGCGCTACTTCCTGCTTCAGTCGGGAGCGATGCTCGCGAGCGGCATCCAGGTCACGGGACGCGGCCGCCTCGGCAACTTGAGCGTTCTCCACCTCGGAGGCGGTGGCGAGGCCTTGAGCGGCAAGCCCTCGGACTTCGGCGGCTCGCTTTCGGGAATTTGAGGCGGCACGCTCCGCGGCGACCAGGGAGTGATTATTGAACCGATCGACGGCCGCGGCATGATCCTGCAAAGCGATCTGTGAATGCTCGCGCTCCACTGCGCCCAACCTGCTCTTCGAATCCGCCGCCCGAAGGCGCAGCGCGGCCACCTCCAGCCGCCTGGATGCAGCGAGCGCTTCGGCCGCGAGCTCGGCATTTTCGAGGACCATTAACGTGCTTCCCGATTGAACCAAAGAACCTGCCGCAAGTTGGACCTGGCGAACTGTTCCGCCGTATTCGGCCGTGATCTCGAACTGGGCGACAGGTTCGATTTTAGCGGGAAGCACAGTTTGGCCCGCCGCCCCAAATCGTGCCTGAACCGCATGCGAAAGGGCGGGGCTGCTACGGGCGACGAAAGCCACAATTACCAACAGCAGGGCAAATAACCACAGCACCGATGCGAGTGGTTTAGAGTTGGATTTCGCGCCTTCCATGTCAGCCCTTTACGGCAGCGAGGCGGTTATTACCGTGGCGGGCTCGGTCACGAGCGCGTACCGGCGTGCCGGTGGCTCTGAACGGATTCCACACACACTCATCAAGGCCGCAAGGGAAAGGCGACTATCCTGTTCCAGACGCAGATAGAAAGCCCTCGACTGCAGTTCTGCGGTTTCGGCGGCATCCCGAAAAGAAACGTTCTCCAAACCCGCGCGATAACGGACAGCTGCCGCCTGCGCCTGTTGGCGCGACAGGGTAAGGCGCTTCTTCGCGATCGTAAGCTGGCTCCGCTGGCTTTCAAAACGCATCTTCATTTGAGCCACCTGCTCGCGAATCTCCATCGCCAGTTCTTCCATTTCCCGATCGAGCTTGTCCAACTTCGCCAGAACGTGACTCTTTCCGGCATTGAATGCGGCGGCGGAGAGATGATGGGCGCCGCCAACCGCCAGTTGAAGGCCTGACGCGGCCCGGGCCGCTTCGACCTGCTTGCGCAGCGAGCCTATGGCGTCGCGGGAGCGAGACGGTTCAGCGCGGTGGATCATCGCTACGCGGACCAACTGGCCCACTTCGCGAAGAGGTGCGTCCGCGGCCTGAAGCGATTGCGTGTCCACTTCGGCGGTGATCGTGTCTTCCGGTATTCCCACCCAAGCCGCTAATCGGGTGGCGGCAAGCTGGCGCCGTTGCTCGGCGTCGACACACTCCGATTCCCGGTCGAGAACAGCGAGGTCGTGACGTATCAGTTCTGCTTGCGTGACACTAGCAGCGGAGAGTTCTCTTTCGACCTTCTTCCTCTGCCCGCTCGCCTCATGGAACGTGGCGCAAGCGGCCTCCGAATGGCGTTGTGCCTCCGCAAGATCGTAGAAACGTGACGTCACAGCCATCTCGCGCTGAAACACCCGCCTCTTCTGCGCAATCTGGGCGGCAAGAGAGTCGGCCCGCGCATCGAGAATCATGATCGGCGGCACGACGCCTTGTTTGACGAGAAGTCCGGCGCCGAGGTTGGTTAGCGCCGCAAATGGATTGGCAATGGCAAGCAGCCCCATTTGTGGTGTCATTTCGACGCGGCGGCGTCCCATTGCTTCCAGGAACCGCACACGGCTTTCCGCTACAACCACGTTCAAATCCTCGGTAGAGGGTGTGGACATGGTGGCGCGAATTGCCTCGTCGATCGTAAGCCCGCCGGAAGGACCGCCCGCCCAGGCGGTCGCTACGGTGATCAGAATAGCCGGAGCTATACGCTTCATCAAAGTTCTCCTTTCATCAAAGACCTCCTTAGAGTTGCGGAAGCAGAACGATCGTCGGCAGAAGCGGATTCGCGGAAAAGTGCGAAATCGGCTGTCCGCCGTTGTCTTCACATGCCGAGCGGCAGAGCCCCGTAATCGGGATCTTTGCCGAGCGGCTCACCTTGATGGTCAGAGTCAGGCCAGGGGCCAGGGTCGCCGAAACGCCCGAGGCATTGAAGCTCATGCGATCGGTGACGGCTTGACCGGTGGCTGTCAGGGACAAACTTCGCACCGGCAAGTTCGTCATTGCACGAAACTTCGAAAGGACGGCGCCGGCAACGTCGGTAAATAGGCTATTTGTGCCGTCATAACGCCACAAGTTGGCCTGGTGGAACATGACTGGGTAGACTTCTCCACGCAGCATGTTCTTGATGATCGCCTCACTCTCGGTGTTGATTATCTGAGCGTGGGTCTGGTCGGTGGTGAAGAAAGGAGGGCCGCCGGGACCGCCGATGCGGCTGATACCGTTTGGACCATAGAAGTAGTTGTACTCGTCCGGTTGCGATCCGGCCAGAAAATTGAATCCGGTAGAGGTGTTGTAGAAGATATTGGTCGGACGGCGGGGAATGAGCAGAATTGACGACTGATGGGTGCTGCGTACGCCCGCATTAAACGGGACGTTGGGGTTCAGAGAAGTGTCCATCACCAGATTGCGGATCCCTTTGCTTGCGGCCGCGGACAGGAACGCGGGGTTATTTAAGCCGGACAGATTTGGGGTAACCATTCCGGTTGTGTCGTGCACCAAGCCCAGATTTTGGGCGACCGTTATGTTCTGATTGATCTCGGCCAGCGATTGGGCATTGGTCGCGGGTGTGCAGACGCCACTGTTCGGCACGGGATTGAAGCAGTCGAGGTTCTCATGGTCGTAGGTATGAGTGATCCAAAAGAACTTGGATCTGTGTATTTTCGCCGACGCGGTCAACGTGTCACCGGGAAGGGCTCCACCCGCGGGCGTCGTTCCAATGCCATTGAAGGCCATATTAACCTTGATGTTGCCGGACTGCCCGCTGTTCATCTGATCCTGCCACGCGGCGATGCCATCGAGATCAGCACCGGTAATGCGGAGAAATGGGCACACTCCGCTCGGATCGACCGTGGGGTCGGCGATGAAGCCGGTCGGCCTGCACTCAGCTTTGGTCGCGTCAAATAGGTCGCTTCCGATGAAGACATCGTCGATCTGCGGGGAAAAGAATGCCTGGCGCTTTCCAATAAACAGGCCCTTCGTAACCCAATTGACGAGGCCGTACCCGAACACGATTGAGTGGAGCAAATTTGGATTGTGATCGAGAGTGAGGGCAAGATATTCGCGCTTGTCCACCTTTTTATGAAGAACACCAGCGATTTGCCCGTCCACTGTCAGGAACGGAGTCGTTGATTCTCCGGCGGCCGGTGTGGGAGCGGCGAAGTACATATACGAATAGTTCACCGGAACAGGCTGAGTCCGCTTTAGATCGGGGAAGACACTCGCTGCCGCGGGCAGGAACTGAGCCATACCACTGCTTGCCACGCCGCCCGTCCAGGTGATGCCGTATCGCGGATCCGGGAACGTATAGTAACTAAGAATGCGAACTCCGTAGCTCACCGCGTATTTGTCAAGCGTAAGCCAGCCTTCCGGTAGGAGGGCAAGGGAACATGGGTTGGTGGTGCACGTTGCCAGATTACCCGTGGCCAGGATGATGCCTTGGTAGTACCCTTTTGACCAATCTTCTAACTTGGGCAGCTTCCCGCCCGTTTGCGTGAGAATCACCAAATCGTATGGGGTGCCAAGTTGACCTAAGATAGCCTTAATGGCGGCCAAACTGGGTTCAGTCCCGTCGGCGCTCAGAACAAGAAGCTTCAAATCCCTCGCCCTGGTAAGCAGGTTTGGCAGTCCCGTGAGAATATTCGTTATGGGTGTCAGAATCTGCGGAAGGGGCTGGGGCAAAGGATTGTCGGTCGGCGGGAGTTCCTGCGCCAGAATCATCGTTGGCGCCAGCAAGCAAGAGAGTACGGCAACGCCGGCCCGCTTCAGATTGCCCTTGTTGAGTGTCATTTATTTCCTCCTGGTTTCTATTCCCGCCAGTCACAATCACTCATTGCGCCGACGTAGTTCAATAACGATACGGTAACCCCAAAATATTGCCCCGAATAGGAGGGTTTATTACTACCCCCTCACCCAGTTTGCGGAGAGTGCTCCCCACAACGAAAAATAGCACTAACTGTTAAAAAACTATGACAGTTAGCGCTATGTTTGCCGCGCACGGAGGCACAGCACCATTTCTTATCGAAATGGTTATGGATAGTTCGTTCTAAGTACTAATGCCGGAATTATTCGACAACGTGTCCTAGGCGGATTGACTCATCGTGCCATTGTGGCAACTTGCGGTGACTCCCTCCGCCCCGAGCCAAAGCAATTCCGAAGCGGCCCGCCGGTTATGGACACCCAACTTCGCATAAACGCTTCGCAGGTGCCAGCGGACGGTATCGCGGGTCACAAACAATGCATCCGCAATCTGGCGGTTGTTGTTTCCCGCCGCCATCCGTTTCAGAATCTCCAGTTCTCGTCGGGTCAGCAGTGAGGCGGACGCCGCGGGCTGAGTGCTCACCATCTCGGCCAAGAGCCGGCGCGTTACCCACAGCTCGCCGCTCTCTACACATTCGAAAACCTTCTCTAGCAATTCCAGCGAAGAGTTTGGCTCGACAAAGCCGACGACCCCCATACGCAATAAAGCAGCCGGGTCGCTATAAGAGCTCTCCGCGCCGATCGCCAGGATGTGTATGCCTGGCATCAAGGTGAGCCGTAGCCTCGTCTTCGAAGCCTCTAGTCCAGTGATACATTCCCGTTCTGCAAGGAGCACACAGGGGGAGTTTCGCGCAGCGACTTCTGCGGCAGTATTGAACTCGGGGTATATCTGTATTGGGGAACCGTGACGCTTGAAGGCCTCTTCGAAGAGCCCAACGTCGCCTCCAGTTCCGCAAACGATAACCGTTCGCCGCCAACTTTTTTTTGTGAATGAGTTTTCCATGTCAATCCTCCGAGCTGTTCGTTCCTCGGGGAATGTCCCCCCAAAAGCATTGGGAACGACAGCGCATCGCAGTATACTGGCTTCGGCATTACGGAGGAATAGAGCTCTTGGATTTAGGGAAATACACTTAGCGGAGTCTGGAGACCACTTATGCACTCTTTATCGAGACGTACCATTACTTCAGCGCTACTCGGCGCTGTGTCTTCATGTGAGCCCAAGGGTGAAATGAAACGCTGGGTTGTTTACTATTCCAACAAGGAAGGGACTTCTGCGTTTGCGCCGTACGATGTCGTGGTTCTGGACAGTAGGTACTACCCCCCCCTACTTCCCTTGGCGGACATGGGCAAGGTGCTTATCGGCTATGCAAGTGTCGGCGAGGCGAGTGAAGACTACAGCTATTTTCAGGAGTTGAAGGCGCAGGGGCTGCTGCTCCGTCCAAGCGCGACGTGGAAGGGAAACTACTACATCGATATTCGAGATCGCCGGTGGCACACCCGCTTCTGCGAGCAGATCGTCCCCGAGATATTGAAGCGCGGCTTCCATGGCATCTTCCTGGACACTCTCGACAGCCCGCTTCATATGGAATCCGATCCATCCGGCCAATACAATGGCATGGCCGCTGCAGCCGTCGAACTGATTAAACGAATTCGAAGAGAAAATCCAAAAATTACCTTAGTGTTGAATAGGGCGTATTCCTTACTTATCCCGGTCGTCGACGATGTCGATATAGTAGTTGGCGAGTCGGTATATTCAACTTATAATTTCGATAGAAAGGAATACCAATTAGTGGACGCCACGCTTTATCGCCGCCAGGTGGAGTGGCTCCAATCTGCGGTACGCCGCCGGCCCGCCCTGAAGGTATTCACGTTGGATTATTGGAGTGCGGACGATTCAGAGGGAATAATGAGGATCTACCGTGAGCAGAGGGCAAACGGCTTCTGTCCATATGTGAGCACCATCGACTTAACAGGAATCGTGCGGGAGCCCGGTATATAACGTAGGCGTTCGCCTCCATTGCCGCTGCCCCGATTCCGTTCGTGATAAACTTTTGCGGTTTGGTGTCCACCGAATAGGAATTTGTGTCTCTATTTCTTCTCATTCTTGCGACGTACGCGCCTCCCAACGAGGCGGAGTTAGCCGCTGACTTGCGCCGGCGGGACCCTAAGGCGTTGGCTACGTTTTACGACGCCTATGGCGTAATCATTTATCGTTTCATTCTGCGAATGGTGAAAGATCCCTACCTTGCCGAAGATATCGTGCAGGACACGTTCCAACGCCTTTGGACTCGGTCCGGCCAGATCCGTGAAGGTACTGCGTCGATCGGGCCCTGGCTTTTCACAATTGCCCGCAATATCGCCCTGGATTACCTGCGGTCGCCCTATGGCAGTCACTCACGCAACGTCAGCATCGAGTCCGCGAGCTTCTGCGCGACCGAGAGCGATACCGAGAAAGATCTGTTCACAAAAGAACTCGGCCACCAGATCCAGCAGGCGTTTAGCAAGCTCAATGATCGCCAAAAGCAGATGATCGAGCTTGCATTTTACGAGGGACTGTCTCAGAGCCAGATTGCGGAAAAGTTGGAGTTGCCGCTGGGAAGTGTGAAGACGTGGACCCGCGGCGCGCTCCAGGCGCTCAGACGGTCAATGGAAAAACAGGGGGCTTCATGAGGATTGTCAATTGCGCTTCGAGATTAGCTTTGGCGTTGATGACGGTCGGGCCACTCGTTTCGGCTCTCTCCGCGCAGGTGGGCACCGTTCCGTCGAACGCAGCGTATGAAGAAAAGATTCGCAGCCTAGAGGCGCGAGTAGCTTCTTTGGAAAAAGCGCTTGCCCGCCTGATCACGGATCGCGAAGGTGCGCCGGCAGTCGAGCCCGAACCCGTTCCCGCACCCGCCCAAGCGCCTCCGCCGCCTGCTCGTTCGGCATCGCGTTTTGAGATGCCTCCCGAGTTGGTTCCGGACATCGGCAAGATCGGCGCGCAGGTTGGCCTGCTTCTCGGCGGGTCGAACAGCCCCTTCCGTCTCAACAATGGCTCGTTTACCGCAGGCTTCATCGATTTGCCGCTCTTTGACAGGCCAAGCTGGCTTCACGGTAAGGTGTCGTATGAAATCCTCGTCGGCATGTCACAATCTCGAACGACATTTGAGACTACCTCAAACGTGGCGCAGGTAGCCAACCTCGCCGTTCTGAATACTTTGAACCCGAACGGCGGATTGCAAAATGTCGTGAATGCCGTCACCGGTTCGGGCCCGGCGCCGTTTCCCGTCAAAACGTCGAATTTGACACGCCTACGGTTGTTGCAGGTTGTACCTTTTGCCCTCAAGTACACCAACACATCGCTTGAGCGATGGCGGTTACGGCCCTATGGCGTCGTTGGCTTCGGCACATTTGTGACGATTCACCATCAAAATCCAGGCCGTGGAACGCCACCAACATACGGCGTGCGAAAGGATGCGGACCTTCCGCCGGAAATTCTGGCGGCGGTAAATCAGATTTTCGGAGGACAGGCTCCTTTCGGCGGTCCCTTGGTGGCCGGCCAGATTTCGCAGGCTCCCGAATTGGAAGCGCGCGGTTTGCCAGGCGGCCACGGCAACATCGACCTGGGGCTGCATTCTGCCGCAGGCTTGGAGTTCCGAATCAGTCGAACACTTTCGTTGGGTTTCGACGCGAGATTCAACAAGATCGCGGGCACTTTTGGCGGCTTCAAGACATTCGGAAGCCGCATAGGCGTTCACTTCTAGGTGATAGGCTGCCTTTACAGCGGCCGGAGCGTGCCTACGAGGAACTTGTTGCCGGTCGGTCCAGGGCTGCCACCCAACGGTTCGTCGGTGACAGCAAGGCCGCGGACGTCGTTGAGCAAGGAGGGGTTCACAAACTCCACTGGATTTCTCTGCCCGACATTTCCCGCGAACAGTCCGCCGCTCACGATGGCCGGAGTGCGGCCGCGTAAGACCCAGAGTTGGTAGGTCCGGCCCGGCGCAAGCGCGGGCAGGTTGGAAGCGTAGAAGACAAGGCGCTGTCCATCAACAATGAAGGCGTGTCCAATGGCCTGCTTGCCCGATTCCGTTCCGCGAAGCTTCACCACCTGCAGCGTAGGCGAACTCAGGAAGGACGCCATCCGAAGGTTGTAGTCCAGTTCACGGCGCAGTTGCGACACCGTCTCCCGATAGCGCGTATTCTCCCGTTCCAATTGTTGAACTCTCGTATTGAGAACAGCAATTTCCTGTTCACGCGCCACCAAGCGCGCTCGTTCCGAGGGCAACGTCGCGGCAATCCGCTCCGCTTCCTCCCGCGCCCGGCGAGCTTCAGAGAGTTGCGTTCGTCCTGCGGTCAGTTCCGTTTCCAACTGCTGCGCCCGTGCCTGCTCTTGCGTTAAGCGGTTGAGAGTGTCTTGAATCTCCGTACGTGCCACGGCCAAGGCCTGTTGCAGCGCCGGATCCTCAACACGTACGGGCGGAGTTGGTTGCACCTGCGACGGTGCGGCTGCCCGAGCCTGCTCAGCTGTCTCCGCTCGCTGGCGGAGCGCACGGATTTCGCTTTCCAGACGTGTGATCGAAACGGTGTGATCGTCAGCGGGCGCCGGCGGTTGACCGGAACTGCTCTGTTTGTACGCATACCACGAAGTGGCTACCATTCCCGCCGCCAGCGCCGCATTCGCGGCTACAGGCCAGGTGAGAGGGAAGAATCCCCAGGAGAAGGAGTTGGTCTCCCTGCGAACACTATTCAGGATCCGGTTCCGCAGAGCACGCCGTGGCGCTCCCGGTATTTCCGAGGCCTGTGCCGAACCGAGAAAGTACCACAGCCGCTGACCATCGCGAATGCCCTCGATACAGAAAGAACATTGCCGGGCGAGATGAGATTCGATCTGCTCTGCTTCCGGTCCTTCCAAGAGCCCAAGAGCACATAAGTCATAATTTTCACGCGCGGACACCGCTCCGCAATTTGCATTGTTTTCCATGAGGGTTCGTAAGTAATACGAGGCACGACCCCAATTGGATTTGAATTTTGAATTGACGCACTGGGGCTCGCGAGCGCACACCCCATTTGGGGGCAACGTGCTACTGGAATCTCAGCAGAATCACTTAGTCAATACGGCGCATGCTCCTATCGGGCGACCGTCAATAGTCCACTCCAAGAGCTGGGAGTAAACGCAGTCTGAAGCGTGGATTGGACCGTAAATCCAACATTGTTGATACCAAGCAGCGCCAAGGCTGTGTTGAGCGTCCCACCCAGAGCACTTGTTTGTACCGGGAAGGTGACGCTTAGCTGGCCGGCTGGAACTGTCACAGAGGCCGGCAGTACGACTGACCCCAGCAGAGTGTTGAGCAAGCTGGCGGTCAAGCCACTAACGGACGTGGTTTTCGAAAGCTCCACCAAGGCGCCACCGGCGGGCGCGGCCGCGGATAACGTTACCGTGGCGTTTCCATTCTGGCCAAAGGTAAGCCCGGCGGGAAGGTTCACGCTGGCGATGCCAGGAACACTTGCAGAAATGGTAGCAGTCGCACCGGGACAGGGGCCCGTTACCGCGCGCAAGACGGATCCGAGCAGCGTTGGCAAGTTTGCTACGAGCACGGATCCGGAGCCCGAGGACTGATTCGCGGGAATCGCGATTTGGCCGATCTGTGTTGCGCCTACTAACAGAGGTACGGTTGTTCCCCCTTGCGGTGCGGGACCAGTAAGGGTAACAAGTGCATTCAGCACGCCCGCGCCGGTTGCGAGATTTGTAATGTTGGCACTAAGACTCAGGCTGTCCACGCACGGATTGGACGAATTGATCGTAAGTGTAGCGGCCTGGTTGCTCGCACCGGATGATGCGGAAATCGAAACGTTCACGACCGCAGGGCTGGTGTTCACAGTATTGACCGGGAACGTGGCCGACAGCGAACCGGCTGGCACAACGACCGAAGTGGACACCATCGCCGCTGCTGGGTTACCCGACGAGAGGTTTACGAGAACGCCGTTGGCGCCGGCCGGCGATCCGAGCGTTACGGTTCCCGTGACGTTGGCGCCCGCTGTTACTGTGGAAGGATTCAACGTCAAGTTAGCAATCGTTCCTGATATGGGAGCGCCTAAAGAGATCGTCGCATTCACCGCCGGACACCCATTTATAACGGCCTGCACGGTCGAGCCGACCATCGTAAGGAGGTTGGCGATTTGCAGACTGACAGAGCCGGAGGTCTGTCCCTGTGGAATGTTGATCGTGCCAAGTGTCACCGCGTTTCGCACCAGTTGAACCTGCGTTCCGCCATTCGGAGACGGTCCACTGAGCGTTGTAGTTGCAGTTAGCGTTCCGCTGCCGCTGAGCAAATCAGTGATCAGAACGTTCAGAACAAGCGAGTTGGCGCAGACGATTGACGGGTTGATGGTCAAATTGGCTGAGGTCGAGTTCGCCGAGGTCGCCGAGATCGAAGCTGTTACTTGTGAGCCGACAGCCGTTGTCGTCACCGTAAACGTGCCAGACGATGCGCCCTGAGTGATTGTGATCGACGCAGGCACCGTCGCCGA